>SMTZ1_10000125_pt1 | contig 91910 bp, 79 predicted proteins | sample DeeMarSWOR136_30_FD_25667 | JGI IMG/M metagenome (IMG submission 25667) | reverse complement strand
AAGGCGGTCTCACTGCTATATCCCTTTGTATAATAGATATTTGGGCTGATTTTAGCCTCTGGGGAGTCGGGTTTGTTTGGGTTTGAATTGGGTTCGTTTGGGTTCGTTTTTTCCCAGCCCACCAAGTGTCCTTTTTTTCATAATTCATTGTTAATACTTTATTTACGTTCATTTGACTTTTTCGGAATTTGGGTTTGTTTTGCATAAAAAGGGCCAATTTGTAGAGGGTTCTCGACAGATGTAGAGGGCCCAGACTGGCGAAATTCGAAATACGAAGCACGAAATCCGAAACAAAATCAAAATCTAAATGACCTAAATTCAAAACTTTCCCTACTTTTACAAATAATCGTTTATTGGTGTGTATCTGCTGATACTAAGACGTGCGGTTCTTGGCTAATCTGCCATTTCTATGGCAGTCTGTATTATACCATAAATTGCCGGTTTTTCAAGAAAAATCTGACAAACAACAAGAATAGGAATACAAGCACGGATTTCACAGATTAGCGCTGATTTAACCACTAATACCCGCTTTCGCCGGCACAAGTTAAAGGGGTGGGAAATTGGGAAATTTGGAGTTGACAGGGACGTCAATGGGTGATAGGCTTGACCTTGGAGCGCGACTTAAGTCGGGAGATAGAGCCTATGAGCCCAGAAATGTGGCTGTGGCGGATTGCAGCGAAATACCAGGGGCTTCGGGCAGAGGGGTGTTATACTGACACTCGGAGAGGTCTGGAGTCTTGTACGGAAACCATATAAACGTTGTTATGCGGCCAAGTAGGTATCAGATGCTCGAGGTAGCACCGCCATGAAAGTCTTCATCAGTTGGTCAGGAGAACCTAGCCGGAGAGTCGCGGATCTGCTCCGGAAGTATCTCCCCTGCATGATTCAGGAGCTTGAGCCTTTCATGTCCCACCATGATCTATCGTCCGGGGGGAGATGGACCGAGCAGCTTTCGAAAGAACTCGAACAGTCCAACTTCGGCATCGTATGCTTGACGCCGGACAACCTACAAAGCCCCTGGATACTCTTCGAGGCAGGTGCGCTCACGAAGCACGTGGAGGGCCGAGCTTGCTGCCTTCTGCTGAGGGGGCTCGGTCTTGCAGACGTATCCGGGCCTTTATCACAGTTCCAGAACCGCGTGTTCTCCCGTGGAGAATTCCAGAAGCTGCTCTTCGACATGAATGAACTCCTCGACGGAAGCCTGGATAAGCCCAACCTCCAAATGATCTTCGACAAGTGGTGGCCCGATCTCGATGAGGAGGTCACGGCCGCCCTCGCCGATCCAGAACTCGAAGCAGCAATCGAGCATAAGCGAGACCAGTCGGACGTGCTTGAGGAATTGTTGCTGCGCGTTCGCAACATCCAGCGCGCCCTTGAGGTCGGGGCGCCTGCAGAGCCAGCTCTAGGCTTCTCCCAGCGTTCGCTGCGCGAGGTCCTTGACCAGGCTATCGGCAGACTATCGCCAACCCAGTTGTCAATACTGCGGGAGTTCGTCACGCCAGCAGGAAGGGCGCGAGTTGTTGATCCGGGCCAGCTCGAAGCAAAGTATCCGAAGGCAGATGTCGATTCGCTACTACAGTCCAATCTGCTGGCCCGGACAGACGATGGTGTCATCATCGTCCACGACCTGATCGCGAAGTACATTGCCGAGAACCTAGGAGTGGGCTAAGTGCGTCGGGCGCATAATAAGGCGATGAAGCTGACGGTCGCCTCGAGGAATTGGTGACGTTTACTATATTTGCGCTTCGTTCATGAGCAGTATTAGGTGCAAAGAAGAAAAAGCAGGCTGGAGCTTCAAATAAACAAAAGTAGAAGTGAATCATAACTTGAACAGATGATCTTACTTAATCTAAGATGAGACTATTACGACACGTAATACACATTCTGCGTGAATTCATTGGAGACATATGAAAGTATTCATAAGCTGGTCTGGACATCAAAGTCACACTGTCGCAACGACTCTTCGAGATTGGCTGCCTTCAGTCATACAGAGTATTGAGCCCTATGTATCGTCCGAAGACATTGATAAAGGAGCCCGATGGTCAACAGATATTGCCAAAGAATTAGAGCAGGCATCGTTTGGACTTCTTTGCGTGACTAGATCTAATGTCAGCTCCGCTTGGTTGAGCTTTGAGGCTGGTGCTCTTGGCAAAAGCGTTGACAAGAGCAGAGTGTGTCCTTTCCTTTTTCGAGTAAAGCGATCCGAGGTCACCGGGCCACTACTTCAGTTTCAATCTACTATCTACGAAGAAGATGATATTCTTAAACTCCTTAAATCCATCAATGCTGCCTGTGATACAAGCGGCATTGAGGAATCACGTCTGGAGAAGGCTTTTCAAGTTTGGTGGCCAACGCTTCAAAAAGTGCTCAACGAGATACCAGAAGAAGGTGAAGGCGAGATAGACGGGCTGCCGAAGGCTAAGCCACAGCAAAGAGGAGGACCGTATCTGGAGAAGATGCTGGAAGAGATTCTTGAGTTGACTCGCGTGAACCAAAAACTTCTTCGTAGTCCTGAGGAGATTCTGCCACGAGGTTATATGCACGATATTATGGTCGGCAGTGTTAGTCAAGATGCTCGTGCTGGTTTTGGGCACCCTGTATTCGAAGATCTGTTTAAGCGGTTCCTTGAGTTGCTCAGAGGTTTCAAAAATACAATGGAGGCTTGCCCGCAGAGCGATGGATGTCGAGAAGCATTTCGCGAGGCAACTGCGATCATGATGTCACCACTTGAGTATATTGCTGATCGTTCGGGGCGCGCAATTATGAGGGGTTTATACAGGGAGATCATGGGAGAATTCTAGGTGTGAATACTAGAACCTGTGTTGGAAAATCTGCTGTTTTTTCCCTGCGTCGCTTCATTTATTCCGGAGGGATGAGGATCCTCGATATTTATGAGAGAAAAGAAATTTATGTTTTTCACTTGAGGTATGCTTGATGGTGTTCGGTTTTGATAGAGCGGGGGCCGCGTGACGTTACATTGACAGGATAGGGAAACGAGTCCCATGGGGACAAGTCCCCCGGGGACAAGCCCCCAGGGGGCAAGTGGGGCATCTTAGGCGCTGGGCGCGGCCGCTGATGCCGAACGTTATTGGTCTGCCAACAAGGGTCTCTGTGATAAGGAGAATATATGGAAAAGATATTGCGTGGTGGATGTCTATGTGGTTCCGTGCGGTATGAATATAGTGGCGAGCCTGAAGATGCAAGTTATTGTCACTGCGATGACTGCAGAAGAGCTACGGGTGGTCCCTACACCGTTGGCGTGCTCGCGCAGGCAGATAGGCTACATATTGTCTCCGGCCGGGTCAAAGGTTACACGACGACTGGTGACAGCGGCAGGAAGATCACTCGAGAGTTCTGTCCGCAATGCGGTTCACCTCTGTTCACCAGGGCCGAAAGATATCCAAATCTTGTATGGCTCAAGGCAGGCTGTTTAGATGAACCGGAATTAATCAAGCCAAGCTGCCAGACATGGACAAAATGTGCTGTTCCGTGGGCATACATTGATGAGAATTTGCCGTGCTTTCCAGAAGGTGGCCCCTCCCGGGCAGATGGGCTTGCTCGAGCTGGGGCGTAAGCGGTTTTTTGAGGCGGGTGGATGGCTTATCAGGAGTATTGAAAGATTTGCGAAGGTAAAAGATTCTTACAATGCGAGAAAAGCTGTGGGAGCGTTCTTGCGAGTATATAAGGCGGCACCGGCCGAGCAGAGGACGAGGCTGAAGCGGATGTTTGAGGAGGCGGGGTTGGGGGATATTGAGAAGTGAGAAGTGAAAAGGGAGAAGGGAAAAGGGAAAAGTAAAAAGGCAAAAGGGAAAAGTGAAAAGTGAAAAAGGAGAAAGGTAAAGTGAGAATATGAAGAGGGATTTGTGTGAGAGGAGGTTTAAGTTTGCTTTGCGGATTACGAGGCTTTGCCAGAAGCTGAGTGAACAGCCGGGAGTTGGAAGGAGTATCGGTAGGCAACTTTTCGACAGCGGGACATCAATAGGGGCGAACGTGGAAGAGGGACAAGACGGGGAAAGTAAGGCCGACTTTGTGTCAAAGTATTCGATTGCTTTGAAGGAAGCAAGAGAGACAAGATATTGGCTTAGACCTCTTGTAGCCAGTGAGATTTGCAGAGAGAATGAAATCAGCGGGGTTATCAAGGAGTGCGGCGAGCTGATAGGTATTCTGACCACTATTGTCAAGAAGGCAAAAGGGGGAAGTGAAAAGGGGGAAGTGAAAAGGGAGAAGTGAGAAGGGAGAAGGGAAAAGGGAAAAGGGAAAAGGAGAAACAGGGTGTAGAAGGGCAAATCAAAGGTCAAAATGTAAAATGCAAAACCACATATCAAAATGCAAAAAGGATAGTCAGGATATGACTATGGAGGGTCCGCCCCAAGACGGCGGATCTGCGGCGCGGGGGATGTAAATGCAACCCGGCCCGGAGGGCCGGGCTAAACATGCCGGATGTTCGAGATGCCAAAGGGCTCTGCAATAACCTTACAGTCAATTTTGCATCCGAAATTCTTGCCGGCGGGCAAGACTGCACAGTGCCAGACGCGAACCTCTATTGGTGTCTGTCACAGGGTCCAGCCGTTGTGGTATTCTGGCCGGATGTACTTGTCCGCATCCGGGACGTTGGCAGCCTTCATATTCACCCCGTCCCAGGACAGTCTTTCTTGCGTGCGTAGAGCGACATTGCCAAGCAGAATGACCTCGGTCATCGGCCCCGCATAGTCGAAGTTTGAACTTGGCGCTTTACCTGTCTTGCAGGCATCTATCCAGTCCCTATGATGTCCCTTGGACCTGGGGATTGTCTTGGACGGCAGTTTGTATTCTTTCATTTTAGTCTCGGGTATTATGCGCGGGTTTCCGCCCCAGCCGCCGCACATTATTTTGCCCTTGTCACCGACAAAGAGGATGCCGTTACCCGCACCTGTTAATTTGCGTCCCGGCTCCAGCTCGTCGGGTCGCGCCGGCATAAGTCCGCCGCCATACCATGTTAGTTTGACCGGCGGCATGTCCCCACGAGCCGCAAATTCGTAGTGAACTATGGAGCCGAACGGTGTTGTTTCAGGATTGATATTGGTGGCGCTGCCTTCAACGCTAATTGGATGGCCGAGCTTCAATGCCCAGAAGGCAGGGTCCAGGTTGTGGCAGGCCATATCGCCTATCGCGCCGGTTCCGAAGTCCCACCAGCCGCGCCAATTGTACGGAGCGTAAGCGGGGTGATATGGCCTTTTGCGTGCAGGGCCCAGCCATAGATCCCAATCCAATCCGCCCGGCACGCGCGGTGTGTCTTTGGGCCTGTCAATTCTGTACCCGCCCCAGTCAACTCCCGTATGACTCCAGGAGTGAACCTCCCTGACGTGACCGATTGCTCCATCCCATATCCATTCGCAGGTCAGGCGAATACCTTCGCCGCTGTGGCCCTGGTTACCCATCTGCGTCGCGACTTTTGCCCGGCGTGCTGCCTCGGTGATTTTACGGGCTTCATAGATTGAGTGCGTCAGGGGCTTCTCGCAGTAGACGTGTTTGTCGTTGTTTATAGCTGCCATTGTGGCAATGGCGTGTATGTGGTCCGGCGTCGCCACGAGCACCGCATCGATTGTTTTTTCTTTGTCGAACATCCTGCGAAAGTCAATGTAGCAGGCGCAACCGGGGTACTTAGCAGTCGACTTCTGGCCGGCATAATGTTTCTCGATGACCTGCAGTGCCGGCTTTCTTCCGGCCGTACCTCCGTAGTAGAATCGACTGTAATCCGCTTCGTCCATGACATCGCAGATTGCCATCACCTGCACATCTGCATGTTGAAGCAGGCCCTTTATATTGTGCACGCCCTGACCGCCCGTGCCGATAACCGCTATATTTACCTTCTCGCTCGGAGCGGTGTAGCCGCTACCGCCCAGCACATATCGCGGAACGATTGTAAGCGTGGTTGCCGTCGCGGCCGCACGAGTGATGAACGTACGTCTCGAGACTCTTTTTGAATTGACACTTTCGATATTCTTTTTCATCTTGGCCTTCCTTAAATTCAGTATCCGACATTCTGTTGGACATCGCCATAAATTCCACAGGCAGGCTTCATTATAACCTCGACAGGCGCCTTATCAAAGTCTTTGTTTGGGGCCGAGGGCGTGTGAACAGGTAGTAGACCATTTTTCAGGGCCGCACCCGCCGTACTGTCGGCAGGGCACCACCGTTGTATCCCTGATTTGGCAAAAATCCTCTCTGTAACATTTGCATTCACCAGCGAGATTCGATATGTTATCAACGTTTCTGTGGCCTCGTCCGGGTGTGTGAGCGTGAGACGACAAATGTGGGATGATAATACCGATGGTGTTGGGTTTGCATTGGAGAAGTGCCCGTGAGATTGAAGCGCTACGAAGGTAACCCTATTCTATCGGCAAATCCAGCCAACGAGTGGGAGAGCTTGGCGGTTTTCAATCCTGCGGCCTGGTACGACGGGCACAAAAAGCAAGTTCTGCTTCTATACAGAGCTGCGGAATCCGGCCCGGAATACAAGTGTTATTTCGGCTTGGCGGTGAGCAATGACGGTTACAATTTTGAGCGTGTCTCTGACGAGCCGGCTTTTAGCCCCAGCGTGGATGGATTCGACGCGAGTACCGTGCAGGACCCCAGAATGGTCAAGATGGGCGATTATTTCTATATCACGTACGCTTGCAGGTTTTTCCCGTTCGGCCAGTTTTGGATGCCGGAGCGAGAGCGCTATAAGGCCCCTGTGTGTCCGCCGGATTTTCCGCGCATACTCCGCAAGAACGCGACCAGCACCGGCTTGTTGCTGACGAAGGATTTCAAGACCTACATCCGCGCCGGGCGTTTGACCGACCCTATGTTGGATGACAGGGACGTTGTGCTTTTCCCCGAAAAGGTCGACGGCCAATACGTTATGATGCACAGGCCGTTGGAATGGGTAGGAGAAGAATATGGCACCGAGCACCCTGCTATCTGGATATCGATGGCAGATGACCTTTTTGGCTTCCGCGACAATCAATTGCTTATCACGGCGAAGTTCGATTGGGAGTGCGGCAAGATCGGCATCAACACGCCACCGGTCAAAACCAAGCACGGCTGGCTGACGATCTATCACGCTGTCGGCGCCGACAAATTCTACCGTCTCGGTGTGCTGCTGCTCGATTTGAGAGACCCTACCAGGGTATTGCACCGCACGACCGACTGGATCATGCAGCCGGAGCAAGAGTACGAGATCGAGGGTTACTACAGAGGTTGTGTTTTCCCCTGCGGCAAAGTAGTAATCAACGGGACATTGTTCGTTTACTACGGCGCCGCCGACAAGTACGTGTGCCTGGCCACGTGCGACCTTGAGCAACTTTTGCGATACCTTTTGTCGTGCCCGCCATAAGGAAAGGGAACCCAATGGAGCTTCACCCTATAGATATTTCCATCATCGTCGCCTATATGGTCGGCGTTGTCGTCATGGGTTGGCTGCTGTCGAAGCGGGCCTCAAAGAACCTTGATGCATATTTTCTTGGTGGCAGAAGCCTGCCTTGGTACGTTATAGGGACATCGCACGGTGCGAGCGGCTTTGACATTACGGGGACCATGTGGTTTGTTGCCATGCTTTTTACGTACGGTGTCAAGGCAGCTTTCATTCCATGGATTTGGCCGCTGTTCGACAGGGTCTTCCGTCAGGTATACCTGGGACCCTGGATTCGGCGTTCCAACGTTCTTACCGGCGCCGAATGGATGCGCACACGTTTCGGCAGCGGGCTGGCAGGCAATCTTTCGCATATTAGTGTCGTCGTGTACGCTCTCGTAGCTACGGTGGGCTTCTTGGGCTACGCCTTCCAGGGCATTGGCAAATTCGCGTCGATTTTCTTCCGGTGGGACTTGGCTTGGGGACCCTTCTCATCAACGGATGTGTATGCAATAATTATTCTGGGCATCACGACCGCTTATCTTCTGCTTGGCGGCTGGTATAGCGTGGTCTTGACCGACCTGATTCAGTTTGCCCTACTGACCGTTGCCTCTGTTTGTATCGCAGGGGTCGCCATGGCTCGCGTTGGTCCTGAGGCCCTCAGCAAGGTAGTGCCGGTTGGCTGGAATGAGCTTTTCTTCGGGTGGAAGCTGAATCTGGACTGGAGCGGGTTGATCGATCAGCTTAACACGAAGATCCAGAGTGACGGCTATTCGCTCTTCGGTATTGTTATCATGATGATGCTGTTTAAGGGCTTGCTGGTCAGTATGGCCGGGCCAACGCCGGGCTACGGAATGCAGCACGTGCTCTCTACTCGAAACCCAAGAGAAGCCGCACTGGAGAACTGGTGGATGTCCATTGTTCAACTGGTCCCTCGTTTTCTGATGATCACGGGGATCGCAGTGCTTGGGCTGGTATATTTTAGTCCCGAAGTCAAAGCGATGCTCGCGGCCGGCGAGACATTTGATGTTGAGAAGCTGCTGCCGCACGTAATCGAGCGCCATGTCCATGTCGGTCTTGTCGGTATCTTGCTGGCGGGATTGTTGGCGGCTTTTATGAGCACCTTCGATTCTACCGTCAATGCTGGAGCGGCCTACCTGGTAAACGATGTGTATAAACGCTACGTCAATCCCAACGCCGATCCAAAGAGATACGTGCATTACAGCTACTTCTGCTCTGTGCTGCTCGTCGTAGTAGCAATAGCGGTAGGCATGCACATCAAGTCGATACATGGCATCACTACGTGGATCGCCTTCGGCTTATACGGCGGGTATGTCGCTCCGAACATTCTCAAGTGGCACTGGTGGCGCTTCAATGGGTACGGTTATTTTGCTGGCATGATCGCCGGCGTCGTAGCGGCACTTGCCCCATTATTGATTTACCCCGACATGAACAAGATGTACATACTGCCGTTTAGTCTGCTCATAAGCACCATAGCCTCGGTTGTGGTTTGCCTGCGGACGCCGCCCGAGAGCGACCAGGTATTGCAGGGCTTTTATCGCACGGTTCGGCCGTGGGGCTTCTGGAATCCGGTCTACCAGCGGATGGCCCGCGAAAATCCTAATCTGCAGACAAATACAAGCTTTGCTCGCGATGCGTTCAACGTCGGTGTTGGAATCATCTGGCAGCTAACTCTTAATATAATCCCAATCTGCCTGGTTATCAGACAGTACCGAACGATGTGGATTTCAGTGGTCGTGCTGGTGGTAACCAGCGCTATTATGAAGTTTACATGGTACGATAGACTTGGCCCTGGTGATATGTCGATGCAGCAAGACCGGTAAGTAATTTATACCTGCGAATTGACGCAAGATGTTACATTGCAAGGCATAAAAATCGTGGTGTTCGAAGCAACACTCTTTAGTTCTAATGAGGTTTTGTGGAGTTTTATCGGAGATTTGATAGCTATGATCTTTAAAAGCCAGCATCACAGCGTGGGGAGAATCGGAATCTGCTTGACCGGATTGTTGGTTTGCAGCGTACTTTCTTTTGGCGATGAACAGGGCGGTGGCTTTTTGAAAGGTGGGTTCCGAGCCTTTGATACGCCCAAACCCGCTACCGCCAAGGAATGGGACAAACGTAAGGTCAAACTGCGCAAAAAATTATGGAAGCTGCTTGGTGACATGCCGCCGCTATTTACACCCGAGGTCACGACACATAAGAAAGAAAGCAGAGACGGTTACACACTGGAGCGGTTTACGTTTGATAACGGGATCGGCGATACCGTGTACGGCTATATCCTGATTCCAGCAGGCCACAAAGGCCGGGGACCTGCAATCCTGTACAATCACTATCATGGCGGAAAGTATAAGCAAGGTAAGCAGGAAGTCCTTACAAAAGCGTTTTCGGAGTTAGATTTTGCCACGGGCGAGGAGCTTGCGCGAAAAGGCTACATCGTTCAGTGCATCGACGCCTACGCTTTTGGCGAACGCCGCTTCCAGGGACCGGCCGGCAAAAAAGAAGAGGGTGGAAGGACCGAGTCTTCGCTCTTTAAGACCTTTCTCTGGGAAGGGCGGACCTTATGGGGCATGATGGTTCGCGACGACCTTTTGGCGTTAAACTATCTCCTGTCAAGACCTGAGGTTGACCCCAAGCGCATCGCCGCTATGGGTATGAGCATGGGATCCACACGAACGTGGTGGGCTGCGGCACTGGATGAGCGAATCAAAGTGGCAGTGAGTGTGGCTTGTCTGACCCGCTATCAGAACCTGATTGCCCATGGATCGGTCCGCGCTCATGGGATCTATTATTACGTTCCGAATATGCTCAAGGAGCGGATTGACACCGAGTCGGTAATCGGCTTGATTGCACCACGGCCGCACCTTACTCTGACCGGTGATAAAGATGAAGGTTCGCCAGCAGACGGTGTGCAAATAATCAATGCCTTTCAGCGCCACCTTTGCACGTGCTACGGAAAGCAAGATAACTTTCGTGGGGTCGTGTATCCTGGCGTTGGCCATACCTACACACCCCAAATGTGGCGGGAAACGCTAAGCTGGCTGAAAAAGCACCTGTAAAGAAGTAACGACGGGTCCGTTGTTTTAGCTCGGCACCAATCTCAAAGCCATCTCAAACCAAAATGCTATTTGGGGCCGCACCCGCCGTCCTGTCGGCAGGGCACCACCGTTGTATCCCTGATTTGGCAAAAATCCTCTCTGTAGGATAATACCGATGGTGTTGGGTTTGCATTGGAGAAGTGCCCGTGAGATTGAAGCGCTACGAAGGTAACCCTATTCTATCGGCAAATCCAGCCAATGAATGGGAGAGCCTGGCCGGTCATTTTCGGCCTCGAATCGCCTTTCCTGCGGCAGGACACAGTGGTCACACGCATCAAAACCCTGTAAGATCATGCCTATTCCACACCTGATGACGGCTGGTCGGGCATTTGTAGAAGAAAAATAAAAAAAATGCTTGACTCAGTCGCGCATTAAGGTTATTTTGCCTAGAGGAGTTTCTCGATTTTTCTGTCTGTCACGGAACGTATTTGGGCGCTATGTGCGCAGGGAGGAAAAGATGAGCAAGCCAAAACAACCACCTTGATGCACACAGGCGATGTACGTTTCGTCCTCAAAGCAGACTTTAATGTTTTGGATTTTTCAAAGGAGGTTCACAATGTTGGCAAGTGGTAAAAACAGAGTGAAACAGGCCATTATTGCCGCCGTCCTCTGGAACCTGACTCTTGCTGGTATGCTTCAGGCGCAGTCCGTTCTGGTGGACGACATGGAGTCTTACGATGACTACTGTAACAGGATATTCTATACATGGCAGGACGGAAGGGGGCACTCCGGTGATGTCACCTGTGGCGTACCTCCCTACGCTGGTAACGTCACCGGCTCGGCTGTGAGTCTCAGCACCACCATCTTCCACGGGGGCAAGCAGGCTATGCAACTGGACTATGACAACAGCACGGAGCCATCCATTTCGGAGACCGAACGGACGTTTGATCCCCCGCTGGATTTGACAGGGATATGTGAGGACGCCGTTCTCACGATTTGGTACAGAGGCGTCCCATCCTGCGCCAGCGGATTCGCATTCGATCCTCCAATGGCCACTTACACGGTGACCGGATGTGGTAGAGACATCGGCGGCATGTCGGATGAGTTCCGATATGCCTATAGGCTACTTCAGGGCGACGGCACAATTATGACAAGGCTGGACAGCATCCAGGATACACATCCCTGGGCCAAGGCCGGCCTTATGATACGAGAGACGGTCGATCCTGATTCGGCGCACGCGACGCTGGCCATCACACCGCAACAGGGCCTTTGGTTCGGTACACGCGATACGAAAGGCGGGAACAGTCAAGAAACAGTGGAGTCCGGTCTCGCCAGCCCGCTGTGGCTCAGACTTGACCGCATTGGCGACAACATTAGCGCCGCCTACTCGGACACCGGCGTCACCTGGACGCCACTGGGCGACTCTGTGTCTATTCCCATGCCGGCAGAAGTCTACATTGGCCTGGCGGTGAGCAGTCATAATCCGCCTGTCGCCTGTCCGGCCCAGTTCTCAAACGTCACCATCGCCGGAACAATCGTGGCGGGCGGGTGGCAATCGCAGGATATCGGCATGGCCAGCAACAGTGCAGAGCCGCTGTACGTGGTGCTCGAAGACGGCGACGGCGTTTTGGCTGTCCACCCCGATCCAACTGCAGTGCAGTCGGGCAGTTGGCAGCGGTGGAGTATCGCGTTGAAACACTTCGAGGATGCTGGTTTGCTGCTCAGTAGTGTATCGAAGATGTACATAGGTGTCGGCGACAGGACCTCGCCGCAAGCCGGCGGGACCGGCACCATATACATCGACGACATTATGATCGAATGCCCCACGCCGTTCACAGCTAGTAATTGCGACCCACAGGATGGTGCCGTGTGCGTTGACCCAAACACGCTCCTGAACTGGACCGCCGGCGACACCGCTGCCTTTCACAACGTGTATTTCGGAACAAACAAAGCGGATGTGATAAACGGTGACGCGGGTACATTCAGAGGCCAGCAAACATACACGACTTACGATCCCGGTGCGCTGGCGCCTTGTACAGACTACTACTGGCGGATTGACGAGGTGGATGCCGATGGCTTCACCATATACAAAGGCGATGTTTGGAGCTTTACGACCGGTGACTCCGGAACTACCTCTCTTATTGCGTATGCGCCCGACCCGGCTGATGGCGCAATCTGTGTGCCTCTGGACCAAGACCTCAACTGGTCGCCGGGTTGCTGTGCGGCCTTTCACGACGTTTATTTCGGAACAAACGAAGTGGATGTGATAAACGGCGCGGCGGGTACGTTCAGAGGCCGGCAAACATACACGACTTACGATCCCGGTGCGCTGGCACCTTGTATAGACTACTACTGGCGGATTGACGAGGTGGATGCCGATGGCTTCACCATATACAAGGGCGATGTCTGGAGCTTTACGACTACGGGCTGCCCGTGTGAGTGCCTTCGAGTGCGAGTTTCGCAGGAGTCGAGTCCTGGTAAGGGGGACTTCGATGAGAATGAGCTCGGTTGTATAGATGTCTTCGAAACAGATGAGTCAGCCAAAGATTACTATAAGTATGACCTTGGGTGCTCGACGTCATTTAGCAACCTGGCTTTCACTCTGACGCCCAACCGGTCACATCTTTTCTTTGTCTGCGGATGCGATGGACTTTCGCTGTTCATCGTACACGACAAGCCGTTTTGTGCAGGGGACCCTAAAGATCCGGACGGCGGCATAGCCAACATGTACTTTCAACTCTTTAATGATACAGCCGTGCGCACAGTAGAAGACGATCCCTCTTTTCCTGATTCCTATCCATTGAGTGGACCTACGGCGTTCACATCCAATCAAAGTTGGGGAGCCCCCAGCACCGATGGCCAAGTCATAACCGGCTTGGATGGCGACTGGTCAATGCTCGTTGAGTTCACGGAACACGGAGGATTAAATCCGGGCGAGGTCGGATTAGACTCCTGGTTTGTGTATTCGGCGAATGGCCGGGTCATTCCGCTTGTTTTGCAAGACCACCGTCGTGTTCGACTCGACTGCATTGAGTGTGGGTGTCCGACAAAGACCTACAACGATGAAGCCGACTGGAACGAAGGAGTCTTCACCGGCACCAAGGTCGTCGACCACAATGGTTGCCTGGAATTGCTGGACCCGAGCGACCCATGCGCGGCGACCCCCTACCCCTATGCCTGGCTTGCTAACTCCGGCGAAGGAACCGTATCCAAGGTGGATATATATACGGGCAATGAGGTTGCACGATATCGTACAGGCCCGCCCAAAGCGTCTGGTGATTACTCGTACTTGTCACCTTCGCGTACTACTGTGGATGAAAATGGCAACTGTTGGGTTGCCAACCGTGCCGAGGACTATCAGGGGTCTGTCACCAAAATTCTCCTCGAGCCGCCGGAAGGAGGCACGACCTGTAAAGATCTTGACCCTGTGAATTCAAACGGCCATGGGATAATTAATCTCGATGAGATGCTGCCCTGGGGACAAGATAGCGCCGTTGAACGCCACTATCTTGTCGGGGGTGAATCAGTTCCGCGTGCCCTCGCTATTGATCATGAGGGCTTTCTCTGGGTAGGTCTGCATAATGAAGCACGATGTATAAGGCTGGACCCAGAGGAAGAGCCGCAGAGTCAAAATGACAATCATAGCTTCTCCCCAGTGAAAAACATTCTGCTGCAAACTTACAACACTAATTACGCGCAAAACGCACCACGACCAAAAGAGTTTGCGTCCGTTGATCTCCGTAATCTGGATGAGAGTGTCAATTCTGATCTCTCACCCTATGGCATGGCTCTAAGTCCGAACGGACGACTATATGTTTCCGAACATCAATCGGAAGGTTGGGTTGTAGAGATTAATCCGGTCAGTGCAGAATTATGTCAGAGCCACCACGTACCAGAGGGTTCACCTTATGGAATCGCAGTGGACCGCAATTGCATCGTGTGGATGGCTGACCAAAGTGAGGGGCGTTGTATTCGCTGGAATCCTAAAGAGGGTGCGCAAGGTTTCACCTACGGCAGTGGCGCCGAATCTCCTGGCGCAGGCATCACGGCCCATCCAAACGGAGGTATTTGGATGGCCTGCTATACTGTTGACAAGGTCGCAAAGTTCGATGGCAGCCTTGTCGAACCGGTAGCTACTAACTATCCCACAGGCGCCGTGCTGAAGGCTGACTGTCCTGTAGGTATCGGCGTGGGCGCGGACGGTAGTATTATCGCCGTCGGTAAGAATAATGATACATGGTCTAAGCTAAGCCCACAGGGCACAGTAATTCCCCTCAAGGGCCCGCAGAAGACAGGGCCAGCCCCTTACACGTATAGTGATTTCACTGGCAGTATAGCAAATCAGGCCAGACAGCAGGGTTTTTGGACGGCAATCTTTGATAGCGGTGTGCTGGGCCAAAAGTGGGGCAGGGTGTCCTGGGTGAGTCAAAATGATAATCCACCCGAAACTTCGGTTAGTGTAGAGGTGAGGGCGGCCAATGCACAAGAGGACCTGGGAAATAAAGGTTATATAAAGGTTTCAAATGGAGTTGAGTTCGATGGTGTATCAGGGCGTTACATTCAGGTCCGGGTAAAATTAAGTCGGAAGCGGCCAAGTGCAGAAGATTGCAACTCGGTAAGCTGTGAAGATTTCCCGGTTAGCCCGAGACTGTGCGAGCTGACGGTAGATGCGAACTGCACACCATGTCGAATTATCTGCCCCAATGACATCGTTGTGGACTGCAACAGCCCAGGAGACGGCGGGGCATGGGTCGATTTGCCGATGCCGACGCTTGCCGGCGACTGCAATGAAAGTAAGCTCCAGTGCAATTACGACTCGCCGCATTTTTTCACTGTGGGCACGACTAAGGTGACCTGTACCGCTTATGATATGCAGGACAATCTGGTAGAATGCTATTACTACGTAACGGTAGAATGCCCGAATGATGCCAACGGGGCGTGCTGTTATCTGGACTATCGGGACGGATTCGTACTGACTTGCGTCCCTGGTGTCACCGAGAGAGAATGCAACGAAGTTTATAACGGTTTCTACCTGGGCAATAACAGTACATGTGAAGGTGACGTTCATGACATCTGTCCAGCCTGTGTACGAGTCCCTTATAATGCTGTGGCCTGGTGGCCCCTGGATGAGGATGGCCAGTCGGGTTATGCCGATGACATCGCTCAATTCAACAATCGGGGCAGTTATGTCAGCGATGTTGTCGGCGACCCCGGCCCCACGCCGACACCGGCGTGGCCGACAGGCCAAGGACTCGTAGGGTACGCTCTTGAATTCGACGGCCAAAATGATTACGTTGAAGTTGACGACCATTTGGAGATCAATTTCGGTATCGGCGATTTCTCGATTGATGCCTGGATTAAGACGGACAGTTACATGGCGCCGTTTTCACCGATTGTCGACAAGAGGACCACAAAAAGCGGTTATGCGTTTTTCCTGCACTATGGGTATCCAGCCCTTGCCTTGGCTGATCCCACCGCCTCAGGCTTTGCCGAGTTTATCGGTGTCGGACCCGATGCCTTTATTGCCGATGGTACGTGGCATAATGTTGCCGTCACACTTGATCGCAACAGTTCAACTGGGCTGAATCTGTATGTGGACGCTAAGCTGCCGCCAGTGGCGACATTCAATCCTATGGGCAAGTCTGGCAGCCTGGATAACGACGCGAACCTGTTAATCGGCAAGGGATATGGAATTTCCGGGCCGGAAACATATTTCGACGGCATACTTGACGAGCTGGAGATGTTCGATGATGTGCTGACCTTTTCTGCGATACAGAGAATAGCCGATGCTAATGACAACGGTAAATGCAAGGAATACGCACACGTGACGAAATTCATGTCCTGCTGCCCGGGGGAACCCGGTATAATGGTCTTGAGTATCTGCAACCTGACACCCTATTACCAACCGTATTTCTGGAAAGCTAGCGGAGTCATCGGTACCGGATGTGATTTTGCCGGTCCGTCTGGTAATGGGACAGTGTGGGTAAAACCTGGAGAATGCGTGTCAGTCGAGATTCCATTTAAATGCGGTTCGGGAATGACGGGCTTATATGGTGCCACAGCTTGCTGCCACGTGACTGTGAGGAATTGGGATGGGCAGATCGTAGCCAGCATTGGTACACTCAGGGCCACTCGTTGGTGTGCGGACCCAGCGCCGGTCGGCCCGATCTTGCCTCGTGGCCTGGGCCCGGTTCCGTTCATCAAATTTGTTGATGGCAACAGCCCGTCTGTGAAAGTGCCTTTTAATATAACCAACATGGATGATCCGTGCGAGGTCTTTAATTACAGAATCGAGGCCAGGGGTCCGGACGGGATGCTGGACGACAACTTCATCAGCCTTAACGGATTACCTCCGGGAAGCAGCGTCGAGGGCAGCGTGCCTCTGGCGATTGGAGAGACAATACAGCTATCGGTAGACGTGGAGTTTACCGACCATGAAGGTTCTGTTTTCTTCGACATCGTTCTTTTGGCGGATGTGGATGGTTACGGGACGTATCAGGAGCTTGCATCGCGGTCGGTACGCTCGGTGCTATGCTGTGAGACGATTGATGAATCCCGTCGAAAAGGCGACCTTGACCTGAACTGCCGCATTCAGTTTCATGATGTTGCTTTGCTCGCATCGGCCTGGTTGAGCGAGCTTGGAGAGCCTGATTATAATCCTGATTTCGACATCGCTGCTAACGGAGTTATCGATTTCTGGGACCTTGCGGCCTTGGTAGATAACTGGCTTGAGGATTTTGTATGTCCATAATCGGCTTTGATACTCAGCGAGTTTTCACTAATTTGGGGCCTATGCCGGATATATTCGGTATAGGCTCCAGTTTTTATGTGTTGATTATTTCGACACGAGTAATAAAGTCATGCACCTTCCCGCCATTCTGGCTGGCCGCTCGACCTTTGCCAAGTCCTTGAACGTTTCGCTAATCTGTTCGAGCATGGCATAGCCACGCTCTTTGTGCAGCATCTGGCGTCCGCGGAAGAATACGGTGAACTGCACCTTGTGACCTTTTTCCAGAAATTCGCGAGCGTGATGGATCTTGATATCCAGGTCGTGCTTATCGGTGATGGGAGTTGATCCGCGTTTGCTCTAATAGTGAACAAGGCGCCCACGACCGTGGACATAGGGTAAGAAACGGCACCCGTTGCGGTAGCCCCGACGATCTGGCTAAAAAGGCATCTGTAGAGACCGCCCGATGTATTTGATATTTCAGTTGAGCAAGATGTCTTGGGGCCCTCTTGTGCCAAAATATTGTTTAGCTCTGATTGACGTTCATTTTGGACACTGTTGTTGACATTAGTGCGCCAAGGATGTAGAATTTTGCAGATTCCGATAGAATTATCAGGAGACGAAGATGAATTTAATGGGTGTTGTGCTTGCCGGCGGAACAGGATCGAGACTTATGCCGCTGACCAAGGTCACAAATAAGCACTTGCTTCCTGTGGGGCAGAAGCCCATGATCTATTATCCGATTGAGAAGCTAACCTCAATGGGCATCGAGGAAGTTCTGATTGTGACCGGCATCGAGCATATGGGAGACGTTGTTAGCCTGTTGGGCTCCGGCAAGGATTTTGGCTGCCGGTTCACATACAAAGTCCAGGATGAGGCAGGCGGGATCGCGCAGGCTCTGGCGCTGGCCGAGAATTTCGGGCAGGGCCAACGTTTGGCTGTTATACTCGGTGACAACATTTTTCAAAGCAGTCTAAAAGAATACGCAGCCAAGTTTATCGCTCAAAAAACTGGTGCAAGGGTGCTGCTCAAGCAGGTTGACAACGCCCAGCGTTTCGGGGTCGCTGAAATCTCAGATGGCAAGGTTATCGGCATCGAAGAAAAGCCAAAAAAGCCCAAGTCGGATTTCATCATAACCGGTATATACTTCTACGATGCCTCAGTCTTTGATGTCATACGGGAGCTCAAACCCTCGGCCCGCGGAGAACTCGAGATAAGCGATGTTAATAGTGCCTACATTGCGAAAGGGCAGTTAGCTTATGACATACTCGAAGGCTGGTGGACGGACGCCGGCACATTTGAGTCATTCATTAGAGCCAACGAGTTGGTGGTAAAGGAGCCGCCGGAATGACGAAAGAAATAGTATCGCTGAAGACAGTCTTTGTGGATGAAGGCCTGATAATCCGCAGCTCAGGTAAACTAATTGACGGCGTTCTGGCCCGTCGCGCCAAGGTCATGTGTGATGAGCGGGGCCGGCTGAGCGAAATAATGCGGGCCGACGACCCATGGTTCGAAAAATTTGGCCAGGTCTATGTCACCACAACTTATCCGGGCGTCGTAAAAGCCTGGCATTATCACAAGAAACAAACCGACCATTTCTATGTCATCAAGGGAATGCTCAAGGTGGCGCTCTATGATGAGCGGAAGGACTCGCCCACGTATGGCACGGTGAATGAGCTTTACCTTGGCGAACATTGCCCCGGTTTGGTTAGAATTCCTCCCTGCGTACAGCACGGCTGGATGTGCATCAGCGAGACCGAAGCCTACATAGTCAATGTCGTCTCAGAAGCGTATAACTATGCGGATCCCGACGAGTTCCGCACCCATCCGCACGACAATCATATCCCTTATGATTGGACTCGCAAAGATGGCTGACGACACGGTTGCAATTCTCGGAGGCAGGGGAATGCTCGGCACGGACCTGACCGAAGCTTGCGAGCAGCAGGGCTTTGATGTAAAAGTGCATGATCTGCCCGAATTCGACATAACAAACTCGCGCCAGGTAAAGCAAGCCGTTGATAGTGCCGAGATTTTGGTCAATTGCGCAGCTTACACAGATGTCGACGGGGCCGAGACCGAGTCTGAACTGGCATATAAGGTCAACGCGGCCGCGGTAGGGCGGTTGGGCGCCTTGGCGAAGAGGGCAAACGTGTGGGTCCTGCACATTAGCACTGATTTTGTCTTTGATGGCAGATTAGACAGACCTTATGTTGAGACCGACCCAGCAAATCCGATAAATGAGTATGGCAGAAGCAAGCTGGCCGGCGAGCGGCTCTTAGTTGAAAGTGGCTGTGCGCATTGTATAATGCGAGTCGAATGGACCTACGGGTCCCACGGCAAGAACTTCGTGACCAAGCTGATCGAACGTGCCAAGGCCGGCAACGCGCTAAAGGTCGTTGATGACCAGATGGGGTCGCCGACGGCTACCGTTGAGGTGGCAAACGCAATCTGCAAAGTGTTACAGACACGGCCGCAGGGCATATTTCATTTTGCAAACGCCGGCTACGTCAGCCGTTACGAAATGGCAAGGCTCATATTGAACAAGCTTGCAATAGATGTTGATCTGTCACCTTGTAAGACCGGCGATTACGTCTGTGCAGCTGCCAGACCTCTAAATAGTCGCTTTGATTGCAGCAAAATACGGGCTTTGCTGAATGAGCCGATAGAGCAGTGGCAGTTGCCATTGGAACGCTTTTTGGAGCAGTTATGAACAGACTTTTGGTTACGGGCGGCGCAGGATTTATTGGAAGCAATTTTGTGCGACTGGTGCTTGCGGAGCACCCGGATTGTCTGGTCGTCAATCTCGATAAGCTGACGTATGCCGGAAATCTTCAGAACCTTGCCGAGTTCTTAAACCACCCCAATCACAAGTTCATTAAGGGCGACATTTGCGACGGTGAGCTGATAGAAAAAATCATCGACGAGCACAAAATAGACACAATTATTAACTTTGCTGCCGAGAGCCATGTTGACCGTTCCATCACGGAGCCGAAGGTTTTTATCGAAGCCAATGTCACCGGAACTTTAACTTTGCTTGGAGCCACTCGTGACAGAAGATTAGACCGCTTCATTCAAATTTCTACTGACGAAGTGTACGGGTCGCTCGGGCCGGAAGGCAAGTTCACCGAAAATACACCTTTGAGCCCAAATTCTCCTTATTCGGCCAGCAAGGCCGCCGCCGACCATCTCGTACAAGCTTTTGGCCATACCTGGGGCGTAAGATACAACATCACCAGATGCTCAAACAATTATGGGCCATATCAGTTTCCGGAAAAACTGATTCCGCTGATGATTAACAATGCTATCAACGACAAGGAGCTACCGGTTTACGGCGACGGCTTGTACGTGCGGGATTGGCTATACGTACACGACCATTGCACGGCTATATGGAAGGTCTTAGCTGAGGCGCCTCCGAATGAAGTTTACAATATTGGGGGTTGTAACGAGAAGACTAACCTTCAGGTCATTGATTTGATACTTGAGCGTCTCGGTAAGCCACAGTCGCTAATTAAACACGTGACTGATAGGCCGGGACACGATAGAAGATATGCGATCGATGCGAGCAAGATAATCACTGAACTTGGGTGGCGGCCATCTGTCAATTTTGAAGAAGGTATTAATAAAACCATCGATTGGTACCTTCAGGCCGAAGACTGGCTTCGCAGTGTGGTCTCGGGCGACTACCAAAAGTACTATGAATCGATGTATGGGAACCGGTAAGCGTAACACCAAAAACCCTCATTAATGTCAGACCTGATTAAAAACAAAGCGACCATATGTGTTGTGAATTATAAAACGCCGGAGCTTATTCGACTTTGCGTTCGCAGCATCCGCAAGTTCACCGAATTTCCGTATGAAGTTCTCGTCATCGATAATGATTCTCAGGATGAATCTTTGCAGTACCTCAAGTCTTTGAGCTGGATTCGTCTGGTCGAGCGTCGCCCCACAACGAGCGAACCTGGCGCCGGCCATGCGCATGCCGGGGCTCTCGACCTTGGTCTGGCAAACTGCAATACCGAATTCTTCGTTTCGATGCATTCAGATGCTTTTGTCAAAAAGGCCGCGTGGCTCACCGAACTGATTAGCTACTTTGGTAGCGACGACAGTATAGCGTGTGTAGGCTCCGGCAAGATCGAATCGACACCAAAATGGCAAACTGTGCTCAAAAAGGCCACCGACCTTAGGACCTTTAAGCGAAAGCTCCTTCGGGAACCCGACCCGGTCGGTATGTTTCGCTATTACAACCGTACTATATGTTGCCTGTACCGCACAGAGGTCTTGAAACGCGAGAACCTGTCGTTTCTGATGGACCGTGACAAGGGCTTGGCGGGTGGCAAGAAGCTGTATTTCGAATTGGCTGACCGAGGCTACAAGACTGTTGAATTGCCGCCCTCCGTAATGGGCCGGTACATCATACACATCGCCCACGCCACACAGGCCACCACCCCACAGGAATTTGCTTTGCGAAACAAGAGTGTCACAAAGTACCATCGACTTGTCGATAGAGTTATGTCATCGGAATTAGTTGAGAATATCCTTATGGATGGTCCTCTCGATAAATAGAAATGTCTTATCTTGTCGTGCGTGGAAGAAGAGCAGCAGCTCAACCAGGGAAACTTTGCCGTCAAGAGGCGTGCAATGGAAAAACGAAAAATCACCATAGCCCGGCTTTGGCCTAAGTATGAGGGCAAGTATGAGTCAAGAGCCGCCGTCATAATGGGCCTTGATCCTCGGCGATTTGAGACCATATGTATATATTTAGCCAAGAATAGTACAGAAACTAATATCCTTGAAGATAAAGGGCACAAGACATTTTACATATCCGGCAAAAAATCTTTACCAGCTTTCAATCTCTCTGCCATTTGGAAGGTTTCACGGCTGCTTAAGAGGCAGAAGGTCGATATTCTTCACTGCCACAAACATAAATCGACCGTTTGTGGTACAATCGCCGCACTGATTGCGGGCATGCCGGTTGTTATATCACACGTTCACGGCTTGGGCAGAACAAGAAACCTCAAGCGAAAGATTACAAACCGCTTCGTACTCAAGAGAGTGAACAAGATTTTCACCGTCGGCGAGGCGGTAAAGGAAAATGTGCTCAAGGCCAATCCGTTCGTGTCACCCGACAAAGTCGTATCGCTCGGTAACTCCGTTGATTATGAGCGGTTTGCCAACACTGCCACCACCAAAGCTCAGGCAAGACAAATGCTTGCTCTGTCGAAAGATGCATTCGTTTTCGGGACGGTAGCCAGAATGGCACGCAATAAAGGCCAGGTCTACCTGATCAAAGCATTTGCAGAAGTTAAACAGCGCTTGCCAGCAGCGCAGCTTCTTTTTGTAGGTGATGGCCCATTGAGACATCAGCTTGAGCAGCAGGCGGCGATGATAGCTCAGGACTCAATTCACTTTCTGGGTCACAGAAGCGATGTTGCCAATATCCTTAGATCCATGGACGCATATGTTCAGCCATCGATTGGGTCTGAGGGCATGCCGAGAGCGCTGTTGGAAGCCATGGCTGCAGGTGTGCCGTGTATAGGCACGCAGATAAGCGGCATCCCTGAAATCCTTGGTGACGGAGAGTTCGGGTATCTTGTGACCTGTAAAGATGAAGTCGCTCTTGCCGCAGCAATGACGGAGCTGGCGAAAAAAACCGATGAGCAGCGAAAACAGATTGTTGAAAAAGCGCAGCAGAGAGTCAAGAATTACTATACGCACGAAATCATCATAAAAAAGCTTGAAGGATTATACGAGGCATGTATGGTAGGCTGTCAAGATGTAGCAGGATCGTGAAGACCTATTTCGCAGCCGCTATCGTTAGAAGAACCTTTGACTTCTGACTTTAATCTCTACAGGGTTTCTCTGCTTATTTCAGTTAAACAGATATGATAAATAGGATAGAAACAAGCTGGACGAAAGAGCAGGTCCAGGACTTGATCAAGCGTGAGAAGCTGGCTTACCAAAAGATAGACCTGCCGTATGGCTTGAGCACCGGGGGCAAAGACCGCTCTGCAACCAGTGCTGCAGTCTTTGCTGATGAGGTTAAGGGCAAAAGCGTCCTCGATGTAGGGTGCTTCCTGGGCTACTTTTGTCACGAGGCCGTGCGTCGCGGGGCCAGCAGGGTAGTGGGGATAGATGTGGACGAAAATCGGCTTCGGCAAGCCGGCCTTGTCGCTGATTGTTTGGGAATGGACATAGAATTCAGACTACTTGATATCGAACAAGACAAACTGACCGAACAATTCGATGTCACGCTTATGCTGAATGTATTGCACCATTTTCGCAATCCCATCACTGTCATTGACAAGGTTATCGCGCATACGAGAGAGCGCATTATACTGGAAGTGGCAAGTCCCTCCAGCGCGAGGCCCGGTAAGCTGCTCAAGTCGATGGGAGCATCGTGGTGGGCACGGCGCCGGCTCGACCGTCTGCCCCTGATTGTTGTTGGAAGAGACTGGGCAGTTAATAGAGGTAATGAACAAAAGTATTTCTTTACGCCTTCAGCTTTGACTCACTTGCTCATGGAGCAGCGCGGATCGTTTTCAAGATTGGAGCTTAAGACTTCAGGTTTCAAGAAGCGTTATATCGGTGTCGCCTGGAAGAGGCACGTCGGCTATCTGCTCATCATTGGCGGCACTACCTCCTCCGGCAAGAGCACATTGATTAGCAGGCTGAAGCAAGGCAAGTTGCCCGAAGTCGCTGAAGCAATTGATATGGATGCGAGGGACAATTGGATTTATACGGACGCCGTGCGCATCCGAAATATCGAGACTGAGAACATACAAAAGGCAGTATATCACTACGACCTTTTGCGGACTTTCAAGAGCGATACTTACACTTACTCAAGAGAGCAAGGGATAGACGTCCTTGATTGTGCCGACAAGCGTTCGGCGGTCACTATCTGGTGTGATCCCGACGTGATGTGCCAAAGGCAGCAAACTAAGCTCAGGAAGGGCATGCGGCATTGGCGCGAACGGCGCGTGAAGGATGTCTTGGCTTTGTATAAGGACGGTCGTCAACTGGCTCAGCAATACCGCAAGTGGATAGCCTATTGCCGCCAGAAGCACGTACAACTGTTTTTTGTTGATTGTACCGATGAGCCGCGCTTGCTAACCGAGTCCGAATGGGACAAGAAGGTGAAAAGCTTAGAAAGGGCCTGAACGCTTGCACACCATGATGGGGCTTTCGGAACGGTCTTGCAGACATTTGAACTTCGTTGCGATGCTGTCGACGGCGCTGTTCACCGCATGGGGCAATTTAATCTTCCGGAGCGGCAAAAAGCCAATAGGATAAATCTTAATTATCCTAAGTCCGGCCTGGCTCACCATATCGCGCGTCTCTTCCATAGACAAGAAGTTTCTTTTTCTGTGACACCGGTTATACTTGAATCGTGTCAACGCGGACGTTGCATTCCTGTGGTTATTAAAAACAAAATATCCATCCTCGTCGAGCAGCGGCAGTAACGCGCTCATCGCTTCGGCGCGCAGTTGCGGTTCCGCGTTCAAGAAGAATCGAAAAGCCGTAATCAGATTGAACTTGCGACCCTTGAGTACATCTTCCTTCGTGATGTCGGCCTCGATGAGTTCCGTTCGTTTAAGCTTCTCTCTTGCTTCGCCCAGCATGGGCTTTGAAACGTCTACGCCGACCGCTTCCGTGACTCGGTCCTCCAAAAAGCCGACAATGCGTCCCGTCCCACAGGCGAAGTCAAGCAGGTGAATCTGTCGGTCCCCAAGGAATTCATCAATTATACTTGCCAGAGCGAGTTGCTCTCGCGACCATAGAAATCTACGCCATGGATTTGTCCCGTAGTGCTCATCGTATGATACGCCCTTGCTGGCTTTTTTATGTGAATCGGTGTAACTTTGTCCCATAATAGTCTTCGCCCGCTCTGCCTACGTGACCGCCTTACAGATGGAATGAACTTATAAATCGCCGCAGCTTCATATGGCTCGGTACCAGCAAAAGGCGTCTCTTAAACTGACCTGCGTTCTTCCTTGTGGATAGCCTCATATCCAAAAATCTCTTCATATAGGAAACAAACTCTTCATGATTATAGGCGTAATCTGTGGTGCTGAAATACGCATGAATGAATGTTTCGGCCATCGGCGCAGCCGGACTGCTTGCTTGATACCGTGTTCTTTTGATGGGCCTATAAAATAAGTTATATACAAACCACATAATGTCAAAGTATCGCGATCCGTGAGTTGCGTACTCACCAAGCTTTTCCGTAGTTCGCCAATCTAAGATTGCTATTTTAGAATTGTTGACGCTAACACAGACATTACGCAGACCCAGGTCGCCGTGAAGAAATACCTCAGTACCGGCCAGGCAGTAATTCTTCGGAAGCGGCACGACCATATTCTCAGGGAGTTTTAAGTTTTTATGGACAATTGCCAGGCTCTGCCCCAGCTTTGCCATAACAGATTTGGCGCCGGCTCCACAGGCTATGACTTCTCGGAGCGTCCGGATGTCACGCAAGTATTCAAACTTAGCCGTTCCCGTAGACTCGTCGTAGTCAAGCACTTCGGGCACCCGAAAGAGGCCGCATTGCTTGGAGATTTCGTGCGCCCGGCGGGTCTTTTCCACCTCTATACACATTAGCTCCGGCGACCCAGTCTTGATTACGACGTCGCCACAGATTGTGATTGCCTCGTCACCCACAGGTTCAGCCTCTCAGCCAAAAGCCTTCAACCGCTTCTGTGCCAGGATACATATTTGCCCTAACACTGACAACTGTAATACTGGATTAGTAGCATGCACAGTGTATCTTGAGTTTCGCCAATTCATCAGCTATATCATATTTTGTGACTTCATCCGGGCGTAGAAGTTTTCGTTTCCTGTTTTTCCAACGATGAAAGAATTGGAAAGGCCGGGCCGTCGTACGGTCAACGATGAGCTTCAACAAAGGCTCTTGCGACGCGTAAGCTACTACTAGCAGCTTCAGGACTTGTTCGATAGATTCAATACCCAGGTCACGAACTATCCACCGGCAGGTTGTCGCCACCTCTATGCTGGCCGATTCCAGCGCCGAACGTCTTTTTCGTAGGGGGGCTTCGAAGTCGACAAAGTAAAACCCATCTTCGCTGCATATAATGTTCCCTGAGCTTGGGTCGTGGTGAATAAGATTGCAGTCATTGGCATTAACTGCGAACTCGTGCCTCCCAGCCAGTTCACGAAACAGCATTTCAAGAGTGCTAAATCTCTCGTCCACCGCGTGCGTACCTGCGCATAAGTACTCGCGCAGGGACAGGCCTTCGATAAAGCTGGTCACAAGATATGGTTCAGGTACGCCGGGAACACGTAAATCGTGGATTTCTGGAGCATTAAAACCAGCCTTTTTCCAGTGGGTCAGCGAGAGTTCCTCCTGTCTACGTCTTGCAAGGTTGCCGGGCCCACGATAGTGTTTGACTACGTATTTCTTGCCGCCATCGACCAAAATATATAAGGCATTGGTTGTTTTGCGAAATGTCTCAAGAGGCGACAGTGCCATACCTTAACCTTTTCAGAATGTTAAACAGGCTTTAGCACGTAGACTATGTCGGTCGAGAACAATGTAGGCAACAGTCTGGCTCTAATTGATTTTCTGGGCGTAAGTCTTCTTTCTATGCTGAAGCCTGCCTTGCGAAATGTTTGCTCTATCTCGGAAGGAACGTGTAGATTCTTATGGCTAAGGCTTATCGGGGGAAACTTGCCAAAAAGGTAACCAATACGGTAACGGTAGAATGTGATGTTCGGTATGACCACCAGTAGGTGTCCCCGCTCTGTGAGCCTGATTTTGGCCTGGCAGAGGAACCGTATAGGGTCGTCGAGCCAGTGCAGAACCATGCTCGCTATGATGATATCGAACTTAACGCCAAAGTCAGGAATACCGTTGTTCAGGTCCGCTTGTTTGATATTATCCGTTGCAAAGTCATACATTGCGATGGCTTCGGAGGATACCTCTATTCCGTACATCTGATGTTTCTTCATGCACAGCCTAAACACGTGCCCGGAGCCCATCCCGCAATCTAACACCTTCATGCTATTTTCGGGGGCTATTTCATCAACGAGATCGCTCAGGAACCTATGAAGCCGCCTTTCCGACACCCGGTTTTCAGTCTTTCGTTGCTGCCAGTATGTGTCGGGATTATCCACCCCGAATTTTCTGAGCGTGGCGTCCATTTTTCACCGTTTCAAAGGAGCTTACATCGGATTTTGTGCTGTTTACAGTTTATTTAATATGTGCTGCATTGCAAGAACTTTGTTCCACCGCCGATTGGTTGAACCGAAGACTGTTTCTTCGTCGGCAATCGTGTTTCTTATCGATGAGTTGCTACGTGTCATCTGCATCTTTCAAGGGGCCTTGTCTCTTGTTGCCGGCGAGATGGCTGCCTTTTTCGAGAGACGCGCTGTGTCTTTTACTCGCCTGGGCTTGAAGCCCCAGTTGAATGTGTGTGCCTTCATCCCGTCAAGGTCTGTCAGGACCGGCCCGGCATATGTAATGAGAATATTGGTGGGTTTTAGATCGCCGTGCGTGATTTTGTATTTGCCCAGTTCGTCAACCAGGTCAGTTACCTGCTGGGAAGCCATCAAACGCTCCTCTTGGGTAATATTGTTGTCCCTGAAAATATCATAAAGCCTCGGTCCCTCAACATATTCTGTCACAAAATAAGATTTCCATACAAGCATGCCTCTGCGCTGCTCTATATAGGCCAGAGGCCTCGGTGTAGCTATGTCCAGCACGCGGAGGCGATGTCCATGCAGCCAGTTCCGGCGGGCACGGGATCTCTTTATTGTATGGCGAACAGAATGAACAAGCCCCCGGTGATTGTATCGCTTAACCACTATGTCTTTACCGTTCCACGTAAAGCGAGATAAATGGCACGTCTTGTCGTCCTTAAGGGTCTGTCCCGCATCGATCAGCGCCTCTATTTGTCCTATGAAATCAGCCAGTTCTACGGCTTCATTTCCCCGACAAAAAGCCCTGTCAAACGAAGCGATGTGCCTGCCGGTCTTGATTCGTACATATCGTTCGTTTGTCCTGAGGCACTTTCTCAGCTCTCTCTTAGCCAATCTGTTCTTGCTTAAACGTTTATTAGTCTTTTGGAGAACTTCCTTTATCAGGGCCGTTTTATGATGTTTACTTGCCCCATTTTCGGCCCAATACTCCTTGAAAAACCTCATGCGGTCGGTGTTTGTCAGCGCGTGTGGCAGCTTCATATTCAATTGAATCAGGTTTTTTAGCTGGAGCTGTACGGGCAGCTCGCGAAACACTTTCGTTCGCTCATTATCAAGGAAAAAGAACCGCCAACGGTCTTCTTCCTGTTTTGCCAGTACATTCCCTGCTCGCAGGTCGCCGTGAAAAATTCCTTTGGCGTGCATTTTGCCGACCGTTTGCCCGAACGCTCGTATCAGCTCGCGTTTGGCTCGCAGTTGTTCTTTGGTCAAGTTCCCCGGGCTCTCAGTAATATATTCAGAAATCTGCCTTGAGCCGGTAGCCTCAAGACTGGCTAAAAAACTTCTTGTACGACAAAGACCAAGCCCACATTCACCCATCGCAACGATAGTAGGGGTGTCAAAGCCGTTCTTGGCTAATATACCTGCCCCCTCGAAGGCTCGGGCCGCCGGAGTACCGCGGAAGAGCTGCTTGATAAAATGCAGGATTGACCCGGGAAGGTATTTCTTAATGTAGACCTCTCTGTCGCCGCCCTCGAATCTGACGGTCAGTTTACATACACGGCTATACTCTGATGACGGGATTGTCGTCAGCCGGTAGTTTTTTTGCACTTCTTCTCGGCTTGCCGTTAAGAATTGCTCAAAACTATCGCAGTGAAAATCTTTGTTGATATATATCGTGCAGTTAAGCCGCCGTATTTTATCAAAGCTGCTATCCAAGCCATTAGCACCCAAGAATGGTTACGCCCAATTGGTTCGCAAGCTCTATCGTCTCGGGCTTGTCGATAATGATCGTCTTACCTGCTTCCACAACAAGGCATTTGCCCCCGTTCTCAACTAAACTTCTGATAGTGTCCGGCCCCACGCACGGCACATCAAATCGCATATCCTGACTCGGTTTGGAGGTCTTGATGAGGGTCCAGCCGCCAGATTTGCAGAACTGGCCTGCTCGCTTTATCATCTCTGCCGTACCTTCTATTGACTCGACAGCAATCACCTCTTTCTCCTTTACGGCAATGGCCTGCCCTATGTCCAGCTCCGCGAGCTTTTTGACCATCGGCCAGCCAAATTCAATATCACCCTTAACTGACGAGCTCGGCTGCTGCTTTGTCATCAAGCCCGCTGTCGCCAGATGCTCCTTGCAATACATCGTTGAATTCTCCAGAACTATTCCACCGCTTGCCAGTTCGTCCGCTATCGCGCACATGATCGAATCTGTCAGATTGTCTTTTCCGCGCAGCCGCCAATAATATATCCTGAATGCCCGCCAATCAGGTAGGTACCGCGCAATTCGCCAGGGCGTAAAAAGCCGCGATTTGGCAACACGGCCAACTATAATCGCTCGCGTCACGCTATGCCTTCTTAGCTTATGTATCCAGCTTCCTGGCCTGGCCAGCGCAACTCTGTAAAAAACGTCAACCTCCTTGGCGAGGCTGTGATCTGCGTTGTCCCCTAAGCCGACACAAATCACTCTCAATCCAGCCTTCTTAGCACCAGCAGCTACAAGAAACGGCAGTCTGCCCGCTCCGGCAATCAAGCCGAGTACATTTGAATTATCCATGATATCGTATCGCCCATGGCGTTTACGGCATTATGCATACTGTAGCTTGTGGTTCGTGTCTCCGATTAGGAATCGTTACTCGCGGCAAGCGTTACTGTTCGACCCGCTTTTCAGAGTCTGATTCGCCGGATGAGGCAATCTCTTCAATCTGACTTTGAAGGCTCCGAATACTTTGCCGGATCTCAGGCAGGTACTGAATCATGCTGTAGGCACGTTTGCCTTGGTTTGCCTCGATAGCAGGAGCACCCAAAACTACCTGGCCGTCCGGTATGTTGTTTACAACGCCCGCCTGGGCCGCAACTGTAACATTGTTTCCGATATTGATGTGACCCACAATGCCAACCTGGCCACCCACAACACAATGATGTCCAAGAGTTGTTGAGCCGGCAATACCTACCTGAGCCACAAGCAAACAATGCGGCCCAATCTTTGTACCATGTCCTATCGCAACGAGGTCGCCCAATTTAGTGCCCTGGCCTATGACCGTGTCACCGAGTGTGCCTCGTTCGATCCCACAGCAGGCACCGATTTCTACATCGTCTTCTATGACCACGCCGCCAATCTGTGGTATCTTGTGATGCACGCCTTTATAGCTGGCATAGCCAAAGCCATCCTCCCCGATGGTCGAATTTGCATTTATAATTATACGATTGCCCAGTTTGCAGCCATCGTAGATAGTAACGTTGGGATATATTATGCTATCATTCCCAATTTGCACGCCCTGTCCGATGTATACATTTGGGTAGACTATACAGCCGTCTCCGATCCGCGCTTCGTCGGCTATCGTCACAAAATCATGAATGTGGCAGTCTACGCCGACCTTTGCGCTGTCTGAAATCGCGGACCGCGGGCTGATCCCCACCTTCTTGTGTTTGCGATGGCCGTGCAGCAGCACCATAATCTGCATAAATGCGTAGTAGGGATCATCAGCCACCAAGAGGGGAATTGATGTATTGGTTACTTCTTTGCCCACAATCACTGCGCTTGCCTGCGTCGTGCGTAGCTGCCTTTCATACTTACGGTTCACCAGGAAGCTAATATCGCCTTCATGTGCACGCCCAAGCGTAGAGGCAGACTTTATTAACACATTGGGGTCGCCGCAAATCCGGCCACCTATATATTCGGCTAATTCACCCAAAGTTCTTGCTTGCATCCAAATTCCTCTATCAGCAAACCCTCACGTCCGCTGTCGTCAACTAATGCGAACCATCACCCATATCTACTCATTATAGCAAAAAGCAAGCTGCCGGTCAACTGCTCGATACTACAAAACCAAAACAGTTTTCTCGTAGTATTTTCGGACTTTGTGGGCCTGATTCTCATTGCTGGTGCTGCACAAGCGAAGCGCCAATTCTTGCGGATTATTGCGAAAACGGCGGCTTAACCACTAACCAAAGCTCAATTACGGCTGGGCGCCGTACTGTAATTTGCTGCGCAGGGTCATAGAATGAATTGCTGCGTCTATCCCAATGACGTGGGTACACGGGTGATTTCTTATTTCGCTAACTTAAGCAAAAAACCGGGCCACAGGAGAAAATCCCATGGCCCACCCATTGTCATACTGAACATGGTCCTTTGCGTCATTCCTGCGGAACTTGTCCTGAGCAAGGTCGAAGGAGCAGGAATCCACTTTTCGCAGTGCCAACGTACCAAGACCTGTGTTTTTTGCCGCAGAGTCCGCTCAGTTTGCAGAGTCTATCCTTAACTCATTCTCCGCGCCACCTGTTCCGTGCTCGCAAGTAGGCCTCCTACGCATGATGAGGTTCTCTCTGGCTCAATTCCTTTTGTCCTCACCGGAGAATCTGATCCTTTTCACTTTTCCCTTTTGCCTTTTACCTTCGTCCTCGCCATCCTCTACGCGGACGCACCACCAAACCGCCCAAACCCACTAGAGCAATTGTCGCCGGTTCAGGCACGATAGTAATGGTTGCGCCCACAATCCCATCATCAAAGTTTGCAAAACCGCTCAGAAAAGAGGTATCTTCCACCAGAGTGACTGCTACCGTGGCTATCCTGGGACCGTCCTTGGGAATCACGTAATCGGAGATTTCGGACTTCTCCTCGCCTACGATTTCGCTGTCCTCCGTGTTCTTGTATTTGCCAGAGTCTGACCAGAATTCATCGGTTGCATCCTCACTTTTGGCCCACACCTTGGCTTCTGTAAAGTGTCTGTCAGGTTTCTTCTCGCCGCCATCGACCAGTGTGATGGTTCCCACACAATCCCAGAACATCCCTTCACTCGTAGGACTAATGTCAATGAAGCTCCACGTGCCCGACCCGCTCCAGGTCGCCGTGCCCACCGTCCCTGCTGAGGTATAGCTGCCATTATTGGCAACTTGATTGTAAGCTCCCTCAAACGAAAGACTCACCGGCATGCCTGCGTATCCACCGCTCATATTGGCAGCCCACGTCGAGGCGTCGAAGGTGCCTGCCAGCGAAAGACTCCCATTAGCCAATCCAAATACTTGAATGAGCATGGACGCACTCATAAGAGCTGCTTCATTCATACTCTCGACATTCCTCTCACCAGCCGTAAACACAGTGGTGGCCAACGTCCTCGTACCTATGCCCAGAGTTAGGACAACGATCATAATCGGCAACTTGATTCGTATAAGCCTCACAGCATTTCTACTAATTAAAGAACAAAAGACGCAATCAATATGGGTCTTTCATCAACACAAAAGGGGTCAAGAACCTTTTCGTGACGGCCGGTCTCATCGCGCGCGCATTCACAATGCATAGCATGCCATGTCGACTTGAGGATAGTCTAAGCTTGCTCACCTTCTCCTCATTCTCCAGCCACAAACTTTCGCTTCTCACGCTGAACAAAAAGCGCTCCCAAAGAATAGTTCCCATGACCACTTCCTGTTATTTAGGGTCTTAAGCAACGCAGCTCCACATCACGCTCTGCGCCGACGAACCAGCGCCAAAGCGCCCAGGCCCAGCAGGGCAATCGTTCCGGGCTCTGGAATGACCTTCAGGGTACCGTCGTTGTTTATGTACCATTCGTTAGTGCATCGAATGTAGCCAATACAATCTGTATATCCAGCAGAGGCGCCGAGCTTATTGGCCGCCTTTGTCACTAAGGAACAGCCGCTCCCTGTCGAACAGGAGATAAAGGTCAAGTTGTTGATATGTCCCTTCATCGACTCAAGCCATGCATCAGTCTCTGGCGTGCAATCGTTCAGAACTAAGTTGCTGTTCCAGTAAAACTTTTCGGGTCCACCGTGACCACACAATTCGACATGCGCATTCGTGAGCTTCAGGAGCTCTTTGGTCACATCATCCCAGTCGGTTAATTCATCATTTACGTCTCCGCTCCCTGCAAAATGGGGGCTCTTGGGTATAGTAGGATCCACCATGGTAGTGTCGCCACCTTTAGGTTGTTTCATCTTCCTCCATTTATAGGTAGCAGGTTTACCCACGTGCGCTAACATTGTGAAGCCGCCGATCCCAAAATCAAAGAATTCACTTGAGTCATCGGTGTATGTCGCTAATACGAAATATGGTCCAGCTCTGTCAAAGGTGATGCTCCCATCCGTGCCAGTGATGTCGCCAGTGTAGTCGACTGTGGGCGTGAAATAATAGTCATTACCGCTTTCCTGAAGTGGAGGAAGCACCTGCAGGCGCTGCACATCATGAAACAGCACTGTATATCCCGTTGGCTGATCTTCGTAGTCATAGTAATCCTCTGGAACTAGGGAGGGATCCAGGTACATTTGTTCAGCGGTTAAGAGAGTAGCCCAGGCTGTGCTACTTACAAACAGAAGCAGACACAATACAGTGAGACCAATTATCAAATTCTTAGTTTTCATTGTTGTCCTTCTTCTTGAAATCAAACTATATAGAAACTCTCTTGCTTCTTCCGGTCTGGTTTTACCCATACCGCGCAGACGCGGCGCGGTCCGGGTTTCTTAGGGCAATTTGAGTATGCTCACAACCTCCTCCCTTCTCTATACAAAGGTTTGAGTGCTTCCCTTGCTGAATTATCGGACCTTCCTATGAGCAGCTTAGTCCATGTTAGGCGCGATGTCAAGTGTTTTTCAGATTTTTTTTGCCTTTTTCAGCAAAAACTGGGCAGACGAACGTGACGCCATAAGTCCTTGACTTGGAAAGGTTTAGACCTGATATCTCATCCCGATAGCCCGGGATTTTGAAGATCTTTTAGTTACTATCAGCCAGCAAAACGGACAGAAGCTCTTTCTGCGATCGGGCCGACGGCTTCTTGGCAAAACGCGCGGAAGTGTCCGAAATAACTGTTACGGCCGGCCCGATAGGCCCATACACAACCGGATTGGTCGGCCCAAAAACAGCCAATGTCTTAACGCCCAATCCTGCTGCCAGGTGAGTAATGCCACTATCGTTGCCGACAAAGCCATCCGCACAGCTCAAAAGCCCAACCGCCTGTGTCAAAGACAGATCCGTCAGGCAACCGGCAACGCTATCAATCCGCTTAATTCTTGACTTGCTAAACCTCTCCACCTCAGCCGGTCCCAACAGGAATACTGCTTCCATACCCTTGGAACGTACCGCTTTGGCTACTGCTAAAAAGTTATCTAAGTGCCAGGACTTGTTCAATCCGCCGCTACCTGGCTGGATAACGACCAGCTTCTTAGATGGGTCAAGGTCCGTTTCTGCCAGCAGCTCCTTGCCTCCGTCTCTATCCGCCTTGGTCACCTCTATTAAGCGCTTGTCTGGCTCAACCTGCCTGGGCGGTAAGGACAAACCGCTTTGATCGATGAATTCCTGTGTGTAGAAGTCCGTTACATGACGAGCGAAGTCCTCTGGCGGCTTCATTGACAGTGTTATGACTTCCGCGCTATGGCTGCAATTCGCGGTAAATATCAGGTTCTGTTCAAAACTGCCGTTCGGCTCACCCAAGAATGTCACAATCCAGGCATAGTCAGCAAAGATGTTGATTAGAGGGTCCCTATCTGCAAGGTCAAAGGCATCTGACTCGACAAACAACCGGTACAGATTTGCTGAATCTATGCAGCGAATGCTATCAATGCAGGTCCTGCCCGGCAAAATGCCGGTGTATTCAGTGTGCCCGATAATGTCTACCCCGCCCAGCTCAAGGGACTCCTTCAGGAACTCGGCCAACGGCAGAGTCAATATACAATCGCCTATCGCTCCCGGCTGCAAGATTACTGCCCGTTGAGCCTCCCTTGCGACCTGGGCACCTTTCTCTCGCAAAAGATTCAAAATGTCATCGTTTGCGTGCATGATCAATAGTCTAACCTCGAACCACCGGCCACGTATGTCTACTAACCAACCGCACTGTCAATCCATCCGCCCCCGATTACCCTGCTGTACGCTCCTTCCTGAGTATACAAAGTGGCCAGTTGGCCGGGCGTAATAGCAGATACTGGCTCATCAAACTCAACGACCGCGCCATCGCCCTGCGGGATGGCCCTGCCGAAAGCGCCTTTGTCATTGTAGCGTATCTTCACTTTTGCTCGAAAAGCCGACTCAGGCGTATGCGTGAGCCAATTTACACCAACTACCCGAAGTTGTCTATGCATGACTTCCTCTTTTGGGCCGAGCGTAACCGTATTACTCTCAGCATCAATTTTCACCACATAGTAAGGCTTGCCCATCGCAACTCGCAGCCCTCGCCGTTGGCCAATGGTGAACCTGTGTGTGCCGTTATGCTCGCCCAGCACTTTGCCGCTGCTATCTGTGATGTTGCCCTTTCGGACGAGTTCCGGACACCGCTTTTCAAGCATCGATACGTAGTCGTGGTCGGGCACAAAGCATATCTCCTGCGACTCGGCTTTGTGGGCGGTGCCCAGGCCAAACTTCGTCGCCAGCCCTCGCGTCTCGTGCTTGGAATAGCAACCCATCGGCAGAACAATATGCTGCAATACAGCCCTATCTATCATGGCCAGAACGTAGGACTGATCCTTCGTTGTATCGCTGGCTGCGTACAAGCCCGGCTGGCCATTGTGTTTCAGGATTCTTGCATAGTGACCCGTGGCAAACAGCTCTGCACCGTTACTAAGTGCGAAATCCCACAACTTCCCAAATTTGATATATCTGTTACAGAGGACGCACGGATTGGGCGTCCGCCCGCGCTTGTACTCACTACAAAAATAGTCTAAAATCCGCTCGAATTCCCTGCGAAGGTCAAGAACATGCAGCTCTATGCCCAACTTTTTGGCGACGTCTTCCACCTCCGCCAGCGACTCGTGGCTTTTGTCGCAGGTAATCATAAAAACGGCTTCACAATCGAAGCCCGCTTCCAGCAGCAGTGCCGCAGACGTTGAGCTATCCACGCCGCCGCTTATGGCAACGAAAACCTTCTTTCTCTTACCCATCATTTGGCGCTTGTCTCATGCTTTCATGCAGCTACTAAATTTCACGCACCGCTTCTGCATAATAAACTAGTACGACATCACACAAATCAATCCTGCGGATAAATGATGATTCGGTCATGGATGACAGTCACTAAGTCCTCCTTGCCGTCACCTGTAACGTCTGCAATGTGTAGTTCTCGCGGCTCAACGGTGGGCATGCTGCGGCTCTTACTGTCGCGGTAGCTCTTCTGCTCAAATATCTTGAAACGCATCGCAGGAATCGGCTTGCTATCGTGATCAAGCGCGAGTATTTCAATATGATTATGCCTATATTCGACCGTGACTATATCAGCGCGGCCGTCAGAGTTAATATCCCCCGCCGTCAGGTTACCGTAACCACCCTCCTTCATCTTTGTCTCATAACTGAACTGCTGGGTCAGATCGTGTCGGGCCTTACCGCCACCTGGCGGTGTTATGAGCGCAAATTTCTCACTGTCAAATAATAAAATGCTCTTGGCCTCCTCGCTACCCGTGAGCGACGCTAACAATATTTTCAGGTGTGTGGCAGCACGCCACTTGCCAACGTTCAGCTCTTTTTCATACCGGTACGCATTTCCATCACCGGCTCTGAGTATCTGAAGCTGACCCTTTTGACCGTCCAGCAGAAGGATAACAGGCCGGGTTCCATAACTTTCGCCCTCAAGAGCAAAAGCGGCGACAGCCGATACCTCGTTCTCGCTGCTGTTGGCATTGTATTGGTCGATGACACGCCAGCTCTTACCCTCGGCAAAGACCAGGCTCCTTGCAAAATTCTTCTGCGCCACCAGCAGCTCTCTACCCGCATCCCCATCCACATCGGCAATAGCAATTGAGCGCACGTTAGCGTCTTTAATTAAGCTGGACTGGGCTTTTGGCGAGTCCACTACTTCGAATTTGCCCTTTTCTACCTGGCGCACCAAGATTGGAAGCTCGTAGCTGACAAATATGAGCACATCCGGCAAGCCATCCTGGTCAACATCCAGGATCCTCAAACCCTCCGGATTCGCGCTGAGCTTCTTAAGTTCCAAAGCAGTGTTAAGCTCGTCTGGTGATTCAGTATCGGAGTTGCTAATCGGCTTTACTTTTCTGGTTGATGCCCCAATACCATAAAGTACTCTTAGAAATCTTGCGTCATTGGCGTCCTTGGATATATAAACACAGTCGATGCCATCGCAGCCGTCAACATCGGCGAGTTCCATTGCCACCGGCTCACCGCTCAGACCGATTGGTGCAGGAAACGATAGCCTTTCATCCGTGAATTTGCTTAAGCCGATCAGCTTCTCCTTAACGCTCAAAACGCCCAGCTCGGTTCTTCCGTCACCGTCAATATCCGCACCGGACAAACTCGTAATGTCCGCAAAGGCTGGAAATCTGGTCGGTTCTGCCAATCCAAGTCCGGCTACTTGCCTGTAGAAAATGAGCTCCGCTGCACTCGGGTCGCTGATGGTGACATCGGCTAAACCATCACCGTTAAGATCGCCCACGACCAAATCTCGCTTTGTGGCCTCCTCACCGGAAGCCAGAGGATAAAACAAGATAGGCCAGTCGGACTCTTCCTGGTCTTCGGTGGCTAATCCGTAACAGAGCAACCGTTTGCTTATGGCATCCACCGCAAGTATTTCGTCACCACCTGCTCCGTCCAGATTACAAAGCTCAAGCACATATGGCTTTTCGACAAAGAACCGTGCTTCCGGACCCAGTTGCCCTGTCTTAAGACCAAACCGAGCGTGTATCGGTTTTTCGCTGTCGTTTGTTATCAGGATGAGGTCGTTTATGTAATCGCCATTCAGATCGCCAACCTCGACGCCCAACGTTGGCGCAGTGGTGGGATATTTTACCGGCTCACCCAGTGAGCCATCTTCTTCCTGCGTGATGATATAGACACCGTTGCGACCGGCAAGAGCTAAATCGTCGGCACCGTCATTATTCAAATCCGCACACACCAGCGCGTTGGAAGTCACAAGACCATCATCAATCGTGATCTTCTTTCTTGTTCGCCACCTTACCGATTTCTGCTCGCCCGATTCGTCTCCAGCTGCCCGCTGCAATGTCACATACACACCCTTCGGTTCGCCGTAAAAGGCCAAATCTACCGCACCGTCCGAATTCAAGTCGCCACACACGAAGCTGTACACCTTCTGCGAAACCGGGACACTGTCTTTAGCGAAGCGGGTAGGGGGGCTGATTATATTCACGTCTGCGTCATCGGCCTCTACAGTTATCGCCGTCTCACCGAACCCGATATCTTCTTTTTGAATCAGCAGCTCGATCTTAGCTTTTCTGTTGTTAACGACCGCAATATCACTTCGACCGTCGCCGTTAAAATCTGCAACTCTTAGGTCTTTTATGCCCCAGTCCAGCTTGATTATCTCGATCTCGTCAAATCCATAGTAGGCTGACATGTCATCAAGACTGCTGTCTTCTGCGCTCGCTAAATCAGCTTGTTCTGCGTTCGCACGTCCGAAGCTGCCCCGGCTGAGCCCCAGCAACATCGTCATTACAAAAACAACCTCGACTATCGCTCTAATTAGCCGCACGACAAAGGCCTCCACGTAAATCTATCACCAAATCGAAATAACCAATATACACCGCTGCTGCAATTACATCAATGATTTTGTGGGATGCACGCCCTCCGGCAGGTACTTTATGTACCGACAACCCGGCAGGTATGCGGTTAGCTTATATAGTGCCGGTGAGGCAGTACTCGATGATGTGGCTTGCTCTTTATCCTCAGGTTTCAATTGGCCAGACTTCGCCCTCATCCGCTCTTGTCTGTCCTGTGAATCCGCAGAGCGATATCATCGATATATTCTGGCGAATGTAGCCCACGATTGCCCCCAGCATGCCGGAACATCTCGGTCTTATCAACCTCCCCGCTTTTTGTGCTCACCCATTCGGCCCTATACTGCCCGCGCGGCAGCTCAAGCACCAACTCAGCCTTCCGGCCTCCGTTGATGTAAATAGCGTACGCACGGCCAGATTCAACCAGCCCCCGGGCAGTTGCATTCTTCGGCACCCCGGCTTGGATGACCGAATTGTCTGGCCGCATCCTCACAAAGTCCAGACCGTTGACAAAATCAATGAGAATCCTCAGTTGTCTGTGTAGCACAGGTCCACCACCGCCGGGCGCATCGATCTTGGCCGTGCCGTCTTCGTGGCCCACCGTGAACGAGTAGTCCAGGTTGTTATAGACAGCTCCGCCGGCTATGATGAAATCCCAACCTTCGAGCCTGTAAGCCTTGGGCTCGCTGCCGGCAAAGCCCGTCTCATCATCGCCAATGACCCTGTTCAGACCATAGTTCTCAGCCACCGTATCGGGCGGTTTGGCGTAGTGAAAGTTGAAAATGGACACATGTGGATTGGGGTCGACTATCTTCTTGCCCTTGTTCGCAATGTTTTGTGCTATCAGATGTTTGCTCTTGAAGTTCGCCTCTGCCTTGACAATGACCTCGGCAATGTGATTCTGCCATTCCATAGTCACGCCGCCGAAATATGGCTCGTTGCAGATCTCATAGTAAAGATTGTCGAAATCTCTGAGCTCCTCGACAATCTTTCGTACCATGGCGTCTTGGACGGCCAGCAGCTTGCGGTGTTCCAGTGTGTAAACCTCGGTGCGCTTCATCTTGCCGATGTCGTTGACGTTGTTAGCGGCGTTCATCGGGCTGAGCCGCCACATACCATCTTCGTAGAAAGGGCAAAACAGGACCAGTTCGACTACAACCCCGCGCTTACTTGCCTGGGCCACAAAATCGCGCAGCCGATCAAAATAGGCCACGTCCCACTTTGTCAGGTCGAACTTGTTGCCGCCAAATGCATATCCTGGCGTGTCACTCCGGGCCCAGGGACAGATCAGCCGGCCTTTTGCTGGCGCCAGGGTATTATTGCGAATATTGAACGCGCCCTGAGGCTCGCAATATGCGCCGCTGAATGTGCGGGTCAGGTTGAACCCGTGTGACTTGAGTGTCCGGACGTATTTCTCGTAGTCGAACTCGCTGTTTAGAACTGCACCGTAGTGTTCGCCGGAGGTTATCAGTACGGTCGGCTTGCCGCGCCACAGAAAATAGTGCGGATTTTCCGGGTGAAGTTCGATAGGCCTAGCCCTCTTGGCGCCTTCTGCCGCCGCTGCAGTCGTCGCAGGGCCAAGCAGCGCCAAGACTGCTGCCCATACGAATCTTGTTGGCCTGACTGCCGTAACATCTCGCACAGCAGGGCGGCCTTTTATCCCGATTAGCCGCTGTTTACCTATGTACTCAAGCATGATAGTTCTCCCCTTGACTATGGACAGATATCTCTTTACCACCTATTAGGACTAATAAACCGGCCTTTGCCCGCAGTCGACCATGGAACCTGGCACAGATGTGACGCCAGCTTCTACAATCCGTAAACCGGCCTGAGTTGCTCTTGAGTCGACAGCAGTCTCCCATTCTCACAATTGGGGCCGATATACCCACCTGTCTTATTCCCGGGTACTACCGGCGGGGTTGCCCATTGATGTCGCTGACCTCAGCCGCGACTTGCCGCTCTTACCCATCACACTGTTCTATCCAGTCAAGCTTGCGCTCTTTCGCGACTTCCTGCCATTCTGAATTCAGCTGTCTCTATTGTGCCTGCTTGAGCTTCTTGACACATGAAAACCCAGGCAAAACGGCGATAGTCGATGCAATGATACGCTTTTATGGCGAGGCGTCAAGAACATCCCCGAGGAATTGGCAGCCCCGGAAGTCTGAAATCTGAGATCATGAGCGGGCTAAATCAGTTGCTCAATCTATTGCAGCCTGCTTTTGATAGCGTCCATCTCCTCTTTGGAAACCTCCGCGCCCAATTCTTCCGCGAGTTTTATGTGCTTCCACGCCAAGTCGTACCTTCTTAATCTATAGAATATGAAAGCAAGTCCATGGTGTGCATCGGCAAATTCGGGCTCAAGCTCGACTGCTTTGAGGTATTCAGCTATTGCCTTCTCATAATCAGCCTTATTGGAATATGCTGCCCCGAGATTATAACGGATCCGGCCATCGTCCGGTTTGATTTGGACAGCTTTCTTATACTGTTGGATAGCCGCATCATAATTGTCCTGACCGAAGTACGCATTCCCGAGGTTTACCAAGGCGGCTAACATGTCGGGCTTGATAGTCAAAACCGTCCTGTATGCTTGAACTTCAGCCTCAACCAGCCCTAACTTATTGTAGCAGACAGCTATGCCGAAATGTGCCTCAGCCAAATCCGGCTTAATCCTTATAGCCTTTTTGTACTCACTTGCCGCTTCCTCGTAGCTTTCCATCTGGCCATAAACCTCGCCCAACTGGCTGTACAGACTGGCGTTTCTCGGCTCCAAGGCAATTGCCTGTTTCAGTTGCGCTGCTGCCTGGTCAAATCTTTCCTGCTTGCAATAGGCTACCGCCATATTTCTGTGGGCGTCGGTGAAGTTCGGGTCGAGCCCCAGTGCCTGTCCATACTCAGAGACTGCATCGTCGAACCACCCTTGTTCGGTATATGCATTGCCGAGATTGTTATGCGTCTTCGGGTCGCCTGGATTGATTTGCAGAGCGGCCCGGTATTGGTATATCGCATCCTCTACCTGTCCCTTTTTCAGGTAAACATTACCCAAATTCGCCCGCGATTCAGACAGCGTCGGGTTAATTTGCACCGCTCTTTCAAGTGTGAGCATCGCGGACTCCAGATTCCCGATGTCGCTGTAAATGTTGCCCAGATTATTAAAAAGGCAACCCAACGTCTGAAGCTTATTCAAGTTCCTCATATAGATGTTGTTATCCTCCTCCGGCACCTTGAATTTGTCCATATAATGTTCATCGGGCACACTGCCGCCTTTGCCCGTGGTTTCGATATTGAAGCGGACCCGTCCGTCATCATACCGGGCAAAAAAGTGTCCGGGCGCAACCACACCGTATAAAGGCAAGCCAAGCCGCTCACCAAGTGAAAGGTAGAGAATCGAGAGACTCAGGCAGTACCCTCGTTTCTCATCCAGGACTGAGTGCATAAATAAATCATTCGGATCGCTTGCCTCGGAGATAGACTTAAACCCCAGCTCATCAAACAGATAGTTATTTACCACGGGAATTGCCCTGAAGTTTGCGCTGAGTCCCTCGTATCCGAGCCTCTCGCGAATTTCCAGAGCCATATCATCTAATCTCGACAGGTAACTTCGTCCGTGAACGAGGTCACTCCAGCGCTCCGCAACAATCAAGGCAGCAGTCGCCAAATCGACTTCGCCTTCCCTCAGCCGCAGAACCTGTTCAATTGACCTCACATACAGCCCTGCCTTGCCCTCATTGGCCAGAGGCTCGTGTCGGCCAAGAGATGACCCTACCATACAGAATAAGGCACAAAAGCTTAGTAGGAAATTTTCTTTCATAACGGTTCGGCTGTATTTAGCAATAGAGCGATAGAATTTGCGACCTTTTTACCAGTCTCTGGTCAACCTGTAGTAGGATTTTATCCAAGAATGCCGACGCAATCCAGAATAATGATTCTAACGAGATTGTCCAAAGCAACCAATTTGCTTTGAATGTGCTACTTCTGGCGTACTTCCGTTTCCACCGCTGGCGGTTCGTTTAATATACACGGTTCACATTCACATACCAGCCACTGTCCCGCAAGGACACTCAGGTCAGCAAAATCAAGATCGCCATCCAGTTCAAAGTCTGCACCGCCGCACCAATCAGGCTCCCAACAATCCCGTGCACGCCACTGCCTGGCAAAAATACCAAAGTCAACAAAATCTACGAAGCAATCGCCACTTAGTTCTGCCCCGACCTCTATCTGCCATTGGCGCGTGTCGGTCAGCCAGTTCGCCCTGGCGGTCTCATCGCGAACCCGCGCCGTGTTGTCCACCACCTTTACTGCCACGTCGTGAGTTCCTGCTGGCAGGGAGCTTACGACAAAGGTCAAACCCGTCGCACCAGGCACATCCACACCGTCCACCGACCATTGAACGTCCAAAGAGTGGTCTGCCGGCTCCATGGGTGCTACGAAGAAGACCGTGTCGCTTGGCAGAGGTGCTTCCGTAGCCGGCGTTGCATCATCTATTGGCGACACCAACTTGTAGAAGCTAATAACGAATTGTTCAACGTTAACAGCCTCGAAAGGATATCCGAGCGTTCGCATCTTGGACCAATCCGTAGGCCGGTATATCCCGTACTGTTTACGCTTGGCCCCCTCGAAAGTATCCACATTAGGCAGGTCCAGCCAGCGATACCACTTAGTCTTAAGGTCCTGTTGCTGCCCGGCGTCATAAATACTGGCATTGGGGTTGCCTGGCTCGGCACCGGTATAAATGGTACCGTCGCGGTAATAATACTCATCGCCTAACTTGACAAAGGAGTGTCCGTACTCATGCAGGATAAGCTCGACTGATGACTTGTTGTTTCCCGCTGCCGTTGTCAGGTCGGCATAGCCCGCACCCCCATATTTTGTGGAGTTAGCTAATGCAATAATCTGCTCGACTTCCGGTGCATTGCTCGCCGCAGCCCGCGCCTTGTCTCTGTCAATACAAAGCAGCCGAGGCGTATCGAAGCAGCCGTATGCCATATCCAGGGCTGTATCACGATAGATGCCGCTGTCGAGTTCGTCCACGCCCGACTCATTTGATATTACGTCAACACGGTGAACGTTAAAATAGCTGGCATAGGCTGCCAGCGGTTCCTGAGCGAAGAAAGCTGCCATCACATCCTGTACATGCGTGGCGTAGCTGCCAAGCTCAGAGCTGGTATACCCATCACCGACGCAGACTATATCGATGCGGTTCTCGGCTGCGCCGTTGCTGATTATGGTGGTTACAGGCCATTCAGATAATGGTTCTATCAGACTGTATGGCTTTAATGGCGGCAGCGACACATTGACCACCCCGCCCTTAAGCTGGCCATTTTCGATGTAGTCGTAGTGGATAGAAACTTCGCCACCGCCCATCCGTTCGGAACCGGTGCACTGCTCAACACTGTTACTGCCGACAGCTATTATCTCCGAATTATAAGGCACAGCCAATAGCAGGCACATAAAGGCAAGAATCAACTTTTTAATTTGAGATCCTCCATGTCAAAAACACTATCTGACGATTATTTTACAAGAAACGCAGCCGGAATGCAACTCAAAAGAGGATAGCGTTCGTCATTCTTGCTCTGCGTTACAAACGCTGCTGTGCAGCCTACACCACGCGAAACACAGAAAAATGATAAGTATTTGCCTCTGCTAATCTTACCGCCAGATAAGCCATTTCTATTTTGTGTTTTCGAAGAACACGTTTCTAAAAATAGCTTGGTGTGGGCAAATAATTCATGTATACTTCCACGTTTGAGGCTATTTTATTGAACGTATCTTTGTGACGGGAGAAGTATGATGACGGCCAAACGAAATTGTACCCACAAATCTTTATTCTGTCATTCATCGTTGCTCAAGTCGTATCCACTTCGCAATGCACTACACTGGGTGTCCTTGCTGTTTATCGTCTTTGCTCTGGGGGCGTGTCGCAACTCGGGTACTGAGGCACCACCAAACGAACCGAACGTCCCGCAATCCCCCCCCCAGGCCGAAACCAGCCTTTTCGACGGCAAGACCTTAGGCCACTGGAAAATTACCGACTTTGGCGGCCAGGGCGAGGTCTACGTGAAGGACGGCAGCATCTTCCTCGAAATGGGTAACGATCTGACCGGCGTCACCTGGAGCGGTCCACTCGTCCGCATGAACTACGGAATCACGCTTGAAGCAATGCGCGTATCAGGAAGCGACTTTTTTTGCGGACTCACCTTTCCCGTCGGGGAAAAACCATGCTCGCTAATTCTTGGAGGTTGGGGCGGCGAGGTTTGCGGCCTGTCAAACATCGATTACTACGACGCCGCCAACAATGAGACAACGCAGATTATTTCGTTTGAGAACGGCCGATGGTACCGTGTCCGGCTGCGTGTCACGCCCACCAAGATTGAAGCCTGGGTCGACGATGAAGTGCTCGTCGACGTTGAGACCACCGGCCGAGAAATTGACATCCGGCCAGAGGTAGACCTGTCAAAGCCCTTGGGAATCGCGTCGTGGCGCACCACAGCGGCAATTCGCAATATCCGCTTGGAAAAGATGAGTCCTTGATATGAGCGCTTGAATCGGGCCGTGGCTGACCGCTTGTCTAAAGCTCGGCAGGTACGTCAACTGGACGTCGCTTGAATAGATCTATATTCATCCACCTGTCACTCTTGAATCGCCAGTAGTTTGCCAGGCCCACCGTGACAATACTGAGCGTAGCGGCAATCCATGGCCCCATATACCCAAGAAACCCGAAAAACTTGACCATAACGGCACCGCCAATTCCCAGTATTAGCACCGCTCCGACCCCCGAGATAACGGCCAGCCACACCGTGTCGCCTGCCCCACGCAAAGACCCGCCATAAATAATCCGTGCAGCGTGAAAAACCTGGTATACCGCTGCGCAAATCAGAATATTCGCACCAGTCCTGATTACCTCTTCATCAGAGGACCAAAACCGCATCAGGGCATCTCTGAACATGAAGAAACAGATGCCTACCAATCCCATATAAACAAGTCCAATTCTTACACAAACGCTCGTCTGTCTGCCTGCCAGATCTTTCCTGCCCTCGCCAATTGTCTTGCCCACTGCGGCTGTCAAGGCCGTCCCAATACCCACTGTCGGCATAACGGATAGACTTGTGTACGAGAGTACAGCACTTGATGCAGCCAGCACCTCCTTGCCAAATCCTCCAACCAACCCGCACAGAATCACACCCCAAAATGCGACATTGACCATCAGCCCAAACCCCGCAGGAAGTCCGACCTTCAGTAAATCACGCATCTTACTGAAATTTATTTTGAACGTTCGCCTCGACTTGAAGGTCCTATTTGTATCGCCGCACAAAAACACAGCCATATTCACAGCAGCACCGACCGCTATTCCAATCAATGTCCCCCAGCCGGCACCGGCAATCTCCATCCGCGGAAAGCCAAACTTCCCAAAAATCAATACGTAGTTGGCTGCAACATTGACAACCTGACCACACAATGACGTACACATCGTGATGATCGGCCGGTGGATACCCATAAAAAATTGACTGCTTGCCCAATTGGCTACTGCCAGCACATGAGCATAAAGCATAATTCGAAGGTATATAACCTCCAATTGAGCTACCTCCGGAGGTTGCCCCATCATTTTGAATATCCACGGCGCCGCTGGCCACATTATCGCCACCACAACCAGAAAATATGCAAATCCCATGTATATCGCTTGCCAGAAATAATTAGAGCAGCCTTCCTTGTCACCTCTGCCAAGGCTCTGGCTTACAAACGTGTTAAGACTTACTATTGCGCCTATCGCAAAACCGCTGGGCAGAAAGCTCGCAAACCCGGCCGGCAGAATCGCCGCTAATGCCTCATCTCCGGGTAGACGTGAGACCATAACCCGATCCACAAACTGCATAATCGTGAACGATATGGTCGTCACAACCATCGGCGCAGCCAGCGTGAGCATATACCTTAGCGAAGTCTCCTCCGAAGGGTCGCTCGGTGAAAGCAGAGATGGTTCAGCACTCATCAGCTAAGACCTTAGTTTCTTCAGATTCAGTTTCTGCGACAGCATCTCCGCCGAAATCCCAAGTACGCGTATGCTTTTGATCGGGCTGGTTTTACCCGCGATTATACTTAGGGCATTTTTTTTCACGCCAAGTTGTTTAGCCAAGAATTCCAGCAAACATCGATTGGCCTTTCCCTTCTCCGCTGCTGCTGCAACCTTAATCTTCAGCACCTCGTCGAGAAGGCCACACGTAGCTGTCCTGCTGCTGCCAGGCACAATCTTTACGGCTAAAACCACACCGTTGTCAACTTCACGAATAACCGACTTAAGCACGGATCACTACCGTCACCAACGCAACGCTTTGTAGGCTGTGGCACGCAGCTCACCGCCAAAAAAGCAACTGCACGCGCCAAACGAACAACACAAATACTTATTCCACATTTTCCCTGAGATTTACACCAACTGCATACTGCACGTACTTCTCGATCTGTTCGGCAAGCTCATTTGGCGATGCAAGCTGGAAATCTTCATAGTGGCCCGGGACAAACTCGCCATCCAGGGCCTTCTTGAACAGCTTGACACGAACGATAGGCACCTCAGCCCGCCCGTCACTGGATTTGCTAAAATCGCTATCCTGATGCGCCCTAAGCTCAACCCGCCAGTCCTCGCTTATAAAAACCAGGCACTTGCCGGTAAAAACCGCTGTCGGAAAATATTCACGCAATATCTTCAGAATTTCCATTGCCTGTTCAACCTTGTCTTACAAGTCAAATTTCACTCGCTTCTGTTATGGCATAAATACACAATATGCTCTCTTGTCCCTTTGCCCATGTCCAACGCGTGTTTCACGTTGCTCATATCGTTGTTCATCACCGTAATATTATTTGACCTATCTCCGTCCACTTGCAGAAGTGTCGTCACCATACTGGGAGGTCGACACCCGTGCACGAAAGCGCCATCCACATGCTTGAACCATATCAGCGCTTTTGTTAACGGGGTGCTTTCTGCATCTAAGTCGAAAATCTCCAAATCCTTCACATCATCAAAGACTAAAGCTGGTCGCAGGTCTTCGTTTTGAAATCCTAAATCCAGGTGATGAAACTCAATATTCTTCGCGTGACGCACATAGAATCCGTAAGCCGGCAGAGTTCCGAACATTCTACAGCTCGGGTATGCCTCCGGACGCTCAGGAATCTCTCTAAGCGCATCTTTCACCGTGCCCCCACCTTTGAATTTAATTCTGATGTTATCCAGTGTAACGTTCTCAACGCCGAATCCAGGCAGCCCGGTGATATGACACCCGATTACTCTCTTGCCTATAGGCTCGATCCAGCCACCTACTTCGATGGCCTGGATGTTGCTAATAATGATATTTCTTACACTGCCGACACCCGGCTTCTCATCTCTATTGTATCGCCTGGCACGATTACCCAAACGGATGAATATCGCGCTGCCCTTGACGTTCCTCATAACAATATTGGATACATTGACGCCATCAAGCCTACCACCATCCACTATCATCAGTGCTATGCCCGAATTGCGAGTATCATAGATCGTACAGTTGCTCACTGCAACGTTTTCAAAGCCACCACCCGATTCGGTGCCGAACTTTATGGCGGAGGCATTGCTGCTGACCACGCAGTTCGTTATTGTTATGTTCCTGCAGGCGATATCCGATGTGCTCTTTAACACAATGGCATCATCATCACTATTGATCTGGCAGTTGGAAACTCGAACATTCTGGCAGCTATTGATATCAAGGCCGTCTTCATTCCGACCGGCAGCAGTTGCATACCGTGGTTTTTCTATGTCTGGGTTGATCCTGCTGTCTACGGTGACTCCATCAATGGCAACGTTCTCGCATTGAAAGTAGTGTTGCACCCAGGTCGTTGAGTCTCTGAAGGTGACGTCTCCAATCTTCACGTTTTTGCACCGAACGAGATGTATGGGGTGCACTCTCACTTTGGGAAATTCTTTGCTGACGGCGCCGTGTCCGTCGATGACACCATGGCCGACGACGGCAACGTTTTCTGCACTCTCCGCGTAAATCAGGCTCCGGCCGGCATAATCCTCTTTGTTTCTGCTGGCCAGAAGCACGGCCCCTGCCTCAACACAAAGCGTGACATTACTCTTCAGCCTGATACCGCCTGATAGAAAAGTACCGTTGCTTAGGTAGACTCTTCCGCCCCCAGCCGACTCACAGGCGTCAATCGCAGCTTGAATGGCTCTTGTGTCCAGCTTCACGCCGTCGCCGACGGCACCGTAACCACGCACGTCAAATGGGCTTTTGCAGTGCTGTGCTTCGGCTGCCGCAAAAGCCACGCCCGATGGCGCACAAATAATCGTAACGGCCAAAAACCGCATCAAAATAAGGTAAGCTCTAATAATGCTAAAACCTTCCATGTATCCTGATCTGTCAAGCGCTTGTGGTACTTGCCGACTATCTGCCCGCTTAATTCAGCTTGTGCCATGCACTTATTGAGCGATTGAGATTTTCGTGCGCATCGCCCTTGATGCCATAGTGTTGGAGTCCTATAGGACCTGTATAGCCTGCATCCTTCAACGTTCGCAGGAACCTCGACATATCAAAGGTGCCGCGGTCCAACGTTTGAATTAGCTGTTTCCAGTCCTTGCCCCCGCTGTCCGCACCGTTGATAGTCACAACGGACAAGTAGGGCATCGCCGAGCTTATCAGTGATTCCATATTCTTTTCGTCATCGACTCTTAGCCAGTGGCACAAATTGAAGGTTACGCCCACGTTCTTGCGATCCATCTTTTCCGCAACTCGAACCGCGTCTGCAACTCGCACTGCGTCTTCAACTCGTTCGAGCCAGAAAGCATGGTGCGGGTAAAGTGCCACTCGCAGCCTTGCTTCAGCCGCCATGTCTGCAATCTCTCCCACGATCTCCTCCGCTCGCACGTCACCATCCACCGAAGATGGCTTGTGTTTCTTGCTTGTCACAAATATCCATAGTATGGTGTTGCGTCCCTTCAATATCTCGATCGCATCCTTCAGTGTCGGATCATATTTCTGTTGATCCGGATCGATGTTCGCACCAAGGTATATAGCGAACAGCCTCAGGCCATTCTTATCCAGTTCCTCCAGCATCTCACTCAGTTCCTTGGTTCCGTTGTACGCCGTGCCGATTCCGTCATACCCCAGCTCCTTGAGCATCTCGACCTGTTCTTTAGCGGTGCGATGCTTCTCGTCTTTCGTTCCGGTATCCATGGCGAAGAAAGGATTTGGCCCTGCCGGCTCAATCCAAATATTCCGGTACGCCACCGGCCCATGATCGCCTTGCAGCATAAGTGGCCCCACAGACTTTTCATCATTGTACGTACTCCCGCGAGTTGGCCCACTGAGTTCCACGTCTGCGTGCACGACAGTCCCGTTGTGGACAACCTTCTCGAATCGGGCGTTCGCAACCTTCTGCCCTTTCTTATCAAAGCGAGGTGCCCGGAAAATTACGTCGAACGTTTGCCATTGCCCAGGTGGCCGAGATGCATTAACTCGCGGAGGATGACCTTCATAGCCTTTTAGGCTTCTGTTCTCATCCCAGCGCTCATAGATGCCGCCGCAATCCGAATGTTTCGGCTCGCTCGCTCCCCAACTATCGAATACCTGAATCTCGTAGCGACCCATGAAATACACGCCCGAATTCGACCCCTTGGGTACCACAAATTCTATATGTGCCTTGACATCGCCGAATTCCGCCTTGCTTAGTATGTTCCTCGTTCTCCCTGTCGGCCCATTCACAATGACCCCTGTGCCGGACTTGCTGCTCAGCAGCTTATCGTCTTCAGCATTCTTAAAGGCATCGCCGACAATCTTCCACTGCCCCGTATTACCCCGCCACGCGGAAAAGTCACCACCTGTCAAACTAAGCCTCCCCTCGATCTCTCTGCCACCGCCGCTCGTCACCAATGACGCACACAACACCCCAACCAGCAATAAAGTCCCCCGAATCCTCTTGTTTCCAGCTTTCATAATCGCTTCCTCTTGCAGTTAATGTTTGCAAACCATTAATGTGCTTCAATAATCAATAGCAAATAAGCAATATCGCAGATCCGCTGTCTTTTGGCGGAATCAATTTCACAAATGCCACGGACTGCGCATCGACCGTGACAGCATCCTGTTTGCCTCATCATCGTTTATGAACCGCTCCTTTTCAGGGTCCCATCTCAGCTTCCGTCCCAAAAGCATCGAAATATTGCCGATATGAGCAATCGTGAAGCACCGTTGGCCTATCTCCGCCGGGAAATAGCACTGCTTACGCGACTTGACGCAATCCAGGAAATTGCGCTGCTCTCCAGCCTTGCATGTGTAAAGATGAATCTCGTTGGGTCCAATCACAGAATTCAGGACGGATTTCGGCTCGGCCTGCAGCGGCGCCCGCCAGCCACGGTTGCCGATCCATCCATCCGTCCCCTCGAATTTCAGACTCGGCGTGCCCGACGTAACAATGAGCCTCACGCCATCGGCGTACTTATATTCAATCCGATATTCCTTCGCCGTATCGTAAAGCCCCCTTTCACAGAACACGCCTTTTCCTTCAACCTCCACCGGCCCGGTATACTCACTGTTATTGCCCCATTGTGCACCATCGAGCAGATGTGCTCCCCAGTCGGTCAACTGCCCGCCCGAGTAGTCGAGAATCCACCGGAAATTCCAATGACACCTATCCTTCGTGTAAGGTACCCACGGGGCCGGCCCGAGCCACATGTCGTAATCGAGCTCCTTCGGCACCGGCATCGGTTCGGCCTTGCCCGGCGTATGCGGACCACTCGGCAACTCCACATGAATCGTATGGACCTTCCCTATCCGCCCATTGCGAACAAGCTCACACATCCGATGGTACTCATAGACCGACCTGTCCTCGGTAGACCACTGGAAAACACGCTTGTAGCGCTCCATGGTCTCAACCAAAGCTCTGCCCTCCTTCACGGTCAGACTGGGCTTTTCGCACTCCACATCTTTACCCGCCTTGGCAGCCATGATCGACATGGGAACATGCCAGTGGTCCGGCGTCGAAATCATCACCGCGTCAATATCGTCCCGATAGATGATCTCGCGGAAGTCCTTGTAGGCCGCGCAGTCATTGTTGCCGTACTTCTGGTTCACTATATTCCGAGCCTGCTCAACGTGATTGGCGTCAACGTCACAGACGGCAACCGCCTGCGCATCTGCGTTGGCCAGAAAACTGTTGACGTTCATGCCTATTCCGTGGCCCCCAACCCCGATAAAACCCACTGTAATCCGATCGCTCACAGCGACTCGCCGAGACGAACCGGCCTTACCCAACGCCGACGCCGAGACAATGTATGGAAACGCGACTATACCTGTAGCCCTTCTTAGAAACCTGCGACGTGTGATGTATTGCCTGTGACTCATACTCGAACCTCCTGAGCTTTCCCATCCCTATGTGGGGCTTCTGTGGCGAATTCGCAGTCTATCAAGAACTCATTAGCCTCGGCCTTTCTTCTAAAATGATAGCAAACACTGCCAGATATACGTGTACCCAAGAGCGTCGATGTCCTCCCAGACCTTCTGAATCAGAGCTTTGTCGCCGGTGATTTCAGGCAGGTCTTTAACGCGTTGCTCCCACGGGAAACAGACGCCCGGTTTCACTCGCGGCGCCGGCTGGCCCGCCATGCCCGTGACTTTCTTGCGGGACTCCACGGACGACTGCAGATCGCACGGCGCCGTCAAGGTCGGTGGCTCGTAGCTGCCCGACGCATAAACACCGTGTTCACGACAGACCTGTGTCATCACCTTCATGTTCTCCACGCTGGTGTCGTCCTGCATGATCGCGCCGGCATCCATTATGTAGCCGCCGTCTTTGGCTACTTCCTTGATGACTCGCAGGCAGAACTCTCGCACCTCCTCCGGCTTACCCCAGCTCAACATTACGTTCGGGATGCCGCCGCTAATGGCGAACTTATCGTGCAGCTTGCGATGGACCTCGAAAATATCGTCCTGGTCGCAATGGAAAACGATGCTGCGGTCCGGCAGCTCACGGAAGGTGTCGAAGTGATGCTTCCACCTGCCCTCAGCGTAGAAGAGTGTCTGGTGACCATTCTTCCAGAACTCTTCGATACAGGGCTTGAGCGTGGGCCAGTAATGGGATTCGAACTGCTTCGGATTGAAAAAGGGCACGCACCCGCGGTGCATCCAGTAGCCGATGGGCACCTGATTGGTGGGATCCGCCGTGGTCAGGCCGACGTGGGCCAGGTGTGGCATAAGCGCCTCGCAGGCTTTGAGCACCTTTTTGGGCTGAGTGTGCATGTCACTCACCAGCCCCAGGTAGCCTCGAAGCTTGTCGGCGATGATGTCGAACGGCGCCTTGAAGATCCCCGCGATGGCCGACGCCGTGCCGCATTCGCTGCGCAGCCGCCCGACCTGCGGGCCGAAGGCATAGAAATATTGCAGCATGGCCATCCCGCTTTTGACCAGCGCGAGATTGTTGCGACAGGTGGACGCCTCGCCAATCCTGCTGATTTCGGTGGAGACGCGAGGCAGCCACCTCTCGTAGAGAAAGCCGGTCGGGTCGTCGATCAGCGCATCATATTCATCCGGCTTCATAAAGGCCTCTTCCTCGGGCGGCTCAATATAGTTGAAGCCGACCGTGTGCGGGATGCGGATACCAGGGATGCCGTAGTAGCGCAGCCCTGCCGCCTGGGCAAGACCCGTCCAGACATAGACCATGTTTGGCACAACGGCGTCCCAGCCGAAATCCTTCGCGCACGTCACCGCCGCCTCGAAGGCCTTCGTGTAATCGTGCGCCACGTCCTGGCAGGTGTACCCGGCGTACTTCGCTGTGAACTCAGCAACAAACGGGCGTATCGGAATCATATCCGGCTTTTCATTCCGCATCGCAGTAACGTAACGCTTCAGCCGTTCGGCGTACAATTGTTCCATATCCTTGGCCATCTTGGTCAACTCCTTCCCAGATTTGCTGCGGGTCCCTAAACTTGATAATCTCCGTTTGGCCTTTCCTTTGCGCTCTCCAAATCACTCAATGACCACGCTTATACGGGCTGCATATTTACGAAATTTCCCCGTAATGGGCACGAGCATATCCGATTCCAGCCGAAGCGTCAAGCCATGCCTGCTAAAGATTACGTTACTCCTCCAGCCCGAGGACTTCGGCCGGCCTGCCGACTCGCTTCAGCTGGCCCTTTACGGCCCCCTTGCTTGTTAAGCCGCAGGCCTTTAGAGTGACATCGTCGTCGGTGGGAAGAAGCGCTGTGAATTCACCCTCGGACAGTCCTACAGTTAGTGCGTAGCCACCCTTAATCTGCTCCAGCCTTGCCTGGCTCGGTACAGGCTGCTCGATTCGGTGCGGGCGGTAAAGTGTCACGAACTCCAGGCGTTTGCTCTTTTGGGGTGTAGTCGCCGTGAGATGCCATTCGCGCAATTTTATACGTGGGATAGGGTTGGGGTCGTACTGGTCGGTCTGCTCAAAGCTCAAACCCGAAGGTGCCAGAAAATCAATATCACACACCACCTCATCACTGCGAACCTGAATCTTGTGCTGGTCCTCTACAGTGATCTTGTTTATGGCGTGAAGCCAGTATGCAAAACTCGCAGGCTCTTTCGCCTCCAGCCGGTCGTAAACGACTACCAGTTCGGGTTTGACAAAAATGACTGCTCGCGTGAAACGCTCGAGTGGTGGCTCATAAGCCTGTCCAGCTTCACCAACGACGATGTCCATAGAGGGCGTGGTCTTGAAAGCAATGATCTCGCCCACTGCCTTTGCCGTGCGCTTTTCCTGCCCCCGGCCGTTAACTGTGATGTTGTTGACCGAGCGCGTGCTCCACACCCAATCGCGATGATGTGGCCCTCCATAGTTGTAATAATGGCCCGTCCGGATAAGCAGACGCTCACCGTACGCCCAGAGTACAAACGAATTGTTGCCCGCATTACCGTGTGACTGTGTACCCATGGGGCTCGACTTGAAGATAACTTGCACATCTTCGTCGGCACTTTTCAGAGTCGTGTTGAGGTAAGCCTGTCCTGTTCCTCTGAACAGCCGTGACACCGGTAGGTCGTCGGGTGCCTTTGGTTTGACCTTCGGCAACGCACCGCGTATAAACCCGATGTAGCCTGATGTCACTGCCGGTCCACCCATCTGCTCAACATACCATTGCCAGTGCCCGTTGCCGGCCTGCGCCGCAAGCTGGCTCATAAGAGGCACGAGACTTGAAGCCCTTCTACGATTCGCCCCGTCCCCAAATCCGCCGCTGACCTTGCCGGGCGGCATCAAATACATTGCGTAATAGCCGACCTTGGAGAAGTACGGCTTGTCGTATGCGTTGATACCCATTGCCTCCCGCATCACATCCGCCCACCAGGTGAAACGCCCGATGTAGCTCGACCAGTAGCTCACGCCCTCGTGCCAGCCTCCGTCGTCGTCGCTCCAGACCGGATACACATTGAAGAAGACGTTCGCAGCGAACCAGACCCAGTCCTCTGCATCCTCAACCTCGCCGAGAAACGCGACACCGACCTCACCCAGAAAATGCCAGGCCCGGTTCGAGTGGCTCGAATATGGCCGCCAAAGGTGCCGAGGGTACAAATGCTTATACATCTCATCGCCCCGGACCCTCATCACAGCCCGGCAGATCTTCTTCTCTTCCTCGCTCAAGAGGTCATTAACGAATGTATACGTCCGCGAAAAGTAATACGCGTACGGCATGCCAGCCTCGTCATTGTAGCGATAGCCTGTACTTCCCTTTGGGTCCCACTTGGCGCATTTAAGCAGAATCCGTTTGGCCTCGAGGCCGTATTTCTCTTGCCCGCCCAAAAGCCGCGTAAACGCCAGTGTTGCTGCACCGTTAAGTGCGCTGATAGTATATGTCCGGTTGCCCCACCAAAGCTTCCTCCACTCCTCGCTGCCACGTACCATACCCTCTGGATATTTCCGCGGCTCCTTCGTCGAAGGAGGGTTAGCCAGAAGCCTTTTGCACTCGCCCACGAGCTTTTCGTACCCGGCCTTCATTTCACCGCGCGCCAGTCTTCGCAGCCGCCCAAGATTCTCAGGACGCATGAATAGCCGCGGATGACTTTGAGGTATCCGCAAAATCAATTCCTTCTGCTTCGGCATCGGCATCTCAGCGGCATCGCGAGCGATAGTGAACGTCCGCGGCTTGCTCCAGTCCGTATATCGCCCCTTGCCGTCTTTACCACGGTACCTCCATGTATATGTCCCAGGTGGAAAAGTCCGCGACGGGCAAAAAACATTCAATTCAATATCCCCAGCGTAAAGCCCGCCGTTGCTGTCCGGCTCCTGACCTACACACTTAACCTCCCACTTCAATCCCTTCTGTGGCCGCCAGCTAAAGCTCGGCGGGTTGACCTGCGACACCGCTGCTTCGGCAGGGCGGTAGCCCCACTCACCAGGTTCTGCAGGCCGCTCGTCCAGCTTCAATGTTTGTCCCGCAGCCAATCCTGGCACCAGCAACAACAACGCGAACCCAATCGCTCTACAAAGCAGCCTCCTCTGGTACCTCCCGTATCGATATTTCCTCTCGGCCATTATCTATTCTCCAAAAGCGACCCAACCAGGTCTTTGACATTGGCTACGTTATGGCGAAAGCAGTATTTCTTTATGCCCTCGATGATTTTTGCTGTGCATCCGGGCTCAATAAAATTCGCCGTGCCGACTGCCACCGCCGACGCCCCCGCAATAATAAACTCAACAGCGTCCGAGCCGTTCCTGATTCCCCCCGTACCCAGAATCGGTATTCCTTTATCCTTCGCAACGTCATTATAAACCTTGTTCACCAGATAAACCGCCATCGGCTTTATCGCGGGGCCGGATAACCCTCCCGTCCTGTTTGCCAAAACCGGCTTGCGAGTTTCAACATCGATAACCATCGCTGTATATGTATTCACCAGACTGAGCGCGTTAGCACCAGCCTCAACCGCCGCTCGAGCAATCAAGCTTATGTCCGTGACGGTAGGCGATAGCTTAACCATCAATATCTTCTCACCGGCTGCCTTTTTCACCGCTGACGTAATCTCTGTCACCTGCTCCGGGTCCCTGCCAAAGCTAATCCCGCCTTTCTCGACGTTGGGACAGCTAATATTCAGCTCAAACCCCGCTATAGCTCGTTCGCCTGCCAAGCGTTCTGCCACAGCAACATATTCACGTATTGTCTCGCCGGCCACATTGACAAAAACGGCAGGAACCATCTTCTCCAGCAAGGGCAGTTTTTCTTCGATGAATTTATCCAACCCGACGTTAGCTAAGCCAATTGCGTTAAGCATCCCCGCATCGGTCTCGACAATCCTCGGCGTCGGATGTCCCCTCCTCGGCTTGAGCGTTATGCTCTTGGTGATAAACCCGCCGAGCTGGTTTATATCCATATACTCACCGAGTTCGTCGGCATACCCGCACGTCCCCGATGCCGTAAACACCGGGTTCGCCAACCGAACCCCCGCAAAATCAACCGAAATATCAATCGTTTCTTTCATTCTTTAGCTCAATAGCCTTTCGATAGACTTTCCAAGCCTTTCTATCCCTACTTGAATTGTGCCTTCGTCTACACACGAGAAATTAAGCCTCAGTGTGTTGGTCGTTCTTCCGTCTATGTAAAACGGGTTCCCAGGGACGAAAGCAACCTTGTCTTTCAAGGCCAACTCAAAAAGCTCCATTGATGAAGCTCCCTCTGGCAGAGTTGCCCACAGAAACATACCTCCATCCGGACGAGTATGCGACACGTTAGCCGGAAAGTAGTCCCCAATGCACCTCACCATCGCCGAACATTGACGGTCGTAAACGTCGATTATCTTTCTAATATGTTCGTCAAAATCATTATCGGCAAGATACTGACAAATGACTCGTTGAACAAAGTAGCTGCTATGCAAATCCGAAGCCTGCTTCGCTATCACCAGCTTCTCCATGATATCGTTTGGAGCTACGATCCATCCCATCCTAAAGGATGGAACGATAGTCTTGGAAAACGACCCCAGTAAAATCGTGTTCTCTGGCAGTAGCTTCTTGAACGATTCCTTTTTCTCTCCTTTGAACCGCAATTCTCCATACGGATCGTCCTCGACCAGCATGGTGCGTGTGTTCCTCAAAACTTCAGCAACGCTGCGCCTATTCTCCTGTGAGTATGAGATGCCAGTCGGATTCTGGAAGTTAGGTACTGTGTAAATTAACTTCGCAGATTTTGTTGACAATACCTTCTTGAGACACTCAGCGTCCATCCCCTCTTCCGTCACAGGCACAGGATTAAAAACGGATTTGTAAATAGAAAATGCTTGAATAGCCCCCAAGAAACCGGGTTCCTCAACGATAACATCGTCTCCCTCATTCAGAAAAGTCTTGCCCAGCAAATCCAATCCCTGTTGCGACCCGCTGGTTATGAGTATGTTTTCAACCGGAATGTCGAGTCCCTCTTTTTCTAAATATCGCGCAGAGATGTACTCTCTCAGTCCCTGGTAGCCTTCTGAGTTGCTGTATTGAAGAACTTCCTTCCCCGCTGATTCAAACACCTTGTTTGCCGCCGCCTGAAGCTCCCTGACTGGAAACAGGTCTCGGTTGGGCAGCCCGCCGGCAAACGAAATGACGGAGCTGTCTACTGCTACCTTAAGAATCTCACGAATGAACGACCTGGGAACGTCTGATATGCGATCCGAAAACATATTGTTCATTGAAAACCTTTTGAGCTATACGTTCGTCTGCTGAATTTTGATTCTTTATATTTCCTGTGACCTCTGTCGCTACAAAACTACGAGCCACGAGTCACGCACTGAAGACTACTTCTCTGCTGTCAAAAACAGGCCCATCCCCGCAGCAGAGCTTGTAGACGGTCTCGCTCGATCCCTCGACTCTGCATTCCACCGCACAGCTCTGGCAGACGCCAATCCCGCAGGCCATCCGACGCTCCATACTGACCTGACAGTGGATTGCCTTTTCCTTCGCGATTTCAGCCACCCTCGCCAGCATCGCTTCAGGCCCACAGGCATAAATAATCGCACTGTCACGGGCTAAATCAGTTCGGCTATCGAACCATTGCGTCAGACAATCCGTCACGGTTCCGGCAAACCCAGCCGAGCCATCATCCGTCGCCACCATTGATTTCACGCCGTACTTGGCAAACTCGCCCAATGAAAATCCCAATTGCTGCGAAATCTTATCTAATCGACCCTCAAAGGGCAGCTGTTTTGTGGTCTTTGCACCCGCAAAGGCCGTCATTTGAATATCCGCGCGGTCCGCCGTCAAAGTCTTTGCCAAATGCTCCAGTGGTGGAGCTCCCATACCGCCGACCACTAAAAGGGCGGTCTTCTTACCCTCCGGTACCCAAAAGCCGTTCCCCAAAGGCCCGATGACGCTAACCAAATTTCCGCGTGACAAAGTTGTCATTCGCACAGTCGCTGGCCCGACCACACAATATAGAAGCTCAGCTAAGGTCTTTTCTCTCTCCGCTGTGACATTCGCAAAACTGAATGGCCTTCGTAGCAAGATCTCCCGCTGAGCCGCATCGCCCAAATCCTCCGGTATGCGTTCGGCCGGCGGCACCGCGGCACCTGACACATCTATCTGCACAAACTGCCCGGGCTTAAAACCAGCAAAAGCATTTGCAGCAGCCCCCGAAAATTCCAGGCCCAGCCGGTAGAATCGCTGCCCAATCTGCCGGTTCCAGGACACAACTGCGTTGAACACACCCTTATTCGACGATGAGCATTTCTCAGACATAGCTACCCGTTACAAAGCTCCTTCCGCCAAGGAGCTATCACATTAACGTCACCATCAAACTAAACCTTCGTAAACCTTTACACCGTCCACCACCTTGCAGACATGGACGGCATACTTATCGGCAAACTCCGGCCTGCTCCGCGGATACGCCGCGTCGACCGCCTCTCTGACCGCCTCCACACTCTCCGCCCGAACTAAAGCTCCCGATGCACCCTTATCACCGCCACCCAACATCCGCTCACCCAGCACCCCCGGCACCGTCCGGACAATGTCGCACATCGTCTCTAATTCCGGCCCCGATATCTTGTAATCGTCCCGAAGACCGATTCCGTCCCGCCTGAATATCCGCCCGACCGTCTCAACCTCTCCCGCCTTCCACGCATCCAGCATCGCATAAAATCGCCGCTGCGCAGCAAAGACATATTTGAGCCGGTCGCACAGGTCCGCATGCCGGCCACCGAACTCGCTCATGATCTCCTCATAGACCGCTTCGTCTTTAACATTCGCCAGGCAGGACACACCGTACCCGGCCTTCTGCAGTATCGACACTAATTCTTCGCATTCTCCACGTCGGATCTTATATGTCGATTTCTCCAGCCCGGGCCGTATCGTCCCTGTGTCGAGCACTACTATACGAAAATCCGTCGCCCCCGCCCCGAGCTTCACGTACTCAACCGAGCGCTTCGCCGGATTGTAGTATGTCCCCATCCCGTCCCTGCCGAACAGTATCATAATCTGATCGAGCTGACCGCACGGCGAGCCTATATAGTCATTCTCAACCGCCTGCGCCAAATCCACAATCCGCATCTTGTCTTTAACCTCGATCTCGTTCGCATCCAGCACCGACAATATCAGATTCAAACTCAGCGACGCCGACCGGCTCATCCCGCCGCCGGGAATATTCCCGTAAATAACGCCGTCAATGCCCTGCGACAGCTCGTAACCCTCCCTGCGCAGGATATACTCTACCCCGTACGCAAAACGTCCCCACGTCTGCGCGATCTCCGCCGACTTTGGCTCCGGGACATCGCCTAATTTGAATTCGACAACCCCGTCGTTTGGAAAGTTCCCGCTGTACAGCCTGACGCTCTCGGTCCCGTTCGGCCTATATGCCATCCAGATAAATCTGTCGGTCGCCACGCCGAAAAGCTCCGTCCCATTGTAGTCACCGTGCTCGACGCCCAAACAAAACCGGGACGACGTCCTCCTCAACTTCCCGCCTTCGATATCGATACCATTCTCTTTGGCCAACTGCCGTACCTTCTCCAAAGCCGCTTGTCCTTCCTTAGTCGGTTTCATCTCACAACTCTCACTTCGAATGGTTCAGAAAATAGACTGTAGCTCGCATAATAACATCCGCAATATACCTAACCTGCGCAGGAACATCAAGCTCCAATTTCTTGCGTTTACGTTCATTATTCAACATTCAATATTCGATATTGCATATTTACCACCGTCTACTTAACCCGGGGCGCTCGCGTCCCAGAGAGCCGGCGTTTCGCCGCAGGTTAATCTCCACCTGACCATTCCAGCTGGAATACGGGGCAGCACCGTGTGCGAAGCAGGACGCAGTGGAGGAATCTTCTAAAAAAAACGGCCCCTTCGATTCACATCACAGGGGCCGTCTCTGAGTTTCTGACATGGCTCAATTACCAGAATATGATGTAAAGCACTATCGTCAGAAGCGTCACAAACAAGCCGAAGTACACAGAACCTTTGGACCAGCTCAACTCAATCTTCGTCTGCTCCGGCAGTGTGATTCGTTCTCTCATCGGGCGGATCAGTGTCACTATTAACAGTATCGCCGCAATTGCGCCTACTGTGATTCCCATACGGTTCAAAAATGCCATATCACCCCAGCCGAAGAATAGAATCCCATAGATAATCGGGCTAAGAATCAGCCCCAGCACTCCGCAATAGCGTGGGGTCCATTTCACAAACAATCCGAAAAGGAAGATCGTTAGCACGCCGGGTGATACGAATCCCTGGAACTCCTGGATGTAAGCGAAAGCGCCCTTGAATTTGGGATTTGCCAGCGCCGGAGCGATCAGACACCCGATGATTACACCTACCGGTACGCAAGAGCGACCTACCCACACTAGCACTTTCTGCGCTGCTTCCTTACTGAACCATTCCCTGTAAATATCCATCGTGAAGATCGTCGAAGCCGCGTTCAACATCGATGCCAGAGAGCTGATTACTGCTCCCATCAACGCCGCCAATACAAATCCCCGCAGGCCGGTCGGAGTCAGATATCGAATCAAAAGCGGAAATGCACCATCGTAGTCATAACCCACTAACTTCTGTTGTTCTTTGACCTCGAACGTCTCCCGAGATATCACCCTTTTCCACAACGGTCGGTACTTCCCGGAGCCAACATCCACCAGCTCGTTGTTGAGATCGGCTAGGCCCAGTTTGTCCAGGCCCTTCTCGTCCAACTTGCTCTGGAACCTTTCGTTCTTCTGGCCACAGTGCTTAGCTACGCCTTCGCGCAGCGCGCTGATCGCAGCCTCTGGAGCAACATTCAGCCCACATGCCACGACATTGTAGCGGAATATCTCCTCTGCCAACTCAGGGTGCAGGTCGGCAAAATCCCCGTCAAAGGGAAATATCTTCTGTGCCGTTGCTGCCTGCGACTTGGTTTGCTCAAATGCCTCTAACACGGGCTTGTTCAGCGAATCCAGGTTCATTGCGTTCTCCTGCATCTTCGCCCCGTACAATGTGAACGCAATAATCCCCGGAATGCACACAATAAAAGGAATGATCAGCTTCAGGAAAGCTGCAAAAACCACACCCCTTTGACCTTCACGCAAAGAATGGGCTCCGAGCGTCCTCTGCATAATATACTGGTTCAGGCCCCAGTAGTAAAAGTTCGGAATCCAGATCCCTAACAGCAATGCCGTCCAGGGCAGAAAATCGCTGGTCCGCGGCAGCACCATGTGCATACCACTTTCTTTGAGAGCAGCGAATTTTTCGCCGAAAGCTGCGCCTCCACCCAAACCTAAAGACGTGTTAACCGTTGCAGCATTGATCCCCTCGAACTTACTTGGATCGTCCAGGGCCATAAACGTAAGCACCATTATAACCGCACCGCCAACTATTAAGGCTGACCCCTGAATGAGGTCCGCCCACGCACAGGCCTTCAAGCCTCCGGCTGCAACATATACACCCGCAAGGATACCAACAAACCAGGAAAGTGTTGTGATGTTGATCGGTATTCCCATCAACTGTTCTCTGAACAACGGACTCAACGCCTTCGCTCCGAGGAAGATTACTGTAGGGATTGTCACTCCCAAATAGATGATCACCATCAATAGCGACATCACCAGTCGGGACGTGTGATTGAAACGGTACTCTAAGTACTCAGGTATCGTGAAAATCCCGCTCTTGAGAAACTTAGGCAAAAAGAAAAACGCCACCACAACAAGCGTAATCGCCGCTACCCACTCGTAACTGGCCACTGCCAGACCGATCGAACCCTTAGCCGCCTGGCCCGACATACCAACAAACTGCTCGGCCGAGATGTTCGCTGCGATCAGGGAAAATCCAATCAACCACCACTTCAGGCCCCGACCGGCCAGAAAATAATCCTCGGTGGTTTTTTCTTTGCGGCTCTTGAACAGGCCCACGGTAATCACACAAACGAAGAACACCGCTAATACGCCAATGTCTAAGCCACTTAATTCCATAACAAGTCCCTTTCCGTTGCCTTTCCTTTACCTAATATTCATTTCAACCGCGTCAAATAACCTGGGTTTTACTCAGCTTTCCAGCGCTTCAAGCGTATCCATCACAACAGGAACATGAGTATACGCAGGACCTCCACCCATCATTACTGCCACCGAAGCTGCTTCGAGAATCTGTTCGTTTGTTGCGCCTGCATCCAGGCACTTTTGCACGTGCGCCCGAATACAGGGCACACAACGCTGAGCCACGCCGATGCCCAGAGCAACAAGCTCCTTCTCTCTAAGCGTTAAGGCCCCATCCTGCATAATCTTACTGAACAGCCCGCCAAACCCGTTGACAACATCCGGAGCCTGCTCTTTCATCTTCCCCACGTCCTTCTTGAACTTCTCAAAGAACTCTTTCGCTTCTTGTCCCATAATCAATCCTTTCGCGAAATGAGCACCTACATTCTCTTAAATGCCTCGCTCAATGCATCCAGAATATCCGTAGCCATCACACTTACCTGCCCGAGTTTCTCCGCAGCTATGTCACCGGCCAAGCCGTGCACATAAACGCCAAGAACCGCTGCGTCAAAGTTGCTCAAGCCCTGACCGATGAGTGCGGTTATAGCGCCTGTCAAAACATCGCCCGAACCGGCTGTCGCCATACCAGGGTTGCCGGTTTTGTTGACGTAGACTCTTTCGCCATCGGTAACGACCGTCCCTGCCCCTTTCAGTGCCACGACTGCCTTGGTGTGTTGGGCCAAGCGCATTGCCTGCTCCTGACGGTCGGATGGCAGCGGTTCTCTAAAAAGGCCCAACCACAGTCTTTTCATTTCACCAGGATGAGGTGTCAGCACTACTTTCGCCTTTACCTTGCTCGGCCAGTCTGTTAGCTTGCTCAGATTGTTCAAGCCATCACCGTCAATAACCAAGCGTAGTTTTTCTTGTTCGATCAGCGTCCCAACGACCGTCCGAAGCTCGCCGCTGATACCCACACCCGGACCGAACGCCATCGCGTCATTCTCACTGACCGCATCAAGGATAGTACTTATAGCCTTGGCCGATATTCTGCCCGCCTTGTCTTCCGCCAGTGGTATCGTTGTGTACGATGGCTCGATTGAAGCGACTATCGCCAGAGCGTTTTTGGCTGTTGCCACGCGCACAAGCCCCGCGCCTGCCCGCAAGGCAGCCCGACCCGCCAGCGCAGCCGCCCCGCTCATTCCGACACTGCCGGCAATAATACAAACCTTGCCATAGTCGCCCTTATGACCGTCAACTGCCCTTGGCTTTAGCTTGTGAATCGTCTCTATTATCTGCATATAAACTCGTTCCTTGCCGTATATTACAAATAATGCAAGATATGGTCAATGCCATAAGGCATGCTGTGCATAAAAGATTTGACAAGCAGACACGAAGGTTTATAATCATGTTTGTTCCGCAAGCGGCTTATATGGAATCAGACAATACGTAGTTGGGTTTCATAAACCTAACGGCGAGGCTTGCAATGGGAAGAATACGTCAAATGATCATGGTCAATGGACGAGAATGCTGGACATTATTTGATACAGGTGCACGAAATACGTATGTTGTTCACTCAGTCTCTTCATTATTGATAACTTCAAAAATCAAAAAGCCGTTTCGATCTGCGATAGGTGGCCAGGTTAAACAGACAACCGAAACAGCACTTTTAGAGGGTGAAATAGAAGGACGACGAATATCCACGCACGCGATGGTTATCGATGAAATTGAACATGATGAAAATGGAACTCCCATAGAAATTCTTTTTGGTGCATTGGCGATGCAACAGTGGGGTATAAGGCTGATTCCTGAACAAGAGAAATTGGATCTGTCACATTATCCAGAAGAATTTGTCGAATTCTAAATCTCGGTATAAATAATTAAAAGCCTAACAAATCATGGCAGAACATATTGGGGCTATATTAAACCAAAATATGTCATGTTGAAATGGAGATAATGAATGAAAATGACATATAAAGATAAAGTAGCAGCAATCACAAAGCAATTCAGACAAACCGTCGAAAATAAATATAAAATAATTGAGATGAAATTGTTTGGCTCTTACGCACGCGGTGATTATTCAAAAACATCCGATATTGATTTAATGATAAGACTGCCCAAAGTAGATAGAAACATTGAAGAAGACTTGTTTAATATTGCATACGATTTCGAGTTAGAATACGATTGTGTTATAGATGTTATAGTTCTTCCACAAAATTTCAATAATAATATCATGATCTACCAGAACATTCAGAAAGAGGGTATCGCGATTTGAATAAAGAAGAAAAACAAACTTTGGTAAAATATCGATTAGAACGGGCACATGAGTCCATAAAAGCGGCTCAATTATTGTTCGAGAATAAGCTATTCACACCTGCAATGAATAGGATTTATTATTCCATGTTCTATTCGGTTCAGGCATTACTCGTTCTTAATGAAAAAGCTTTTTCTAAACATGGGCAAGTGAAGGCATATTTCAATAAGGAGTTTATAAAATCTGGGATTTTCCCCAAAGAATTTGGTAGACTTTTTAACGCTGTATTTGAATACCGACAAAAATTTGATTATGTTGACCTGCTTATACCTGAAGAAGAATTGATTTCAGATTACATCATCGAAGCGCAAAAATTTATTAATCAGATTTCATCTTTTCTTAATGATAAGCTTGCAACTATATCGGAAGATTTATAGTAATCAAATAAGGCGAACTTAGGAAATATTGTGGCTGGCGTCTCATCTAGACGAAAGATCCGGAATCGGGTTTATCTAGAAATCGTATGAACATAAGTTAGTCCATAGGGAAAAACTGTGGACAAATCACAACAAATACCAATTGATTGGGGACGGGATTACCTGACATCCTTTTTGGATGCATGTATGAACAATACATACGCAATTTTTCAGAATCAACACGAGTGGTACAGACGCCTCTCCGATATTGATCAAACTTATCACAAACTCAATGATAACCTGGACAGCAATCCTGAGCTTTACGGCGGTCTCTTCGCTCTTCGATGTCACTCTGCCTATCTCGGAGCATCTCGTTTGGTACTGTCGGGGCAAGTTCCGGAAACATTCATGCTGCTCCGAGGATGCCTTGAAGCGGCACTATACGGCTTGTATTGTATATCTCAAAGAATCCCGATGCGCGGCAGATTTGGCACAATCGCCATAAGAACGAGCAATGTAGAAAAGCTCTCAAATCTGAGTTCACAATTTCGAATCTCAAACGGTGTTTAGCTAACATCGATTCAGATGTTCATGCTCGACTGTCCAAATACTACGAATACACCATTGATCTTGGTGGCCATCCAAACATTTGGTCAGTCGAGGCCCACATAGATAAAATAGATGATTCGGGACCGCTTGTGCTTCATTATCTCCACCCATTATCAGATGTGTTGTTGGCTACGTTCAAAAGCTGTGCGGTTGTAGGTATAGCTGGCCTGGACGTATTTCGCCATGTATTTCCGCAACTCTACATCCAATTGGAGCTTAATAATACACTTGTTGTTTTGAAGAGAGGGCTGTGATGGGCGTAACAGTAAATTCACGTGCAAAGCGTATAGACGTGACATCTGCCGCGCAGTTTATGGTCGCGTTAGCGGCTGTGCTAAAAGTGTGAGGTAGGGATGATATCGTAGATATCGTTCGGCAGGTTTGATTAGTTTGGGATTTAGGATTTAGTGCTTAGGATTTTTTACCTCCTGCTTCTATTTTTTTGTTTATCAGGGTGGCAGTGACGGCTGCCGAGAAGCCGTTGTCGATGTTAACGACGGTCACCCCGGAAGCACAGCTATTGAGCATTGTCAAAAGGGCCGAGAGGCCCTCAAAGCTGGAACCATAACCGACACTCGTCGGCACAGCAATCACCGGACAACTAACCAAACCACCAACTACACTGGCCAACGCTCCTTCCATCCCTGCAACAACAATTATGAGGTTGGCCTTCTGGAGTCTTGGCAAGTGTCCGAATAGCCTGTGTAGCCCGGCCACACCGACGTCACAAATTAGCTCCGTTCTTTGCCCCATAATCTCAGCAGTCACCTTTGCCTCGGATGCTACGGGTAAATCAGCGGTTCCAGCCGTAACTATCGGTATGACACCCTTTGACGGCTTGATCTTCTTTTGCTCCAGCAAGATTGCCTTGGCCAATCTCTCGTATCGCGCCTTTTGGAATTTCTTCGTCTTGGCCAATGCCTCGAAGACGTGCTCTTCGGCTCTTGTAGCCAATACGTTATTGCCTTTTGCAGCCAAGCTCTCGAAGATTTTGATTATTTGTTCAGTCGTCTTGCCGGGACAGTAAATCACCTCTGGAAAACCCCGCCGGATCTGACGATGGTGGTCAATGCACGCAAAACCCATATCCTCAAACGGCAGATGCCGAAGCTTCTCAATCGCCTCGTCAATATCAATCTTGCCGCTCTTGACCTGCCTTAACAGCTTTTTTAATTGCTCAGCTTGGATACGTCACCTGCTTGATTCGTTTTTAGTGGCTTGCCGTTCGTCACTCGATTCACTATTCGTGGCTCCACTGGCTTGTTCTATCTCATCTTCAAGCTCACGCAGTCTCAGACCTTCGGCCCGGACAATTTGTTTGCTGTCCGTCAGGACCAGCCAGGGCAAACCACGAACACACCATCTCTGTAATGTCTCATTAGCCTCGCCCTGAATCAGTCCGCACACAAAGGGAATTTCCCGTCCTTTGATCCACGCCTGCAATATGTCTTCCTTAACACCACCCACATGTATCAGCAGAACAAAGACATTCTTGTCAGCTAAGACTGCCTGTTTCTCTTTCAATTGTAGTACGTAATACACGGATGATGGGCATCGGTCCATATCCCAAAAACACACCAGAATTCGCTTGTTTCGCAGCTGTCCTTTTTGGGGCTTAGGGTCAAAACCATCCAGCGGCGGCAGTACCTTCCCCTCCAGCTTAGGCAAATTCGAGATGTCATCCAGGCTGTATTGCTGTCCCGTCATATCCACGAGTTTGCCATTTTGCCATGTATACGTCACGCTGGACTCCCTATCGCGTACGTTCGTGCCGTCTTCGATCACGGGGACAAATGACCCTAACGCTTCATGGTCGGGATTAAGAATTATCTGCGTTATCTTGTGGTGTGTAGTACTCGTACAGGTGCTATCTTGTCTTTGTCTGACGGATGTCCCATGTATATCGCTCTCCATGGGAACCCACGTACCATCTATCTTCTCAAACCGGATATTCCTAACAGACAGCGAGTTGCTCTCATTGTCCTTCACCGGCCTCCGGCGAAAGATGTGTTCTGGACCTGCTCGTATGTCTGCTCGTGCGATCTGGTAGCCATGTTGCGGATCGAACCACACCGTGTATTTGCCGGAGGTCGTGTTCGCATCAACCACATAACAGGCTACTGAGCCAACCTGTTCACGTACTGGTCGGACCGACATGGATGCCGCTCGCCGAAGCACCGAATCAATGGGTTCATAGTCACTGTAACGAATACCCAGCAGCGCTACTCCACCACACCAGACAACCGTATTGTGCTTCACGGGTCTTTGCTCAGTTGAAATCTCAGCCCACCTGTCATCTGTTGACATCCGTTTCCCGAACGTGATACTGTGCTTGCCGTCCCACAGGTCGGCCCAGTAACTTGCATCCCTGATGGGAGCAATCACGTCTATTGCAGCAAGATGTTCCCAGTAGTAATGAAGCAGGTGGATTCTTTTGCCGTCGAATCGTAATTCTGAGGTCAAGCGGCCCAAGTCCGGTCGCTCTTGGTTGCCCCATTGGGCGCTGTGTCTTGCTTCAGTCTTCGCGATAAACGAAGTGAGTTTGTCCCGGTTTGCTGCATATTTGTCCAGCAACTCACACGCGGTCGGCTGATCGGCCGCCACTATATGTAACGGTGTAAGAAATACTGCTGCAAAGATTGTGTATATGCTTCTGCGCATCTTCTCCTTTCCTGCGTTCTCCGCGGTTAATTTTCTACCCGTGCGCCTTTGGCTCAAGTGTCAAATCTGCAAAGAGTCCGGCTCTGAATTTATGATACGCCAGAGAAGCTACCATAACCGCGTTGTCAGTGCAATATTGTTTTGGCGCGATAAGCAGTTTTCGCGCCGGCTTAGCTGACTTACATCCGCCTAAGGCGAATTGCAGGCGCCTTCTTAGTTCGTTGTTAGCTGCCACGCCGCCGCCAAGCAGAACAGTCTTCGCCCCAATCCTTTCGGCAGCTCGCTCTGTTTTTCGCACAAGGACATCAACCACCGCCGCCTGAAATGAAGCTGCAATGTCTGCGATCTCCTGCTCGCTCATAGAGTCCACCCTATTTTCACCCTTCATGTCCTGCCCGCAGCAATAGTATAAGACCGCAGTCTTAATCCCGCTGAAGGAAAAATCCAGCGAGTCCCGTCCGAGCATCGAGCGCGGAAATTTGATTGCCTTCGGATTACCATTCCTCGCTGCCTTTTCGATACTCGGCCCACCAGGGTAGGGCAGTCTCAGAATGTTCGCCACTTTATCGAACGCCTCACCCGCAGCATCGTCAATCGTGCAGCCCAACAGCTCAAGCTCCAGCGGCGACTCACAATCGTAAAGACACGTATGTCCCCCTGAAACAATAAGAGCAACAGCCGGCAGTTCCAGGTTCTCTTCCGTCAGCATCGCTGACTGCAGGTGTGCGTGTAGGTGATTGATCGCTATAAGCGGCTTATCCCAGACCAGACTAAGAGTCTTGGCAGCGGTGACGCCCACGACAAGAGCAATGGTCAAGCCCGGCTGATTCGCAACCGCTACCGCATCAATATCATCCTTACCCACCTTGGCCTGCTCCATCGCCTCTCGTATCACCGGATATATTTGCTCTATATGTGCACGCGATGCAATCTCCGGCACGACACCGCCGTATTTTTCGTGCAGCTTCGTCTGCGAGGCTATCACAGACGATTTTACGACCCGCCCATCTGCAACCACCGCCGCCGCAGTCTCATCACAACTCGTCTCAATCCCCAAGATGTTAACTACCTTTTGCATCGCCGCGATACTAATCACAAACCCCCGTCCTGTCAATCCGAGCCTATTTGAACCGTGGTCCTACTGTACTGCGAGCGTATGAGGATTGTCATTCTGACCGAAGCGCAGCCTTTAGCCCTCAGCGGCGTCCAAGGCGCGGCGAACCATCTCTTCTTGGCCAAAAAAGTCGTTTTTTCTCATTTTCTTCTTGACTGCCCGCCTTTTGGAATTGATAATCTCTACTTGTACAGCGGCTGATCGATAGCGAGCAAGAGTGCACAGCGCCCTAAGACAAAAACAAACGCTCGTTTTAAGGAATCACGATGCTATACTTAGTTGGTCCGGACTACATGAGTCCTATTCGTCTTACGCGCACAATTTGTAGCCGATATGTCACTGAAAGGAGGCGATTAACGTGAAGGTCAAGCCATTTCATTCCACGCGTCTCGGCACGAAGGTCTACCACAATGATTCTCGCTGCACGGAAGCCAACAACATTGAAAAACGTAACCACAAGTCCGGCACTGGGGCCTTGCGGCAATGCAGACATTGTAAACGACTGAAATAGAACCACCATTGCGTTAGGACCCTACGACGGTCCGCCATGAGTTCTTCTCTGCGCACTCAGCGTTCTCCGCGGCTAATTCGTTTGACTGCGGATTTGGCCAGCAGCAATATCTGCCTGCAAACACTTCTGCAGACGTGCAGCCGACAGACAGCGCTTTATTCACTCAAGGCTGCTCTGCGCTTGATGTCATCAACATCCAACTTGAGAACGTGGTCAACCAGCTCTTGCCATCCTCTGAAGAACCCAAAGCCACCTTTGGTCATCTCCTCGATTGCCTCGCTCTTACTCCAGCCCTGCACAGCGACGCGATAGATCGCGCACATCATCCCTGTACGGTCAGCTCCGCGCTGGCAATGGACGAAAACCGGCGTGCGGTTGCTGTCGGTGATGATCTTCAGGAAGCGGACCACCTCTTCGGTGTCAGGATCCCATGTCGTCATCTGAATATGCTCGTACGCTAATCCCGTGTCTCCAATCTCGTCGCGATCAGAATGAAATGACCGCAGATTAACAACCGTATTGATGCCCAGCTTTTCTAATTGCTCCATGCCCTCGGCGGTGGGCTGAGCGCCCCGATACAACTCGTCCGAGAGTTTGTGAAAGTTCGGAACGCCGGGTAGGTCCAAGCGATGTGCCCACGTCGCTGGCCGTGCAACATCCACTGCTATGTTTAGCTGCTTATTGCTGAAGAGCACACCCAGCCAGCGTCCTTGTGTGCTCGCAAAATACACGGCTGCAAAAACTAAAACTACGCCAGCCACAAAAACGAGGACGCGAAGCGGCCTTAGCGATTTTACTGTTTCGAATTTCTGCTTCATCATCTGCCTTGTCTTTGCCATGTTTCAGTGTCAAACGCCCCTTTGATGAGAGGGCGTCCATCGTTTTAGCGAACTTTTTTTGTTGCAGCCCTTGCCAGCAGCAATACCTGCTTGCACACACTTCTGCAAACGTGCAGCAGTGAGAACCTTAGTGGAACCATCTGAGGCAGCTCAAAATCCGTGCATGTATCTTGCGGAAAATGATCGCCCAAAATTTCTATTTCTCCAGGCTTCCAGCAGCCGAATCCTAATTGTCTTGCTGTTCTGACAATCGGCAACTCTTCCAGCTTGATATTGACCAGCTTGCAGCAGATAGTCTCACAGGCGATTGGCTCCGTCCCTCCGATTATCCAGCCTAACGGCCTTGCCCGGCCACGTATCGGCCCCCGCCCGTCCATCGCAGTGACACCGTCGATAATGGTCAAGGCCGGCCTCAGAAATCTGTATATATCCATCAGGAATTCACAATAGTCCTCGAATGTGCCGCCTTTCCTGAAGTGCCACAATGCCTTCCGCTTGCCGCTTACACAGCCAAACATGTTCTTAACCGCGAACGTCGCCACCAATTGTTGATGTGTTTTGAACTTAGGCAAGTTTATGATGACGTCGGCTTCGAGCGCAACCGAGCTTATCCCTACCTTTGTCCCTTTTTCGCCGATCCTGCACTTTTTCGCCTTATTGAGCTGCCTCACCGGCACCGACAATCGCTTCAGCGGCTCATCCAGCTTCAGCGCCTTAACACAGCTAAACACATTGCCCCAGGCCGGTGAATCACCCACGAAACACTTTGCACCGAAATCCTTCAACAGCCGGGCCGTCTCGATGATTATCGCCGGATCGGTCTGAGTGGCGTGACGCCGTGACCTCGGAGCTATGAAGTTCGGCTTAAGTAGGACCGTGTCACCCCGGCCCACGAACTTGGCCAGTCCACCCAGGAGCTCGAAATGTCTTTCTATGGCCTCGGCAATCTTGCCCCGGCTGTAGTCCTCGCATCGAGTCAATGTCACCGCTGCGCTGGCCATAAGCTGATCAATAATTTATTCTCGTGCAGATTAGTAAGAATATGCTGACAGCCGGCTTCGACTCAGGCGGCTTACCTTCGCTTGCGCTGAAGAAGAGACTCCCTTCGGGCTTGCTGAAGAACAGGCCCCCAAGTGCTGTCTGGTCGCTGATGTATTTATCAGGCCCGAGAGCAACAAAGTCACCGGGAGCCATCTTTAACGCAAAAGCAGCGGACGTGAAGCTGAACTCGCGTGATTTTGCACGCTCAGCCAACTGCGGGATTGAGCCTCCTGCGGGCACCGAAAAAACCGGGTATCCGATGAGCGTGCACATGTCCCTTGACCCGGGGGCCTTTTCCGCCTGCAACCGCAGGGCAATGACGCCCGGCCCAACGGTCGTCACTTCCTTTGCACCGTTGACTGCGGTATAGAAGACGCGCTGTGTCGTACCTAAGCCTCTAACGATGAGGTCATTATCCTCACTATCTGAAAGCAGTAGCGATACTGCGACTACCTGTTGGCCACCGGCTGCATACAGCAGCTCGTGGGCCCTATCCCACAGTCGCATCTGTCCGGCCCCGATCGAAAACGAGTTCGCGCGAAAGGCACTGTGACTACTGAAACGCAGCGGCCTCATCTCGAGCTCCAGCCAGAGCTTGTCCAACGCCCCGACATTCTCAGCCGGTATCTCGAAAATACGAACGCCGAAGTGTATTGTCTTGAGCATCTGAGCCATCGAACGCTTGTCATCACCGGACGGTGCTATATCTCCGATTTTGACTTGCTCCCACATCGGCTCTCGCTCTTCACGGCCATCGCAGCCCACCAGGCAAAAGCCTAAGCAGCTCGCACATGCAATTTGCAGGGCACGAATCATACGGATAAATTAGCAGCCCCGCCAATAGCTGTCAACGCCCACACGCACCAATCTGAGCTCGCGAGCACTATCTTGTCGAGCAAAGATTTCTATCAGCCTTGGACCTCTATCTGCCCGCACGTTACCGCTGTTCTGTAGACTCGCAGACCTCTATTCTTTAATTTTCTTGACTCGATGTCTAATTGTCTCTTTAATACGGCCCGTTGCGTCTAAAGGAAATCCGAATTACAGGGGTGTAAGGAAAATGAAAACCAGCAAAAGAGCCCAGGATGTGCCGGCTTCGGCAACCATTGCTGTTACCGCGCGAGCACAGGAACTAAAAGCCCAGGGTGTGGATGTAGTCGGCTTTGGTGCCGGAGCGCCGGACTTCGACACGCCCGACTATATCAAGGATGCCGCTATAAAGGCTTTGAAAGAGGGCAAAACCAAGTACACGTCCGCAGCCGGCATAGTCGAGCTTCGGACCGCCATAGCTGAAAAACTAAAAACGGAAAACGGTCTCGATTACAGCCCCGACCAGATAATCGTCAACATCGGTGGCAAGCACTCCGTTTACGAGGCAATGCAGGCTGCTCTCGACCCCGGCGACGAGGTTATCCTGCCCGCTCCATATTGGGTGACATACCCCGAGGCAATAAAGCTCGCCGGCGCTACCGCCAAAATTATCCAAACCGATAAAAGTAACAGCTACAAGATCACGCTGCAGCAGCTAAAAGATGCTATCACCGACAAAACCGCCATGCTGTTAATCAATTCACCAAATAATCCGGGTGGGTTCACTTATACGCCCGAAGAGCTCAAAGGCATCGCAAGTGCCCTCGAAGGCACAAGCATCATAGTGCTTTCAGATGAGATCTACGAAAAGCTAATCTACGGCGATACCAAATTCGTCAGCTTTGCCTCACTGAGCGAAGATGCCTACAACAGAACCCTGACCCTCAATGGCTTCAGCAAGACCTTCTCCATGACCGGCTGGCGCCTCGGCTATACCGCAGGGCCGCTCGATGTTATAAAGGCGATGGGCCGACTCCAATCCCACATGACATCGAACGCTGTCACCTTCGGCCAATATGCAGCAATCGCCGCTTTGGGCGAGCCCGCTGCCCAGGCCATCGAGAACATGAGGGTCGAATTCCAACGCCGCGGCAAATACATGACCGAGCGCCTAAACAGCATCAAAGGCATCCAGTGTTCGGAATCTACCGGCGCTTTCTACTGTTTCCCTGATGTCTCAAGCCATTATGGCCGAACCATTAATGGCCAAAAAATTAACGGCAGCATGGACTTCGCAAAGGCCCTGCTGGAACAGGCTAAGGTTGCACTTGTCCCGGGCCTGCCGTTTGGCTGTGACAATAACGTTCGTCTGAGTTTTGCATGCTCGCTCGAGCAGATTACCAAAGGATTAGACAGACTAAACGAGTGGCTAAGTTAATAAAAACCGTCAAGCATAGTGCGTTGTCGTCGGAATGATCGCTGTTGAGCGGGCTCACTTTACATTTTTTCAGATTCTCCTATTTTGTCGCCAACACCTTGACACTCTGAATCGTCCAATTAGTAGTGGCAGCCCGGAAGTCTGTAGTCTTAGTTGCGGAGATATGAGTGCGAAATAGATCGGAGCGCCGGAATCTAAAGGATATCCGCCAAGGCCAGCGAGAGGCCTGCGAGCAGGCAGCACGCCAGCACTACAAGGCAATCTACCGTTTTTTGGCCTACTTGACCGGTGATGCAAGTCTTGCGGAGGACCTGACTCAGGAGACTTTCGTGGCAGCTTGGGCCAACATTCGTCGCTACAGAGCGCGAGCATCGTTCGCGACATGGCTGCACAAAATTGCTTATCACAAATTTATTGACTCAGGACGCAGGCTCCAGCGCCACGCTGCTTTGATAGCTGGATTGAAGCAGGACAGTCCTGACGTACAGGAGACCTTGGATCCGCTCCACCAGCTCACGTCCGATGAGCACTCACGTCTCCTGTACGAAGCGATGCACAGATTAGAGCCATTCGAGCATATAACAATAGTGTTGCACTATATACAGGGCCTCAGTTTTCGTGAGATGGCCAGGGTGCTTGACGAGCCTGCCGGGACCGTTAAGTGGCGAACGAGCCAGGCACTCAAAAGACTAAAGGAATTCTTGACTAACAGGGTACAACCATGACAACAAATCAAGAGCAAAAAAGGCAGGATTTGACATTAAAGTCGCTGGAAGCAGACTTGCGTCGTCTTCCCGAAGTCCAAATTCCTGAAACGCTTCAAGCGAAGATTCTCGCAAGTGTTCCTGATGGTAAAGCAGGCGGTCCACAGGGCAATTGGGTCCGCCGATGGCCTCGCGTTTGTGGTATTGGGATAGCAACTGCCGCAGTTCTCATTTTGGGCCTGGTATTCATGGCAAATTATGCCCTGTTTATGTCTTCACAGCCGCCCGTCACCGACCTAAACGATGGACCGACTCGTTACGTGCTGTCTGACCAAAACAGCCTGCTCATCGAGGATACAAACCACGTGAACTCCGGTGGCCAGCGGTAGACGAAGATAGCCCTACATGTAGAACCCGAAAGATGCAAAACACCTCAAAACTGCCCAACTGGCTTTGACTATTTTGCAGAACTGCTTGACCTTCCGGCTTATACTTGACGATATACAACTCAGGGTTTACTATGGAGGATAGATGCAATGGTAAATGAAGAGACTATAACTGAAACATACAGCACCGCAGAAAGCCACGAGCAGAGAATCTCTAAACTGGCGGTAACGTCCATGGTGTTTGGCGTACTGGGTCCCTTCTCCGCTGGCACTATGTGGATACTGTCCTTTAACAACTTTTTTACTACACGCAATCCCCTTATAATGGTCCTTTTTTCCTGCGGTTTTGCATGGATATTGGGCCTCGTATCAGGGCAGAAATCGCTCGAGCACATAAGAAATAGCCAGGGCCAGTTGCTCGGAAGCCAGTACGCTATCATAGGAATGGTCCTATCCACAGCGTGGATGCTTTTGATTTTTGTCAGTTTTCTTTTGCCGGCGCTTCATTCTGTGAACAGTTGAATCTTCCGATTTTAGAGTCTTCTTGGCTCGCGTGAAAAACTTTCAGGCTGATGGACAGGTTAGAAAAATGGGTCGCTCAGTAAAACGCAGAAAACGCACTACGTCATCCGCTAAGAAACAAGAGGCGGTGCAAACTCCCCGGAAGACGGAAATAGCCCGTGAACCCCGTGACTCCTCTGGTTTGTCGATGGCTTTACGCAGGCTTGCAAAGCGTACTTCCCCCATTACCCACCCCGTTCAAATGGTAATTCTGTCTATTCTCCGCCGGCCTATGATTATGGCATGGCTTGGCATGCTCATCTTCGCCCTCCACGCCTGCACCCACATGGTTGCTGCCGGCGATACCTGGGTCGCAATGGCCTGCGGCCGCCATTTCATCAACCACGGGGTCGACACAGTCGAGCCCTTCAGTGCAAACTCACACAAGCCGGGACCCACACCCGAGGAAGTCGAACGCTGGCCAGACTGGGCCCAATGGATCACTGACAAGGTCGGTCTCGACACGGTAAAGAAGTGGCATCCCACAGGCTGGATCAACCAGAACTGGCTGACTCATGTAATCTTTTACTGGTTGTCCACGACGCTCGGCTCCGAGGAAAACCCACACTACAACGCTCTGGTTTACTGGAAATTTGCCATCTACATACTGGCCGTGATTTCCGTTTATTACACCGGCAGATTATTAGGTGCCCACCCCGCTCTTTCAGCCGTCTTCGCCTGCTTTGCAATGTTCATTGGCCGTTCCTTCTTTGACGTTCGTCCTGCGGGCTTCTCAAATCTGTTGGTCGCCGTCTTTTTGTTTATACTTGTCCTTACTTCCTATCGAAACGTATTGTATATATGGCTTATCGTCCCACTCTCGGTGTTCTGGTGCAACGTCCACGGCGGGTATATCTACGCATTTATCACGCTTGTCCCATTCGTGGCTTTGAACCTGCTGACAAGCATCTCAAAAAAGAGATTTCTTTCGATCGGACGAAAGGGCATATACCACACGGTTGCCGCCGGCATTGTCGCTTTTTTCGCTGTGATACTATTCAATCCATTCCATTTAACGAACCTGACTCACACCTTTATTATAAGTGTCAGCAAACACGCAGAGCGCTGGCGTGACATCCACGAGTGGCATCCCGCTTTCGAGTGGGACAATCCTGTCGGCACAGCCGTGCCTTTTCTGATAATGTACATCATGGCTTGGTGCCTCTTGCTGTCCTGGGCCGTTGTCCTGATACGAACTCTCCGCTACGTTAGCCAGAACCGCAGGCGAAAAGCAGCTGGCCCTGACGAGTATGAATTGCCCAAAGTAGATTTGTCTCTAATGGTCATTGCGGCACTCACCGTATATATGGCCATCCGTTCACGCAGATTCATTCCGATCGCAGCTATCGCAGCTTGTCCAGTCTTGGCGATGCTAATTCACCAGATAGTCTGCGCAGTCTCGGCAACCCGTAACTTGCGCACTAAGAACCGTCTGGTCGTCTCGCCTATCCCAAACGACATTCAGTTGTCCTTTGCTGTCATTGGAGCTGCGGCGGTCTTATTCTTCGGCACCTGGTGGGGACTAAAGTTTAAGCATATCTATCTTGACGCCTGGCCCAGCGATACACAATTCAACTCGATCTTTATGCGTATGACCGCCTCCGATGCGAAACCGTTTCATGCCTGCAAGTTCATAAAGGCCAACAAATTAAGGGGCAAAATGTTCAACTACTGGACTGAAGGCGGCTTCATCGCATACGGACAAGAGCCCGACCCGAAAACTGGCCGGACACCGCTGCAGTTGTTCATGGATGGCAGAGCACAGGCAGCATATGACCGCTCGGCTTTTGACCTTTGGACACGCATTATGTCCGGAGGTCAGATTACTGCTCAGATACTCGCAAGCACAAAGGCCAGAGGGCAGAATGTCACCTCCGCCGACTACGCTAAAATAGCCAACTGGATAGACGAGCAGCTAAAAGCACACGATGTCTGGGTTGTACTAATGCCCTCAGCTGTCTTTAATGACCCTCGAAAAAACTCCTACTACTTCGTAAAGGCACTGGAGCAAGATCCTGATTGGCCTCTGGTTTTTGTCAACAACAAGCAAAAACTGTTCGTTGATATAACAACCCCGCAGGGCAGAGAGCTCTTCGAGAATATGGGCCGCAAGACAGTCTATCCAGAAGATTGTTCCAAGAATCTGGCGCTTGCCCGTAAAATGCTGCTGGCTGCTGCCCAACTGGAAAGCACAACTCAGCAGATAGCGAGAGCGCAAAAAACATTGAAATCAAAGCACGACGACGAAGATGCTCTTATTAAAGCCGAACGGAAGGGTCTCACTCAAATCAAAGATAACCTCGCTCAGCTTTCAGAACAGCTAAAGACTCTTCAGCAGCGTCTCCCAGATGTTGCACAACAGGCGGGACCGGAACTTGAAGAACTAACAAAGCAAAAACGGCAGATAGAGAAAGCAATAGAAACTACAGAGGCCAAGCTGGCAGCTGAAAACTCTGCTATCCAAGCAAGAGAGGAAGCGGCTGCCCAGTCCAAAGTGCAGTTGGCTGAACTGTCGGCACAGTTAAGAACCGTACAAGGACAAGCTATGGTCGCAAAAAAGCAGGGATTCGATTTTGCGGCCAAAGCCTTGAGCTTAAACCCCTCTCCGGCTCCTGTGCTGGAGATAGTACTTGTTGCCGCCCCGAGGTTCCCCGAGCTAAGGCCCCGCATAAATAATCTCTGCAAAAACTACTTCGACGACTTCGAAAAAAACAAGGACGTTTACACCAAACAGCATGGCTATCGACTCAGGCTGGCAGCTGCACGTATTACATGCATTCAACTGCAGAATACTGCCCGCGCCACCAGAAACACGAAGCTCGTGCAATTTTATGCGGCCAAAATAGATGAGTATGATCGTGAACGCCAATGGATATCCAGAGAAAAAAGGTGGTAGCTCGTGGTAGGCAAATCTCGTGATACAGGACCTCTGACCTCTGGCTCCTCTCACCAGCGAGCCGCAACCAGCGACAAGCGACCGGCGACGAGTTCTATCAGTGTTTTCTTTCCTTGCTATAACGAACAGGACAATCTCGCTCCAACCGTTGAAAAGGCACTTGCCATCCTGCAAAAGCTCGGCGCCGACTTCGAGGTGATTATCGTAGACGATGGCAGTTCAGATGGCACCGGACGCGTTGCAGACGAAATAGCCCGCCGCAACAGCAGGGTAAAGGTCGTGCACCACCCCGCCAATCTCGGTTACGGAGCCGCTCTGCAATCTGGGTTCGATGCAGCCACAAAGGAGCTTGTCTTCTATACCGACGGCGATGGCCAGTTCGACATCAACGAGATGCCGCCGCTGCTGCCGCTGATGAACCAATATGATATTGTCACTTGTTACCGACTAAATCGCCAGGACTCTTTTGTGCGCAGAATCAACGGCTGGTGTTGGACAAAACTCGTTTGCATGCTGTTCGGCATGAAAGTCCGCGACGTCGATTGCGCTTTCAAATTGTACAAAAAGGAAATTTTTGATAACATTGAATTGTCAAGTTCCGGCGCTCTGATCGATGCCGAAATTCTCGGCCGAGCCATTCGGAAGGGCTATCACTTCACTCAAAAGGGCGTGCATCATTACCCCAGAACGGCCGGCAAACAAACCGGTGCAAACCCGCGGGTCATTCTCCGCGCATTTAAAGAGCTATTTAAACTATACTTCCGAATTCGAAAGGCAAGAAAACAAATAAACAAAAATAGTGAGCACACGCAATAGTGCCGAGGCGTGTGTCGTGAACACTATGCTAAAAGTCATAACACTATGACGTACCCAATCTGATATGTCAGACATGAACGAAGCCAATGTCAATCTGTTTATCTATGGTTCGCTGCGAGACCCTGAAATCTTCAAATCTGTCAGCAGTCTTGGTTTCACTGTAGAACAGTCCGAGAGTGACAGTGATCATCTTTGGGCTGAGCCGGCCTTCCTGCCTGGCTATCGAAAAGTCTCTCCGGATAACGTATATTTCTACGCCGTCAAACACTCCGACTCTCGTATAGAAGGTATCGTAATCCACGATGTCCCTGAATGGGCGATTGCTGAAATCGATAGATACGAGGGAAATCGTTACGACCGGGAAACCATCCACATCAATACTGCAAGCGGCCTCATCTATGCCCAGGCCTATCTCGCAACACACGAGTCAATGAAAAAACACTTCGGAGACAGGTTCCACGTCAATCTGATACACGAACTATGGTTGCGAAAACGCATCGAAAGATTTCTTGAAAAGCGTACTCGTCCTGGGGAACGCACGCCGGACGCTGACTCGGAACGAAGAGCCGACAGAGAGCTGCTCGCCACAACAGAGCGAGACCTCGTCATAAGTCATTATCGAAAGCGCCCCGTCAGCGATTATTATCTCGAACATGAGCTCGCTCGACCCCGGCCGAGCATAAAACACCTGTACGACGACCCGCAGGCCCGGCCTTTTATAGAAAATTATCTGCTCCTCGTCATAAAGCAGGTCTTGTTCAACCAGTTGGACGAAAAAATTCAGTCCCGCTTCCGGTTCGAGCTCGAGCATACGCTTACCTCAGAGAGATATTTCAAACGCTCAGTCAGCATGCTTGCCGCTCTGCAAATGTTAAATGCCAACAGTTCCACCGTCGAGCTCCTCATCAACGAGTGTTTCAAAACGATGCCCTACGTCAAACATGATCTGATCGACTACGTCAAATATGCGGTGCGCGCGGCCGACAGTATGTTCGATGAGCGTATTGCCAAGTCACTTTTGCAGTGGATTAGGTCAAATCTCCAGCCGGGCCTTATACCACTTGGCGCTGAGTTAGAATTGAGTAATCTTGGTCCCGCAGCCGTCGAGCCGCAAAGGACTGCCAAAAAAGCTTCTGACCAGGTCTATGACGATTTCAGGTACTTCAATGATTTCTGCTTGGACGTCTTGTCATGGAAGCTTGGCGGCTACGTCGACGATCACAGTGGCTCCACTGACCGCGCACGCCGCCTCGGTTTCCTCGAACTAGCGCCCGGCAGACTGAACATTGTTGGTGAACTCTCTCGACCCGCAACTTCGGACCCCTGGCTTCTAAATAAGTTGATACATGAGATTGCCACCTTTTATGACGTCCGGCCACATAGTCTGCACCTTTCTTTTCAACTTCGAAGACATCAAATTGGCAAGCAAAAAGTCCTCCCCTTGGGCTTCGTCAAGTGCCTGCTGGCGCTCGGCGGAGACCTCAGACAAAAACGCACCGGCAGACTATGGGTCTCAAGAATGGGATACGATGAGATACAGCAGTACGGCCAAGGCGAAGAGCTCGTCTTCGCCAGAACCAGCAAACGCGGATGGTATCTTGGCGATGACGAAATTGCAGATAGACCGCCGGCACAAGCCACTGCCTATGTTCAGCAGTACAAGTTCATTCGTCTCGACAGACGCGCCAACTATGAACCCTTAATCCTGTGCCTAAAAGGACTCCAGTTGGCCTACAACCCCGCTGACTACCTAAGCGCTGATCAACTGCAGGAAAGCAGAAGGCTTCAGCGCGAATACCAGGAGTTAAAGAATTGGGCTGCTGAACCCACCGAGATTAGCCGCCAGATTATAAGCAGGTTCGTAAAAACCGTCCAGCACGGCCTAATGAATGAGGCCCATTATCGTCCCATCCACAAGCTGCATTACATCGATTGGGCCCTAAGCGCCATCGACGTTCAACTGCGTATGTTCAACAAGCAGCTCAGAAAATTGCTCGATCCCGCCGGGCCGCCACAGCTCGGCACCCCTTAGCCGCTTAGCCCGACCTTTTTCTTTTTTGCTCGGACCACAGTCGAAACATCTTTTTGCGTTTTAGTCTTTGTATGACAAATTTAGTCACGTCATCGTGATCGAACGCCATGTTCTTCGGCAGTCTTTCTATATCGAACCATCGTGCCTTTGCTGCGTCGTCACCGCCTCTTACTTTCCTCTGTCCCTCGGTCACCAGACCCATAAACGTCACCGTGAACACTCGTCCCCTCGGGTCTCTGCCGCACTTGCCGAACGTCTGAACCTGCTCCAGCGACACGCCCACCAGCCCCGTCTCTTCATTCAGTTCTCTCGCTACGGCATCCTCAACCTCCTCATCGATGTCAACAAACCCGCCCGGCAGCGCCCACTTGCCCTTGAAAGGCTCGTTCTTACGCTTCACCAGCAGCAGTTTTACCTCGCCCCCGAAGAACCCAAACACCGCAGCGTCAGCCGCTACCATTGGCCTCGGCCACTCATAAACATATCTGCCTTTCTTAGCCATAGCTTACACCAATCCTATTTATTGATTGCCGATTGCCTGAGTCCGTCATTCCTGCGAAAGCAGGAATCCAAGCCCCTCCAGCGGTACCGTGTGCGATCCCATCGGCAATTCTTAGCTGGAATTGCTATCACAAATCCATTAAGCTTGCTTGGCCGTAGCCGCCACGGCGACGTGACGATATTTAGTCCTCAACTTATGGCACCATTCTTTAATTGATTGTACCTTTTGTAATCCTTAAACCTGCTCATCCTCTTTGTCAACCTTCAAATCCCAAAAGAAGTTCGCAGGAGCCCCGATGAAAACACTGAAGTTGTAAGCTATCAAGCCCCCTTTTCCGTGTTTATTGCCTGATGTTCTCTCGACAATCGGTTGCCACAAATCTCTCATTCGTCTACAATTAGATGACTATGCCAGAGAGTTTGACGAACATCCTGATAATAAAACCCAGCTCGCTCGGTGACATCGTCTTGGCCTTGCCGGCCCTCTCTGCCCTGCGCAGAAGTTTCCCTCACGCCATGATTAGCTGGCTGATCCGCCCGGAGTTCGCTCCGCTTCTCCAGAACCATCCTCACCTGACTCGAATAATCCCTTTCGACCGCAAGCTTCTCGGCAAAGCCTGGTACAATCCCCGTGCCTTTCGTGCTCTTATGTCACTTATTCGCCGGCTCCGCCGCAGCAAATTCGACGCCGTCATTGACCTGCAGGGTCTTTTCAGGACCGCCTCTTTGGCCCGCCTCTCAGGCTCCAAAAAACGCCTCGGAATGGCAAATGCCAGAGAGCTCGCCCATGTCTTTTACACGCACAAAGTCCGCCAGAACCATGATTGCATCCACTTAGTCGATTATTATCTCAAGATCGTTGCCGCTGCCGGCGCCTCAGACACATCGACTGAATTTGTACTGCCACAAGAACCTACAGCCGAAGATTCCGCAAACAGACTCCTATCGCACCACAATGTCGAGCCCGGCAGTTACGCGGTCCTGGTACCCGGTTCCGCCCACGCCGATAAGTGTTGGCCCGTCGAGCGTTTCGCCGCTCTGGCCGATAGGATTGCCTCACATTTTCGCTTCTCCATCATTGCCGCCGGAATCGCTTCGGAAAGTGACACCGTTGAGACCTTAAAGAATCTCGCCAACGTCCCGATCGCAAACCTTGCCGGCCAAACATCCCTGAGCGAGCTAATACCTCTCCTGAAAGCCGCCAGATTGGTGGTAAGCAACGACACCGGCCCCGGCCATATCGCCGCAGCTCTGGGTACCCCGTTGGTCTTGATATTCGGCCGCTCAAACCCGGCCCGCGTCGCACCATACGGCCGCAAAAACTGCGTCGCCGCAGTCGAACCAAACAGCAGAGGCTTCAAGGCCGACAGCACGGACCCAAAGCACGATATTAAAGCCATTACCGTCGATCAAGTCTTTCAAAAGGTATGCCAGCAGCTAAGACCCTAACGACCATATTTAGCCCCGCGTTTCACGCGGGGTTTTGTTTGCTGGGGGCCCTCCCCGACACACCCCCGGCCACGCCATACGCAATACGCACCACGCAATACGAGATACGACTCTCACTTCCTATACTCCTCCGCATGTTCCGGACACAGCCACAGATAGTGTCCCTCCGGCGTCAATATCTTCTTCAACCCACCCCACTCATGAGTTGCATCTTCCTCATCGAGCAGCGCCCTCAAAGCCCGCCGTTCGGACGCACCCAAGCCCCCCCATTAGAACCGATACCGCGTTTCATAAACCCGACAACTATACCGTCATTTCGACCCAGCCAGGCGAGTGGAGAAATCTGTCAAAACACACAATATCCATCTTTCTCACACCCGAGGCATCCGGCCACCGAACGAAAAATACGTCCGTCCGTCCATATTCGGCCCTCCAAATCATTTGGCTGGCCCCGTCAAAATCATCTTTATTGCTTCGACCGTTAGAGCGCGACCCACGGCAATCCCATTGTCAACCAGAAAGTCCTTAATCTTCTTGCCAATCGATGCCCTCTTCTCTTGCGTCTCCGCGTTCTCGAATTGGCCACACTGCCCATTCAACACCGCCTGCTTTTCGGCCGACAGTGCCTTAACCGCTGCCTTGAATTCCTCCAGATCTTCTTCGCTCAACCCCAGTCTGTCGTTATACTCTACCTTGTCAATCCTGTCTGCAAAGCTCACCTGTCCCCCTGAAATGTGGATATCGCCAGTCTCCATCTTGCCTCCTTTCGCATAGTATTCCTTTGCATAAATTATTGCTCCGCCTTCGCGTCCAACGCCCTCTATTCTACCTCTCGTCTCTTCTGGGCTCTCTATTCTCCCTAACAGCTCCGCCACGCTGTAGCCCTTTCCCAATTCTCCAACGAACTTCTCCTTACGACCGCCGGCTTCGTGTCCGATCAGGTCCATGTATTTGACAGCGTGGCCCTCCTGCCCGGGCAGTGGTACCCATTCTGCAAAAGCCAGCTTCTCGAAGCTCCCATTGATCTCTAAAATAGTCTTTCGAATCGTCGCGAAGTAGTCCCGTGCCTGCCCCCCCTTGACCTCGACATAGATCCTCCTGCGGTGCTTGTCCTGCCTGACCACCGCGACCGAACCGAACGCACTGTCCCTCAAAACCGCACCCGTACGCCAGCACATCTCGGGATCCAGATCGCTGCCGCTCTTGACCATAAATCGTGGCATTACCAACGCCGGCATAAAATCGTACTCAAAGTAAAACCGCAAATCCGCACCCTCCGGCAGGCCCTCCGTTGGCTCCTTCTCGCCCAACACGTCCGGAACCAGTATCGTCCGGCCATTCAGTTCATAGCACAACTCGAACTTATTCATCACCTCCACGATATAGCCCTGCTCCTTTTCGCTGTAGCGTTTCGGCCTGGCACCTTCACCCGGCACCCGCTCCACGTTAAATATATGCCCTAATCTCTCCCTCGGCACCGTTCCCTCGTGCCTCTTAACCTCCTGAGAATTGATAATCTTGTATATCCCCCCGGTCACCCATTGCGGGTTCAGAACCTCCGTATCATGCAGCTGCCGCTCCGGAAAATGCAGCATCACACCCAATTCATGTAGTATCCCGATCAGCTCCTTCTGTCTCTCCTCGCGAAACACCCTTTGCTCTCTGCAAATCTCCTCGTACTGCGAATACGTAATATAATCCCTTCGCAGCCGGCCAAGCCGCTCCCTCACCTGTGCCCAGCGCCTCGGCCAGTTTATCCCTATCATCTCAACCCGCGCGACGCGCTCCTTCAGAGCACCCTTAAACGATTGGATCCCGTCACCGCTCTTGCACGATAAATGGTAGAAGCCCTTGATATTGGCGTACTTCCTCTCTAATTCCGGCTCGTTCAGCCCGAACACGTGCTCGTCGGTCTTATTGATAACCACTAACACCGGGGATTCGCCGCCCAAGCTCTCGATATTCTTCAGCCATTCCTCCGGGTCCGATTCTTGCCTGGCATCGATAACCAGCACGTACAGACACCGATGAGAAAAGAACACCCGGTGCGTCGCCTGCATAATCCCCTGCCCCCCGTAGTCCCAGAAGTGGACCGTAATATCATCGTCCCCGACCTTGACCTTCCAGTCATTGATCCTCACCCCGTGCGTCTTGACCTCCCTCTTATTGAACTTGCCCGTCCTCAATCTCCGCACTAATGAGGTCTTGCCTGCACCGCCGTACCCAACTAAGAGGACCTTCACCTCATTGAGCCTGCTCTCTCCTTCCTCCTCCAATGCCTCAAACCACTGCCGAACCGCGTCTCTACCGCGCTTCACCACCTCAACCGGCGGACTCTCAAGCGGATTATCCCACAAAAAGATCCCCTCTTGGCCCAGCTTCCACTCCCACCTTATTTCCAGCCGCAGGTCGAGTATTTCCCTCGGCAGCGATCTGAGTTGATTCTTCTGAAGATCGAGCCTCCTCAGATTTGTCAACTGGCCTAATTCCTTCGGAACGCTGGTCAGTTCGTTGTCGTAAAGATAGAGCGTCTTCAGACTTGTCAGCTGGCCCAATTCCTTCGGGACCCTGGTCAGTTGATTCTCGTGAAGATAGAGCTCCCTCAGATTTGCCAACTGGCCTAATTCCTTCGGGACGCTGGTCAGTTGATTGTTGTGAAGATAGAGCTCCGTCAGATTTGTCAACTGACCCAGCTCCTTCGGGACGCTGGTCAGTTGATTGTCGTAAAGATAGAGCACCGTCAGATTTGTCAACTGGCCAATTCGCGGCGGCAGCGATTTTATCCCTTGGCCGAAGAGGTCAAGCTTGTCCCGGCCATCTCCGGCCGCTTCCTCGATGAGCTTAATCAGCGCCTTCTCATCCATATTCCGTCCCCTGAACCTGCCGCTCTCAAATCGCCCGCACTTAACTACAGTTCCTTCCGACTTGTTTGTCCTAATTGGAATCTATACCACTGCGGACGCCCTGTGTCAACAATACGCGCGATTTTCATAGAAATACCCCCCGCCTGCCCAAAACCCGCCCCTCTTCCTCCGAACTCTATATTTCGGATTTCATGTTCCTCGGCGTTCTCCGCGCCCTCTGCGGTTAATCCTTCTCCGCACCACGCACGACGCAAATACATCGCTCACACAGATCAGGATGCTCGCTGTTCGCTCCGACGCTCGGCCAATAATTCCAGCACCGCTGACACTTATTGTGACTGCTCTTCTGCGCACCGACCGTCGTCTCACCAACAGCCTGCTGGAGTTTCACCTCGCTGACAATGCAAAGTGCCGCGAATTGTTCCAGCCCAAACGCATCTAAAAAACCGGCATCCTCGGCGTCACAGCACATAGTGACGCTCGCTTCCTGATTGCTCGCTATCTTTTTCTCTCGTCTCAAGTCCTCCAGAACCCGCAGAACCTCATCGCGAAGCCCCATCAGCTTCTGCCATCTGTCCTCCTGGCTCTGCCACTCAATCGCATCATCCGCTTTCGGCATCTCCGCCACGTGCACGCTTCCAGCCTCCTCGCTTGCCCCATGCACGCCCGAGGCCGCACCAGGCCCGGACTTCATCGCTCCCCAAGCCTCTTCCGCCGTGTGAACGAGGATAGGCGCCAGCATCCGAACCAGACCGTCCAGTATCTTATACATCGCCGTCTGAGCGCTCCGCCGGGACATACTGTCCGCCGCATCGCAGTACATCCTGTCCTTGAGCACGTCCATATAGACACTGCTCATCTCAACCGTGCAGAAGTTGTATATGAGAGAAAACACCCTGTGAAACACAAAGTTCTCGTACGCCTCCGTGACATTGCCAATCAGCTTCTGTAACTGCTGCATCGCCCACCTGTCTATCTCGAACATGTCCCCGTATGCTACCGCTTGTTGATCGGGGTCGAAGTCGTGGATATTGCCGAGCAGGTATCTCACCGTATTTCTGATCTTCCTGTACGCGTCTTGTGTCCGTCCTATCAGCTCATCATTGCAGCGTATATCCTCCTGATAGTTCACGCTCGCCACCCACAGCCGAAGAATATCGGAGCCATATTTTGCAGCCTCATCCTGCGCGTTAACGTAGTTACCCAGTGACTTCGACTGTTTCATTCCCTTCTCGTCGACGGTAAAGCCATGCGTCAAAACACTCTTAAACGGCTCCTTGCCCGTCGCCCCAAGCGCCGGCAGAAGGGACAGTTGAAACCACCCCCGATGCTGGTCCGACCCCTCAAGGTACAAATCCACCGGCACGGGCCAGCCCGATCCCTTTACGCACACGCTGTACCAGCTACACCCGGCCTCGAACCAGACGTCAAAGATATTCTCCTCTTTCGTCAGCTCATCGAAACTAAATCCATCCGGCAGCTCAAACTCCTCACCCAGAATCTCACGCGGCGAGTCCGTAAACCAGCTGTCTGAGCCTTTCTCGCCAATGTGTCTCGCCACAGCCAACACAGATTCCTTCGTCAGCAGAGCCTCTCCACCAGAGTTGACAAAGACGGGTAGAGGCAGCCCCCAGCTCCGCTGCCTGCTGATGCACCAATCAGGCCGGGACTCCAGCATCCCCGCAATACGCTTTTGACCCCACCCCGGAATCCACGTCACATGATTCACACTCTCCAGCGCCAAGTCCCGCAGACTCTTGCCGACACCGGGTAGTTCCCTGTCGACGCTGACGAACCACTGTTCCGTCGCCCTGAAGATCACCGGCCCTTTACTGCGCCAGCAGTGTGGATAGCTGTGCACAATCTCACCTTGTGCAAAAAGCAGTCCCTTCTCCCGCAGGTCGTTATTCACGACCGTGTCAACCTCGAGGACGCTTCGCCCCCGCAGCCAGGCAGGAACCGTCTCATCGTATCGACCATCGTCCAGTACCGGCGAATAAACCGCAAGGTCATACTGCTGCCCTGACATGTAATCTTCAAGACCATGTCCCGGTGCGGTGTGGACAAGTCCCGTCCCGTCCTGCGTCGTGACATAATTAGCCAGTATCACCATAAACGCGTCTTTATCCGTCGGATTCTTCTCAACAAACGGATGCAAATATCGCAGCCCCTCAAGCTCGCCGCCCCTGACCGGCTTTTCTTTTACGCTGTATTGTCCCTCCCTCAGCTCGCCCGCCGCCACAACTGCTTCGACTCGGTCGGTCGTCAGTACCGAGACAAATCTGTCACCATCTCTTTGATAGCTTATCGCTGTATAATCTAAATGCGGGTGCGCAGCTATAGCCAGATTAGCTGCTAAAGTCCAGGGAGTGGTCGTCCATATCATAAAACAGACCTTCGCTCCTTCAGCTTCGCTTTCCGCGACCAGGCCAAGCTCGACCAGCCGTGCAACGCTCTCCTTGGCAACAGGAAAATTCACAAAGATGCTCGGCGAAGAAATGTCCTTATATTCCAATTCAGCCTCCGCAAGCGCCGTCTCGCACCCAATCGACCAATGAATCGGCTTCAGCTGCTTATAGACCAATCCCTTATCAACCAGCTCGGCGAACACCTCCAGAATCCCCGCCTCATACGCCGGCTTAAACGTCAGATACGGATTCTCAAAATCTCCGAATATCCCTAATTCCTGAAACTGCCTGCTCTGAATCTTGACATATTTGCTCGCATACTTCATGCAGTCTTTCCGGATATCGCGCTTGCTCATCTCGCGCACCTTATCGCCCAGCTCCGCCACTACTTTCGATTCGATCGGCAAGCCATGGCAATCCCAGCCCGGCACGTATGGCGCATCGAATCCTGCCATTGTCTTATACTTAACAACGAGGTCCTTAAGCACCTTGTTTATAACGGTCCCCATGTGAATATCCCCGTTGGCGTACGGCGGCCCATCGTGCAGTATATACAAGGGTGCACCTTTTCGAGCCTCCCTTATCTTGGCGTAGATATTCTTCGCCGCCCATTCTCTGCGAAGCTGCGGCTCACGCTGAACCAGATTCGCCTTCATCGAAAAGCTCGTCCTCGGCAGGCACAAAGTGTCACGATAACCTTTACTCTTCTTATCTGACATCTGACAATTCCTCAAAAAGCCTAAAACAATCAAACGGCGTATGGTAAATGCTCCGACTATCATTGTCAACATCGCTGTGGTGCTTACCATTGCCGCCGGATATGTCTGTCTTTGTCATTCCCGCGAAACTTGTCCCTTCGCCAAAGCGGGCAGCGCCAACCCATTTCATATCCTCTAATTTCAAGATTCATTTCTATATCTCCAGAAAAGCCGTTTCCAGGTATGGCGTAAACCCCATCTTAGCCCAGAACTCTGCTGCCAACTCATTGGATGTTGCAAAGCGTGTCTCGATCCGGTACACACCTTTTTCAGAGAACCAGCTCTGAGCTTTTTTCAGCAGTCTTTTGCCAATCCCTTTGCGTCGATACCTCTTGGTTACAGCCATGTTCCGAACAAGACCACGTTCCTTGGCCTGCAAAACCAGTGGATACTCTTCGATGACAGAAAGGCAATATCCAACAATATCCTTGCCCGCCTCGGCCACAAATACACAGGAAGTCTCACTTGAAATATGGCCCGTAACAAAATCTGCAAAAGCTTCATGCCCGGTAGCCGAACGACTGAAAAACCGGTCCCGTTCTTTGTGGAAATCTATCATCTCCTTCCACAGCTCAACAATTGCTGGAACGTCTCGTTCAACTGCCTTTCGTATAGTAGTATTTTTTGTCATGTCTTATCCTTACTGACTTTTCAAGTACCTGCCTTCTTCTCAAATACCTCTGCGCTCTTCACGGCCTCTGTGTCAATGCGTGGTTTAACAAAAAAAGCCTTCCAGGCTCTGCTGCTCTGGAAGGCTTCTATTCGCTCAATATAGCTCTCTCAGGGCAGCTTCAACTTGCCCTCAATAATTATGATAACCGCAATGTTAATGATATTGTTCATGGTATTTCGTGCTTCCTATTTCGAATTTCCATCTCTTTTTACCATAATAATCGACCAATGTCAAGAAAAGGTTTAAAAAAATGATGCCCGCCGGGTCATCCTGAGCGAGGCGGAGCCGAGTCGAAGGATCTGGCCACGTTGAGCATACGAAAAAGCAAAAGGTCTTCATCATGGATGTATGGGAAGACCGGAATTGCGGGGCCAGAATCCCTGTTACGGTTGAGGCTGAGCAGGGCCGCTCGCGGACCCGCGATAGCCTCGAACCGCTTGTTCTGCATTCCTACGCATGATGTTCATGAATCTCCTAGCGCCGACCGGACGCCAATCGGCATACCCCTTTGTGTCCCCCGCTTGAGCATGATGTTCGTGAATCTCGTTGCGCTGATCGGACGCTCCACGATGAGCCTTCCATCGTAGATAATGCTGAACACGCCATAGGGCGTCGGAAGCTGCCTTGATGCCTTGGCGCTCCTGATTCGAACCACCTTCGGCTCAAGCCCCAACCTCCTGGACGCCTCCGCAATCCTCTCCACCGATTTTATAGCCAATGTGCACTGATCGGCAGCCAGGATCGTGAGCCCGTTCTTGTACCTTTTCAACAGTCGCTCCCTATCGACGATGAAACGAGGATCAGGGGCTGCTTTCTTGAACTTCTTGACGAGCAGCTCGTAGGGAGGGATGCGGTCCACCGAGACAAAACCCGCCTTGATGAACAAACCGCTTCCGGCCATGAAGCTATCTGAACTTGTGACAACTGCGACCCCTCGGCACTTGCTCTTCTGCGCGTCCCTCAGACAGCTCTCCAGGAGGAGAGACCCAAGCCCTTTCCCCTTGTGTTTCCTGATGACCCACAAGCAATGGATGACAAGGTAACCC
>SMTZ1_10000051_pt1 | contig 92488 bp, 75 predicted proteins | sample DeeMarSWOR136_30_FD_25667 | JGI IMG/M metagenome (IMG submission 25667) | reverse complement strand
TCCATGTTGCTCCGCCATCATCAGAGGTTTTAAAGTACAGAGTTCCACCTTTAATATATGTAATTACTACTGTTCCACAACCACCTATTGAAACTTCTGGGAAGGAAGCATTTGTTTCGACAAGAACTTCTGTCTTTGTTGAAAAACCAGTATATGAATAGTATACAATTACATCAGCATCCTTTTGACATGCAATAATTACATTATTATCTTTTGCTGCAGCTGAAGGGAATTTAAGGTTTGCTGTATCATTAATTATTATAGTAGTTAATTTAGGATGTATCCAATAACCCTGACTATTTTGTTGCCAGACACCAAAGTTGTCTTTTCTTATTAAAATATCATAATTACCAGTCCCAGTGTCTTGGTCATATACTGCATAATGCATATTGGTCTTTAAATCTAATGCAGATCCAACATGTTCACAACCTCCAACTGAAAGCCAGTCACCAATAAAGCCCCAATCAGAGTTTGCATAGAATATAAATGGACATCCTTCAATATTATTACTCTCATAGAAGTTATTACCAACACAAGTAATAGCTCCCCAATTCCACTCTCCAGGATCACTCTCAGGTCCTTCAAAAGTATAACAAGCTATACGGTTATTTGAAAAATCATTAAAATCTGGTTCAAAATCCCAAAACCAACCATACAAATTTTCTGCTTGTATTAAGGCTATAGTACCATCATTAGTTCCAAAAGTTCCATATGTTCCATAATCGTTTTGATCCATATCTGTAAATTCTGCATAATAAAAAAATTCTGCAAGTGGTTCCCAAGTAACTCCATCTGCAGAACCATATAGCATCGGACGCCAGATTACCTCATCTTCTGTATACTCTGCCATCGCATAATATTCACCACCAGGTGCTCCAGCTACAGATGGATGATATTCGTCAAAATCGCCACCGGTTATCGCTACATCAAGCGGTTCTAAAGATTTATTAAAAATCTTTTTAACTATAGGTTGACAATTTACAGATAAGTATTGAACATTATTTTCACTTTTATTGGAATTCGTTATATGAATTGATACAGTACCTGAAAGTGGTACTAAGTTTATACCAACAAGCAAGAATATTATTCCTATTATGAGGATGGTTTTTTTCATAATAATCCTCCCTCTGCTCCATATACAAATCTGACTAACTCTATTTAAATCTTTTACAATATAATATCATTTACAACTACTATTAAACTCTGACTTTTCAAAATCGTAAAATTTGAATTTTTTATTTTGGAAATATTATTATAAAGATAAAAATCGAGAATCCGTTCACTGTTTTACTGACTGGTGTTCCTCCAGGAATATAAGCTGTGATAGTTAGTTCAAATCGACCCCACCAACTAAGACCTACAGTTAATTTTTTTATATCTCCTGCTTTTATTAAATCAATAGTAAAATCATGTGATAAATTGAATTTCTTAATTATCGGATGTTTAATAGCAAAATTCCAAATTACATCTTTGGCATCGGCATCTCCACTATTTTTAATTTCAAATATTAAAATTGCACCATAAAATAAAGTTGTTCGACCACGAATATCTCCAATTTCAATTATCGGTTCAGGATTTGCAATTACTGTTGTAGATAAAACAGGTATCATTAAAAGCATGCAAATAAAAATACCAATTATTTTTTTCATATTATTTCCTCCCTATTTATATATTCTAATACTATAGGTAATATATAAACCTTTAATACCACAAAATAGTAAGTATTTGAAGAAGTAAATTTAATAATTGAAAACGTTCTAAAAATCTTAAAAATAAAAAATTATGCATAGTCTTTTCTCGTGGCATTGTAACTGTCAATTCACCCCAATAACTATGTTTACCATAAACATCAGTAGCCCTTGCTAATATTGTATACGTTCCCTTTTTAGTCCATTTATGCGACGCATTTATTGTCTCACCAGATATAAATGGACCTGTTTTGTTTGTATATGTGTCATCGTCCCATAAAATAAGATAATAAGCTATATCATCTCCATCTGGATCTATTGAGCCAAAAGAATACTCATAGGTTGTTCCTACTTTTCCAGTTATAGGACCATTTATAATTGGTGGATTTGGTCGTTGATTTCCAATAAAAACGGTATATGAATCAGACCAATCACTTTCCAATTCATAAGTATCCTTTGCTTTTGCTCTTATTTCATAATTACCGGATTCTGACCATTCATGAGAAATCAAAACCGCTTCACCAGACTTATATGGTCCTAACCAACCACTTATATTCCCATCATCCCAATCAACTAAATATGATATTTCATCTCCTTCAAAATCATCAGATTCAAAAAAATATCCATATTCTTTTCCAACTTCACCAAACTGAGGACCACTTATCTCTGGAATAGTTGGAGGTTGGTTTTCATGATTTTCTAAAACTACTTTTATTAACAACAGATCATAATCACCCGATCCATAAGAGTTAGTCAAACCTGTAATAATATATCCACCATCTGATGTTTCATCAACTGAATAAGCCCAATCATCTATTCCCCCATCAAAAGTAAAATTCCATTCAATAAAACCATCATCATCAACCTTTATTAACCAAACATCAGACAATCCAGAACCAAAAGAAGTTTTAGTACCTGTTATAATATATCCTCCATCACTTGTTTTTTTAATAGAATAACCTGTATCATCTGATGAGGAATCACCATAAATTCTTCTCCACTGTTCATTACCATTATCATCAGTCTTAATCAGCCATAAATCATAACCACCTGAACTATAAGAACGAGTATCACCAGTAAGAAGATACCCGCCATCATCAGTTATTACAATTGCTGCTCCCCAGTCATTATTTTTTCCTCCAAATGTCTTATTCCACTTTTCATTACCATACATATCTGTTTTAATAAGCCAAGCATCCTGACCACCTGCTCCATATGATTCCGTTGTTCCAATTATAATAAAACCATCATCAACAGTCTGATGAGCAGAATAACCCGATTCCCATTCAGAAGTACCAAACGTATTGTTCCACTCTTCATTACCATACATATCTGTCTTTATCAGCCAGATATCATGACTTCCAGCACCATATGAATCAACATATCCTAGTGCGATATATCCTCCATCAGAAGTTTGCTGAACGGAAAATGCAGCATCAGAAAGTATTCCACCAAATATACTACTCCATTCTTCTATGCCATTATCATCTGTTTTAATCAACCAAACATCATGACCAGGAAATCCATAGGAATCAACATAACCTCCAATGATAAATCCGTCATCATTTGTTTGAATTACCGATCTACCACCATCCTTAACTGAACCTCCAAAAGTTTTATTCCAAGTTTCATTACCATTATTATCTGTTTTTATAAGCCATGCATCGTAACCACCATAGCCAAATGATACAGTCTCACCAGCAATAATTAAACCACCATCTGATGTTTCTTGAACACTCCATCCCCAATCCAAGGCTGCTCCTCCGAATGTTTTATTCCAAGCTTCTTTAGGAAAGTATTCATTTAAGTGTAACTCTTTCTTTGATCCTTTTATATTTATACCAATGCTTAATGTGCTTGAAATTACAATTAAAAAAATTATAAAAAAAACCATTATTGATTTAACTTTATTCATGATCTAACCCTTTCAATATTTTAGAATAATAAATTAAGTTGTTAATAGTTAGTAATAAAAATTTGACCGATTTGATAAAAAATTAGGAAAAAATTAAATTTTGTAATTTTTATAATCTACAAAAATATGAATTTTCTATCATTTTTTATTTTAGATTTTATAAAATTAAAAAAAAAAGGGATTAAGAGGATTAGTATGGATAGAAACGAACTTGTATATGCCTATCAGATCCTTTTAGGTCCCAGAAATAATAAGATTGTTCCCATATCTCTTCTGGTACTTGCCAAAGCCAGCCAAGATATAAAACACCTGTTTCATTAGATGTCTGATTGAAGTATGTAAGATTTAGCATAAAAGCACTAGTTACATCAAGCCATTTAGGATTACCTTTATGTCCTTCTATATCAAATGAGTCAAGAAGCTCGTAATACCAAGAATCTGTATCGTTATCATATACCCATTCATCAGCGTAGTCTACACTAGATCCATCCATTGGTTTACCAAGAGCAACAACATATACCTTAAAATTTCTTTCTTTTCGTGGCATTTGAAAGATACATTCTCCGTCTAATCCATTTCCATCAATAACACCGAAGCCATTTCCAAGATGCATTAATATTCTAGTGTCTCCATCTAGTGGAACAAAAATTGTATGTCTATCTGGGTTGTCATATGTACCATTTCCAATATTTTTTTTACCAAGTATGTTAAGTGTATAATGTTCTCCCCTAAAATCTGTACCTGGTTTAGGACCATCATTTGTTTTATTTGGTTTTGCCTGTAGTGGCACTATAAAAGGAGATGCAAGCATTACTAAAATTATGCTGATCACCAATAATTTTCCCTTCATTTTCACCACCATTTTATATTTCTTTTTTTTATCAAATATAATTGTTTTGTGTAAAAATTTCATTTGTAGGTTTATTACAAATTGTAAAAATTTCATTTCCTTATTTATATTTAATAATATTATTGAAAGATTATATTATATTAAATAAAATCTAAAAAAAAGAGATTATGGGTACATGTACCCATCATAATTATCATCTATAAATGGATCAACGGTAACACCATAATCCTGCGCCCAGTCCAACATTTTATCAACAGCATAAGTTCCATCCTGTTCAAAGTTATCATAAGTATTCCAGCCTTCAATCTGATAATATGTAAAAACCCCGTTTTCAAGCTCATCAGTCTCCCAGGAATATTCATTGTTACTTGCAAAAGCACCGACCCGATTGTTACTAATAAGTCCTTGGAAATCGCCAATCTCACATGCATCAAAGGTAAAATAGATATGTGGGCTATCAGCACCTATAAATTTTGATTCAAACCAACCGTGGGTCATATAATACAAATCATATGATATAATACAGGAACCATACCCAGAGTATTTGGCTCCATGGCCTGAATATGTCAAAACAACAAAGTCGTTTCCATCTTCAAGTGCTAATAAATTATTAATTTCAGTTTCAATGTTATTAGCTTTTGCCTGTTTATCAATCAATGTTTTAACAGTATACCCATTATTTTCCAGGAAGTTTTTCCATTCCATTGCATCATCATCACAATATCGTAAATCATTCATTATTCCTCTATAATCAGCTATTCCGATGACTAAGGCATATTTTTCAACCTCGCCATATCCACCCCCGCTATTATCAACTGTTACAGTGATAGTATCAGAACCTGTTAATCCTCCGGTATCTGTTGCTTCTGCATAAATCGTATGACTACCATCTGATTCTAAAGTAGTATCCCAATAATAACTATTTGCACTTGTAATATAAGAACCATCGATATAAATATCAGGAGTTATTTGTCCATCTTCTACATCATTTGCATCTACAGTAACTGTGACAGTTCCAGATACAGTTGCATCATCAGAAGGATTAGTAATTGTTACAAGAGGTGGGGAATTTCCTCCGCCACCATTATCTACAATAACTACAACGGCATCGGTATGTCCTCTTGCAGAAGCTTCAATTGTATGAGAACCATCAATATATTGAGTCGTATCCCAATCATATGTTAGACCATTTCCAACTAATATTCCATCAATTTTAATTGAAGGATTATCATTGGAATCAATTGTTATTGTGACAATATCACTAACTGTTTCACCATTACTTGGATTTGTAATAGTTACATATATTCCAGGTTTGCCTTTTTGATTAGGAGCTTTTTCCAAGCCGTTAATCGTGTAAATAGGAATAATATCACGATTTTCAATGTATTTTCTTGCATCAATTGAATGATCAACTGCTTCTATATTTCCAACCATAACTGGTAGCATGCTGATAATAATTATACATGCTACTATAATTATGAAAATTTTTTTCATATAATTTGCCCTCTCTTAAATTTATTACTAAATTGTTATAAGATATTTTCTTTTAAATATTACTTAATAAAAAAGGAAAATAAGATGGTTTTTAAAAAATTATGATAAAAATATTATAATTAATATTTGTTTTTTGTATTTAATCAAATTATTTTTTATAAACTTCTTTTTTTGTTCAACAATTAAATGAAAATTTTTATGATTAACAAAAAGTTTTTTTATTTTAGGCAGAGGTGAAGAAAAAATGCGAAAGATTTTGATAATTGTATTAATTGGAATTTTATTAATTGGTTCACAATCAATAATTGGAGCAGAGAAAATAACTAGACAAACAGAAAAAAACATCAGAGATTTAGAATGGACGATAATGATTTATCTAAATGGTGATAATGCTTTATCGGTTGCTCAAGGGGTAATTCTAGAAGAAATAAGACAAGTTGGATCAACAGCAGAATTACAATTGGCCGTTTTAATTGACCAAAACCAAGATGATGACACAAAACTTTACTATATAATAGGAACTACTCTTGTGCAACAATCTTGGCCATCTGAATCAAGTATGGATGATGCAGATACAATTAAAGATTTTGTTTTAAAGGTACAAAGTGACTATCCGGCAAACCACTATGAGTTGATTATCTCAAGCAACAAAGGAAGTGGTTGGCAGGGAATCTGTTGGGATGATCATGGTGATGGGATAATGATAACTATGCCCGAGCTACTTGATGCTTTAAATCAGATAACAAATAATGGAGCAGATAAACTAGACATATTAGGTATAGAAACATGTATGACAGGTAATACGGAAGTAGCATATCAAATCAGAAATTGTGTTGATATTTTTATTGCATATCCAGAATGCGGAGTTATTGGCGATTGGCCTTATTCTGAAGCATTTAATGATTTAATTGCAACCCCTGCAATGACACCATCTGAATATGCGATTGCGACAGTTGAATATTTTGTTCCGAAAAATTACCCTCAATATGATATGATAACAACTATGGCTGCAACTGAATTAAGCTATCTAGATGAACTTGCCGATCAAATTAATGACTTAGCTGTTGAATTCATGACTAATCTTGATGAATATAGAGAGCAAATAACTTCAGCTCTTGAAAGTGCAAGGATTTATGCGCTTTTGTGGGATATTGACTACTATATTGATTTTTACAATTTTTTAGAACTTCTTACAATCAATGATCCTAATGTTGTAGATTTAAAAGACAATATCATGAGCATAATGGATTCAGCAGTAATTGCAAATAAACATTTAATCGATGACCCATCACACGGACTCAGTATATATTTCCCTCGAAGGAGTAGTGATTACAATGATAGTCTTAGATATGATGAGCTTCCTTCACCATATGAAGAGACATTATTTGCAATAGACACACAATGGGATGAATTTCTAAAAAACTATTTAGGAATAATTGATAATCAAGCACCAGAGAAACCAATTGTTAATGGTCCAGAACAAGGGATACCAGGAACAGAATATGAATATAGTGTACAGACGATAGATCCTGAGGGGCAGGATTTACATTATTATATCGATTGGGACGATGGTACAATTACTGGCTGGATAGGATCATATGCCTCAGGCGAAGAGGTAACTTTTAATCATACTTATGAAAAGAAAGGAAAATACACAATAAGGGTAAAAGCAAGAGATGAGATATATGCTGAATCAGACTGGGGAAAGTTTGATGTTACAATGCCTCGGTCAAAGACTTTTGAAACTTCAAGAATTTTACTTTTTGGAAAAATATCTTATCTTGAAAAAAATCAAGAGGGAGATTTTAGATTTTTACCTGTAAAACTCTTGGAATATTCTAAAATCGAAAATCAGGGCAGGACTTTAAAAATACTTGATGAAACATATGGTGAATATCCTTGCTGTGGATACATTCAAAGAGAATATTACAAAGGAATAGTTACAAAAAACTTTATTGCAGTATTATGGACTTTCTAATTATAGAAAATTATTGTACTATATTTAAATAGAAAAAACTGTAAGATATTTTTATTTATAGCTAGGAGTGCTAAAGTAAAATAATCTGTAATTTATAGTAAAATTACCATTTATTAATATGAATAATTTCATCCATGCTTTTTCTTTTTTTGCTTTGTGTAACTATTTTAGCAATTTTTCCTATAATATGTTTCTTTTCTGCTGGATAACCAAGTGGTGTTAAGGCAACAACCCTTATATTATCTGGGATTCCGAGGATTTTCTTCACTTTTTTCTCATTAAAACCTCCAATCCAACAAGTTCCCAATCCTTTATCTGTTGCGGCTAAAACCAAATGTTCAAGTGCAATAGATACATCAACAATAAAATAAGATATATCATTTCTATAACCACTTTCTTTTGGATTACCACAGGCAATAATGATTATTGGAACATTTTTTAACCAGCGATTAATTATACTAGTTTTAGATAAGTCATTAATAATTTTTTTATCTTTTACTATTATAAACTTCCAACATTGTTTATTTGTCCAAGATGGGGCAAATCTTGCACATTCTAATACGTAATTTATCTTTTCATCCTCAACTTTTCTATCTGAATAATCTCTGATGCTTTCTCTAGATTTTATTACATTTTTAAACTCCATTATTACCCACCATTATTAAAATTTGTAACTGAGTATTATATAAAATATATTAGGTTCAAGAATTGAATTATTAAAAATGAAAATCGTTATGTCTTATAATTCCTATTACTCATTCATAAGTAATAATATTTTGAAAATTTTGAATAATTTTTAAAAAAATTAAAATTTAAAGAAAAATTTGATGTGGAATTAATTATTTTTTTTCCATTTGAACTCTACTTTCTTGTAATGAGGAGGTACTTTTTTACCATCCTTTCTTAAGTAACCTTCAACTGGTTTCCATTTTATTCCATATTCTCCAATCTTACTATGTCGATGTTTCATATCATTTCCTCCGAATGTTTAAATTTATTATTTTATGATAAGTTAATTCTTGGTTTTTTTATATATAAAATTAACCAGTAAAAATGTCAAAATGTAAAATTATGCAAGTAAATATTAGATAATATTATTAAAGATGCGTCAAGATATATATTAAAAAATAGGATAAAGAATTAGAAAATTTTATTTTTTTATAGTTTTAATTGCTGATTAAATAATGCAGTAATGGAAACATATTTGGATGAGCTTTTAAGAAGTTGTATAACCATTGTATTATCATATTGATTGCTTTAGTTTTTGGCATAGTAACGATAAATTCAGCCCAATCACTCTCATCGCCATATATATCTTTGCATTTAGCTTTAACAGTATATGTCCCTTGATTTGTCCATATATGACTTAAGTTTGTTTCTTCTCCAGACACAAATGGACCTATAATAAGTTCGTCTGGTCCATCTCCCCAGTTAACAATGTATTCAGCTATATCGTCACCATCAGGATCCCTTGAATCAAATGTATATAAATAAGATGTCTCTGGTTTTCCACTTATTTGACCTGAAATAGTTGGTGGATTTGGTGCATGATTATCAGCACCTAGTTTAATTACCCAAACATCAACTATTTCCTGCATATAATATCCAGTATAGCCAGTAACTATTAGTCCACCATTAGATGTTTCAATCCCGTAATAACCAATATCTTCGGAATTACCGTTATCAAATATTTTTTTCCAAACCATATTTCCAGAATCGTCGGTTTTAATCAAATAGATATCAGGATCATAATATTTAGGATCTGTATATAAACCTACAATTAAATACCCACCATCAGATGTTTGCTGAACACAATAACCCTCATCATAATCTATTCCACCAAAATCCTGGCTCCAAATCTCTTTTCCTGATGAATTTGTTTTTAATAAATAAACGTTAACATTTCCATCATCATTCTCATATCTACCACTAATTATATATCCATTATCACTAGTTTGTTGAACAGAATAACCAACGTCCCACCCATTTCCACCAAAAGTTTGACTCCATTCTATATTACCTAGATTGTCAGTTTTAACTAAATATACATCACCGTTGTTACCATAAGAGCTTGTCTCCCCAATGATAATAAATCCACCATCAGAGGTTTGTTTAACACAGTTACCAGAATCATAATCAGACCCTCCAATAGTTTTTACCCATACTTGTTCTCCATTAGCATCAATTTTTAATAACAACATATCACAAAGTTCAGCACCAAAAGAGTTAGTCATTCCAGTCACAATATATCCACCATCAGACGTTTGTTGAATGCTTTGAGCAATATCATAAGCATCAGCATCACCGAAGGTCTTTGACCATACAAGATTACCATTTGCATCTGTTTTATGCACGACGATATCATACTTGTAAGTTACTCCTTGAAATCCAGCAACTATATATCCACCATCTGATGTTTGTTGAACACACTTACCAACATGCTCTGAATCATAAGGTCCATATTTCTGACTCCATTCTTCATTTCCTTCACCGTCAATTTTTATAAGATAAAAATGACTGTACCATAACGACCAAGCATTTCTAAAAAAAGTTCCAGAAATTATATATCCTCCATCTGATGTTTGTTGAATACAATTACCCCAATCGATAAGGTCTCCACCATATGTTTTCTCCCATTCTAATCCTAGCTTGGGTTGACATGGAATATAATTTTTAATTACATTTCCAGTTACGGGTATAATACTGGTAATTATTACTAGCATACATACATATAATACAATTCTTTTATTTTTCATATCATCACCTCTTTATATTAGTAAAAAAAAGATTCAATATAAATCTTAATATAAATAAATTGCACATACTAATATTATTTTAAAATGAAAACAATTCTTTGTACAAATATTTACTGCTTAAAAATTAAATTTCTATTGGTAAAATGGTTTATATTATAAAATAAAAGATAGCATACACTTGATTTTGTACAAAATAATTAATTTATTAAAATTTTGTTTTCAATATTTATTTTCAAGCACTCATTTAGAGTTCTATTTATTAATTTTTTTTACCTTTTTTCTCGATATAATGCTTAGTGTAGTAAAACATTGAAATAAAAATAAATATACAAGTTATTATAATTATCGAGACTCCAAATGAACCTAGAATATAAAGTTTATAATACTCAGCAAATCCTAATGCAATTAAACCTACGACTAAAACAATAACATTTTGATTCATATATGCATATTCAAATTTATTCTTCATATGATTTAACCTCCCAATATCAAAATCATATTTTAATACAGTATAAAAAAAAGTTTATAAATATTATCCAACGAAAATTAAGCCTCTTGAAAGATGATATTATCGATTTCGATTTTATAGCAGATAAAGTAGATTTATATAATTAAAAATTAAGATAAGATGGAGTCTAGGAATATTTGAGGGAGGAAGTAAAGAACGAAAAAATAGTTCACACTGAAATTTTCATTACAATCTTCCAGTTCTAGACTCCATTGTTTCTAAAAATATCTATCGTATATATAATACTTGTGATAAAGATTTAAACATAATTTAAAATTTTTGTTACTATTTTTTAATCATAGTGCAATAAAATAATTTTTATTTTTGATAAATTTGGAGATTTAAAAAATAATCATAAAAGTATCATGTTAATTTTATTATTTTAAAAAATTGATTATGATAACAATTGTAATATAAATTTTATATACTTACAATGAAAATGTTCAAATATGAAAACATATGTTGAAATATTTCATAGTGCAAATGGTGAAAAACCTTCAATAATATTTGAAATACTTACAGAAATGGGACTTAAACCCTCATATGGACAACATGATTTTGAATATACTTGGAAGAAAGACGTTACCTTTATTGAAATAATTCAATTTTTAGATAGATTAATATCAAAGCTAAAGGGAACAGGTGCAATTCTTAAATTTAGTACAATAAGCTAATTAAAATTAATTTAATAAAAAACCAAAACTAAAAAAATAAAAAAAGAGAGAGAGTTTGTTTTATAGTGTAAATCGCTGTAATATCAGTCTTAGTAGCAAGAATATGTTTGGATGGGTTTGCAGGAAATTTATAAACGGTCTGTTTAATTCCCTTGACTTTTTAAATGCATGAACCCAGCAGGTATCCTCATCTTCTACATATTTACCATGTGCACAAAGAGCACCAACGTGTGCCCAATTGTAATCAGAGCTACAAGCTGGTCCCTCGACATGTGCAATAACCGTAATTTCAATCGCTCCACCGACAGCTAATGGTCCTGGGAAAAACCAGTACATTCGCCATTCTTTTTTTGATTCATTATACCAAACATTTTTAGGTTCTGGATCCGCATTTGTATATTTTAGGCTATCATGCATATGATCTGATGCATTAATGTATGATACAACTATTTTAAAGGTTGCATCTTCACATATTGCAATATCAAATGCTTCACTCATTGTATCTGCATCAATCCATTCTGAATTTTTTTCATCCCATACCAGTTTTTCGATATCTATACTTGGTTCACATGGCGGTTCTCCAGTTATTACGAATGCAAAATCAATATTATCACCGGTTAGCGGATCGGTAATTGGTTGCCAACTTCCTTCTCCACCCCATACTGCTGCATCCATAAAATGGTCCTGCGAGGTTTTCCAACCTACTGCAGTTGGAGGGTCGAAATATGGCATTCCAATAACAAGCCAATAGATTTCACCTTCTTCTTGTTCCCATGGGTCGTCGATTTCAGGTATATTTACTTGCCAGTACTGAAAATGATTATTCAAAATGAATTCACCATACGGCCATAGCCACCCTTGATTGCCATCCCATGGTCCTGCTATGATAAATTGGTCAATATCAAAGGTTCTGCTCCATAAAAGTTCTGCTGGCGAGGAGGGTGGTCCAGGGTTATTTGAGTAAATCATTACTTTTATCCATGGGATGTCCAAAACGATATCATTAAACCATGATATCCAGAAATGAATATCAGTAATAGGTCCTGTTTCTGAACATTTCCAATCATCAGCAAGCAACCAATCATGGAAATCAACGTCCCATCCGTTAGGATCAGGTAATTGTGGCCAATGCATTTTATGACCATCATCAATATCCCAGTCAGCAACAGCTATAGTTCCAGAAGCTATCAACAGCGTACAGATAAAAATACCTAATATTTTTTTTTCCATCTTTATTTTTACCTCCCTATTTATATTTTATAAACATGATATAGAATTGCAAGATAGTATATAAAATTACTTATAACAGTAAAAAAATGAATATATAAAAAAAATTTTAATTGTTTTATATTATTTCAATTCTCCTTAATGATTAGATAATTTTATATATTTTATCTAAGAATTTTTAAAATATATTAGATTATGTTTATTTCTTAAGTAAGATGCTTGTTTCTGCGCTAACATTTTTAAGTATGTTTCTTGTTTGTTTTAAGTTTGGTGTAATATTTTTACAGTTCAAATCAGAATTTATATTTGATATTTGATTGTTAAACGAATTTTGTAAAACAAACTCTTGCCATTTTGAAACGCTTGCATTTACTTGATCAAAACAAGTACTACAAAGAGCATGTTTCTTTCCCATTATTGGATGTTGGTAGCATCTGAAAAATCCCAGCGCCTTTCCACATTCTTCACAATTCACCATATCTCATCACATGAATGTAAGCGTCTTAGATATCTATAAAATGTTTTTTTAAAAAATTGTGCAAATTAAAAAAATAAATTAAAAAAAATTGTAAAATTAACAAATTATTTTTTCTTACATTTGAAAAAATAATAATTTGTAATTTTAAAAAATATCTATAAAAAATATTATTTTTTATGATATATCAATCTTTTTTTTCCACCTTGAATCTTTTTAATATTTGATTCTGGAATTACGCCCGTTTCAATAAAAACTTCAATTGAATCTTTCAAGTGTGTTCGGTTATTTTTTGTATTATTACATTTTATTATCTTAATACGTCCAAATATTACTTTATTATCAGATATTTGAATACCATCAAATACCTCCCTATTTCCATCAGGGTAAATGATTGAGGCATTCTCAAATATTTCAATTCTTTCATATAATTCATTTTCACAATTTTTTGTATACATTACATCCTCGATAGTTGTATTCAATTATATTCTTAATAATATTAGAAATTAGCAAGATATTAAATGTATCACAAAAAAGTTGTGCAAAATTCAAAAAATACTAATATATTATTGTAATATGCATTATTTAATGGAGAAAATTGATTTAAAAGATAGAAAAATTTTATATGAACTGGATCAAAATTCTAGACAATCGGTATCACAAATCGGTAAAAAGGTTGGCCTTCATAAAAACGTTGTACAATATAGAATTAATCGACTAATTGAAAAAAAAGTTATATCAAATTTTTATACAGTAATAGATTCGTTCAAGCTTGGATATAATAGTGTAAGATTCTATATCGTCTATCAAAATACATATCCGGAAATCAGAAGAGAAATTATTGATTATTTTGTAAAGAATAAATACACGTGGTGGGTTGGATCTTTTGAAGGAGATTTTGATTTAGCAGTAGTAATTTGGATAAAAGAATTAGATGACTTTTATATACTATGGGAAAAAACACTTCAAAAATATCATCAATATTTTCAAAAACAGATATTTGCAAGTTATGTTGAGTTAATGCTTTATAGGCATTCTTTTCTATTAGATTTACCTGATAAAACCGATAGAAAACATGTTGGACTAATAGGCGGTAGAAAATACGACGGTGCAGATGATGTGGATTTCCAAATATTAAATTTGTTAGCATCTAATGCAAGAATATCTACATCAGAAATTGCTAAAAATCTTAACTTAACATTTGAAACTATAAAAAATCGAATAAAAAATTTAATCAAAATTAATATTATCCAAGGTTTCAGAGTAGATATTGATTATAGGAAATTAGGATATCATTTTTTTAAAATAAATATAAATTTAAATGATTATAAAAAACGAACTTGGATAATAAAATATATAAAAAATAATCCACATTTAATAATGATAGATAAATCAATAGGTTATTATGATCTAGAATTAGAATTTTATTTAAAAGATTTAAATCAATTTCATCAGATTATGGATGATTTAGTAACTAAATTTCCAGGAATTATCAAGAATTATACATATGTCCATGATGTTCAGGCGCATAAAATTCTTTATTTACCAACTGTTTGAAAACTATAAAAAATTTAATCATTTTTAATAAATATCGAATTATCTTATTTTATATCATAAGGGCTTTGTGCAGGATTATTATCCTTATCAGATCTTGGAATTCCTATATTTATAATAAAAGGATATTTTAACTTTGGAAATATAATCCCATCAGAAAAATCAATGATAGGAGGATATAGAGGACCCCATAATCCCCTTATTTGTTTTGGTTCTGTTAATGGTTTATTCCAATAATTCTCATTCCATTCATTACCTCTGCTTAGATAAAAATAAGCATCCTTTAGAGATCCACCACCATTATCAATAAAATTATTTCTTATTATATGATTATTTAAAACTCCTTGCATATAAATTCCATATCCACTATTTAATGCAATTTCATTATGCTCTATCATATTATTACATGTAATTACTATATATTTTTCAAATAGGCCTTCGATTTTTTTTGTTAAACATATACCATTACAATTTGATCGGATTATATTATTATAAATTATAGTTCTACAGGAGCCATTGATAGCGATTCCACTTAAACTATTTTCTATTATTATATTATTTTCAATAGTATTGCCCCAAGAGTCAATAGGAATATATATTCCTATAGTATTTTTATTATTTTGATTAGGTTTAATTGTAAAATTTTTAATACTTGATGCATTTGATTTCATTAAAATAATGTTTTTTTCATCTTCACCAATAATTATTGTTGAGTTTTTATCTTCACCTATAATATGTATTGTTTTATCAATTACAATATTTTCATTATAGGTTCCACTGTATACATATACAAATCCATCTATAAAAGAAGATTCTATCCCATCTGTTATTTTATTAAAATGTGTAACTCCCCATCCTGATGTATTTTCATCAAAATCATCATCAACATATACATATGACGGAGGTAGTTTATTTCTGATTTCAAATGCAGGTGTTTCAGGATCTCCTAAGAGATTTGTCTCAAAATATACCCATCTATAATTCGGATCAATATGTATATCACCAGAAAAATGTTCTTTTGCATATTGATTAATTTTTCCTAAATTCTGCGTTCCGTTTTGAAATAATTCAAAAAATAAGAATTTTATAAACTCACCTGAATACTTAATTACATTTTCTTTCTTAACACATCCAACTTCTGAATTAAAAAAACATGCAGATGGGCCACCTTCCGACCATAGGAGTAATTCTTCTGCCAAACAATCTGAAAATACAAAATTACCACTCATACATGATATTGAAATATGGAGAGGATAGAACTCATTACTTAACAACCCGATATCGGTATTTAAAAACTTACCTCGTCCTAAAATATTGTAATATAGTTGATACCATGAGTTAGTAGGACCGAAAAAGTACCCATTTCCAATGTGAAGGACCAATAATTTATCAGGTTCCCTAAATGATGAAGCCCATTTTTTATTATCGATTAATTCATTTTTCTGATATAGTCTTTTTATGTTATATGAGCTAGGAATATAATCCGCACATTTTTCAGATATTTTACTTGTATCAGGTATTCTAACAGGCAGTAGATTAGACTGATGAAGTAAAACGTTATTTGGTTTTTCAGTTGTTTCATATCCAATTACTTTTTTTACAAAAGTAGCAATATCATATTTGCCATCAACAGGTGCCCGTCCAATAAATACTTCAGCATATAAATCTGCCTCATCATCTTCTATAGAATTACCACGTTCACCAAATTTTTCATTAAAATTATTATTCCAAGTTCCATTCAAGGCACCATAATATAAATCAGAAGGTATCCATCCCTCTATTGATCTATCAAATATGAAACCTGCATCCCATCCAGAAATATTTACATATAACTTCCTAACAGGAATCGTTTGAACATCTCCGCCAAGTAAGACATATTTTGTCCCCCATTCCAGGTGAGCATATCTAATAAAGTTCCTAATTTTTGCTTCTGTATCATTAAAAAGATCAAAATTATGTGTGACTTCTTTTCCATCATCTATAAATGGATTACCATTTGACTTATTTGTTGCATCTCCGTAAGTTCCATTTACCCAAAAAGACTGATTTGTTAAGATTTCCTCTATTGTTACAATAGTAGCATTCATATATTGAGATTTATGAGCAATGAGCAACTGAAAATTACTAAACACAAAACTTTCTTTTGTAATAATTATATAATGATATATTGCTTCAAAACCAATATCAGTAGAAAAAAAATTACTGTTATCTGTATTTTCTAATTTATTAAATTCCACTTCATTTTTTAAAAAATCAGCAGGGGTTCTTAAAATAAAAAAGGACTCTAAGATTAAAAGTACTAAAACAAAATAAAAAAATTTTTTATGTTTTTTATTTATAATAATAACCTTCACCCATATATATTATGTTAATTATTATATTTATATTTAATCTAAACAAAAAAAAAATAAATTAATCTAAAAAATATCAATTTTTTATAGTCATTAAATAATCTTCTCTTATTAAAGACCATCCAGTAATTGGAATGGATGGCTGAACATATATTCTAATATCCCTATTACTTGGATAATTTGTATCATTTGTTTTTATAAATACTGCAACTTCACATTTATTTGGATCAACTTTTGAATTACTAGAAATCTTATTAAAATACTCCTCCGATAAATCTTTACTATATTCCCAACCATCAAGTTCAATAGATATATTTTCATTAACAACTTTATCTGTTGCAGGAGGGGTGATTCCGGGTTCGATTATTATATTGTTTTCAATTTGAAAAAAAGGTAAGTAAAATTTTTCCCAATCATTTTGATCGTTATTTCCATGACTTCCATCAGAATAATCAACAAGTTTCTTATCAAATACGTACAGATAGTTCATGACACTTTTATAATTACCCCATTTATCCTTATATTCCCTAAATTTAAGAATCAGATCTCTTATTGATCTTGCATTGTACAAAAAGGATAAATTGTCATTTCCTTCAATAGTATATGGAGCAATTCCTAATGTGTGACCAATTTCATGTAAAACAGTTGAAGCCATCAATAAACGTTGGGTTCTTTGAGTGAGGGCTCTTTGATAAATAAGTGTTGTTTTTAAACCATTACTACACAGCATAGTATCGTATCTGTTAAACTCTGTATTACCACTCCATGCTTCCATAAGTCCTCCACTATTACAAATAATCAAGTATCTAAATATTCCTCTTCTTTCTTCTGGAAAATTGTTTTTATAAAATTGTAAGATTATTCCTGAATCCCAGGTGATTTTATTTATATAAGGCAGTAGCTCACCACCGCCATTATTTAAACCACTTGACCAGCCGTTATCAATATATAAATTGATTCCATGTCTTGTAAATCTTTCAATAATTATTTGTTGTGACTCATCATATAAAATATGTTTCCTGTCAAATAATCCTTTTTTTTGCATACCATCTACTTCAATATAAATATCTTGGGAGAAAGGATCTGCAAACCATTTTTCCATTTGATATTCTTCATCATTTGTTAAACCATCAATATCTGGATCTAGCATCTCATGATCATCCCAAATAAAGGGATCATAACCCCACTTCCACTCCCAAGTTGTAGGAATGCCATCACCATCAGGATCTTTATCACTATCATCCCTCATAGGATCTGTATGAAGTATATTTACCTCAGTCCAATAAGGGATACTATCGTAATCAAAATCTGTTTGGTAAATATTAAACCATATTTCATAAAAATTCCCAACAAAATGACCATAACCATCATTATCCAAAAAATAATCATCACCATCCCACTGTCCGGTTCTATAATCATAAATAATGTTTATCTTTTCTTTAAGTTTTTTTTGAGATAGAAAAATATATCTCTTTTCTTTTTGAGAAATTGAAATTTGTATTTCAGATTTCTCTTGTTCTTCTTCAGCATCTCTAATTACCCTGAAATTCTTACCAATAGTGTCCCAAGTGTTGAAATTATATGAAATTTCAGAGTATTTAGAATATTTTAGATTATCAATTACAATTTCAACTGTAAAAGAGGGTTTATTTTTCCAACTTAAACCTGGTTTCATAATTATATTTAGAAAATCTCTGTTACGTATCCTATTAATTTCAAGAATTAAACCTTGATTTTCTAATGGACTTATCCTATTATCTAAGATTTTATTTTCAGAATTATCTTCTTTAGATTTAGAATTCTTATCTTGATAATCTCGATATATAAAATAAGATAAAGATAATATGTTTGATAGGACTAATAAAACTATTATAGTAAATATTATTATTTTTCTTTTAGTCTTTATCAAAGGTTTACACCTGTTTTAATTCTTTTTAATATATAATATATGTTTTATAATATATGTTTTTTGCTATATGTTAACATAATATATATCCTCAAATGATTTTAAATTATCAACCTTTAATAAAGGTTATAATTATAGTTTGTTATTAAATTTCTATACTTTTATATAACCCAATATCTATTATTATTTGAAAAAGGGAGGAAAAAATATTGAAAAAAATAATGATAATGATAACAATTACCCTTTTAATCGGTTTTACTTTTAATATTAGGGCAGATATTCAAAATGTAGTTAAAGAAAGCAATATTGATGATAAAAACTTTTTATGGGAACAGATAAACAACGATGGTTTTGGAGATAGGTATAACATTGCTCCAAGAGGAATTGAAATATTTAATGATAAATTAATTATTGGAATTATTAATTTTCAAAACAGTGATTTATTCAATCATTCTATAGAAAATATAATAAATTTTATAAATAATCTTATGAAAGGGTCAAAAAATATCACTAGCAATGGATGCGAAATTTGGAGTTATGATGGTAGTAACTGGGTTCAACTTATTGGAAAAAATGGTACTATGGATGCGGGCTTTGGAAATAAAAACAATATCGATTGTTCAGTTTTAATTGAATATAAAAATTATTTATATGCTGGTCTTTGGAATCCTACTGAAGGTTGCCAAATTTGGAGAACAAAAGAATTAGATAGTAAATGGGAATTGGTAATTGATAAAGGATTTGGAAATATTAACAATAAGTGGGTAACAGTTGCATGTGAATTTAATGATGAACTCTATATTGGAACTGGAAATAGAGAAGGGTGTGAAATCTTTAAGACAAAAGATGGAATAAATTGGGAATCTGTCGTAGGAGGATCTTCAAATATTAAATCTGGATTTTGGAGCGAAACTAACTTTTATGCCTGGTCAATGTGCGCTTATGATTCTTATATTTATGTTGGAACAGCTAATAATTATGGCGGTGAATTATGGAGATCTAAGAATGGATTAAGTTGGGAGCCAATGGTTGCATATAGAAACATACTTGAAGCAAAATATTATGGAGCTGATTATCCACGAGGGTTTGGGAAGTTTTTTGTAGGTGGTTTTAGAAATTTATTGGTTTTTAAAAATGATTTATATTTATTCAGTGCAATGTGGGGAGATATAAATTATAATATCAATTTTTTTGGAAAACAATTCAATTTTATATCAAGATTGCCTGATATTTTTCGACCATTTACCACATTTATATCATTAGGTGGACAAATCTGGAGGTATAACTACTCTTACGATAAATGGACAAGAGAGATTGGAGGATTTGGAAAAGGAAAAAACAGTGCTGGATTTGGTGATCAAAAAAATCAATATATGTGGTCGGTTGTAGCATCAAATAATCATCTCTATGTTGGTACTATGCATCCAGAGCCAATAATACTCAATTTAAATCTCAAGAGCTTGCTAAATTGGGATTTAATAATTAATACTCCGAAAGGTTTAGGAGAATTATGGAGATATGATGGTGTTAATTGGGAGCAGATAATATTGGATAATTTTACTGATGATTATAATATTGGAATAAGATCGCTTAAATTTTTTAACAATTCATTATTTGCTGGAACTATGAATATAAATACAGGTTGTGAAATCTGGAAAAAAGGATTAAATTAATTTGAAAAGATAATGATTTTTATTTCTGTCTCATTTATATATGGACTAATATGGTTTAAATCTAGAAGCAATATCTAACTTTTTATTATTTTATAGATAGTAATAATAATAAATATTTATATCTGAAACCTAAAACGATATACTACAGTAATATGTTACCCTTTTTAATGGATAGCCTGGTTAAAGTTCGTGATTTATCTAAAACAATTGAAGGTAAGCTTCTCTTTGAAAATGCATCATTTGATGTTTATTCTGATAACTGCATTGGACTTCTTGGAGCAAATGGTTGCGGGAAAACAACACTATTTAAAATTCTTTTAGGGTGGCAGCAACCATCTTTTGGTGAAGTCTGGCGAAAGGACAATCTTCGGATAAGATATTTGGATCAAATACCTGTAAGTTCGCTTGATAAAACAGTATACGATTTTTTTATACGTACAACACCTTTTGATACAATTCAGCAAAAAATCAGAGAATATGAAATGCAGTTGGATGACCCTGATATATATAATTCATCAAAATATAACGATATTCTGGAAAGTTTAACTAAACTTAAGATCTCTGCTAATAGAACCGATCATTCTTTGCTTTGGGAAGCTTCAGGTCGAATTTTAAAGGAGATTGGGATGCCAAATATTTCACTATCTGTAAAAACTAGTAGTTTATCTGGTGGTGAAAAACAAAAAATAGCTCTGTCAAGTGTACTTGCACAACCAAAAGAATGCGATCTTTTACTACTCGATGAACCAACAAATCATCTTGATATTGAAACAATTGAATGGCTCGAACGTCAAATTATTGATTTCCCACAAGCAGTAATGATAGTATCTCATGATCGATATCTTTTGGACAGACTTGTTGACAGAGTCTTTGAAATAGAAAATCATCATCTTGAAATGTACAATACTACATATGAAGAGTATGAAGAACAAAAACTTCTAAGAACACATATAAAAATTAAAGCATATAAAAAACACAAAGCAGAATTTCAACGACAAAAAAAGGTAATAGAAACAATGTCGAGACGGAATAAATATGATCTACAAATAGCAAGTAAAATGAAACGACTTGCAAAATTGCAAAAAGTTGAAAACCCTGTTTTAAAATCCTATCTGCTCAAATTTAACTTTAAATCTGTTTTTAAGTCTGGTAAAAACGTTGCTGAAGGGCATAATCTCAAAAAGCAGTTTGACGATAAAATAATTCTTGATTGCATTAATTTTGAGATTCTTGCTGGGCAAAAAATAGGTCTCATCGGTCCCAATGGTTGCGGTAAAACTACATTTTTAAAGATGCTAATAGGCGAAAAAAATCCTGATGATGGTATGCTTTATGTGAGTTCTGGAGTGAAAACAGGATATTTTGATCAGGGGCATCTATCACTTAAAATGGAGAATAATCTAATAGAGGAACTTCGCAGAGACAACAGTGAACTGTCAGAAAACGATGCCAAAGCATTACTTGGGCAGTTTAATTTTAAAGGTGATATGGTTAATAAGCAGGTAAAACAGCTTTCGGGTGGAGAACGTGCAAGGTTAGCTATTCTTCGACTGATTTTGCAGCCTTATAATTTTTTACTTCTTGATGAACCAACAAATCATATGGATATGGATTCGAAAAAGGCAATTGAAGGTGCTTTAAATTCCTATTCAGGTACAGTAATAGCTGTTTCGCATGATCGAAGATTTCTTGATATGGTTGCAGATACGATTTTTTTCATGGATGAAGGCACCATTAAGATTTATACAGGAAATTATTCAAGTTTTTGTTTGCAACGTCAAAAGGAGCTAACTAATCTATCAGATTCGAATCTTGCATATCTTTCAAGAACTGGGATAAAAAAATATGTGGTTTATAAGGCATTTACCATTTGGACCACTAAAACCAAACATAAAATTGGTGAAGAGGTTTTTATTGGCGAGCATAACGAAAAACTTTATGAATGGGCAATAAAGAGCAGATTTTTAAGACCAGCTGAATATCTAGAAAGAAATAAATAATTTTTAGGATTGTAATATTTTGATCTATCTTCTTATAAACAATTTTTGAAATAGTTGCAGTATTGGAAACAGATTTGGATGAGATTGTAAGAAATTATATAATATTTTATATAATGTGTTGATTGCTCTATTTCTCGGCATTTTTACTACTAGTTCTCCCCAGTCGCTTTCAAATCCAAATATATCCTTTGCTTTTGCTTTGATTGTATATGTTCCTTGTGACGTCCATGTATGTGTTTTTGTTTGAGTAATACCGGATTCGAATGGACCTGTAATAGTCATAACTTGTCCATCTCCCCAGTCAATTATGTATTCAGCGATATCATCACCATCTGGATCAGTAGATACAAAAGTGTATTCATATAATATACCAGCAGTTCCTAATGGTGGACCATTTATTTTTGGAACGTCTGGGGCATTATTTGGTCCAATAGGAACATGAATAACATTTGTATCTGCCCAGTTATCTGATAAGTCAAATGCTGAGATTATAAAATGTAGCGCATTACTTGTCAGATTAATTATTATTGTATACTCCCACATGCCATTTTGTATATCAGTCATACTCTCATTAAAATGAATACCCTCATCGTACCAGTATTCAACAAATACTCCTGATAATTCATCATTATCTGTTACAGTTACATTGAAGGTATACGGATAACCTGCATCTGCCACCGTTGGTGAATTATTAATAATTATTGGTGCATCGTTATCATATATAATAATATCTTTTTCATCAGTATTAACCCAATTATCTGATTCATCATGTGCCGATATAATATAATGTAAGATTTCAATTGATTCATCAAGAATTATTGTTTTCCTCCATTCATCATTTTCATAGTTTTCCATACTAACATTTGTATGACTTCCAGACTCATACCAGTATTCAACATAGGCATTTTCGACTATACCTGCGTCAGTAATTGTTGCTTCAAATGTAAAAGGATCACTTGTGAAACCGAAAGTCAGCGTATTATCAACTATTTCAGGATTTATATAATCATATAGAGTAATATATTCCGATTTACTGCCGGCGTCATCATCGTCATCTGTAACTGTAAGTATTACATTGTATGTTCCATAGCTGGAATAGGTGTAATCAAGAATCATCCCAGATTGTTTTATCCCGTCACCAAAATCATAAGTATAATCAACAATTGTACCATCTATATCATAAGATTCAGAACCATCAAAAGATACTGTTAAATCATCAATTGAATAAACATAAATAGAAACCGGCGGGTCATTTACTGAATTAATTGTAATATTGACAGTTGCAATATTTGATGTGGCTCCATCATCATCATCAACTTCATAAGTAAATGTGTCAGTTCCGAAGTAGTTTGAATTAGGGGCATATTTAATTTCGCCTGTGGTTGTATTTATGTTTGTGTTTCCGTTGTCTGGTCCAGTTAATATAGTGATAGTTGAAGGATCTAATGTTCCATCCATGTCATTGTCATTTGTAAGTATGTCGATCCAAATGATTGTGTCCTCGTTTGTTATAGCAACATCATCATTTGCAGTTGGTGGATCGTTTTTTTCTTCTTCAATTCCAATGTTTACAGATGGACTTGGATCAATTGTAAAATATATTCGGGTATAATCTATTCCTCTCTTTATTATATTGCCTGGTGTTATATGATCTGATACATATCGTATTCTATTATATGTTGCTAGATTCTGATAGAAATTATAGTTACCTTTGAATGTATTATCCCTGTAGAAATCAAAACTTCCTGAATTTAAATCAACATCTAGTTTTATATCTGCTCCTCCAGATACAACCTCTATTTCTGTTGGAATCTTATCATCATCATATACACGCATCATTTCATGGGATGATGCATCAATTCCTATTGTTGTACTTGTTCCCTTTGCCCAAGATACAAACAAACCCACACCTGTCCAAGGAGATGTTTGAACCATATTAGAATTTCCTATTTGCATATATACTTCATAGTGATTTTCTGCAAAATCTCTATCCCAGACAAATCCATATTCCCAGATAAATCTATCACTTAATCCATTTAAAGAATGTAATGCTATACAATCCATTGAGCGGTCCGTTCCCCTAAGATCAAGAACATTTGTGTTTACTAGCGAATTAGCTGCAATTCTGGCATCTGCACCACCTACTTCTTGTTCTATCCAACCATAACCAACCGTGCTTGAAGCAGCTCGATTAAATAAATCTTCAAAAAAGTAAACATTACTACTATTAGCTGGTGGATCTACAGCAGAAGGATTACCATAATAAATGTAGTAAGAATCATCAAAATCACTTGCAGAAATATCCGATTGTAATTTAAACAAAATTTCAGTATCATCAGAACCAAAACTGGTTTTGTTAATCCTGTCCAGTTCAATATATTCTTCTCCATTCCACCAAATAATTCTTAAATCATCACCATTATCTAAAAACTTATCACCAGTAGTGTCTAATATAAAACTAATAGTATAATTCTCTAGTAGAATTGCAGTATCGTTATTATTTGTTATATTGATATTTCTTCTATATTGCCAATCTGAGTCCCACCAGGATTCTTCAATATTCAATGGATTTAGATAGGTAGGTTTAATAACTTTATTTGACTCTAATGCTTTATTGATTTTTATTCCTGAAAATGCAGGTGTAAATACCAGTGTAATAAGCAGCATACAGATGAAAAAACTTATAATCATCTTCTTCGAAATTAGCCTACTGTTAACTGTATCTTTCATATTTTGACCTCGCCCGAATAATTGATTTTTTATGTAAACTATAGTATAATTTGTTATATTTAAATATATCCCAGGAATAAAGCAATATCTTAAAATTATAGTTTAACTCAAATTTAAAATATTAAAATAAAAAAAATAAGAAGTTTATTTGGAAAAATCTTAAATTGTTCCAATGAGCCCTAGAATACCAATTATTAGAACTATTAATCCAATTATTGTTTGGAATCCGCCAAGCCATTTAGCAAGTTTTACAAGATGTTTTCCTAAAGCAGGTATAGCAGGTAAAATTCCTGCAGCTAATATTAAGCCAGCAAATATTGTAACAAGTGCCCATGGAAAACTCCAATAATAAATACCTGCAATAATTACAATTATACCTATTATAATTTGAAAACTACCTAAAAACTTTGCAAGTTTTACAAGATGTTTTCCCATAGCAGGTATTGCCTCTAATAAACCTATACATAGTATTAGACCTGCAATAATATTTAGTATTTCAATCATTTTTTCTCTCCTCACATTTTTAATTTCTATTGAAAATATTTTTTAAGTATTTTATATTTTCTAATTTGTTACATTATATCTTATTGAAGATTTTCGATAGTGTAAAAATTTTAAACTAAATTTTTGGGATTTAATATTTACAATATTGGAAAATATTTTTCAAAATAAAAAATCATTTATCCTTAATTATGTTAAATTTAAACAAATATACTTAATGTGTTATTTACTTTTTACAAAAATTTTATAATAAATGATTAGTTTTAGACTAAAAATACAAAAAAGGAGGAAAGAGATGAAAAAATTATTAATAATTGGAGCAATAATAGTTATAGTAGTATCTTCAATTTTTAGTGGTTGTGTAGAATCTGAAGCAAAAGGAACTCTTCAGCTTCAAATAACTGATAAACCAGGGGATTTAGATATTTTATATGCAAATGTAACAATATCAATGATACAGGTACACAAAGCAGATACTAACGATGAAGAAGAGGCTGAAGGTGAAGAATATAATAATACTGATGAATATGATGATGGTTTCATAGCCTATGCAGATGGACCATACAAAACAGGAGTTGGAGAAGATATACAATTCTTAGGTGATGCTGAAGGTGGCATAGCACCCTATAACTGGTCTTGGGATTTTGGTGATGGATATGTTTCTTTTGAACAAAATCCAATATATAATTATTCATCCAAGGGCGAATACATAGTTAATCTTACTGTTACTGATGATTATGGGAATGGTACAATTGATTGGTATGTAACTACAGCAAATATAGGAGAGGATGAAGACGATTATTCTGGAGAGGGTTGGTATACAATAGTAGAAGAATCGCAAACATTTGATTTAATATCCCTTCAGGATGTAAAAGAAGAATTAGGAATAGGTGATCTTACTGTTGGAAAATATACACAAATACGTTTAACTGTTGAAAATGCAACTATTACAATTAATGATGAAGGAGAAATCGAAGAACATGATTTGAAAATACCATCAAATAAAGTTAAGTTGATTAAAGCATTCTGGATATATGAGGGACAAACAACAAATCTTACTCTAGATTTTGATGTATACAAATCGGTACATAAAACAGGTAAAGACAAATACATTATGAAACCTACTATAAAAGTGATTCAAGAATAATCACTTTATCTCTTATTTTTAAATACAAATTTATAATATTATAACTTCTCAAAAAGATAAAAATATAAAAAAAGAAAAGAAAAAAAATTTATGATTAATCTCTAAAATTTAGCTCTCTAATATATATTAACGACCTAAATCCATTAAAATTTCAAGTATTCCTTGTGGGACCCATCCCTTTTTTTCATACATCTTTGAAGCTAATTCTTGAAAATGAATGTAATGCAGCTCTTCTTTGTTTTCACCTGATTTATTTAGAGTTGATTGATCTGGAAGATCAAAGGATTTTCCTGCTATTGCAAGAGTACAAGGTATCAGTAACATGACCAATACTATCGATATTATTAGTTTCTTTTTCATATTCCTCTCACCCATATATATTTTTCAAATTAATTATATATAAAGGTATGTTGTAAAAATGTCAAAAAGATATTATATAATATGATAGGAAAACAATGTATCATTACAATAAAAAATTAAAAAAAAGAAAATAAAAAAAAGGATTTTTGATTAATTTGAATCTAGTTCTTATGTATCTTTATTTGTCCACCACTGATTTCAGTTGTAGGATCACTATCGTCATCCTCACCGATCATATTATCGTAGATTACTTCATCATTATTGTCTTTATCCCATATTTTTATTCTGAATAAGTCAACATCAGTGCTTGGTGTTAGTTCTTCATCAATTGCTGTTAATTTAAATCCATAATTTCCTTCATTGTTAATTGTTCCATTTCCTTTGTACATAGCTTTTGAACCAGCAATTACAAGCCAGTCATAGCTTTCTGAATGAAAGTTCATACCGGCTGCATGGAACTGAAACTCTGTATTGCCAGAAGGTGTTGACTGCCCTTTTTTATATTTTGAGATAAATCCAAAAGTTGCTTTACCTGATAAAGATGTGTCAAGTGTATAAGCTCCTTCAGGTGAGATTATCCATCCACCGCCTGTTACAAAGCCGCTGTCAGGATTATATACTACAATATATTGGAAAATCTCAACATCACTTCCGCCATCATCATCAGTAACAGTAATTTTGACTGTATAGACACCTGCTTCCTCATAGCTATGAGAAGAGGTTACAACGTAATCGTCTATTATACCTTCAGATATCGTATCATCGCCCCAATCAATTTCTGCAATATGAGTATCTAATGTACCTGGATCGGTAAAGTCACTTGTTAATTCAACAGTTGCTCCAATTGATATAGGATCATTTGATAGACCCTCCAGAGAGGTAATTTCTGGTGCAATATTGTAAATATCAACTAATGCTGTGTCACTATCCATAATACCATGATCATCAATTACAAATACAGTTACGGTTCCATGATAATCATCATACCATGTCCATTCAAGATATGGACTATCAAACCATTCTCGAAATTCTACAAATCCATCGGCATCAAGATCCCAGTTATAAATTAGATTATCACCATCAGGATCAAAAGATCCAGATGCATCAAGTGATAAAGAAGTTCCCTCATATCCTTCATAAGGACCACCAGCATCAGCTACTGGTGGAGAATTTCCATTTTCTTCTCCGCTGATTACTGGGAAGACACATACTCCGGCGATTAATAGAACTAGACATATTACCAGCTTTTTTCTAATTAAATTTATTATTTTTTTCATCTATACCACTCACCACCGCGATAATATTTTTCAATGATTTTATTTAAAATTATCGTGTAAAAATGTCAAAATACAAAAATTGCTCTATACTCTATATATTGTTCTTTATATTTTTTTTGATTTTAATTATACAAAAAGATATATTTTCCATTTAGAAAAATTATTTTGAATACTATAGATATTATATAATTTGTAAAAAATTAAAATTATCTTCAGCAAAAACATATTAGAGCAAAAATTCGTTACAATGATGCAATGATTGGAAAGAATTTTTCAAATTCATATTTTCAAACTTTCTATATTTCAAAGCAGGAAAGTAATTGCCCACTTATAAACGAAATAATAAGAATTGGAAAGAAATCCAAGAACTTAAAAAATAATATTGATGAAGTAGTGATTAGTTTAAGATATGGTAAAAGAATTTTGATAAATGCAGAGGTAAAAGCATTTGGAGAGTTAAAAAAGGAAGATATTTTAGAAATTGTTGATTACGACCCTATTAAAAAAATATTGTTGATAATCGGACAAAAATCACCGATAATACATACGCCAATTCATTGGCTTATTCATCATGCTAGAGATGATATAAATGCTATTATTCAGATAAATTATGACAAATTAGATTCTAAATTTTTTAATATTGCTCCAATTACTGAAAAAGAGTCGAAACCTGGAACACTTGAACAAGCTAAAGAAATTCTTAAACAGTTGAGAAATAGTAAACGAGTAATTATTAGAAATCAGGGATTACTATTTTGTGGAAAAAGCATAAAAGAATTAGAGGAAACTGTTATAAACACATATGAGGAATTGAGATGAAAATAAATGGTAAAGATCTCAGGGCATTATGGTTTGAAAATCAAGAATTAAAGCTTATTGATCAAAGAAAATTACCTTTTAAGTTTGAAATATTTACAGCAAAAACTGTTGATGATGTTTCATTTGCAATAAAGGAAATGGTAGTTCGTGGGGCACCAGCAATTGGAGCAGCAGCTGTTTATGGTATGGTTATTGGTAAAAATAACTATAAAAAAACCGTAGAAATTCTTAAAAAATCAAGACCTACGGCAAATGATCTTTTCTACGCAATTGACTATATGATAGATAAAATTAATAATGGTGAAAGACCGCTTGATGCAGCAAATGTTTATATCGAAGATATAATTGATAGATGTCGCAGGATAGGTGTAAATGGTGAGAAGTTAATAAAAAATGAAATGAAAGTTCTCACCCATTGTAATGCAGGCGCTCTTGCAACTGTTGACTTTGGAACAGCACTTGCACCTTTATATATTGCACATAGGAAAGGAAAAAAATTCTTTGTATATGTTGATGAAACCCGACCTCGTTGCCAAGGACTTTTAACAGATTGGGAACTTGAACAAGAAGGAATATCCCATGCAGTTATTGTTGATAATGCAGCCGGACATTTTATGAAAAATGGAGACATAGATATTGTTATAACAGGTGCTGATAGAATCGCACTTAACGGTGATACAGCAAATAAAATTGGAACATATGAAAAAGCAGTGATTGCAAGAGAAAACAATATTCCATTTTATGTTGCAGCACCAATAAGTACTTTTGATAAGAAAATTAAGAACGGCAAAGAAATAATAATTGAAGAACGTGGAAGAGAGGAACTTGCGATAATTAATAATAATAAAATTATGCCAGATTATACTAAAGTAAAAAATCCTGCTTTTGATGTTACACCAGCAAGATACATAAATGGATTTATTACTGAAGAAGGAATAATAAATAAATTATAGATAGGATATTATAAAACTAATGCAAGTAGTTTGAATAAAGTTACCAAAAGCGGGTGTTGGGAAAGCAATGGAAAGATATCTTCAAATGTAACATCTATTGATTCAATATTATCAGAGGGATCAGAATCTTGAAAACCTGATGAAGGAATTATGGTTACATTGATATAATCAATGTTTTCTAAATCTGATACAGCATATACAAAACCTTTTAAGGTCATTTCAAAGAGTGGTTGTTTTAATTCAACTTCAGCTCCGGATTTCAGATATTTTATAAAACCTGGATATTTTGTATAGATAGTTTGTTGACCTGTTCGATTAATTGTAATCTCAATCAGCACATCTTCAGCATAGTCTTCCCCGGTATTTTTAACTTTAAATTTCACTGAGTTGTATGTTGAAAAATATGGATTTTTTGTTGCATTTAAAACTAGACTTCCAGGAACTATCATTAAATTTAATCTTGGAATGCCCTGAGATATTGAATAAATGTCTAAATTTGCTGCTCTTTCATCTGTCCAAACAATATGTTGATTATCTGGCATATCAGCAAAGCGATGGTCTTCCACAACTGAGGATTCAGCATTATTTATTCTAATCGGGTCAGACCAATTTAGACCTGAATTATTCGATTGTGTCAAATATAGGTTTTTATCTTCGATTAATGTACATACTATATGAGTGCTATTTGCAGATATTAAGGGAAATTTTGGAACGAACACGCCCGGTGGTGCAGTTATATTTCCTGTTGGATCAATTTCATCCCAATTTTCTCCCTCATCAGAAGAATGATAAATTGTGATATCATCAGTTATTCCACCTATATTAATTTCAGTTACAATATAAATGTCATCATCTTTAATGATTATTCGAGGATGTTTATGATTTATGTCTAAAGAAAAATTCATATATTCTATATCTAAATATGGATTGCTACCTTGTTGCTCATATGTTCCCTTTAAAAATAAAAGATCTTGATTAGAATGATTTGAATCATTCTTTTTTTCACATATCCCATAAAACTTTTTTGATTCTTTATCAATTGTTAAAGATAAATTTGCACAATTCTCAATAGTGTGATCCCATTGAAGCCATACTGTATCAGGATCATTTATATCTTGGTATAAAAACATCAAAGAATCCTGACTTGAATAATCTCCATTCTCATTTGAATAATTTGTAGAACCAGTATAGCCGATTATCCATGGAGCATTGGCTTTATAGTGATATACAATATCTGGACAGGAAAAATCCCAAAAGCTACTATATTCCCCAGGTCCATCTGGAATTATTGAAAAGTTTAAAACAAAATAGGATATGCCTCCAAATTCAGAAATATCAGGTATTATTAATGCACCAATTACACCTGTATTTATTGAAGATGACAAAAATACACCATAAGCTTCATTTTCAAAAGGTTTAATACAAAGAGAGGGAGAATTTACAAAGAGCTCATCGCTATTTTCTTTTAGTGTCAGTTTTTCTGGAACATCAGTCCAATTCTGTCCATAATCACTTGATTTACTTAAATAAATATATGTATTTCCTTGATATACACCCTCAAAAGCAACAAGGCAATCACGACCATTTAAAACCATTGATGGATAATATTCATGATTACCAGAATTTGCTATAGCAATATTTTTAAGATCATCAAATGATTCAATATCTAATATCTTGTCATCCATACTATCAACATTTATAGTTTTAGTTACAATTTTTTGAGAATTTAGTTTAATTGCAACATTTGAAGATCTTATATTAAACCCTGTTACTTTTAAATTATTTTTATTATTTGTTTTATTAATAGAAGATCCATATGATATAAATGAACTTGAAAATAGTAATAATACTGCTAAAACAATCAGAATCAGGTTTTTGGATTTTATATATTTCATTTGATACACCTGTTTATATTAAAAAATAATATTAAATAACCACATATAAAAAGTTTGTTATACAAAAATTACCAGATTACTACTTTTTTCTTGAAGGTTTTTTTGCTAAACACTCTGAATTTAAGCAAAGCTCCCAAGCTCTTTTACCTTTTGATTTTATTTTAACAATAGGAGTATTACATTTTTCACATGATTTTCCTGTAGAAAAAATTCCACCGCTCTGAGGAAGAGAATACGTATTTTTACATGCAGGATAGTTTGTACACCCAACAAATCGTTTATTTTTTTTAGACGTTCTAATAATCATTGGTTTTCCACATTTAGGGCATTTACCAATAGTATTTTGTTCTCTTTGTGCATTTTTTATACTGTTTCTTATTTTTTCTTTATCATTTTCCAAGGTTTTCATAACTGAGGTAAGCATTTCTCTAGACTCTTTTACTGTCTCTTCCAAAGTTTTTTTACCATCAGATATCAAATCCATATCCTTCTCAAGAGTTGCAGTCATCTTTGGCTTAATAACATCATAATCAGCCAGTGCTTCAATTACTGCAAAAGCTGTAGGTGTTGGAGCTAAGGGAACTAATGTGATATATTTACGGGAATAAAGTTTGTTAATAATTTCATGACGGGTTGATTTAGTTCCAAGCGAGAGCTGTTCCATTTTAGCAATAAGAGAACCCTGTGTATATCTTTGAGGTGGTTTGGTTTTATCTTCTTTTATTTTGATTTTTGAAATATTTAAAGTCTCACCCTGAATAAGCTCTGGAAGTGGTTTTCTTTTTTCTTTGAAATATGTATAGATATTTCTCCAGTTAGCTTCAATCAATCGATAACCACTTGATTTGAATTCTTCTTTTGATATATCAAAGGTTGCATCAATTGTTTCAGATATTGCATCTTTTGCAAGAGTTGCTAAAAATCTTCTACAAATAAGTTCATAGATTTTTTGTTGATCAAAGGTTAATTTTTTTCCGGAAGGAACTCCAACTGGATGTATTGGTGGATGATCAGTTGTTTGTTTTTTACCACGTGTTGGATGAGCTCTACCATTATTAAGAACCTCATTTGCCTCCTTTGAAAATTGAGAATTTAAGAACTTTTGTAAAATTCCTTTGATATTTAATGAGGAAGGATATACAGTATTGTCTGTTCTTGGATAAGAGATAAGACCAGACATGTAAAGTTCTTCAGCTATACTCATTGCTTTTGCTGCAGATATTCCAAGGTATGAAGATGCTTCTAAAAAAGTAGTAGTACTAAAAGGTGAAGGAGGTAGCTCCTTCTGAATTGTTTTATCAACTTTTTTAACAGTGGCTTTTTTACAATTTTTAACTTTGTCAAAAATTTCTCTGACTTCTTTTTCGTCCCAGAATTGATTCTTAATATGTATCGCTTCAAAAGATTTATCTTTAAATAGAGTAGCAATAATTTTCCAAAATGTTTTTGGCTTAAAATTAATTATTTCTTTTTCTCGTTCTACTAATATAGCCAGAGTTGGTGACTGAACTCTACCGATAGATAGAAATTCCCTTCCATATCTTTGGGAGGTTAAAGATATAAATCTGGTAAGAACAGCTCCCCATATAAGATCAATTACTTGGCGTGATTCACCTGCACTTGAAAGATTATAATCAACTTCAACTAATTTATCAAAAGCAGATTTAATCTCGTAATTAGTAATAGCACTAAACTTTGCTCGTTTAATTTTATTAATATTTTTATTATAATTCTTTATAAGGTCAATTACCTCAACACCTATCAGTTCCCCTTCTCTATCATAATCTGTTGCAACGATTAAAAAGGGGTTTTTATCAACTAAAGATTTCAATGATGCAGCAATTCCTTTCTCAGTAACTGTTTTACAAGGTTTAATATCTATCAATTCACTAGGTGGAATTTTATTCCATTGATTGTAAACAGGAGGAAAATCAAGGTTGATAATATGACCACGTAGTCCTACTACCTTCCAATTTTCACCTTCTTTATTAAATTCATAAACAGGAGTGTTACCAAGTCTTGTACTTTTTAGTTTTCCTTCAGATAAAATGTATGCAATTCTTTTAGCAGCAATGTTTTTCTCACATATTACAAGCTTCATTTTTACTCCATGTAAAACTTTGAACTGAACATAATAATCTTATATAATTAGTTTACGCCAAAATATTTTTTGTCGAAACTATTAATTAATAATTGCTCATTTCCCTGATTTGATAATATGAAAATTCAGATAATACTTGGATCAAAATCAGATATGCCTGTAGCAGATAAAGCTAAAAAAATACTTGATGGCTTTAGTGTCAATTATGATATAAAAGTCGCATCTGCTCATAGAACCCCTGAATATCTTAAAGAACTTGTTGAAAAAAGTGATGCGGATGTTTTTATTGGAGTTGCGGGTCTTTCTGCAGCTCTTCCAGGATCTATAGCAGCCCATACAATAAAACCAGTAATAGGAGTTCCAGTAAGTGGTAAAGTAAATTTTGATGCAATTCTTTCAATTATCCAAATGCCACCTGGAATACCCGTGGGTGCAGTTGGACTAGATAGGGGAGATAATGCAGCTCTTTTATCAGTTGAGATACTTGCAATAAATGATAAAAAATTATCAAAAGAGCTTGTTGATTATAGGGGTAAAATGAAAGAAGACATTCTTTCAAAATAGTGATAAAAAATGTTTAATGCTGAAAGATTTATTGATGAAACTGTTACAAAATTAAAAGACGATATTGATGGTAAGGCATTAATTGCTTTTTCTGGTGGAGTTGATAGTACTGTTTGTGCTTCTCTAGTAAATCTAGCCATAGGAAAAAAACTAGTTGCAGTTCATGTTGACACAGGATATATGCGAAAAGATGAATCAAAAAATGTTAAAAAATTAATGGATAATATTGGTCTGAATTATCATTTTATTGATGCAAGTGAGGAATTTTATTCTGCTTTAAGAGGAGTAATAGACCCTGAGAAAAAACGTAAGATTATCGGTGAGAAATTTATCAGGATTTTTGAAAAAGTTGCAGAAAAAGAAAAAGTAAAATATCTTGTACAAGGAACCATTGCTCCCGATTGGATTGAATCTGGTGGACAACTTAGGGATGTTATTAAATCTCATCATAACGTTGGTGGACTTCCAGAAAAAATGAATTTGAATCTAATAGAGCCGTTACGTGACCTTTACAAAGATGAGGTACGAAGAGTTGCAAGGATTTTAAAACTACCAGTTGCAGAAAGACAGCCATTTCCAGGTCCTGGTCTAGCAATTAGAATAATTGGTGAGGCAACTCCTGAAAGAACAGAAATTGTAAGAGAAGCATGTGATATTGTTGAAAAAGAAATCGAGATGGCAGTTAAAAAAGGTTTAATGGAAATGCCATGGCAATATTTTGCTGTTCTTCTTCCTATAAAATCTGTTGGAGTCCAAGGTGATAAAAGAGCATATGGTTATGTAATTGCAGTGAGAGCTGTCCATAGTATTGATGCTATGACATGTGCATTTAGTAAAATTCCCAATGATGTAATTGATAATATATCCACAAAAATTACAAATAAAATGAAAGAAAAAATCAATAGAATCGTTTATGATGTAACAAATAAACCCCCAAGCACTGTAGAATGGGAATAAAAATGGTAAAAATATACGTTGTTGACAATGGTGGTCAATGGACACACAGGGAATGGAGAACTTTAAGAGACCTTGAGGTTGATACAAAGATAGTGCCAAATACCACTTCTTTTGATGAACTTATAAAAGATGATATCAATGGTTTAGTTTTATCAGGTGGTGCACCTAGAATTGGACTGGAAGATGAGCTTGGAAATACTGCTGAATATCTTGAGAAAGCAACCTTTCCAATATTAGGTATTTGTGCAGGTCATCATTTTATGGGTCGGTTTTTTGGTGGGAAAGTTTTGCCATCAAAAACACCTGAGTTTGGTAAAATTGAATTAAAAATAATTAAAAAAGACCCATTGTTTGAAGGAGTTGCTAATAAATCCATTGTTTGGGAATCCCATAATGATGAAGTCAACGTTCTTCCAAATGATTTTATAATACTAGCAAATAGTGAAAATTGTAAAGTGCAAGCTATGAAACATAAAAATAAACCATTTTATGGACTTCAGTTCCATCCAGAAGTTGAACACACCGAGTTTGGTGAGAAAATATTTAGTAATTTTGTAAAAATCTGTGAATAATAGTTATTTTCTTATTTTTTAAATTATTAAAATTAGCAACTGACGAAAAATATATTAAGCTCGATTAACAAAAATAATTATTGGACGTGGAAAGACCAGGGGGAGTTAATGTTTCATCCCATCCTCACCAGTTCACCTCTTTTAACTCCCCATACTTTTACGTCTAACTCTTATAAGATTAAAAATTTAAATTTATTAAACTCATTTCCATCTCTTAAAAAGCGAATGATTGATATCTAATTGATCTAAAATTTTACCAACAATAAAATCAACCATATCATCAATTTTTACCGGTTTATGATAAAACCCTGGCATTGCGGGAAGAATTATTGCACCAGCCTTTTTTGAAGAAAGCATATTATTTATCCCTGGTAAATCAAGAGGTGTTTCGCGAATAACACATATAAGTTTTCGACCTTCCTTTAAAAAACATATTGCAGCACGTGAAGTAAGTGTATCTCCATAACCATTTGCTACGGCAGAAAGAGTTTTCATACTACAAGGGGCAATAACCATTGCATCAAGCTTAAAACTACCACTTGCAGGCCCTGCAAAAAGATCATTATTATCATAATAAAATTGAACTTTGTTCTTTAAATCATTAAATTTGTAATTAGTTTCATGTGCAAGAATTTTTTTTGCTCCATCAGAAATTATTAGATGAACTTCGACCTTCTTTTTTAAAAGTATTTCAAGCAGTCTTATACCATAGATACTACCTGATGCACCACCAACACTGAGTAAAATTTTCATGAAACTCTTATTCCTCAATAGATCTTATAATATCCCTCAATGCTTGTTTTAGATTTTGTTCTTCCTCAAGTTTTGTACCTGTTACAACAACATCAGCACCTGCCTTTGCTTTATTTCCAGCAGTAATTGCATCCTTGATTCCTCCACCTATAACAAGCGGGATATCAATACTTTCTTTAACAGCTGAAATCATCTCATCAGGAATAGGCGAATGTGCACCAGAACCAGCCTCTAGATAAAAAAAATCCATACCTAAATATTGGGCAGCAAGAGCATAACCAACCGCTGTTTCAATGTCATCTTGTTTTACCAAATCAACCTCACCAACTTTTCCTGCTGTCATACCAGGCTCAACAATAACGTAGCCCATAGAAATTGGCTCAATTCCAGTATTTTTTACAAAAGGTGCACCCTTCACATGCTCTCTTATTACATAATTTATATTACGAGAATTTAATAGGCTCATAAAAAATACTGCATCGGCATATTTACTTAGGAATTTTGAACCAGAGGGAAACAATATAACAGGTAATTTTGAGCTTTTCTTTATCGCTTTAACGGTTTCATCAACCTGCTTTTGTGAAACAAGAGTAGAACCACCAACCATTATAGCACTGCTACCTGATTCTTCAGCTGTTTTTGCTATCTCACCAGCTACCTTTGGGTCTTGTTTATCTGGATCAATTAATGAGAAATGTAATCTTTTCTTTTTCCTCATCGTGGTAATATCTTTAGCAATCGACATTTGACCCTCAATAAATCTCAGCTATATATAACATTTATGTTTAAACTAAAAAATAAAAGATAAAAGTCTCTGAAGGAAGGGTAACTTTTCTAATAGTAGTAAAAACAATGAATTAAATGTAATTTTATTTCTAGGCATAGCCACAATTAGAATTGCTTCAGGACTTTCCTCATCATATACATCTTTTGCCTTCACTTTAATTACGTAAGAACCCTGTTTAACCCATGTATGAGACTTGTTTACTATCTCACCAGAATCAAATGGGCCAATCCAATCTGAATTTGTATCATCTCCCCAATCAATATAGTAACTAACTTCATCACTTTCAGGATCTGTTGTAGTAATAGAATAAGTATAAGATGTCCCTGCCTTACCAATTGTTGGTCCTGTAATTGTTGGTTTATTAGGTGGATTGTTATTATTTTCTGTGGTAAATTGATACATCTCTGATGTTGTATCACCGCTGCCTGCATCTGTAGCATTTACATACCAGATATAAGTTGTATCATAACTCAAACCAGATATACTGCATATCTTTGTGCCATTATTTTCACTTGTTTCAAAGATACTTCCAATATCAGGACTTGTTTCAATACTCCAATCAAAACTGTCGCCCTCCATATCAGAGATATGAACTGAAAGAGTAGATGAGGATATTGGAATATCTATAGCACCATTCAATGGGTTTTCATCTGAAAACTCAGGTGGGTAATTTTCTGGTTCATCCTCTGTTGTAAAACTCCACTCGGGACCTATTGTTGTAAAACCATATTCATCCTCTGCTTCTATTTGCCAGTAATATGTTGTTAGATAATCCATTGTTCCAGGATCATATGTTGTATCAGATTGATCTGTTGAAACAAGTAGTGGAGGGCTGGTTGTTCCAAAATAAACATCATAAGTAACATCATCACCATCCGGATCTCCACCGGTCCATGATATATCAGAATTTATATCGACATCTGTCTCTCCATCATTTGGATTTGGATTACTAGGAGTATTTGGTGGGTCATTATCAATTGTTGTAAAGCTCCAAATTGGTCCTTGAGTAGATGCATCTGAGTCATCCCAAGCAATAATTTTCCAGTAATATGTTGTTCCAAAATCAAGAATTCCTGGATCATAAGAATTACTTGTCTGATTAGATGAGACAAGTGATGGAGGATTATTAGTTCCAAAATAAACATCATAAGTTAAAGGATCTTCGTCAGGATCACTGCAATTCCAAGAGATAATGGTATCAATACTTACATCAGTTGCATCATCTTCTGGATTTGGAGAGTTTGGTGTATTTGGTGCCTGATTAGATGTTACACTTACATTCCCTTCATAAGGGATATAATCCTGTTTTGTTACAGTAACAGTCATATTTCCTTCTGTAGATGGGGATGGATTAAACGTGATATTTCCACTGCTATCAGTGTAGTTTACTAGATATACCTCATCACCTTTCCAGAGACAGACATATGCGTTTTCTATATCATTTCCACTAGAATTTTCAACATGAACGGTAAATAAAGATGACCCAACTTCTATTTCGTCAGCATGAGAAACATCAAAATTTGAAGGATCATCCATCCATAATGGTAGTTCTGGATCACCAAGTAAAGTTAATTCAGAAAATATATATTTATTATAATCACCAATATTCATGCTGTTGTAAGCGTCCATCTTATGATCTGAAAAAAGATCTCCAAGCTTGTAATGGTTCTGATTAAAAAATGACCTGAAGAAATATCTATCATAACGAAGTGATGCTAAATCATCTTCACCTACCGAATACCAACCATATCTGGTATTACCAACAAATGCTACACCTCCGCCATTAGCATCCCTTACGAAATGTTCAGCTATACAATTGCTAAAATCAAATGCGGAAGCCCAACAACCTATTGAATACCATACACTTTGTTTATTGCCATTTGAAAAGTCGTCAACTTCAGATGTATCAAGACCCCAATCATGATTTGTATAACCTGTACCCATATAATATTGATTGCTGTGATCAATATGATTGATAAGGTTTTGTCCATTATTTACTGCAGTGTCAACATTATCCTCGTGATTTCCACTATCACTATCATATACTTTTGTCACTGTCCAATCAGAAGGAATATATGAACTTTCAATGTCAATTTTACAGTCCTCTCCATCTGTAACCGAATCAAGATCAAAACCAAATAACGAAATATTCTTTGCATAATTTGTTGTTGGTGGATCTTTTTCATAGTTTAATATCTTTGAAATAAAATTACCTATCTTTCCATTACCAGAACCGGTTCCTGTAACTGATGCGCGACCAACATTTACTTCACAAGTCCAGTCATCATCATAATCTGAATAATAAGTATCAGTTGGAATATCATCTCCAAGAATTGTTACAGTATGATATGGAATTGTATCATCATCTCCACCTAAAAGAAAGAATGTAGTTCCCCAATTACTATGAGCATCTATTATAAATGCTCTAATTTTTGATTTGTTTGAAGAACCTGTATAATTTGCATATATTGACTCAGTTGTAACGATATTTGCTGGAATTCCCTTTTGTGTTTTCCAATCTGCAAGAGTTTGAAATGCAGAAACCCAACTATTTTTTGTAATAATCACATAATCATAATCACCAGGATCAATTAATCGGGGTTGATTATTTTCTTTTGTTTGTAGTATTACATCCTTTGGATTAATTACCATTTCTCTTACTTTTTCAATATATGTATCTTTTTCATTATTAGAAATAAAAGTAGGCAGATAATCACCATAAGAATGTCCTGTTTCATACTCAATTTCAAATTTTATTTGAGTAAATAATTTTAAAGTTTTCAAATTAGAATTATATTGAAACGGATAAACCGTAACAATAGCAATACCCTGACCTGCTAAATCAGTCATACCATTTAATTCTAAGTTTTTAGATGGGAACAATTGTGAAAACTTCGAAATATCAGTATTTAATGAAAATGATGATTTTTTTATTGATAATCCAACTTTTTGAAAAGCTTGTGCTGGAAGTATATAATAAGATGAGGATAATTCTTTCTCAACAAAATCAAGAATTCTAATATTAGTTGCCCTCATGTTACTCGGAAGTGCAACAAGTATATTTTTTAAAGGTAACATTGGCTGTCCGATATCAGTTGTCAATCCACCATCAGGATAGGTAATTACATCATATCCATTAAATTTTTTAAATTCAAAATCATCTTCAGAAAATTCAATAGAAATTGTAACATTTGATTTTATTTCTCCAGATTTTTTTGGTTCAATTATAATTTGTGCTTGAACATTTGTAATTATTAAAAAGCTAGCTATTACTAACGTCAAAGTTATTTTGTATTTATTTTTAATATGCTCAACTCCCGCCATATAAATATTATAATAAAGATATATAATAACATAATTTATATAATTTTTTAAAAAGAGGATATGGAGATTTTAAAGAAAACAGCTTTAATTTTTCATTTATTATCTTTGAAATAAAAGCTTAAATAATTTTAATAAAATTGAATGATTATTAAGGAAATTTGAGAAAAATATGTTTTTAAATTTACCTCTTGACATTTTAATTACAAATTCACTCCATGAGCTTTCTTGGTCAAAAGTATCTTTAGCTTTTGCTTTTATTATATATTCTCTATTGTTTGACCATTTATGAGAAATTGTAACTATTTCACCCGAATCATAGGGGCCAATCCATGGTTCTATATAGCCATCATCCCAAGTAATATAATAATAAATCTTATCTGATTCATTATCATATGATAAAAAAGTAAATTCATATTCAACTCCTGATTTTCCAGTTTTTGGACCGTTAATAATTGGTTTAAATGGAGGATTGTTGATAAAGGGAATAATATGTTGAATTGCATCGATATCAACACCAGGATTTTGTTCCTGTGCATTACCATCGTTGTCATCAACAATTTTTATAAATCTTGCCTCCTCCACTGAATAATTATTTAAATCAAACTCAGCAGTTCCAGTTGCAAGTCCTAAACTTACAAATGGACCTGACCAATTTGATGAAACATATACTTCGTAAGAATCATCTGATCCGTCCCCTTCAAATATTTTAAAATCTATTGTGTCTTGATGATCAATTATTTTTCCAGTTTCACCCATATCCAAAACGATGTATCCACCTTTTCCCAATGACGCGCAAATATCATCAGGTGGACCTAGAGCTGAAACTGCCTCGGTTGGGTTATTCTGATAATTATTAGGATAACCATAAGGGTCATAGAAACTGCATAATGTTACTTGTTCACCATAAAAATTGTCTTCAGGTTCTAAAGAAACATTTAAAAGAGTTTCAGTATCCTCATTTATTATAACCTGATGATTTTGTTCTTGATATCCATTTGCTCTGATGATTACATTATACGAACCGGGCAATAATGGTTTATGAAAGTCTCCAATCTTTGGGTCAGTAAAACAAGGCCAAAAAGCTTCTTCAACCCAGATTGTTGCAGCTAATGGTAGACCAGTATCATTATCAGTGATAATACCTGTTAAACCCATATCTGCTGCCTCTATTATTTCAAGCATTGCATCTCTATTATAATTCCACGCCTGTGGAATGTCACTATTTTGAACTTCAATAGTCCAATCAATATCTCCACGGCACCCATATGAAAAATCATTTGTATCGCCTCTTGTTTGATACCAATCATATCCTTCTACAACCCAGTAACCATTATGGGAGCCATATTGTTCTGAAAGCTCAACTACTACATCATTATCTTCAACAGGTTCTCCTTTATAATTCCAAATATAATTTACTATATCACCAGATGTGTGAAACGACAATGAAAAGACGAAATTATTGTCAAGTGCATGATTTCTAATTACTTTTGTTTCAGGTTGTGAAAATGGTGCAGGACTTTGACCTTCAGCACCCCACATATAGCCATAGTCTCTATTTAGATCAACGCCATTTGCATTATATCTAGTAGTCATTTCCCTTCCATCAGGATTTACCAAGGGTATTATCCAAATTTCTCTGTTATCGACTAGATCTTGAATATAAGGATCACTTGAGTAATTATCAACTAAATACCATGCAAGCAAAAGGGGAAGTTCTACAGACATTAGTTCATTACCATGATGACATCCGCAAATTCTAACTTCAGCTTCGTTTTCTTCGACATCTGGATTATCAGTTATTTTTAGACCCCAGATAGTTCTGGCTTGAACACTACTGCCAATATCATAAAGTTTAGCAATTGAAGGATAAGTGCTTTCGATATCTTGTAGTTCAGCAGTCAATTCAGAATAAGTGTGAAAATCATCAAGGATCTCTGGATTATTTATCCAACCCATCATCTCAGCATAACTATCGAAAAGAATTATGGGATTTAGATTATTTTCTTCAAGCCATCTTAATTCTTCAGATGTTGAAAAAATTATTACAAAATCTTCGTTAATTTCAAGAATTGAAAAATCATTGTCAATTATTTTACCAAGTGTATCATATTTTTCCAAAGATATTTGTACAACAGCAGGATTTAGTCTAGTATATTTTTCAAATTTAATATCTGTAGCAATTGAAAAAGGCAAAGACAATAAAAAAAACAAAAGAATTATTATCAAGATTTTTCTCTTTATCAAATTATTCATAATTTTCCCCTGAATATATAATATTAATAAGTGTTAATTATATTTAAAACCTTCATAGCCACCTTATAGTTAATTTTTATTTATTATTTATTAAACCAATAAAAAATAAGTTTATTTTGAAATAAGAGAATTCCTAACTATTATAAACCAAAAAAATGAATTATAGATAAAAGATTATGATTATTGGAGAAATTTATTTTGACCAAAGATTTACTTAACCCAACAGCAATTGATGCATTAAAATTTATTGAAAAATATCACAAAAAAAAAACTGATAAAACTTTTCTTTTAGTAATTGGAGATTGCATGATAGATTACCGTGGTAGGGCAAGATCATTTTTAGATTGGGGAGAAAGAGTAATAATGATAAAACAAGACGGGGCGTTACTTGTTCATCAGCCTATTATGCGAGAGCCTGTCAATTGGCAACCAACAGGTAGTATAACAGATTTTTTGGTTAAAGATAAAAACCTAATACTTAAATCACGTCATAAAAAACCACCTGAAAAAATGAAAATAACATTTCGTAATCTAAATCTTATTGCTGCCGCTTCACTTCGGGATAAAGCAAAGTTAATAATCTCAGGCATGGAAACTGATGTTGTAAATGAAATTATAAACAATCCTGAAATTATAGAAGAGGGACTTAGAATAAGTAAAAGGGAGAAACATGTAAAATCAGGTATGATTGATCTGTTTTGCTATGATTGTAATCATGTACCTGTTGTAATTGAAGTAAAACGTAGTCTTGCCAATATTAGTTCTGTTCATCAACTTAGAATGTATGTAAGTGACATAAAAAAGGATATAGATGAGGCAAATGTTCGTGGGATTCTTTGCGCACCAAAAATACCTGATATGATAAAAAAACTATTATCGGATTACAATTTAGAATGGCAAGAAGTAGAAAGGCGAATTGTTATACCTGATGACAATCAAAAAACACTAAAAGAGTTTCAAAAATGAAGGGGAGCATTTTTAAATAAATATTATATATAGTTTATGGGGAGTTCTGGAGAAGATAACTGGGGGTATCATCCCATCCGATTCCGCTTTTTCCAGTCTCCCTAAGGTTACAATTTTTAGAAAAATAATCATTCCTTAGAAATTATCTTTTTAACAAGTTCCTCATTGCAAGCAGCAACAACACTACTACGCTCATCAAGTGTAAGAGGCATGTCAAGATCTATTCCAAAAATATTTGTAACTATTCCTCCTGCTTCCCTTAAAATAAGAGTAGAAGCAGCAATGTCAACAACTCTGATGTATCCTTTTCCAACTACAAAATAATCAAGTGCACCGAGAGCAACCATACACATCTCAAGGGATGCAGAGCCAAGAGAGCGAACTTTATCCTTTTTAGCTAGAGAGATGGTTACTTTATCAAAATTTTTACCAAGTGCAAGTGATGATAGTATTTCCTTGCATGGTATATCGGGAACAACTAATCTTTTTTTATTAAAAAATGCCCCATGTCCTTTTTCAGCTGTAAAGACATCACCTGTTGGAATATTTTTAACTATTCCATATTCAACATCGCTCATTTTGGATTTACCAATTGCAATTGATATTGAATAAAATGGGATTCCTCTATATGCGTTACGGGTGCCATCTATTGGGTCCATTACAAATGTATATTTACCGCCCCGGTCAATAAAACCTATCTCTTCACTTAGGATATTCACCTTGATTTTGGATCTTTCAATATATCTTACTGCTGCATCCTCGGCTATTTTATCAACATATTTGGTAATTGTACCATCAGCACCAATACCGGTATTTGTACCGTATTTATGAAAATCAGTAGAATTAGCTTTTTTAATTTTTCTACATACAGCATCCACGGTCTTATTTGCAAGTAGCTTTATTTCTTCATCCATATTTACAAAACCTTTTTTTTATTTATCAGTTTTTGACATACCAGCTCCAACAATGATTGCCATTATGATACCGGATATAACAACTCCGATAAATATTATTAAAATATCAATACCTGTCAATTTTATAATTGTCATAATACTAGCTGCAATAATTATACCAAAAAATATTGTTAAAAGTGACTTTGTAAATCTAAGGCCAAAAAGATATGCAATAAGTGCACCTGTCCAAGCACCTGTAAAGGGAACTGGCAAGGCAACGAAAAGCAGCAGTCCGATATGTTCGTAACGTCTTATCTTTTTATCAGCTCTTCTTCTCGTATAAGCAAATAATCTATCCATAAGGTCTGCCCAGAATTTATAATTACGTAGAAACTTTTCAGCATGTTTAAAAAATATTAGGATAAATGGTATTGGTAAAATATTTCCTATAACTGCAATTGGAAAAACCTCCCACCAAGCATAACCAAGATCCATTGCAATAGGAATAACATATCTAGATTCAAGCCATGGTATCATAGAAAAAAAGAAAATACGAAACCAAAATGGAATAAACTCTAACATTTTTTATGCACCAACAAAATTTCCAAATCCTTGACTGACCTGGATTTCATTATCCTCTATAATCTTTTCTCCTCTAACAAAAACATGTGATGGAAATATTGCCTTCCACCCTTCAAAAGGTGTCCAATTGCACTTAGAATGAAGGTTTTTTGCTTTGATTTTAAGGTCATTTTTTATATCTACAACAATTAAATCAGCATCTCTTCCGACTTCAATTTTACCCTTAGAAAGCCCCAGAATTTCTGCAGGTCTTTCACATAATAAATAAATCAATCTTTGCCAAGATAATGCTTCTTTTTTTACTAGATATAAAAACAAAGGAAACATAGTCTCAACACCTGGTATACCAGAGGGAGCATTATCAAAATCTAAATCTTTTTCATCTATAGTATGAGGTGCATGATCAGATTCAATTACATCAACAAAACCATTCTTTATACTGTTAAATAGTGCTTCTTTATCAAGGATTGTCCTAATAGGGGGATTTACCTTATAATGTGTCTGAAGATCTGGACAATCCTCAATACTCAGAAGTAAATGATGAGGGGTAACTCCACAACTGATATTTTTTGGTCTATTACGAAGCATCTCTATTGCTTCACATGAAGAAACATGACAAATATGTATTTTTGAAAAAATACCTTGTGATGCTGAAAAAATATCTTTAATTGATATTTCTTCACATTTGGCAGGGCGAGAACGATAATAATCAGTTAAATCAATTTTTTTAGTTTTAAATTTTTTAAGGCAAAATTGATCCTCAGCATGCAAAAGAACGGTTTTATTTGTCTTACTAATTTTTTTAAAACTTGTTTTCAATTTATTCTTATTTAGCAAAAGGGTATTTGTTGAACTACCTAGATAAATTTTAAAACCACTGCATTTTTTCGCCAAAACTTCAATATTATTTATATTATCATCTACAATACCTGCGTATATTCCAAAATCAACATATGATTTTTTACCAGCTGAAATGACCTTATCAGACAATGTTTCTATATTTGTTGTTTGTGGAATTGTATTTGGCATATCGAAAAAACAAGAAATCCCTCCAAAAGCAGCAGCAATTGAACCAGTTGAAAAATCTTCCTTATGAGTTAAACCGGGATCACGAAAGTGGACATGGATATCAACTCCTGCAGGAATAATTAATTTGTTGCCAAAATTAATATGAACATCACTCTTCAATATTTTTTTAATTTGACTAATTTTACCGTCTTTAATTCCAAAACAGCAGTTTTCAAAAATCCCGTCTATGAACGCTTTTCCTTCAATCGTCAGATCCATTCAGCTTTTTCTCCTTGATTTCTCCTCTTGGTTCAACTTCAGTAAATACCTGCCCGCTAAATCTTGAAATTTTTGTACTTTTTTCAAACCAGGCATCAGGCATAAGTCCAGCCTTCATACATGTATGTGATAAAAATTGTTCTTCATTCCAACCTTGCTCAACAGGAACCTGTGGTAAAAGTAATCCCTTAAAAAACCCTTGTTCAACAATCAGACCATCACGACCGATTTCTATTTTTGACAAATAATCCTTTGGTTGATTTATCCTGATAATCTCTGGTTTTGACAATATTGTAACCTCAATAACAATCCTATCAAGCTCTATTTCTTCAAGAGGAGGAAATCTCGGATCTTGAGTGGCTGACTTTGCTCCTTCAATTATTGCATTTTTTAAAGACATAATAGGAAGGGGAATACCAATGCATCCTCTCAAATCATGATTAGGAAACGTATGAATTGTCACAAAAGCACCTTGATTTTCAGAAAAAATTCCTTTTAAATCAATTGATGGTATCTTACCTTTTTTTACATATTCATCAATAACATTTCGTGCAAAATTAACAGCTTTTTTACCATCTTTTAAGTCAAGCATATTAAAAGTTAATGAAATATTATTAAATAAAATTTGGTTAGAATTTTCTAACCAATATTTATTCAGGTATTACCTTTAAGGTTGGTATATCATATTTTATACCGGTTTTGATATCTGTTTCCTTCAATGACAATCTATCTGTATATTTGTAATTATAAGTTATATCATCATCAGTAAACTCCTGGCTTAAAGCTTCTATTGAATAGTTACCCGGAGGCAACTCTATAGTATATATACCGTTTTCATCTGAAGTCACTGAAGCTGTTATATATTCCGGATCTGAGATATCTTTTTCAAATGTTATTTCTATATTATCGACACTAAATCCTAGATAGGTTGTAACACCACTTACTGTAACAGTTCTTTTTTCCAACGCAAAGTTCTTGGTAGTTGATCCCTGACCTATTGATATATTCAAATTCTGATTTATCAATGAATAAAGTAGAATTTCACCTTCTCCATCTTTTTTTGTGAGATTTACAAGATAGTAACCAGGTGTTAACTCGGTATCATATGATCCATCCTCGATAGTGGCAGTAACAACACGGAAGGCAGTATTGTTTTCAACAGATTTATCAATTGCAAAATCAATTTGTGCTCCATCTACAGGTTCTCCATTAAATGTTACAATACCAGTAATTTTTACAGGACTTAAGCCAATGGATATATTAAATATGGTTGTTTCATTTTCAGCTGGATAAACAGATAACTCTGATTCATAATCTGGTGCTTTTACTGCTTTCATTATATATTCATTTAGTTCTATGTTATTTATAATACCAGGGATTAATGAGTCAAAAGAATAATACCCAGTATTGTCTGTCTTATAGGTGCCAACTAATTCTTCTTCATGCCAAAGTTCTACATTTACATTGTTTAGTAGCGTATCACCAGAATCATATTCATCATCCCCATTGGAATCAATGAAAACAACTCCCTCCAATGCAGATAGTTTTGTATTTGGAGCGTTGTATGTATTGTCTCCCTCGTCTAAAGTAACATCTGTCAAATGAAGATTATAATCACCCTTTGTGACAACTAATCTGTAGATTCCTGGTAATAAATCTGATATATGATATTGTCCTGTTTTATTTACTTCAAAAGATTTCGCGTTTTCAGTATCAAGTTCGATTGTTTCATCTTCTTGATAAAGACCTACTATCCTATATAATGTAACAGTTACATCAGACAGGGGTTCATCAATTGATTCGTTAAATAATTCATCATCGTCAATATCATCATAAACATATCCTGAAATAGTTGCAGGATTAATTGCAATGGTTAAATTACGTTCATAGTTAGAATTATTTCTTCTCATTGCATCATCATCAGAAATTGGTGCAAATTCTGAATCATTCGGTCCATTAAAAGTCACATTTTTTAGAATATATGATCCTTCACCAACATTCTTACGAATCTGTAATGTAATATTCCCTGCACCTGCTATTAGATTAAATTTTCCAAACTCATCAACTAAAGTTGCATCATGATCTATGGGTAGGGAAAAATCTGAATAATATGTAAGATTTTTCTGAACTGTCACCTGAACATCATCAACAGGCTGTCCAAGAAATGTCACTGTTCCATTTAAATAAGCTCCCTCATAATATTTTGCTATAACAACAGAGCTTTTACCTGTTCCATAATATGGATACTCTATTAAATCTGCCATATACTCAGGATAAAAATGTTTCATATTCAGACATGGTAATTGATAATCAAACTCCTCTTTACTTCCTGATTCACCTTTAGTAGGTCCAATATAAACCCTATAAAACATTGTATCAAAATATGTATCTTTGTATTGCTGCTGTGTATTTGTAATAACAACGTATCTTCTATCCTCTGGACTCATATCAAGTATCTCTTGAGCACCCCATGTTTTATCTGATAATTTATTTCCCTGGGAATCAACTGTATAACCTTTATAGGCTAATTTAACAAAATCATCTTCAATTCCATTTATCATAAGCAAACTTTTATCTGCTAAAAATCCAAAGATATTGAAAATCGATCTATCATAACCTTCAACTCCATAATAACGAATACTATAACCTGTTTCTTCCTGTAGATCATGGTAGAGCCAAGTTATTTCATCATCTGTAAGTCCCACAGTTTCATTTGTTTCATCATCAAATTTAGCATTATTTAGTAAAATATCTATAACATCATGATATACTGCATTTTCTGGATACTGCTGCCCAACTCTATAGTTTTTACTAGATTCCTCATCATATTCTGCTCCAATTGGATCATTATAAGATGGGGAACTCATTGGATCTTTTATCCAAGTTTTTATCTTCTCGGTATTATCCTCACCAACGTATTTAACTAAAATATCCTGTACATTATTTGAAAGCTCATCATTATTAAAATAAGCTTCTCCTTCTAATAATCTTATTGAAAATATTGCAACAGCTTCTCTTTCACTAGTTGCAGTATGGAAATTTGCAGCAGTAGGTATTCCATCCTGGAAATTATCTGCCACGGTTGGATGAGCCCCTATTGCAACTTCATAAAAGCCATAGTCCCACCATGAAATAAATGCTGGTCTCTTAGTTTGATCCTTTATATCTGTATCTTGCTCCTTTAACCAACTAAAAGCATCGACCCAATATCCTTCCTTTCCTACTCCTAATCCAAATGCTCCCTGATGATCCTCACCAAACATATCAATTTTTAAAACACTTGTACGATTTTTTGTAAAAGCAGTTGGAACCGCTGCATCAAATGCAACAAAGGCACTTGGCAAAACTACCAAGAAGGCAATAAAAATAACTCCAAATATATGAAGAAATTTTACTCCTCTTCTTATGCCATGTATACCTCCACCTGCGCTTTTGATATTTCTTAACATCTGAGTATAATCAACCCAGTCCACAAAAATCCATACAATCCAACCGCTAAGTATAGCAATTAAAGGAACCATATCATTTAAGAAACGCCCAGCAGTTGCTGCAAGCCAAACATCGATTATGAATAAAACGATGATGAAAAGATAATCTCTCCTCTGTTTTTCCTTATAAAAGAAATATAATAATAAAATAAAACCAAGCCATGTAATCCAATATATCGAAGGACCAAAAGACATAACTGTTTGACTAATTTCATATGTATTTGCCTCAGCAATAGTCATAGAGACTTTTTTCCCATATATACCTGTTCCAAATATCACATCTGAAAGTTTTTTAAGAGGAGATAAAAACGGCATAGACTTAATTAAATTTTCAATAAAGTATAAAAATATTAGAACAACAACTCCAACTGAAAAAATCGAAGGTATAGATATTGTCCATGGTATTTTCTTTTTACCAAAAATATAATATACAACACCAAAAGACGCAATTGCGATACATAAAAACAATTCGATAGTTAAATTAAAGCCTGATCTACTTACAATAACAGGTAGAGATATAAGATAACCAGAGAATAAAATAATTGAAGAGGTAAGAACTATTTTAAGTTCTATCTTATTTGTAAATATATCTATAAACATCTGAACAACTGCATAAATTGCAATGACAACATAGAGGTATTGAGACTCAACCCAGGTCATAGTTAAAGCCGCAAGAGAAACACCACCAAGAACTGCATAAAATATCTGCTTTATTCTATCTTTCTCTTTGATACTTTTAATTAAGAAAAGGAATGTAAAAAAGAATAATAAAAGATTGAAAGAATCGTGATCAAAAAGAGTATATGCAGAACCGTGTCCAGAACTAAGATGAATAGGAATTATTGCAATAAGCATTGCTCCAATAATTGCTGCCTTTTTGTTAAAAAGCTCCTTTCCTATAAAATAAACTGGAAAGATTATAAGTGCTCCAAAGAGAGCAGGTATAAACTGCATTGAATAACCAATGGCATCTGTCTCACTCATAATAGGTGTAAGAAGTCTGCTAAAGCCTAATGCCATCATATTTAACAATGGAGGTCTTCCACCTTTTGCACCAATAGGATATTTTAAAAGTGGATCTGGCTCACCATAATAAGGATAAGTTCCACTTTTATAAGTCTCTTCAACAAGTCTCATATTATAATAAGGGTCAGGTCCAGATAAATAAAATTTCGAAAATCCCTCGTTTTCTGGATTTACTGCAATTTGGCTTGTGAAATTATAATATGTATTAAAGAAAAGTATTATTAAAAATATAAATATAAGGGAGAGTGCAATCCACCAATTTTTATTAGGAGTAAATAATTTATTTTCCCTTTTAGGTTGCATTTTTTGTACAATATGTTTTGGCTCTTCAATCATAGGTTTACTTTTAAACTGTGCTCTCTTTCGCATCTATTTCACCCTGAACAATCACAACCGTAAATCTGTAGTCTTATAAATAACTTATCTTAGCTTATAGTAAGCTTTTATTTTAAAAGATTAACGATAGAAGGTGCAATTTTTACTTTGCTAAATTCACTAATTACTGTATCTGTTGATATTATTTCATCACATCCCGCAGCATTTAATTTTTTAATTGCATCTCCTGCAAAGAGACCATGTGTACATGCTATAAAAACATTTTTTGCTCCATATTTTTTTAGCTCTTGAATCGATTTAGCCATAGTACCCCCTGTAGATATTATATCATCAATTATTGCTACATTTTTGTTATGTGAATCTAGTTTTTTTGGCTTTATCTCAATGGTTTCACCATCAATCCTGGTTTTTTCCATATAATCAAAATCGCATTTGATTATCTTTGATGCCTGTTTTACTCTTTCAAGAGCACCTTTATCAGGAGCAAGAACCATATCTATATCTTTACTCTTAAGATATTTTGCCAATTCGGGAACAGCAGAGCAGCTAAAAGCAGGTGTCGAAAAAAAATCAAGGATATATTCTTTATGAGGATCTACAGTTATTACCTTATCAGCATTTAAACTAATTAGGCTTGCTAAAGCTTTTGCACTTATCGGCTCTCCGCTTTTAAACTTTGTATCTTGTCTTGCATAGCCATAATAAGGGATAACTACCGTTATTTCTTTTGCACCTGCTTCCTCAACAGCATTTTGTAATATGAAAAGCTCTACAATATTATTATCAGGATATGTAGTTTGTACAATTACTACATGTTCACCTGACACGTCATCTTCAATACGCATATAAAATTCATTGTCTGGAAAACGTTTTGAAATGGTCTCTGCTAAAGGTTTATTTAATTTTTTCGATAAATCTTCAGCAACGCTCTTAGAGGCTGTTCCACCGATAATATACATTTTATAACAAGAATGAAATTACAAATATGTTTTTAGTGGTTTCGTAAATTTTGTAAGAAAGTTTTTATAATCACATATGTTTAGTTCTTTAACGGATGTGGGTGTAATGAGCTCAAGCAGATTAATAAGTCTGGTAATGATAGTTTCATTTGTATCTTCGTTTTTTTTGATTAACACTGTACCTGCCGAGGATACAATTGATAATTTGGTATCTGCAGAGTTCTATATTGTATTTGAAACTGGAACTGACCTTAAAATTGATATTGCAATTCAAGCAGATAAGTTAACAACTGATCAAACTTATAATGCTCTGGGAATAAAAAATGCTAATGAACAAGAATTGGGAGCATTTAGACTTTTACTATATCAGATGCTTGACCGACAACTAGATATTGTTTTTCAAAACGCAGAAATAAAAAACTTCACAATGCCAGTATTTGATGGTGAAACGTTTAATGAAGAATTAAATGTTGAATTAACTACTAGCTTCTTTGAAATCAATGAATCTATAGACGTTTATGAATTTATAAATGGTGTGCTTGATTTAGGTGCCTTTGTTAATTATTCCTTAAGATTACATTCAGAGCCAGGTTGGAACAACACTTACTTTATAGGTGTTAAAAACAATTTAGCTTTTAAAAGAACAACGGGGAACTTAGAAGGAGAATATAGAAAATGGACTATAAAAAATTGGAATGGAGAAAACCCTGAAAAATTAGCAGAATTACAATTAAAATTAGAAAAACCTACTACATCTACAATGAATTCTGAAGATATTTTCCTTGAGTTTGTTCTAGATTCAAAATTTCCTGAGAAAAATGGATTTAAAAATAATATTGTAATTAATAGTGCAGATATTGAGGTCTATAACATATTACCTGATTTTATTGAAAATTTGGATTTTATTTCTTCTGATGGAATTAGACTGCTAATAAATAATGGATTTTTTACTTGGGATGATTTTTATAATGTAACAATTAGCCCAATACAAGAAAATGTTATATCAACAATAGAAAAATCGTCTTTTAATCAAACCCTTGAGGTAATATTTAATTGGGATACTACTACAACAACAGATTGTTTGAACCCATATGAAATAACAAATATGAACAATGATCCAGCTATTAAAGCTGTATTAACAAATGAGGATATTGATTTACTGATATGTAATATTACAAGTAGGGCAGTATTTGGTCTTGTTAATTCAGGTGCTAATTTAAAACTTTCAGAAAACGATATTAATTTTGGTGACGGTCTTGATAAAATAGGTTATGATTATAATATCTATTTATATCTACCATTCAATCTTTATATCAACGGTAGAAATGTTTATTCATGGAATAATAGCCATACTTTATCAGGTGAATTAGAATCTGATGCTGCAATATTTTATAAGGACGAAGAAAAAGATACCTTAATTGAAATTGAGGTAAAAAACACTGATTTGAATTTGCTAAATTTTTTCACAGGTAAAACAGAGTTTAATTTTGGATTGGATATAAAAGAGACTAGAAACTATAACGTAACTGCTTTGCCAGAGGCATTTGAACTTCCTGAAAAATTATCATTAAAATATCTAAATGCTGATGCTTTTAGATTATGCGTTGAGGAAAATGTATTTAATACAAAAGATGTAAATAATTTTTTAAATAATGAAAAAAAACTTTTTGAACAGTTATTAAAAAAAGCTTTACCTGGATTAAAATTAAACGGCAAGGTAAATAGAAATATTTTTGAAGGATCCTTAATAGTGTGGGATAAGGATATTTCAAATATGGAAAAATATCCGCCTATTAAAACAGGTTCATACGGTCATAGCTCATATCCAATATCTTTTAATATATCGTATTTACCACCAAGTATTGAAATCCCTATTAAAAAATTCAATTTTTCAGGAATACCAAATCAAAATGTAACCTATAAAATGATATTTCCACATGGCATTTCAATATTAGTAGATGATCCTTTAAACAAAACATATATGGACAAAACAAAGGATGGAAGATATTATCTTGTTACAACATTTAGTGTTTCAGAATCAAATCTGACACTTGAGGTTTCCTGTAAGATGACTGCTTCTGCATTTTTCATTATAGGTATTTTTGTTCCTTGCATACTTAGTTTTGTTATTGCCTTAATTTTGATTATAATAATATATATTCTCCGAAAAAAGAGAAAAGGAAAAAAGATAAAAACATCAGCTGAAGAGGATTTTACAGGTTATGAGGATGAAGACTATTATGTACCTCCTCCAAAATCAAAAGAAAAATAATTATTTTGATTTATTTATTCCCTTATGAACTTTGGTAAAAGTTTTAAAAGGGTTGGAGCCTTCTTCAATAAAGGTTTTACAAGTTTTGATGGATAATCGATATCACCATATTTTGTAATAATTTCAACAATTTTTGGATTACTAAATCTTTTGATATATTTATCCATTTGATTGTCTGAAAAATTTTTATAAATATTTCTAAATTTCATACCTAGGTTTAACTCCCTACCAATATCTGCAGTCCAAAGTTTTTGATATCTTTTAAGATATTGAGCACTAAAATTATTGTTTTGTAAAGCATCTATTGAAACATTTGAACAATGGTTTGCACATAAAAGTCCAGTATACACACCACCACCTGAAGTTGGTTTTACCTGAGCAGCTGCATCTCCAACAACAAGTACATTTGGCTCATAAGTTTTTTTCAGGGGTCCTAAGGGTATTATTCCTCCTATATAGCTAGTTATAGTTGTATTTTTGAAAAAAACAGAGGTGTATTTATTTTCAAGAAAATTTTCAAAATATTTTTTTGGAGAAAAAGTCGCATTTTGTGTTATACACAATCCAATTCTTGCATTTTTACCATTTTTATCGGTTGGTATAATCCATGCAAAAAATCCTGGTGCAATATTTCTTCCAACAAATATTTCTACAAAATCTGGATTAAGATTTGTATCAACTATTTCAGCACCTATCCCCCTAAGATATTCAATTGGCTCAGGGAAAGCAAATCTATCTCTTATCTTTGAATAAGGACCATCAGCACCAATCAGAAGGTTACATTTTATATCATGATTTTTTGATGTTTTTAGTTCAACATGATTCTCAATTTTTTGAGCTGATAAAACATTTTCTTCAAGAAAAATTTCAACACCATACTTTTTTGATTTTTTTATAATTTCTTTATCAAATTTCGACCGATTAATCACCAACGCATGTAATTTATCTCCTCCAATTGTTAATATATTTCCTGATGGAGAATGAATATGTGCACCTTTTATCTTATTTTGAATCACATTTGTTTTATCGATATCAATAATGTCAAAAACACGCGGAGTGACTAATCCTGCACAATTTACAGGTATCCCAACTTCCTTATTTTTTTCAAAAATAGATACTTTAAATCCTTTTTTTGCTATCTCACCTGCAATATATCCACCAATTGGACCGCCACCTACAACTGCAACATCATACTCTATCATAAATCAATAGGATATATTTCCAAAGATTTATAATAGAATCGCAGATACTGTGGCTGTGAAACAAGCAATGTTTACTAGAGATATATCAGCAATAATTTTTACAGGTATTTTTGGAGGCATATTCTTTTTCTCTAGAGGTAAACGAAAAAAAAGTGAGGAATTTGAAGAAAAAGAGTTATTAAAAAATAAATTACTTTGCCGCTTTGTTTTAGATGGAATTGGTAAAAAGGTTGGAGAAAGTGTTGCAATAGATGATGATATTTTAATTATTAAATCTGGAAATAAATATTTAGGAGTACCTCTTAAACACATCGAAGAAGAAGAAAAAACTTTACTTGTAAAAGGATTAATAGATCAAAAAAAGGCTGAAGAAATGGGAGAAAAATGGAGAGCAGAATCCTTTCGTGAAATAGATCTTAATGAAGGAAAATAAAATGGATTTTGAATATAAAATGGTAATTGTTACCCGAAAAGATTTACCTCTTTCTCCAGGTAAACTTGCTGCACAAGTTGCTCATGCAGCAGTTGTATGTGCACTTGATACAAAAAAGCAAAATTCAAAATGGTTTAACAAATGGCAAAATGAAGGTGCAAAAAAAGCAGTTGTCAAGGTTGAAACTATCAAAGATTTTTATCCACTTAAAGATAAAGCAGAGAAACTAAAAATTATCACTACTTTAATTGAGGATGCAGGTCATACCGAAATCCCAGCTGGAACTTTAACAGTCCTTGGAATTGGTCCTGCACCATGTAACTTAATTGATCAAGTTACCGGAAACCTCCCTCTGCTTTAAAAATTATAGTAATTCATTTTTTTAAAAAAATTATTCGAAATATTATTAGAGGAGGAATGGTTTTATTTTATATAAAATGAAACGACAAATAAGATTGCTAGGTATTGATGACTCTCCTTTTTCTTTTAGTGATAAATATGGAATTGTAATCGGCGTGGTTATGAGAGGTGGTAATTATATTGAGTGTGTGCTTAAAAATCAAATATCTATTGATGGTGATGATGCAACAATAGTTTGTAGTGAAATGATAAAAAACTCACGATATAAAAATCAACTCAAAGCTGTTTTAATTGATGGAATTGCCCTTGGCGGATTTAATATAGTTGATATAGAAAAATTATTTTGTAATACAAATATTCCAATAATAACAATTACGAGGGATAAACCAGATTTCGAAAAAATAAAAATTGCTTTAAGGAAGAATTTTCCTGATTGGAAAAATCGTTGGGATTTAATTTCAAAAGGAAAACTTAATGAAGTAAAAACAAGTCATAATCCTATTTATGTAAAATGCGTTGGTATTAATCTAAATGAGGCAAAAGAAATAATAAAGCTTTCAACAATACGAGGTGTCATTCCTGAGCCTATAAGAATTGCTCATTTAATTGCCTCAGGTATTGTAAGTGGTGAATCATATGGGAAAGCCTAAAGCGATTGTTGATGAAAAAATATGTTTAGCTTGCGGAGGATGTATTTCAGTTTGTCCTCAGGATGCAATGTCAATGAATGGTGGTAAAGCCTTTGTAAAAAAGGATCATTGCATTAGTTGTGCTATTTGTATCCGAACGTGTCCAATCGGAGCTATAAGTGGGGAGGTTTACTAAATGAAATATGATGTTGTGATAGTTGGTGCAGGACCCGCAGGGTCAGTCACAGGTCGCTATGTTGCAGAATCTGGTGCAAAAGTTCTAATAATTGATAGGAGAAAAGAAGTAGGTGTCCCTGTTCTCTGTGGAGAAGGTGTTAGTAGAAAAATTGATGATTGGGGAATGCTTGAAGGAAAAAGATGGATTGCAGGTAGCATGGATGGTGCAAGGATTTATTCCCCTGATGGAACTATGGTTAAACTATCTGCAGATATGGCCGGGAATGAAACAGGTTATGTAATATATAGAGATATTTTTGACCAAGAGCTTGCCTATCAGGCTATCAAAGCTGGAGCGAAAATTATGTTAAATACAACGGCTCTAGGACTTTTAAAAGACAATGATAAAATAAAAGGGGTAAAGGCTAAACAATTTGGTCAAGATTTTGAAATTGAAGCAGATATTGTAGTGGGTGCAGATGGTGTAGAATCAAAAATAGGGCTTTGGGGAGGAATTGAAACTACCCTTAAACCAAAGGATCTGGAAACCTGTGCACAATATACTCTTTCAAATATAGATTGCAAAGATGCATATTGTGATTTTTATCTTGGTAAAAATATTGCGCCTGGTGGTTATGTCTGGGTTTTCCCAAAAGGGAAAGATATTGCTAATGTCGGGATTGGAATCCTATCTAATCTTAGTGAAGCAGGAATGGCAAAAAATTTACTTGATAGATTTATTGAAAATGATCCTAGACTAAAAAATGGAGAACCTCTGCGTTTTCTTGCTGGAGCAGTTCCAGTTGCAAATCCCATTGAATCCGTTAGAGATAATCTATTATTAGTCGGTGATGCAGCAAGACATGTCGATCCTATAACTGGTGGAGGAATAACATGTTGTCTTGAGGGTGGGAAAATAGCAGGGGAAACCATCGGAATGGCAGTAGAAAGTCAAAAATTTGATAAAGAAACATTATCTTCCTATGAGGTAGGCTGGAAGGAAGCTTTTGGAAAGAAACTTAGAAGAAATTATCTAGTAAAAGAAACAGTTCTTAATTTTGATGATAAGACTTTCAATATGCTTGCAGACTCTTTAAAGGATTATAAATTTGAAGAGCTTAGTACTCTTGGTCTTGTTAAAGCACTTGTAACAAAGCATCCAACGTTACTTATGAAATTAAGACCTCTTATGAAGATATCATCAGAAATTAAGGAGTAGTAAAAATATGAAGTGGGGATTGATTTGTAACTTTCATCTTAAAAAAGCTGTTACATTGACTCGTGAAATATATGATTTTTTAAATGATAAGGGTGAAGTCTTTGCTGAATATAACATAGCTAAAGACAAGAAAGTTAGAGGTTATTCTCACGAAGAAATCAATAAAAATTCAGATATTATAGTTACTATAGGTGGAGATGGGACGATTTTAAGGGCTCTTGAAAAGGTAGAAAAACCAATTTTTGCTATTAATTCTGGAGGAATGGGATTTCTTACTGAGGTTGAATCCAAGTATGCAATTCATGGTTTGAAGAGAGTTATTGAGGGGAATTATAACGTTGAACAAAGGGCAAAATTAAAGGTTATGGTTGATGGAAAGAGACTTCCAGATGCAACAAATGAGGTAACTGTTCAAACCTCACGTATAGCAAAAATAATTTATTTAAAGATCTTTGTTGAAGATGAGCTAATTGAAACCTTTGGAGCTGATGGAGTAATTGTTGCAACACCTACTGGTTCAACAAGTTATGCACTAAGTGCTGGTGGACCAATTCTGGATCCAACAGTAAATGCAATGGTAATAGCACCTCTTGCCCCTTTTAAATTATCTGCTCGACCGTGGGTTGTACCACTTGAAAAAAAGGTTGGAATTAAATTATTTTATAAATTAAAAGAGTCAAAAATTGTAATTGATGGTGAGTCCCATCAATCAATCACTTCTGATAGTGATATCGTAATAACTGGTTCAGAGAAAAAAGCTCAATTTGTACGATTTGGTGAATCTTTTTATCAGATGGTTAGATTAAAATTGGTGCGATAAACCTATGGGATTTTTTAAAAAGAAAATAAAGGAAGAACCTCTAATAAATTGGGAAATTAAAAGAGAATGCCTTGAATTCATTTTAGAGTGCGCTAAATCTAGTTATCCAAACGAGTTTGGAGGTCTATTACGAGTTGATAGTGTTAAAAAACATACAATTATTGAAACTGTGATTTTACCAGGAACCGTATCTGGTGAAACACATGCAATTTTTCGACTTAATATGCTTCCAATTGATTTTACTATTGTTGGAACAGCTCATAGCCATCCATCTGTATCCTTTCATCCATCTGATGCAGATATACTTTTATTTAGAAAGTATGGAAAAGTCCATATTGTAGCTGCTTATCCATTTACACTTTCATCTTGGAAAGCATATGATTATAATGGAAATGAAATCAATATAACTATTGTATAAAAAATTAGAAATCTTTAAAAAAATACTCTCTAAAAAAATCTTTCTAAATATCCAAGTTAATAATCCTTATTTATTACTCTATCATGCCATTACTGCTACTACATTAGTTTTAAGTATTTTTTCTTGTACATTTACTATAGTTGTTCCAAGTATTGCACTAAAGTATTGAAGCTGGGCTTTAAATATGAAGCTTGTACCTGGTAATAGACCTGTAATTTGTGTTGAATAAGTACCTGACCCTGTTCTAGATGTCCATGTAGTATATTGCCAGATCTCTTCAGTATCTTCTTTATATGCAAATCTTACTTCACCAGAGCCAATCCACTTGAAATTATAAAACATATTTAGAGTTGCATTTGTATCATCTACGTTTGTTGCATCTTTTGTAATAACGTAAGGAGATGAAGTTGGTACAATAACAATAGAAGCAAAATCATTTGCTTCTTTTGGATCATTATAAGACTTGTATGATATTTCAACACTTATTGGAACTTTATTAAATATTATTCCAAAACATTCATCGATTGTTTCTGCAAATTCTGTCCAGGTTGTAACATTACGTAGCCACCCTCTATGTGGATTTCCGATAAGGAATGGCGGTGCATAATAACCAGGTTCAGGCCATATAATTTCTTCTTTTAACCATGAAGCATGGGGAGCGCTGTCTCCTACTGCAATAGCATTAAACTCATCCTGATCAATTGTCATTCCAAGTGTTTTAATTAAATAATCCCTTGCCGATTCTGCTGACAATCTTGAATTTGAGTTTGAGTCAGCGATATAATTGCCATCACAATTACAAGCCTGAGTTGGATCCCCATCTGTAACAAGTATAACAATTTGTCTGATATTAATATCAAATGTACCAGAGGCAGCTATCTTATCAGCACCCATATAAATACCACAAGCAGTCGGAGTCATATCCTGTAATTGAACAATATTTCTAATTGAATTTGCAATAGTAGCATAATTTGCTTCATTTACCATAACAGGGCCAATCTCTAATTTTGCTCGCCCAGGATTAAATGGTGTACCCCATCTACCATCACCAAATTGAATTATTGTTAACTCAACTGTTCCATCATGTGGAAATGTATCTTCATTTTCAACTGCTGCTGCAAGTCCTTCTACCTGTAGTGTCCAATCTGCAGAAGCAATACTACCAGACCCATCAAGTAGCATTACTAGTTGGGTTGTTTCATCAGAACCACGTTCTCCAACAGTAACTTCAATTATTAGAACTGCAGATTCTTCCGGGGTAAGATTACCAACATTCCAAATTCCACTACTATTTTTATAAATTCCCTGCGTTGTTGAATTTTTATAATGGAATAATTCTTCTGGTACTTCAAATTTAACTATTATATTTGTTTCATTAATATTTCCATTATTCGTAACCGTTATAGTAAATACAATATTTGTCTCCATTCCAGGGAATTGATTATCAACTTTGACTTCAACACCTAAATCACATTCTGGTTCTATTCCAACAAAACCAGTCATTAATAAAGAATTACTTTGCTTATCAACAACACAAATTTTACCATAAGGATGCTCTAAATAATCATAGTCATAAATAATTGGATAAATTACTTTTTCACCTAGATTCCATACCCCATCCTTTTTGGATTCATTATCTAGAAAATCACCTATCTTAATTTTCTTTGTTTTTTCACCAACATTTATCATAAATTCTGTATCTAAGCTTAATGTTTCACCGCCATGATGCATAAGTACAACTTGGTTTTCACTGATAGAACCTGAAATCTCTACAATTGGGGCAGGTGTTGGTGTAGGTGTGCTTGCTATATTGTAATATATTACGCTAAAAGAAGAGGTTGCTATTCCTAACATTAGCAAAGTTCCAATTATTTCAGATACCGCAATTGTTTTACGAATGGTTCTTGTATTAATCCTCCTCAATATCATTTTTGGCTCATCCTTTAATATTATACTCTTTGATTATTACTATATAAACATATCATGAAAAAATGTCAAAATGTAAAAATACCATTTTTCCACACAGCCATTTTTTCTCCTTAAAAATTATATTTTTAAAAAAATGTTCATTCAATCCATCCTGGGGCTATTTGAGCAGAGATATCTGTTGCTTTTAATATAAGATTTCCAAGAGAAGCACTGAATTCTACAGATATCCCATTAGCAGTATCAGTTATATCATATGTCAATGCAGAATATTTCAGGGTAGTGCTATTAAAAAATATTTGCCAAGCATTCTTATAATTAGTAGTAATGTTAATAAACCTAAAATCCTCCATTGAATAATAATCAGAATCCAAATATTCCATATAAAAAGAATATGTTCCGTATCCACCTGCATACTTTTTACCTTCTAAACCCGAAACATTAATAATACTAAATGTAACATTTGTATAATTAGTAACTGAAAATAATGGTTTGCCATTCAATACATTTGCATCAGATTGACTAAGTATAAGAGCACCTGCTTCATAGATATATGACTGATCGACATAATATGAATTTTTAGATGAAAAAGCAACTGTTCCAAGTGGAAAAGAATATGAATCTGTATCATTTGATATTTCTACGACACATTCATCTGATAAAATATCTAAATAATCATAGGTTCTTCCAGAGCCAAAAATCGGTATTTCTGCTGTGCCAAGTGTAATATATACTGATATTGCATTTTTTTGCTCAATTACCGATAGTATGTCCAGCGAGTGTTTAAGTTGTGCAAATTGATAGGACACCACATGCATATGGTCAGCTTCTTTTTCTTCCAACCATTGGGGAACATATACTGATTCAATAATTGCTGTAACAACAAGAAAAAGTCCAATAATTAGTATTGTTACAATAATACCTACCAAGGCATCATCCGATTGTATAAATCTCCTAACCATAGAAAACCACCAGCATTATAACAGAATTGCTTTTTATATCAATAACAGAAAGTGAAACTTTTTTATCTGTAATATCTCCAACTGGATAAACCACCCGCTCGCCAATATTCCATACTCCATTGATCTTAGCTTCATTGTTTAAATAATCACCAGCTGTGAACTTATCATTAGTACTATCAACACTCAAAATTAATTTTGTATCTAAATTCAATGATTTTCCTCCACGATGTTCTAGTGTAACATTGTTATCTTCAACAGAGCAAATAAAATCAACAGAGGGACTTGAAGACGTTGGATACAAAGTTAAAACTGATATATATATTACAGTGAAAAATGAGATAGACATTCCTAATAATAGTAGCGTTCCAACCACTTCAGAAACTGCTTTATTTGATCTTTTCATTTTCTCCAAATTCCTTATATTAAACATTATTTATGATTTTGAATGGAAAAGAAAATTACTTTCAATAGTATTATTGTTTAAAATAATATTTATGAAAGATACTATCTTAGAGTACATTATTTTCCCATCCATCCTTGTAATCGAAATATTTAACCAATAAATATAAAATTTAATGGTCTAATTTAGTAATTCTTGATTTATTTAATATAATTTTCCCTTAAATAGTATAGTTTAACTTCTAAATATTATTCTATTTCTTAAAAAAATTATCCAAGATTGTATTTAAAGATATAATTTTTAATTTACCATATATATTTATTATATCGTTCTTGATCCTTTTTTAACTTATAAAAAGTTCCTTCAGTTATCTCTAATATTTTCCTAAAATTTTCCCCATGTAAATTTAATAAAACTTCCTCAAGTTCAATTTTCAATGATTCATTCATAGAAGATATCATTAAAATATATCTTACTAACCATATTGCTAGTTTATGAGCAAAATCCTTGTTATTTCTTTTTGAAATTTCTTTAAAAATGCTTGTTTCCAAAAGATCATCAATTGCTTTTTTGATAGATGTGCTTCCTGTATCTTCCAGATCAATCACCTTATTATATAGTATTTTATTTGTTTTATATTTACTATATTATATATTAGTAAGAATAATATATAAACATTTTGTTAATTTAAGTTCTATCAGAAGAAAATTTTTTACATAATTCAAGTTATTACAATTTTTACACAAAATTAAAAATGTTGACTAACTCTAAACAAATATTGTAGTAATATTATCTATTCTTTTTTTTCTTTAACAGATAGTTACTATCTTTATCAAGATCTGTGAAATAATCTGCTACATCCTTTAATTTATGAGATGTAGTTTTACCAAATGCTACCACTTCTACTCTGCATCCTAAACTTTTTGCATGTTCCAATAAATCTGAAAAATCTCCATCTCCACTTACCAACACAATAGTATCAAGTTTTGGTGCCAATCTCATTACATCCATTGCTATTCCGACATCCCAATCTCCCTTTTTTGCTCCCCCATAAAAAACCTGTAGGTCCTTTGATTTTACTTCAAAGCCGATCTCAGATAATGCGTCATAAAATGTATCCTCATCCTTAACATCAGCCTTTATAACATAAGCAATTGCTCTAATAAGCTTTCTTCCTGCGATAGCTTGTTTTAAAACCACATTGAAATTTACTTTGCCTTTATACAGCTGCCTTGCTGAATAATACATATTTTGTACATCTATAAAAACTCCGATTCTTTGATCCTTATGTCCTGATTTTGTCATGTATCTACCTTAAAATAATCATAACAATTAATAGTTAATAAAACTGTCAGTTTGTAATTTATAGTAAAAAATAAGGTTTATTTTTAAAAATAGTAAGATTTATACTAGATTTAATAAAAATTTATAGTTACACTCCATGTAAAATTAGTATTATTAATTTCAAAATATTTAGATGATTTTCAAAAAAATTTAGTAATTGTAAATTAATTAATTTATCTTTAGGCATTATAACAGTAAAAAATCCCCAGTCACTACTTGTGGCTTGATAAATATCTTTCGCTTTTGCTCTTATTGTATAAGTTCCTGGGTTAATCCAGGTATGTTTTATTGATATTTCTTCACCAGAATTATATGGACCAAGCCATCCTGAATTAGTATTATCACCCCATTCTATATAGTATAAAACATCATGGCCCTCAGGATCTATTGTTGAGATTTTATAGGTATATTCATTGCCTGGTTTTCCTTTTGCCGGACCATTTATATTTGGAATATTTGGAGCTTCATCTAGTCCATAAGTTATAAAGCAGCCATCAGGATCGGGATATCCTGGATATTCAATTATTTCCCAAGATGCCCCAGAATTCAACGAACCCCATACTTCACCACCAGAATAAGGATTATTTACTTGAAATAAACAACAATAATAATTAATTACCGAGCCACCAGTAGTTCTACATACAATATAGTACATTTCTCCAGTTATAATATCAATATCAGTAAAATCAAAATCAATCCAATTACTGTATTCATATACTTGGCTTCCATCTATTGTAACACTAGTTAGATCACTACCCATTAAATCTGATCTAATTGATAATGTAATATCGCTTGTAATACTCCCCTCCTTAAATAAATTCAATTCAACTCTGGTAATTGTTTCCAAGGTTGGAATAAAACCTTGTGCAAGCCAAAGGTTACTAAAAAAAGGACAACCATAACCACAATCTGTTGTTTGCTTTTGGTCTATAACTTCAATTGTATCTAGATATCTTGATTCTATTATTTTAAATTCAGAAAATATGTTTTCATTTTTGGTTATACTATTATTTTTTGTTTTAGCATAAGCAGAACATACTGTCCCCATAAAGAGTATACAAATTATTATAGCAATTATTTTATTATTCATATTATTAGCCTTCAATATTTAAATTAATGATTAAATATTTAAATCTTATTTAATTATTTTCTTGCATGTCCCAAATTGATATATCGTAAACTTATTATATTTAGAATGTATATAAAACGAAAAATATTAAATGAAGCTGGATTTGGCATGGAAGAAACTTTGTATAGAATAGAAATACATAAAGATGAAGATTCATACCTGGGAAAAATTCATACAAATTTGGGTAGCATTATAGAGTTTAAAAATAATACACTTGAGTTATTACTAAAAGATTTAATCAATGATATGAATCTGGAGTCTGATACATATCTAAAAAGTACCAAGATATTTAGAGAGAACAAAGGCGAGATATAAATAAAAATTCAATTATATGAACCGGGTTTTTTAAAAAAAAATAAATGAGACTATGAATTATAGTCCCAAACGTTTTAACAATATTTTTAGTAAAGGAAAAACATTTGGATGATTAAAAAGCATATCTAACAGATATATATTTTTTGCTTTATCTCTTGGCATAGTGACAATATATTTAGTCCAATCGCTTTCAACACCATATGTATCTTTGGATTTAGCTTCGATAGTGTATTTTCTTTTAGTGCTCCAAGTATGATTATCATAGAAAGCTGCACCTGAAGCCTGATAGCTGGTCCAATCTGTTATATCCCCATCGTCCCATTTTATATAATAAGACACATCATCCCCATTTGGATCTGTAGAGGTAAACGTATATGTGTAAGGGGTTCCAATATTACCTAATGTAGGACCGTCAATTACTGGAGGATTAGGAGGATCATTTATTTTGCTGATAGTTACTTTTATATAATCATGAAATGACCTATCTTGATATCTCTCAGTATATAACAACAACGTCATTTCACCATTGTAATTAATATAATGGTCAAAGTCTGAGCGTATATTCTTTTTTAGATATCCGTCTCTATTTCCAGCCCAATTATCCATATAGCGGTTTTGATTGAAAAGACCCTCTCCATCTCCCCATTGATCTTCAACATAATCCCAAATATAAAGTTCAGTTTGGGCACATGCATCCGAATAACCTTCCCAGATAATTTCTATATTATCGATATTATCAGATTCCTCCAATATTTCAAATTCAAAAATATGTGTAGATTCAGAAACACTTGATGGAATTGGAGATATATACCGATTAGGATCATAATCATCACCAGTTGCATCAGAATATGCAATCTTAGGATAATCCGTCAGACTAATCTCAGAAGTTACTGGTTTACGGACTCCATCCACATTGCTCCAACTGGAAGTTTGATATCCATAACAATATTTATCTTCTCCAGCACCAGTTTCAAAATTATAAACAGATTGTGTTGATGAAGAGATATTGAAAACTTCAGAACTTTCACCTATACCTTCATCAGAATCTTCAGATATTGCTACAATTTTTATTTTTGCTTGATCAGTTTCAACAAAAGGAACTACCCAATCATAAAAACCTGAATCTATAGTTGAATCAATAAACTCATAGTTACCACCACCATCAATCGAATAATAAAGATCTATTTGTGGAATTACATCATTATCGGTATCACTTGCTACCCATTCAATAGTTTGAGTTGTTCCACAAGCGAGAAATTCTCCACCATCAGGCCATATGACATGAACAGATGGTACAGTACCTGTATGACGTGGGACCTGCATTACAATACAATGAATTGCACCAGCAGCCCAAATTATCGGATAACAGTTTATTTGAACAATTTCTAAATGTGACGCTGCTGCTTGAAATGCTGCTAAGGCCTCAGCATCTTCATCTGCATAATCCGGGTAGGTTTCACCATATGTTGGGATGAAAATCCGGTCGTTTGAAATAAAACTATTTGTATAAGTCCAATGAGTATTATAACTATTATCAGGATGAGGTGCATTCCATGCTGGAGTTCTATAAACCGTAAAACCTAAATTTTGCATATAGGGAACTGCATTTTCAGTTATTTGAATAGCTGTTGGATTTGAACCTGGTAAAAACTCAGAAATAATCACTGTATCTTCATCGATTATATACATCCACATATCAATATGTCCTGTGCCATCTACTGATCCTGGTAACTGTGGAAGAATATGTACCTCATCTATTCCTTGATATGTTTGAAATAACTCTGCAATAAAATCTTCATCAAATCCTTCTGAAATGGGGTTATCAATGTTAATAAGTGAACTCATAAAAGCTGATCTATCAGGGCCAGGCAAGAAGTTGCCGCCTGAATAGTAAAGTCCAATATCATAGGTTGGCATAATAAAATTATCATCACCGATAAGTGTAGGAATAAAGTTATCTAAAGAACGCTGGGGATAATAATGACTATCTACAATTCCAATTGCACTATCCTGAGAAATAAAATGTGGACCATAATCACGTATCCATATAGCATTGGCAGGCTCAATTATGAACTCCACCTTATCCATATCTGCACCATTTGATGTAAATTGGCTAATTGCTGAATTCTTTTCAGATTCACTGGTTACCAATACATAGGCGATATCATCATAATCATCATCCTTTGTTAGTTCTACCACCAAATCGACAACAACCTCATCCCAATTACCTGACTTGTAACAAAAAAGTACACCTCTAACAGGATCATATTCGGCGGGTGATTCTATTAAACCAGATGTTGGTGAATCTCTTGCTTTTATTGAATATGGATATAACGATTGTTCAGCATTATATGGTGTTCCACCTTCCCGCCATCGAGGTAAAGCAGTAATTACTGACTCTGCTGACTCTTTGAAAATATTTATTTTCTGAACATTTCCACTAATAGCAGGAATTATGCTAGCTCCAATAAAAAAAGATAATATAAAAATTACAAATCCTTTCTTTAACAATTTATTTATCATTTATTTTACCCCCTTAAAATATTTAATTTTTAATTATCAATTTAATTAACAGATATGAATTTATAAGAGTTTCGTAAAAAGGTAATTATAATAATTATAAATAATAAGTAAAAAATAATATTTTTTAATAATCTGACGATTTATAAAGGTTCAAAAAACACTAATAAATATAAATACAAATGTATTACATATATTGATATAAAATATGAAAGAAGAGGATAAAAAAGCATTTCTTGAAGACTTCAAAAAGGCTGATATCTCAAAAAAATTAGATATGTGGTATTTTGCATTAGATCAACAAATGATTTGGGAAGAAATCATTGCTGAAATGTCAGATATCGCACAGATTCAAAGCATCAATAAAGGTCAAATGATAGAAGAATGAAAATATAAAATAAGCTACGGGATCAATTATGGATGAAAATGATAAAAAAGAACTTATAGAAGAATTCAAAAAAGCAGATGGTTCAAAAAGACTTGATATGTGGGATTATGCATTGGAGCAACAAGTATTCTGGGAAAATATTATTGTTGAACTGCAAAAAATCGCTAGAGAACAGGGTGTTGATAAAAAACTTGAGAAGATGATGGATGAAGAAATGAAGACTATCTAAAATGAATTTTAGATCACTTTATTTTAATAATAAAATAGTTTATGGTTAAATTATAATTAAATAAATACAGTTTTTATTGCCTCAATAAAATCCATAACATCCTTTTTACTTGTGTTAAATGAACACATCCATCTTACAGTAGAAGTATGTTCATCAAATACATGAAAAGCATATTTTTGCTGAAGTTTCTTAATAATTTTATTGGGAATTGATGCGAAAACTGCATTAACCTGTACCTTCTGAGTTATTTTTACTTGAGGGACTTTTTTAAGTTCGTTATATAAAAACTGAGCCATACTATTAGCATGTAAAGCATTTTTTAGCCATAGGTCATTTGTTAGTAATGCTTCAAATTGTGCTGAAATAAAACGCATCTTTGAATTAAGATGCATACCTTGTTTTCTTATAAATTCAAAATTTTTTGACAATTTTTTATCAAAAAAAACAACAGCATCACCAAACATCATACCATTTTTTGTGCCTCCAAAAGAAAGTACATCAACTCCAACATCTCTTGTAATAGCAGCTAAATCAACATTTAGACTAGCTGCAGCATTACAAAGTCTTGCACCATCCATATGCAGAAGCATTTTTTTACCATGAGCAAAATCAGAGAGATTTTTTATTTCTTTAGGAGTATAAACTGTACCAAGTTCAGTTGATTGTGTAATGGATATAACCTTTGGCTGAGCCATATGAGGGTCACCAAAACCTACTAGATGAGGTTTCAATAAATCAACAGTAAGCTTTCCATCTGATGTTGGTATAACTGTTAGTTTACAACCAGTAAATTTTTCTGGACCACAACATTCATGAACATTTAAATGAGCTGTTTCTGCACAAAAAATAGAGTTAAAAGAGTTAACTATTGCCTTTATTCCTAAAATATTTGCAGCGGTACCATTACCTACAAAATAAACATCAATATCTTTTCCGAAATGCTCTTTGAATTTTTTAATAGTACGACTTGTAAACTTATCATCACCATATGCTACAGAGTAGCCAACGTTAACAGATTGAATTGCTTTTAATATATCAGGATGTACACCAGAATGATTGTCACTTCCAAATTCATCGTTTATTGTCATAATATTTTTTAAATTAAAACATTATTTAAATTCTTTTATTTTCTTTAAAATAAATAGTTAAAACTAATTTATTGATAGATATTTTTTACCGGAAATTATTGAATTATATGCAGTATCAAATGCTTGAATCCAGTATGTAATATTTGTATTAGTAGAAAATTGTCCAAGTTCTAACCCAAATATTGGATCATTTGACATGTTTTTTAAAGGATCTTCCTCATGCCGATCTTGAATAGGGTTATTTGCATACATAAACATCTTTTTTGTCTTAATTTGAACACTATCATCAAAGAATAAAACTACCCTATCAATGGAAAATGGACTACCAACTGTAACATTTGCATATATTACAATATTACTTATATTTGTAGGATTATTTGGTTGATGATAAAAATCATTAATTATTGGACTCCAACTATGTCCACTTTCGTTTAATACAAAAGATATTTCATTATAAGAAACTCTACCACCAATATCAAAGGACCTTGCTGAAATCTTATGATCCCCAATATCATAATTACTTAAATCAAAATCAATAAACCAATATTCTGATCCGTTTACTGCCATCCATTCACCATTATCAATTTTGACCTCAACTTTATCTAAATATTGGTTATCAAATGCATTTCCTTCAACTCTTAAAAAATCATCATTGATTATCTCACCATTAAAAGGAATATTAATACTTATGACTGGTGGAGTTACATCAATTAAATTAATTAAAATATCATCTTGAGAATCACCGCATTTTGCAATAATGGAATAGTTATCAGGACTGATATCAGATGTATTCCAAATAAATTCCCATTCATAATCTTTTATATTTATATCATATTGTAATCCATTAATTAATAAAGTTATATTATCAGTTGCAATTCCTGAAATCTTTACTGTTTCACCTATATTAAAAACAGGGTTATCAAAAATATCTGTATATGGAGAGACAATCTGTACTTTATCAATATTTGTTAACATCTCAAGTTCTACTGAAAAATTAAGAATTGCGTTACTCTTACGACCATTATTTCTAAATACAAAATACCAATTTTTAAATTGTGTATTTATATTAATATTACCATTTTTTGAATTTATGTGATCATAGCAAATGTAACTTTCACCATTTTTATATTTTTTAAAATTATCATCATCAACAATGAAAAAATCTATGTTTCCATCAACTTCATATAATCCCTTATTCTCTCCATCCAATTCTCCCTGAAGCTGATAAAAAATAGTATCAAAAGATACCTTGAAATCAATATTTCCGCCAGGTATATCTTTATTAGAATACTTATCTTTAATAGGTGCAAGAAGTGGGAAAATAATATAAAAATTCTTATCAACTGGATCTTCTAAAATACGCAATTTGTTGTATCTAACAGGTATAAAGGGACTCTTAAGATTTCCATATTGTATTATGAAAAGATAACTGCGATTCTGACCAAGTTCAAAACAACATTTTCCATTCATATCTGTAAAATTCCATATAGAATATATATTACCATCAACTATATCAGGCATACTTTCGATTCTATCTGTAATCTTGCTATATAATAATTGTAGAATTGGTCCTTTAAGTAATGGTGGAATAAAATCCCAGATTTTTTCAATTTGACCTAAAAGTTTGTACTTTAACCAGGTTATATCTTTAGGACCTTGAACTGTTACTGTAACTCTTGCTCCATCCACGGGTTTTAAATATCTATCTAGTACTTGAAAACATATTGTTTTCCTATCTTCAGGGTGAATATAGGTAGGGGTAAGCTCAAAAATACTTTTATCACATTTTTTTGCAAATATTGCAGACATATCCTTACCCCAACCATATGCATAAATGTCTGGTTTATCTATAACTCCCCCGGCATCAGCCCACCAATTATCACTTTGATGCCATCCTCTTTCATAAAACTGGCGCCACACATGGTCCTCACCAATATTATTTGCTGATACAGAAGGGATAAGAGCTGTACTAAGCGCTGCAACTGCAATTATTTTTAACTCACCACACCATCCATTATGTTCATGGGCAATAACGTTTGGCTGTACAGGTCTATCACCAAGTGCTTGTGCAGGAACGGTTTTACCAACCCAGTAACTAATCGCTTCAATAGCTGTTGGATGGTTTTCCATACTCCATCCCCATAGTCTATAGCTAGGCTGAGAATAGGATTTGCAATCCCAAAGATACTTTATTTCTGACAATTTTTCTTTAAGGAGAGGATATCCCAAATCATTATGATTAAATAAATAATCCCTCCAAAATTTTCCATAAACATATTTTGCATCACTAATTACATTTGGATGAACAATATACCAATAGTATATCTCTGGGGGATATTCTAATTGTTTTTCGGTATCATTTTCAAGAACCCAGTATCTTATAGTAGAATAATAATTACCCTGATTATCATCATAATCAATAATATCTGAATATTTTATCCATTCATCATTTTCGTAAAGAATTAAAACATTACATTTAATAATATTTACAGACGGGACGCTTCCAATCGGGCAATGTGCTATTGTAAAGGCTATTTCATCAACATAGCGTCTATCCATTTCTAATATTAAATCAGCGTATTCTTCCCCATCTATTGAAAGAAACTGTCTTGTTAAATCTCTTTGAATCCATTTTGGAGACTTAGCTATTGCATTTTTAATTTTTTCAGATAATCTAGATGAATAAGCAGTCATATTTTTTCCTTCTAATGTGTAATTATCTGATAAAAAATTGATATAATAATCAGAGTTTGCTGGAATTTCTATTGTCCTAGCAAGTTTACTAATTATTTTTTTATTTTCACTATGATAACTATTTGAGGGTGAAACAGAATATACTAATCCAGAAATTATTAAAAATATTGATAATAAAAAAATAAATGATAATTTTAAACTTTTATTTTTAAATTTAATAGTTATAATCTAATATTCCTCCACACAATATGTTCTATTAATGAACTTATTTATGAATAGTTTTCAAATATAAATATATTTTTTGTATATATAATATAAATTGTCCCTTTAGAAATATATAATACTTTTAATTACCTAAGTATACCTTTATTAGCAAAAGATTTGAATATCATTAAATCATGAGGGGAAAGACCAATTCATTAATTCTCAAGATTATAGGGGGGCAATTTTGAAGAATATTTATATAAAAGGCGCAAGAGAACACAATCTTAAAAACTTTAATCTAGAGCTTCCTAGAGATAAGTTCATTGTAATTACTGGGCTTTCTGGATCTGGAAAATCAACTCTTGCATTTGATACAATTTACGCAGAAGGGCAACGGCGGTATGTTGAATCACTATCTGCCTATGCACGGCAATTTTTAGGTTTGATGCATAAGCCGGATGTTGACAGTATCGAAGGTTTATCCCCTGCAATTTCAATTGAACAAAGAACAACTAGTAAAAATCCTAGGAGTACCGTTGGTACAATTACAGAGATATATGATTATCTACGTTTACTTTATGCTCGTATTGGTATACCGTATTGTCCTGATCACAATTTAAAAATTGAATCACAATCTCCGCAAAAAATTGCAAAAAGGATAAACAAGGATTTTCAAGGTATGATTACGATTCTATCACCAATTATTCGTCAAAAAAAAGGAACATATGAACAGCTTTTCAAGGATTTATATGATGAAGGATGGGCTAGAGTTAGAGTTAACAAACAAATTTTTAGAACTGATGAGACTATAGCTCTTGATAGATATAAAAAACATGATATCGAAGTGGTAATCGATAGATTTAAAATTGATGATATAACTAGACTTTCAGAAGCTACTGAAAATGCTTTAAAAAAATCAGAAGGCCTAATAATTGTTATTGATAAAAAGGGAAATGAAAAACTATATTCCTCAAATATGGCTTGTCCTGAATGTGGAATGGTCTTTGAAGAGCTTCAGCCCCGTATGTTTTCATTTAATAGTCCTTTTGGTGCATGCGAGAGATGTCATGGCCTTGGAATTAGAATGGATTTTGATTCAACACTAATAATCCCAGATAAAGAGCTATCAATTGCGGACGGAGCAATAAAACTTTACAGAAATGTAATAGATGGCTGGAGAATAAAATTTCTAGGTTCAGTTGCAAAACATTATGGTTTTGATATTTTCACTCCAATAGCAGATTTAACTGAGGATCAATATAACGCTTTAATGTATGGTTCTGATGAAAAAATAAGTTTTAACATGGTTTCAAACAATAGAGATGCACAATGGTCTGGTCAAAGTTATTGGGAAGGTTTGATTCCTCAATCAGAAAGACTGTATAAACAAACTGAATCTGAATATAGAAGAAGAGAACTTGAAAGATTCATGAGAATTACCCCTTGTCCTTTATGTAATGGAAAAAGACTTAAGAAAAAGATTCTATCTGTAAAAATATCTGATAAATCAATAATTGATATAACTGATATGTCAGTAAAACAAGCAATAATTTTTTTTAAAACCTTAATTCTATCAAAAAAACAGGAGGAAATTGCCTGGCAGATATTAAAAGAAATAAAAATCCGACTTGATTTTCTTGATAAAGTCGGGCTTAATTATTTGACATTATCAAGAAATGCTGCAAGTCTTTCTGGAGGTGAGTCACAAAGAATTAAACTTGCGACTCAAATTGGTTCAAATCTGATGGGCGTAATCTATATACTTGATGAACCATCAATTGGACTTCATCAAAAGGACAATAAAAAATTAATTGATACACTTTACAAGTTAAGAAACCTTGGAAATACCTTGATTGTTGTTGAGCATGATGAAGAAACAATTCGACATGCTGATTATGTTGTTGATTTAGGACCTGGTGCAGGAATTCATGGAGGTAAAATAATTGCTCAAGGAACCCCTTTAGAAATTGAAAAAAATCCTACATCATTAACTGGTAAATATCTATCTGGAAAACTTGAAATTCCTCTTCCGGAAAAAAGAAGATATTCTGATAAATTTTTACATATTTTCGGTTGTAGAGAACATAATCTGAAAGACATTAACATACAAATTCCTATAGGAGTTCTAACTCTAATCACAGGTGTTTCAGGTAGTGGTAAATCAACACTAGTCTATGATATTTTGTATAAAGGACTAATGAGAAAATTGCATAATTCAAAAGAAAACCCTGGTGAGCATGATGCAATAGTTTTTGATGAAAAAATCGATAAAGTAATAGTTATAGATCAAAGTCCAATTGGAAAAACACCTCGTAGCAATCCTGCCACTTATACAAAGGTTTTTGATGAGATTAGAAAGCTTTTTGCAAAAACTACTGAAGCAAAGAAACGTGGATATAAGCCAGGCAGATTCTCATTTAATGTCAAAGGCGGAAGATGCGAAGCGTGCCAAGGCGATGGTTTAATAAAAATTGAAATGAACTTTTTACCTGATATTTATATTGAATGTGAAGAGTGCAAAGGTAAAAGATACAACAATGAAACTCTAGAGGTAAAATATAAGGAGAAATCAATTGCAGAAGTTTTAGAGATGAGTGTTGAAGAAGCACTAGATCTATTTCAAAATATTCCATTTATTAAAAGGAAACTTGATACTTTATCAAAAGTTGGTTTAGATTATATAAAACTTGGCCAGAGCTCAACAACACTTTCAGGTGGTGAGGCACAAAGAATTAAATTGACAAGGGAACTATCAAAAAAGAGCACTGGTAGAACCATTTATCTCTTAGATGAACCTACGACAGGTCTACATTTTCATGATGTGAAAAAATTAATCGATGTTTTAAATAGCCTTGTAGATAAAGGTAATAGCGTTGTTGTTATAGAGCATAACCCAGATGTGATAAAATCGGCAGATTATATAATTGATTTGGGTCCTGAAGGTGGGGATATGGGGGGAGAGATTGTTGCAGCTGGAACACCTGAAGAAATATCAGATAATCCAAAAAGCTATACCGGGGAAATATTAAAACCACTTTTCAAAGGTAAGAAAAAATGCTTAGTTCATTAAATCTACCAAATGAACCTGGATGCTATCTTTTCAAAGATAAAAACAATAAAATAATATATGTTGGAAAGGCAAAAAATCTTAAAAAAAGAATTAAGCAATATTACCAAAAAAATGATTTTGATATTAAAACAAAAAGTATGTTAAATTTTGTTAAATCCATTGATTTTGTTGCAACTGACAATGAAGTAGAAGCATTAATTCTTGAAAATACCTTAATTAAAAAACATCAACCTAAATATAATATTAGAATGAAGGATGCAAAGACCCATTCTTTCATTCTTCTAACAGAGGAAAAATTCCCAAGAGTTTTAATTGCCAGGCAAAAGATTGGTAAAGGAAAATTTTTTGGACCGTTTATTTCTGCTCATGAACGTGATTATGTTTTACAATTTTTAAAAAAGACATTTTTGTTAAGATCTTGTAAAAAATTACCAAAAAAAGCATGTTTACGGTATCATATTAATCTTTGTGAAGCCCCTTGTATCGGTATGATATCACCTGAAGAATACATAAAAAAAATCGATAATGTCAAACTGGTTTTAACAGGTCATACTGATAAACTTCTTGAAAAATTAAAAGATGATATGAAATTGTTTTCAAATATTAATGATTTTGAATATGCATTAAAGCTTCGTAATCAAATCACGGCCATTGAGAATTTAAATGAACGGCAGAAGATGAAACGTGAAAAAAAATATAATGAGGATATCATAAACTTTGAAATAAAAGACGATAAAGTGTATCTAATACTTTTTAATATCTATAAGGGAACGTTAAATAATAAAGCAGATTTTGTTTTTGATTATCACATTGATTTTTTAGAGGATTTCATTATCCAATATTATTCAGAAAACCCTGTGCCAAAAGAACTTATTGTTCCCGTTAAACTTCCTAACTCGATTCAAAGTTTTCTTGAAAGTAAAAGAGGAAATAAAATAAAATTAACAAAACCTGAAAAAGGTGAAAAAAAGCAATTACTTAATCTTGTTTTGAAAAATATTGAAATTACATTTTTTACAGATATTGATAAAGTTGAGACTTTGAAAAATAAACTAAATCTTCAGGATAGTCCAAATGTAATTGAATGTTTTGACATCTCTCACTTATCTGGTACATCTACTGCTGGTTCAATGGTTCAGTTTAGAAATGGAAAACCTGATAAGAGTAATTATAGAAGATTCAAAATTCGAAGTGTTGAAGGAGTTGATGATACTGCAGCTATTGCTGAAGTTGTGAAACGTCGATATAATAGATTAAAATCAGAAGATGCTGAAATGCCAGATTTAATTATAATTGATGGAGGAATAGGTCAACTTAATTACGCAATGAAAGAACTTGAAAATCTTGATTTAAAAATCCCAATTATTTCAATTGCAAAACAATTTGAAGAAATATATATTCCTGGTAAACTACATCCTTTAAGGATTTCTAAAAAAGATAAAGCACTTCAATTTATTCAAGAAATAAGAGACGAGGCACATCGTTTTGCAATTAAATATAATAGACTTCTTCGAAAAAAAGAGTTGATATCATGAACAAATTCAAACTTGTAACTGATATGAAACCCAAGGGGTCTCAACCTGAAGCAATAAAAAAATTAGTAGAAGGTCTTAAAAGTGGCAAACAATATCAAACTCTTCTAGGAGTAACTGGATCTGGGAAAACATTTTCTATGGCAAAAATTATTGAACAAATACAAAAGCCAACACTTGTTCTTGCTCATAACAAGACCCTTGCAGCTCAACTTTTTTCTGAATTTAAAGAATTTTTTCCTGATAACAGAGTTGAATATTTTGTATCATACTATGATTATTATCAACCTGAATCATACATTCCTTCAAAGGATCAGTACATTGAAAAAGATGCTGATGTAAATCCAAAAATTGAACAGATGAGACTTGCAGCAACCACATCTGTAATATCACGTGAGGATACCATTGTTGTTGCATCTGTATCTTGTATCTATACAGTTGGTGACCCAACTGATTTTAAATCACTTGGTTATGAGCTTAGAAAAGAAAATCCTGTTGATAGAAGTGAAATTTTAGATCGTCTCATAGACATGCAATATGAACGAAATGATTTATCTCTTGCTCCAGGTAGATTTAGAGTGAAAGGTGATACAATTGATCTTATCCCAGGGTATTATGATAATATCATTAGAATTGAACTTTTTGGAGATGAAATTGAAAAAATAACTGAAATTGAAAAAATAACTGGTAATCCAGTTGATAATTTAGATTATGTTTATATTTATCCTGCAAAACATTTTGTCATTGCTGAAGATAAAAAAAATCGAGCTATTGAATCAATCAAACAAGAGCTCAAAGAGCGTCTCCAACAGCTTGATATGATTGAAGCGCATAGATTGAAACAAAGAACTCTTTATGATATAGAGATGCTTGAGGAAACTGGTTTTTGTAAGGGAATTGAAAATTATTCTCGGCATTTTGATGGCAGAAAACCTGGTGAAAAACCATTTTGTTTTCTTGATTATTTCTCAAAAGATTTTTTAATGTTTATTGATGAGAGTCATAGGACTATTCCACAGATTCATGGAATGAACCATGGGGACTATTCTCGAAAAAAAGCACTTATTGATTATGGTTTTAGACTTCCAAGTGCTTATGATAATCGACCACTTACTTATGATGAATTTTCCAAATATATGAAAAATGTAATATTTGTATCCGCAACACCTGGTGATTATGAACTTGGTATATCTGAATCTATAGTTGAACAAATAATTCGTCCAACTGGCCTTGTTGATCCTCCTATTGAGATTAGAAAAACAAAAGGTCAGATTGATAATCTTATAAATGAAATCAATAAAACTATCACCCGTGGTGATAGAGTACTTGTTACTACTCTTACAAAAAGACTTGCTGAAGAGCTTTCTGAGTTTTTAGCTGAAAAGGAAATCAAAACCAGATACCTCCATGCTGAAATAGATACTCTTGAACGATCTGAAATAATCAGGCAGCTCCGGTTAAAAAAATTTGATGTTTTAGTTGGTATCAATTTACTTCGGGAAGGTCTTGATATTCCAGAGGTGGGTTTTATTGGAATACTTGATGCCGATAAAGAAGGTTTTTTACGTGATCAAAGAAGTCTTATTCAGATAATTGGAAGAGCTGCAAGAAACGTAAATTCAAAAGTGGTACTATATGCAGATAATGTAACTGATTCTATTCAAAGAGCTATTGAAGAAACAAAAAGAAGAAGAGATATACAAATTGAATATAACAAAAAACATGGTATTGTTCCCACAACAATAATAAAACCTATAAAGGAGAAAATTGCAGAGATCAAAGATATCAAGCACATCCCTAAAAAAGATATTCCTAAAATGATTGTCGATCTTGAAATTGAAATGAGAAAGGAAGCAGATGAGTTAAATTTTGAAAAAGCAATTTACCTTAGAGATAGAATCAATAAATTAAAACAAAACCTATAGAATTACATCTTTTTTAGATATGATTTATTGCTAGTTATCTTTGAATTAAAAATAAAGGATTGTTAAACTATTTTATTAAATATACTTATTGATTTTATATTCCTGTATTAAATGATGGCGATGGTTCCTCGCAACCAATAGTGTCGTAAATTAATTGAAAGATGAACATACAAACACCTGCGAATTCCCAATTCTTAAACCACATTATATCAAACATTACAGAAATTAATGGAAGTCCTTCAAAAAATTTACTGAAAAGACTTACTATTCCGCATCTAATAAGATATACATAATAAAGAATTAGCAAAACTTTACAGATTGTAGAATAATTCCTGAAAGGTAAACTCTCGGAGATTTCGTTTAAACCTTGAAGTGTTGTAATTCTATCGTATAGTTCTTCGTCATTTATTATTAAATTATTTAAATTATCAAGTATCTCAGGATTTGTTATCTCTACTGAATTTATTGTATCAATTACATTTTTTTCTCCAAGAACATTTGTAATTTCACAACCTTTAATATAAGAAGATTCAAGATAATCATGTGTTAAACTTGGTTCAGTGAAAATCAATGAAACAAAAAGTTTTGATTTCTTTAAAATTAAATTTTTGAATATTACTTTACTATCAAAATCCCAGGTTATATAACTATTATCATTTTTCCATTCGTCTTTAATTTGATTTAATAACTCATAAATTTCAGGTTTATTTACGATATTTATTATTGTCTCAAAAAGATAATTATTGGTTTCCACCTTTTCCTTTTTTAACTCATTTGTTGATACTATTGGTTGAAAAGCAAGTCCGATAAATAACAGCGTTATAACAATAACCATTGACTTTAGGATGTTTTTCATCATTTCACTTCCCCATTTAATCAAAATGTATTATCTATTATATAAACTTTATATACAAATTGTTAATTAATTATTACACATTTGGTAACAACTCAAGAATGGGCATATGTCTCCAAAAAGGAAACAGACGATTTGCCCATACCAGATAAACTTGTTCAAATTTGTTGTTCTCTGGATTTGAATCTGTTGGGGTAATTTCAAATTCTATATGAAAAATTCTTGGTAAATAATTTACAAAAAGCAATCCATGACCAGATTTTGGGATCCATTTATTATCTGGATTAAAATATCCCCATCTTCCACCCCATGCATAACTATAAAATTTATTATTAATAAAAAATGATGCATTTCCATAATACTTTATCCAGCCATAAAAAGATGCATTTCCGATATTTTTTAACTCAAGAGATATACGTAATTGACCAAATTGAGAACCATTTGGATACCATACATAAGGTATTATATCTATTATTGCCAGGTCAAGTCCAATATTAGATGTTTCATAAATATTTACAATATTAACATTATTTGTTTTTATTATATCCTGTTTTGTTGATTTTATCGATATGATAATTGGTGAAGATAGAATTAAGATAATTATGAGTATGATGTTGAATAGTAGATATTTTTTCATATTCCTCCCTTTGTTTTAATGTTTATATCTTTCTTTTACTATTTAAAAGATTAGGAAAAAGAATAAATCCTATTTACAAATTCCCTATAAAAGATGAAGGGGATTGAATAGAAAATTATATCTATTTTTTCAGGGAACTTCCCCCTCACCTCATATATTGAATGCATTAGAAGTATTTAAATCTGTGCTAATAATTATCACATAATAAAAAGTGCGGTGATAAAAAATTTTAGCGAAGATATTTTATATTTAGAATTTATTAAGATTATTTGTCAATTAGGAAAATGGGATATGGGATGTACAATAAGCTATTAGAGGGTATTAGTGAGAATTATCTTTTCATCATAAAGTCAATTTTAGGAGGGCTTCAATGAGAGAAGAACCAGATATTGTCAAAGAATTAAGAAATGCTGAAAAATTTGGATTGCTGGAAGGATTTATTAAGAATGCTGTTGAAGAGTTAGCAATACCAAAAGAATCTGCAGAGGCTGATTATAGCCAAAGAAGTTCTATGAAGGTAAAGAAAGAGATAAATAAAAATCATGAAGAATTAGAATTAAAAGAAAAATATCAAACAATCTTTGAAAATTATACTATTGCTATAACTTTAGCAGATAATCATGAACGAATTATATCTTGGAATAAATATGCTGAAGAACTTTTTAATATGAACGAAAAAGAGTTATATCTTACACCTGTACGAACACTTTATCCAGAGGAAGAATGGCAAAAAATACGGTCAGAAAATATTAGACAAAAAGGCATAAAATATCGCATGGAAACAAGGATGATTAGAAAAAATAAAGGAATTTTAGATGTTGAGATTTCTTTATGTGTTTTAAAAGGAAAATATGGAAAAATCGCAGGTTCTGTTGGAATTATTAAAGATATTACTAGACTTAAAGAAACAGAAAGAGAATTAAAAACATCAGAAGAGAAATACCGTACAATATTTGAAAACTCTGCAGTAGCAATAACTATTACTGATGAGCATGAGAAGATTATCTCATGGAATAAATGTGCAGAAAAAATTCTTGGGATGAGTAAAGAAGATTTGTATTTAAAACCAGTAAAACTTCTATATCCTAAAGAAGAATGGAAAAAAATACGTTCCCAAAATATTCGACAAAAAGGTTTACAATATCATTTAGAAACAAAGGTTTTAAATAATAATAATGAAACCGTTGATGTAGATTTATCATTAAGTGTTTTAAAAAATTTTAATGGAAAAATTATCGGTTCTATAGGTGTTCTTCAAGATATTTCTATTTATAAAAATATGGAGAAGAATCTCAAAGAAAGTTTAGATAAATTTAGAGATTTGGCAGAAGAGTCGCCAAATATGATTTTTATTAATAAAAATGGTAAAATAGTATATGCAAACAAAAAGTGTGAGGAATTAATGGGTTACAGTAGAAAGGAATTCTATTCACCTAAATTTAATTTTTTAAAACTTATTGCACCAGAATATAAAGATTTGATATTAAAGAATTTTAAAAAGCATACTGATGGAAAAAATATCAGTCCATATGAATATACGCTTATTACAAAAAAAAGAAAAAGAATAGATGCAATTATTTCTACAAAGTTAATAAAATATGATAATGAACCAGCTATACTTGGAATAATTACCGATATTACAGATAGAAAGTTAACGGAAGAAAAATTGCGTGAAAGCGAATGGAAATATCGAACTGTTTTTGAAAATGCAAATGATGAAATTATTTATGTAGATAAAAATGGAACTATACTAGATATAAATAAGAAAGTAAAGGACGTGTTTGGGTATAGTCCTAACGAATTAATTGGTAAAAAATTTAATAAACTTGGTTTCGTAACTTTGAAAGACCTTCCAAAAATCATGAAGATATTTAAAAATGTGATTTTAAAGGGTAAACCAGTAGATAAAATAGAACTAGAAATAAACAACAAAAATAGTAATAAAAATATCCTTGAAGCTAGTGCCAATCCTGTTGTTATGAATGGTAAAACCGTAGGTCTTCTATCTGTTGTAAGAGATATAACAGATAGGAAAAATTTAGAAAACAAACTATATAGACAAAATGAAATTAGCGCCTTAAGAGCAAATATATGGGAAAAAGCTGTTAACATAAACTCGGAAGAAATACTTATAAAAAAATTATTAAATACTATCGGACAATTTTTAAATGTTGATAAAGCAAGTTTTTTAAGAATAAATCATCAAAAAAAGATGGTTATCAGTGAAATTCAATGGAAGAAAAGTGGTAAAATACAAAAAGTAAAAATAAACATACCTTATTGGATGGTTAAAAGGTTTTTTGGTAAATCACATATAATTTTTAAATTAAAAAATATTCCTGCTTTAGCAAAACCTATTGTATTACCGATATTTAATAAATATAATCTAAAATCTAGTTTGATAATACCATATGGAGATGTTGATTATCCAAGTGGTTATTTTACTGCTGATGCTTGCAAGTCACATAGAGAATGGAAAGAAGATGAAATTGCATTATTTTCTGAAGTATCAAGAATTATACAATTAAAGGGTGAGCAGATTAAATCAGGGGAAGCCATTATTATGAAGAATAAGAGTCTTGAAGAAGCGCAAGATAAACTTTATAATCTCAATAAAAGTCTTGATGAAAAAGTTAGAAAGCGTACTGATGAAGTAAATAAACTTCTTGCACAGAAAGACAACTTCATCTATCAGCTCGGCCATGATCTAAAGAACCCATTAACACCACTTGTAAATCTTTTACCTATGATTGAAAAAACAGAAAGCGATCCTAAATCTAAGGAGGCACTCCAAGTATTAACTAGAAATGTAAATCGTATCAAAAGAATTGTAGTTCAGACTCTTGAGCTTGCAGAGCTTAATAAACAAGACCATTACATCAATTTTGAAAAAATAAACTTATATGAGGAAGTAGAGAACAGTATAAAAGATCAGTTTATTATGTATAATGAAAAGGAGATCAAATTAAAAAACAAAATTGATAAAAATATTATGGTGAAAGCAGGTAAAGTACAATTAAATGAGGTTTTTATAAATCTTATTAATAATGCTGTTAAATACAGTCCTGTTAAAAGCAACATATCTATTGATGCACATGATGATGGAGAGTTTGTTACTGTGTCTGTTAAAGATTCTGGTATTGGTATGACTCAAGATCAGATTGATAATATTTTTGATGAGTTTTATAAGGTTGATGAATCCAGACACGATTTTGATTCCTGTGGTCTTGGTTTAAGCATTTGTATGCGTATCATTGAAAAACATGGCGGAAGAATTTGGGTTGAGAGTGAAGGTCTTGGAAAAGGAAGTACATTTTACTTTACTCTTCCAAGTAGTCCAAAATTAGAAAAGGTTAAGATTATAAGAAATTAAAAAAGGTGTTTAAAAAAATAAAAGGTGAAAAATAATGAAGAAAAAAATCATGGTGGTTGATGATGAGCCGGATCAAATTTTTACAGCAAAAATGATTCTTGAGGATTTAGGTAGTGAATATGAAGTAATTGGTGTATCTAGTGGTAATAAATGTATTGAAATGTTGAAAAAAAACAAGATTCCTGATATCATATTTTTAGATATCATGATGCCGGGTATGAATGGATGGGATGTTGCAGCTGAGATTAAAAAAAATCCTAAATGGAAAAAAATTCCTTTAGTTTTTTTAACAGCTAAAACAGATTCTCTTAGTGCTACATTTGGTAAAATTGTCAGTGAAGATTATATCTTAAAACCTTTTGAAATAAGTGATCTGAAGAAAAGTATTGATAAGTTTTTAGATTGATGGAGATGAAAGAAATAGAAAATTCCGACCTTATCTCAGAGGTATTAAAAGCTCTTTATACCACCGTAAGTAGGAGAACAACTCAAAGTTTTGCAGTTACAGTTATAGATACAATAGTAAGGGCAATTGAGGAAAGATATGATTTTTTAAAGTACGTTCAAATCAATCGTTCTGGAGAATTAGCAGATTTTATTACTATTAACCCAAAATTAAACAATATTAATAACGCAAAAGTTGGTAAATCTATCGAAGCTATAGTTCAGGTTGTTTATATGGATCTCAGAGAAAAGGCTGGTGTATATTTTATAAACGAGGTAAAAAGAAATATTGATGAAGATATCATTATGAAGCTAAGGGAATGTGGTGTTGATTTAGAGCTTCTTATGCTTCAGCAGCATTATTTGTATAGGCGACATGAAAGAAAAAAGACAAAAACCGGTGATGATGTTAAATCCAAAGATGGAAAAAAGACACTTGATAATGTAAGTATGTTAGGATATACCAAAGAGCATATCTCAACTTGGGATTACGACCCTAAAAGTAAAATTTGTATTCTTTATGATAGAGATGGAAAAGAATTAGATCGGTTAAATTTAGATACGATAATTAGGAATTATATTGGCTTTTTAACACAAGAAGGTGTTATTGAGCCTCAAAATGAATTTGTGGAAAATGAGAAAAAAGAAGATATTGAGATTAGCAGCAAAGAGTTTGAACTTTTAAAAATATTACATGCAAAGGATATTGATATTGAAACCGCAGCTGATCTGCTAAATGTAACAGAGAAACAACTTCATTTTATGGTTCATAAGTTGCTTACCCTTGAGATGTTATATTATATCTCCACTGATGAAGTTGCTCTTACGGACACTGGAATGACCCATGTTGAAAGAAAAAAATAAATTTTTAGTTTGATCTAGATGCGTTCTAATATCCTTAGAACAAATTTATAGAATTTATCAACAGTACTAACGTGAACTTGTTCTTCAGGGGAATGTGGATATTTTATAGTTGGACCAATTGATATCATGTCCATTCCTGGAAATTTCTCCCCAATTATTCCGCATTCAAGCCCTGCATGTATTGCTTCAACAACTGGCTCTTTACCATACATTTCTTTAAATATTTTTTTAGAAAGAGCTAGTATTTTTGAATCAAGGTTCGGCTTCCAACCAGGATATGGTGTATCTTCTTTAACAATTGCGCCTGATAGTTCAGCTGTGGCTTTTATTCTATCGCGGAAATCTTGCAATGCGGATTTAATCGAGCTTCTAGTTGACAAACCAATTGAAGCATTTCCTTCTTTAATTGCAACAGTTGCAAGATTAGTTGATGTCTCGACAAGCGTAGGAATATCATAGCTCATCTTGTCAACACCATGAGGAAGACCATGTAATAGATTTAAGAGTTTATCTTGTGAATTTTTGGTTAACATTGTTTTCATTTCCTTGTTGTTTTCAACATCTACTTTGAATTTTGGATCTATTGGTTTAATTTCCGTAAGTATTATTTTTTCTTCTGATTTTAAAGTTGAGATAAATTTATCCTTATCTGATTTATTGACTGTAACTAATGCAAATGCTTCACGTGGTATTGCATTATGTTTATCTCCGCCCTTAATATCTGAAATAGAAAAATCATAATCTTTTGCTTTCCAAAGCATTCTTGTTAATAATTTAACAGCATTTCCTCTTTGCTCATGAATATCAACACCTGAATGACCGCCTCTAAGCCCAGATACCTTTATCATAAGTGAAACTTGATTTTTATCAATAGGCTGAGTTTTTACCGGCAGATTAACCTTTGACTCTCCACCTCCTGCACATCCAACTGTTATAACACCGAAATCTTCGCTATCTAAATTTAGTAGTATTTTCCCAGTTAACATATCTTTTTCCATTGCAAAGGCACCAGTAAGTCCAGTTTCTTCATCAACAGTAAATAAAGCTTCAATAGACCCATGTTTCAATGTTTTATCTTCAAGTATTGCAAGGCTAATTGCAAGTCCTATACCATTATCTGCTCCTAAAGTTGTACCATCAGCTGTAAGAATGTCGCCATTTAATTTTAGTTTTATCGGCTCTTTTGCAAAATCAAATATAACATCGCTATTTTTTTCACAGACCATGTCCATATGACCTTGTAAAATAACAGTTGTTTTTTTCTCCATACCTGATGTTGCAGGTTTTGAAAGAACAACATTACCTGTCTTATCAACTTTTAATTTGATATTATGATTTTTAGCAAAATCAATTATATATTTTCTAATTCTTTCTTCATGTTTTGAGCATCGTGGTATTTTTCTTATTTCATCAAAATGTTTCCATACCAATTTCGGTTTTAAGTTTTCAATTACTGACATATGTTTAACCTCCCAAATAAAGTAAAACACGTAATACAACATCAAATTTAAGATTTACCACAAACAACTTACAAATATTTAATATAATCTTTGTTTATTATCCTTGAAAAATCCGAGGTGATATATTTATGGATTGGGGAATGAAAAACCGTCTCTCAAGAATAATACAACCAAAAGATGGGCATACTGTAATGCTTGCTGTTGATCATGGTTATTTTATGGGACCAACAACAGGTTTAGAAAAACTTGATGAAATGGTAAAACCATTAATTCCTTATGCTGACGTGCTTATGCCAACAAGAGGAGCTCTAAGAAACTATATACCTCCTGAAACAGATATTCCAATATGTTTACGGGTATCTGGGGGAACAAGTATTCTTAATGAAACTAATCTTTTACATGAAGGAATCATTGTATCAATAGAAGATGCAATTAGACTCAATGTTGCTGCTGTTGCTTTCTCAATACTAGTTGGTCAACCTTTTGAAAGAGACACACTTCTTAGTTTTACAAAAATAATTGATGATGCAAATAGGTATAATATACCTGTTCTTGCTGTTACTGCAGTTGGAAAGGGCTTAGGAAAAGATGCAAGATATTTATCACTTGCATCAAGAATGGCTGCTGAGCTTGGGGCAAGCATAGTAAAAACATATTTCTGCAAAGATTTTGAAAAAGTTGTTGAAACATGTCCAGTTCCAATTGTTATTGCTGGTGGAAAGAAGATTCCAGAAAAAGACGCAATTCAAATGGCATATGATGCTCTTCAGGCTGGAGCAATTGGTGTAGATATGGGTAGAAACATATTTCAAAGTAGCGACCCTGTAAGTATGATAAAAGCAGTAAATGCCATAGTTCATAAAAAATATACACCAAAAGAAGCTTATGATTTGTTTAAATCTAAAAAGAAATAAGTTTAAATAAAAAACTAAGTTTACCAAAATCAAAGTTGGAGGCAAAATATATGTGGTTATGGATACTACTAATAGTAATAGTTATTGTTGTAATATTTGCCTTAATATATTGGGGATTTTACAACAGAATAATAAGAACAGAAAATAGAATAGACAACTCATGGGCACAAATTGATGTTCAATTGAAGCGCAGGGCAGACCTCATTCCAAACCTGATGGAAACTGTTAAAGGATACATGAAACATGAAAGAGAGGTTTTAGAAAATGTTACAAAGGCACGCTCTGCTCTAATGAAGGCAAAAACACCACAGGAAAACATTAACGCAGATAACATGCTTACAGGTGCTCTTAAATCTCTATTTGCCGTAGCTGAAAACTATCCCGATCTTAAAGCAAATCAGAATTTTTTAAACCTGCAAGATGAGCTTACAAATACAGAAAATAAGATTGCATACTCCAGACAACACTATAACGATTCAGTTTTGGTATTTAACAACACAATTGAAACCTTCCCAGGAATGTGGTTTGCAAAAAGAATGGGTAGAAAAACAAGAGAAATGCTACAGATTCCAGAAGCATCAAAAGAACTTCCGAAAGTAAAATTCTAAAAATTTTCTATATAAATCTGATATTATGGAAAAAAAACTTCTGATTGAGGATCATATTAGAAGAAACAAAAATCTTACAATTGTTATCTGTACATTTATGGCTTTACTTTTTGTTGCAATAGTCTTTTCATTAGGTTACATTCTTTTTGCAGGAAACCTATTTATCGCTCTTGCTTTTGCCCTTCCAATTGCAATTGGATATATAGCAATTACTTACTCAATATCAGTTCAAACAGTTATTGCAGCAACAAAAGCAAGACCTGCAAACCCACAGAACAGATTGGAAAAACTTCTAATAAACAGGGTTGAAGAAATCAGTATCGCAGCAGGTATTCCACAACCAAAGGTTTATGTCCAAGATACAGACAGCATAAATGCATTTGCAACAGGTAAAAAACCAGAAGAAGCAATAATCTGTTTAACAACTGGTGCTTTACAAAAATTAAATCAAGAAGAATTAGAAGGTGTGATTGCTCACGAGATGAGTCATATTAAAAATCATGATATACTAATTGCAACTGTTACAATTGCAGTGGTTGGAGCAATTGCACTGATATCAGAACTTGTTTTTTGGTCTTTATTTTGGGGAGGGGGTGCTAGAGGAAGAAAAGGAGAGGGTAATGCAATAATTATTGTTCTTGCCATTATTTTTGTGATTTTAGCACCAATTTTTTCAAGACTAACATATCTTGCGATTTCTAGAAAAAGGGAGTATCTTGCTGATTCAAATGGTGCATATTTCTCAAGAAATCCAGAAGGACTAGCAAAGGCACTTGAAAAAATTAAAAACGACCATCCAACAGAAAAACCAAAGGGTTCAAAAACCGTTGCACCACTTTATATCTCAAATCCATTCAAGGGTCAATCAGTCAGCTCAATGTGGGCAACCCATCCACCGATTGATGAGAGAATCAGACGACTTAGGTCAATGTAAATAATTTATTTTTCGTCAATAAATGATAATTCTTCACATATATTTTAAATATTAGAATACTCATTATAAACTAAAAAGGGAGGAAAAATCTGATGAGAAAAAATCCTTATAAAAAAATTTGGATATTAGGAATAATAATTCTTTTTATTGGAACAAGTATCTTACCTGGTATTAATAGTAAGACAAATTATAATGAAGTTTTTGAAAAAAATAATCAGGATACATCAACAGTAACTCTATATGCAATTGAAGAAACATCTGCAAAAGAAAACAAAATCGACATATCCACAGAAGATGCCAAGACCATCTATAACTTATTTAAAGACCTAAAACAGGAAATAATACAAGACCCTTATAGTTCAAAAGCACAGGAAATAAGAAAAAAATTTGTAAGTCTATTAGATGAAAAAGAAATGCTACCTAAAGGCACTTCAAAGAATAAATTCATTTCATTACTTAGCCCTCCAAATTTAAACCAACCAAAAAGTAATACTATTTTTAATAGAGTTTATAATTTGAAAAACACAATAATAAATCCTGTATTTAGCAGAATTGTTAAGATTCTTGATAAAAAGTCTGATAATTCAAATACACCAGTTGAACCTCATGATACAAGTGCTACACTTAATTTTTGTACAATAGCAAGTTACGGTGATGGATATACAATACCAGTGATAATACCTGTTAGACCACGCATTGGTATTGTTTGGCAAGCAAACTTTTCACAGACATATGCAGGAGCAATATTTTCAAACAAAGGATTTTTTGCAACAGGCGCGCAATCAGTTTCCCTGGGCTAAATTCTATGTTTTTGTAGGATATACCTGGCATGTAACTGTTAACGCTGAACATATTGATTTCTTCCCACCAAATTATGAACCAGAAATTTCAGATTTAAACCCACCAAATAAAGCAATAGATGTGCCAGTATCACTTTCAGAGCTGAGTTTTAAACTTTACGACGTAGAAGGAGCACCCATGGATTATAAGGTTACCACATATCCAGATATAGGAAGTGGAGAAGGAAAAGGAAAACCCAACGGACAATACTCAATACCAGTTAGCAACCTGGATGGATCAACCACATATACATGGACAATACAAGTATCAGATGATAAAAACAATATAGAAAAATCTTTTACATTTACAACCGAACTGGAATACCCAATAGTATCAGACCCATCACCAAGTGATGGAGAAACATGGGTATCTACAGATATTACAGAACTTAGCTTCAAATTAAGAGATCCACAGGGAGATTTAATGGATTATACAGTTGAAACAATCCCAGATATAGGATCAGATAGTGCAACAGGTGTCAGTGATGGAACATATACATGTGATGTTAGCAACCTTGAACATACAACCATATATAAATGGTATATCAACGTGACAGATGGAGAACACATGACACAGAAAATCTATACTTTCCAGACTCAACCAATAATGGTTTTTGATCCATTTGAAGAAGGATGGACCTGCCGAAAAAAAATAACAATAAACCATACCAAAGTAGCAGGAAACCTAAATAACTTCCCAATAGTAATAAGTATAATTGATGAAGAT
>SMTZ1_10000803_pt1 | contig 92500 bp, 74 predicted proteins | sample DeeMarSWOR136_30_FD_25667 | JGI IMG/M metagenome (IMG submission 25667) | reverse complement strand
GCGAAGGGGCCTGCGGGCAAAATGCTTAGCTAAGAAAATGAGTACGTATCACAAAAAAATGTTGACCGGCTCCGGTTCATAGGAGGGCACAGAGGACACGGGGACCATAAAGGAATTCAGGCGCTGATTGACACGAATTTACCCCATGAGATGCGGGCGAGGGCCATCTGACGGGGTGGACGCGGATTCTACACCTAAGGTGTGCCATAGGGAGATGCTGGATGCTCGATTCTGGATTATCCGGAAACCCTTAGTGGGGGTGATGGGTTGATCTAGACTATAACCTTCTGCTTATCTTTGATGCGGGTAATCCAATCTTCAAGGCGTGCTATGTCTGTGCTGATTTCGGTTGGATTGGGTACTGACGGCCCTCTGGCTCTGGAGAGGTCATGGGACTCAGTAATGTCACAACATTTCTTATGGGCGTTGATCAAATCCTCACAATCCCTCAGATCCAACACCGAGACTTTCTTGAATTCCAAATTGACGCTTATGTGATCCCGGTGCCGCAAAAGAGCTCTGCAGAAGGCGACATCCTCAACGACTCTTTCCCAAGTGGCCCTTAGTTTAGAATACAAGGTGGTGACAAGTTCTGAATACTCCTGTTCGCTCCCGGTCGCCCGGGTTTTGCCAGCTTTGCTGCAAAGTTTCTTGAGGTCATCTATCCTATGGGCGACAGTACCTGGGCCCCAGGGTAGGTTGCTATCAACATATCCAGGAATAAGAGCACTTCGGTAAATATATTGCACACATAGAGCAATGTTTTCTCTTGCCGCACCATCCATGATGTCATGAGCGAACACAATGTCGTGGGTGAAGACAATTACTTGGCGTGATTTGGCTTCATGGACAAGACGAGCTGCAGCTTTTGTGCGCCATCGGTGGTCTAAGGAACAGACGGGGTCATCAAGAACAATGGGTGATTCATGTTCACACGCTTTTAACTCGGCTAAAAAAGCTGAGAGAGCCAGTGCCTTTTGTTCACCTTCGCTTAGGATATCTATAATGGTAGCCTTTGGTGGCAGTTGACAGCCTGCAAGCTTTAACTCGTGAATTGTTTCACCCTCAAGCCCAGAGACCTTCAATTCCAGGGCCAAATCGAGACCGAAGTATCTCAACTGAGAATCCAAACACTCTTTTAACCGGTCCGTTATAAATTCTGAGATGATTTTCTTGGACTTATACGTGATGTGTTTGAACCCTGTCTCTTTTAAACATTCATCATATTTATTCTTGGTCTTCAGTTGGTCCAAATAATTCAGAATTGCTTCTTTCCTCTCGGACAGGCTCTTTTGGGCTTGAAGTTCACCTTTTTCCGTCCTCAACGCAGAAAGCTCTTGTGGATTCGCAGTCTTTTCGATAATCGCGGCTTCCTTTTCGATGGTTTCAGCAACTTTAGCAATGGACGCACTTGGATTTGGCGGACTTGGTGGAAAATCGTGGATTTCCTTAGAAGTACCAGCGTGGGTCATACTCATCTTGCGGGCGACCATAGCGGTTAAGTAGTCTTTTATCTGCTTCGCAAGTTGGTCCTCCCTGTTCCTGATTTCGTCCAGAGCGTCTTTGTACGATTCGATGTCGGGGAGACCGGCATCTTGGAGCCCTTTTAGGGTGCGTGTCAGCAATTCAGCAGCAGAATCAAGGCTCTTTTTGGTTGCCCTTTTCACGAACTCCTTAAAACGATTTAATCGTTGGCGCGCGTCTTCCGACAGCGGCTGCATACACAAAACGCAAAGGCTGTCTTCAGCCGTGTTAGGGAAGTCTTTATCTTTGTAAGCTACTTTTGTGGAATATTCTTCTGCGGCTTGGTAAAGCTGTTCCCATACTGTTCCACCAGCTCCCTCCAATGGTTCATCGGCGAGGGATGTCTCGCATGATATTGACAATGCTTTTTTAGCGTCCCTGTAGTTCCGAATCTGTTCCATCAAGGAATTGGCCTCTTCTTCGGAGACTGCAGAGGCAATCTGATCGATTTCAGTTTTTAGCTGGTTTATTCGAGCCTTTTGATTGCGAAGTTTCACTGCTTGTTTGGTAGGGTCTTCAGCCTCAGCTCTTGCAACAGTTGTTATTAGGTGTGACAGCTTCGCTTCATGTTGTGGACTCCATTCAGTGTTTTGTTCTACCTCCTCGCTCGTAGTAGTATGGCTTAGCTCATCGATGAATTGAGCTGACGCAGTTCCTTCAGGTATATCCTCATATTTGAGTTTCTCAGGAGAAGGTTTTTCCTGCTCAAGTTTCTGGTGAAGCTCTCTCAGTAGATTAACTACACCTTGAAAGACATCAGCACCATAGGGCAGGTAGACGACTTCGTTCTTTTCATTTACTATAATACGGGCGCATTTTGAGTCAAAGACACTAATATTAGCTAAAATATCTGGAGCTGGCTTGCCATCTTCCCATGCCACCTGCTGTTCTGAACCTCGAGCGAGCGAAATCTTGAAAAGTGCATTTGCAGGAGCTACAGGTTCTTCGTTATAGACGTTCGGATGAATTCGTTCCTTCTGCCTAGCGCTACAGGCCTTCTTGAGAACACGTGCGTAAGCCGATTTGCCCGCGGCGTTTTCCCCGTAGACGAGAGTCAGGCCAACGCGGCCAAATGAGAGACTTGAGCCATCAGGCACGGCATTTACACTACAAAGGTTTGTAATTGCTTCAAGAGCTATCTTTGCCCTTTCCTCTGGAGCCCCAGAGATGTCTCCCTTTTTCGGAGGTCGCGGTTCTGGAGGCGCACTGTCATCAGCAGACAGTTGATATTTTTTCTTTAGGATATGGAGCAATTCGTCTTTGTCGCGCTCACCCAAGGTCTCTTGAGTAAGGAGACGCCGAACAGCGTCAGCCTGCCAGTCGGGCAAGTCATTCCGCGCCCAATCAATTATAGAGTCAAGCAATGCCAAATGTGTATCCTCCAAATCAAGGATTCAATCCACAGCGATGTGAGTGCTCTTTACTTAGGGCATAAATTGAACGTTTGTTGCGAGACTCTGCCATGGTTTTCTCCCAACACGGGAGCACGTCCTTCGACTGTCCTGCGTTTGGCCCTTGAGGCGCAAGGTCAGGATGACAAACGGACCATTCGACGAAGTATTCCGGTATTCCGGCCGCTGGTGCTTCCATCTTAGGTTAGATAAATATAGGGTAAAAGACCGTAAAGGTCAAATGGAAAATGACAAAATCATGGGCTGTCCAAGGAACATCGTCCCCCCCTGAGGAAGACAAGATGTATGACCAAGGATTGTTATCAGAAGCTAAGGAAGATGTGTAAGGGCAGGGGCTAGCCCCTGCCGCGGCAGGCGCTTAGCTATTACGAGCAGATTGTAAGGATGAAAGGCAAAGCCGACAAGTTTGATTTGAGACTGCGGATGGTAAAACATGCCCTGGCCTATGGCGTCAAGGAAGACGGGGAGTTGGGCGGGCGCAGCGCCGAGTTCCGTCGCGAACTGAGGGCGTTACAGGAGCTCTTGTGCGTATACACGCGCATGCTCGGGGACATGGCGGGCGTGGAGGAGGATCTGACGGCGCTGGAAGAATGAACAACTTGACGATGACTGTTGGCGTGTTATCATTTTTGGCGTCTGCGAAGCAGAACCAATCCGCCGAGGCCCAGCAGGGCAGTCGTAGCCGGTTCAGGGATTGCTTCAATCGCATTAAGTTCCAAGCCGTAATACTCTGGATCGGTTCCCGTATCTGTGATCCGCAGGAAGCGGGCGACCGATAGGCCAGTTGGAGCTATATCTACGGGCCTTGAGAACAACGGTACAGGAGGATATATCACGTCCTGCTCAGGTAGTACAGCTACCAAGTGAAACAGAGAACCGTCTTCGCTGACCTCGATTTGAAGGCCCTCGATGACGGCGAAGCTGTCAGCAAACCCGCCGTGCCAAAGGAAAATATCGGGCCCGGCCACATCAACGATTCCTTGCTCGCCCATGTCCACGACTACGGAACCCAAGTGACCTATGGAACCGAGAACTTGCCGCCAGTTGTATGCCTCATCGGGCGGACCGAGCAAGTTCCTGATTGGGGCATCGGGAAAGTAGGGATTGCCTGGCGTGAAGGCGATGATGTCCTGCGCGAATGAGGCGAACGCCAACCTTGATGTTAGTAAGATCGCTGCGGCACCAACAACTGCCAATATTGTCTTTCTTCCCAGGTTTTTTGTCATACGGCCCTCCTTCGAAAGAGACGTTCTTTGGCAACACAATACAGCCGATTGTCTAAAACCTCTCGATATACCCTGCGAATATGCCTTTAGTCTAACGATGTGGGGTATGTAAGTACAAATCGCATGTATTTTGAACGAGTCAGTCGAAATGTCAAGGAAAATTTGACGACCGGTTGCTAAGCGATGTGTGTTTGGAGGCGTATTATTGCGCCGGTAATTGTGCGGAGACGGATACAATAGGCTAACTCCTGCAAATATCAATACTTATACTGACAGAGTTCACTTATGGGATTGCCTTTGTGGATTTCGGGCGTATTTGGTATTATTGCCGGCAGAGTTGCCAAGAAGGGTATCTGCAAAAAACATTCATAAAGGCAATGGAAACGAGGAGAACAAAATGAAGAAACTCAGATCGTGCCGTTTCGCACCTATCGTTTTGTTGGCTATGATTGTATTGGGTTTAGGATATTCAGCGAGAGGAGAAGATGCGCAACAGCGGGCATTGAATCGGCCGCCGAAGGGGTTTGTGGCGTTATTCAACGGTACAGACCTGGCGGGCTGGAAAGGGCTGGTGGGCGATCCAAAGACTCGCCAGAAGATGAGCGGTGAAGAATTGGCCAAGGCCCAAGCCAAGGCGGATGAGGATATGCGGGCACACTGGAAGGTCGTCGATGGTGTGCTTTGCTTTGACGGCAAAGGGCATAGTCTGTGCACGGCGAAGGACTACGGGGATTTCGAGCTGCTGGTGGACTGGAAGATAGAAAAAGGCGGAGACAGCGGGATTTATCTGCGTGGCTCGCCACAGGTACAGATATGGGACCCCGCGAACAAAGGTGTCGGCGCCGAGGTCGGCTCAGGCGGATTGTACAACAACCAGAAGGGGCCGAGCAAGCCAAAGAAGAAGGCCGACAAGCCGGTGGGACAGTGGAATACGTTCCGGATCATCATGATCGGCGAGAAGGTTACCGTCATATTCAATGACGAGCTGGTGGTGGATAATGTGGTTATGGAGAACTACTGGGAGCGAGATAAGCCGATTTATCCGAAGGGGCAGATTGAGCTTCAGTCGCACGGCAGCTTATTGGAGTTCCGGTACATATTCCTTCGCGAGATACCGCGGGAGAAAGGGACCAACTGGCTGACCGCGCAGGAGAATGCCGAGGGCTTCAAGCTGCTGTTTAACGGGGAGGACCTGACCGGCTGGATCGGCAACAAGCAGGGGTATGTGATAAAGGACGGCACGATAATTGTTGACCCGACCAAGGGCGGGGGGAATCTTTATACGGCCGAGCAGTACGGTGATTTTGTTTTCCGGTTCGAGTTTCGGCTGACGCCGGGGGCCAACAACGGGTTAGGGATTCGGACGCCGTTGGACGTGAATCCGGCGTATGAGGGGATGGAGCTGCAGATTCTGGACGATACGTCGCCGCGTTACAGGGGCTGGCTGAAGGACTATCAACATCACGGGTCAATCTATGGTGTTGTTCCGGCTAAGGCGGGGCATCTCAAACCGGTGGGTGAATGGAACTACCAGGAGGTTGTCGCGAAGGGCAAGCAGATTACTGTGAAACTCAACGGTGTGACGATTGTGGATGCGGATATCGAAAAGGCGAGCACGCCGAAGACCATTGACGGCCAGAAGCATCCCGGGCTGGAACGCAAGAGGGGGTATATCGGTTTCTGCGGTCACGGCGACCAGGTTGAGTTTCGCAATATAAGAATCAAAGTCTTAGATTGAGTATCAAAGATCGATGCAACATGAGAAGGAACGCGCAATGAAGATGGGAGTAACTGAGAAGTCAGACACGGTAAGTCGCCGGGGGTTTCTGAAAGGTTCAGCGGTTGCCGCGGGCGTATCTTTGGTCTGGCCGACTCGCGCGTGGCGGGTTCCATCTTCGGTTTTTGGTGCCGACTCGGCGAGTAATCGCCTCACCATAGGCTGTATCGGCGTGGGCGGCAAGGGGACGGGGAACATGAAGGCTTTCAATGCCAAGTCGGACTGCGAGGTCGTGGCTGTATGTGATGTGGATGCTGAGCTGCGTAAGAAGGCATGTCAAACATTGGAGCTTGATTCAGACTCGTCTTACAAGGATTTTCGTGAGCTGCTGGCGCGGGATGATATCGACGCGGTGGTAGTAAGTACGCCGGACCACTGGCATGTGCCGATTTCGATTGGGGCGGTGAGAGCCGGCAAGGACGTTTACTGCGAGAAACCGCTAACGCTTACGATAGCGGGGGGACGCGCGCTTGCTAATGAAGCCAAGCGCTACGGTCGCATAGTACAGACCGGCTCACAACAACGCTCATCCAGTAATTTTAGGCTTGCCTGTGAGCTGGTTCGTAACGGCAGGATCGGTAAGGTGCAGACCGTGCGGGTGGGGATTCCAGGTAATAACAAAGAGTGTGAGCCAACCTGGGAGTCGGAGGCGGTGCCGGAGGGCTTTGATTACGACCTGTGGCTTGGACCTGCTCCGTGGGCGCCTTATCACAGCCAGCGGTGTCACTATCAATTTCGTTTCATATTGGACTACTCCGGGGGCCAGCCGACCAACTGGGGGGCGCACCACTTGGATATTGCGCAGTGGGGGCTGGGGATGGATGACTCGGGGCCTGTTGAGATTGTTGGTGACGGCGAGTTTCCGAGGACGGGTCTATTTACGACTGCTACGAAGGTGCACTTCGAGGCCACATATGCCAACGGCGTGAGAGTGATCTGCAAAACGGGCGGGTCTAACACGAGGTTTGAGGGAAGCGACGGCCGGGTGGACGTAAAGCGAGGTGGCCTGGAGACCGAGCCGGAGTCGCTAAAAGAGGAGACCATAGGCCCGGATGAGATCCACCTGTACAAAAGCCGGGACCACGTACAGAATTTTTTAGATTGCGTCAGGACGCGCAAGGAGCCCATCTGCAACGCCGAGGTTGGGCATCGTTCGTCCAGCTTATGTCACTTAGGCAATATCGCGATGCTGCTGGGCCGAAGGCTCAGATGGGATCCACAGCGAGAGCGCTTTATCGGTGACTCGGAGGCAAACCGGATGTGTTGGCGGCCTATGCGTTCGCCGTGGCGGTTGTGAAGCTACAATGAACCCGGATTTGCCAGGTAGCAGGCGACAACTAAATAGGATTTCAACAGTATAGGGCGCATAGGAGATAAATCCTAAATCCTAAGCTCTAAATCCTAAACAAATCCGAATTAGCCAAACACGAAATCCAGCTTCGCTAAAGCTATGGTGGACAAGGTTCAGGCTGGAATTCCAGGGAGTCATGTTGACGTTTTGTTTCGGGCAGACTACATTGCTAACAAGAAGTCCGGCGAATGAGCAGCGAAAGTGTTGGATATGATATTGTTCTATCCGAGGGGATATTAGGTCGTGTCTAAAGCCATAGTAGTGTTAACGATTTTCGACAAGTTCTTGAATATCGTTGGTCTGGTTCGTGAAGGCAAGTTGAAGAGGGATGAGAAGACTGACCGAGCACTACATGCACTTTGCAAAGCCCTGAACGAAACGAAAGCGTACGTCACACGCCTAAATCAGGGTAATAAACCTGACCGAAGGCATGAACATGATATTGCATATCTGTGGCCCAAAGCTAGTGTTCCTGTTAGGCATATCGATCCCGATTTGGCGGACAGATGCTTTCTAAAAGGCAGTTATTGGCATGAACCCAAAAGTTGGTCTGAGTCACAGTTGGAAGAAAGTAGAATCGCACTTGATCAGGTATTAGAGAGTACGAAGAAGTTGCTTGTAACTCGTTAAATCAAACAAGTCGTTTGATTGGGACACGGGGCGGCGCACGCGCGTGATGCAGGCGTTATCATCCGTTTTTTGTCCGGCTGAGGGGGAGAAATTTTCAATCAATGCAAAAGACGGGGTGAAAGGGGGGGCGAATAAGCCTCGGCGGGGCCGAGCGGTAACAGATTTGGCCCGGCTAATGGATTTGCCCCGGCCACGGGTGCCGGGGCTAAACGAGTGGCTTGTAATGCCAAGGGGGCAAATAGTTTTGGATTCGACAAGCTCACCAGAGGCTTGATATTGGGTAATGGCAAGGACAAAAGCTGTGGTCGACGTGTCATTGATGACGCAGGCAACCGGATGCGTTGGCGGCCTATGCGGTCGCCGTGGAGGCTATAAAGCAATTGTATAGATCGCGATCAGGTGTTGCTCTCTGCATAACGGGCAGCAAACCGTGCCCAAGCGGCGCCCTTCGGCTGCGCTCAGGACGAGCTTGAGGCTGCCACCCGTCGCTGCGTTGTGTCTGGCGGGGTTTTCTCAGTCGGCCCAGACTAACTGGGACATGTTGATCTGCAATGAGAAACAGCGTCGGAGCTGCTTGTAGGCATCCGGCCAGGTAGCAGGGGCCGTAGCGCTACAGAAGAAATGGCGGTCGCCATCGTGTCCAAGGTAGGTTGCGCGTAAGGAGCGGTTGGGGAACGGCTCTTTGGGCAGTGGTGTGTATTTTCCATCTACCAGCCTTTCTTGCGGGTATGCTGCGTTACAGCCCTGCCAGCCGGCGGGCATGACGTATAAGGTAAAGGCGGAGCGACCACGCTGGTGATTATCTGCAGGCTGCGTTGTGAGGCGGAGGCTTTCTATCGCGATTCCCTTCTCGCCGGCTGTTCGCGTCCAGCCAGTTGGGTTGTCGGCGTCCCAAATGGAGCATACGACCCAGCCTTCAGGAAGGCATTTCCAAACACGGCGTTCCCAATACTGGTAACGTGCATTCTGGATTTCTTCCGGGGTCGGATATCGCTCTAAGACTGGTTTTGGCGGCTTCTGGCCCAAAGCGAGCAGGGATTCGTATGCGGCACGACGTACGTCGTAAGTTATCTTGACGAGCTGGTCCGGGCCGTTGAACCAGTCCTGCCGGCTCTCGTCATAGAGCAGCATCCTCAAGATCTGGACTGTTTTGGAACCCGGGTAGTTGCGGAGCATTTGAGCCCCTTGAATCCGCTGGCTTTGTGATGCAGACCTGGCCTTCGACAGGGCAAGCGAACGGTACTTCTGCTCTGCTGGTACGTTGATATAGCATGCGCTTCCCGCGTAAACCGACGGATAGATATCGGCACCGGGCGGTATCTCAAGGCGGACATAACCCGCCTGCGGCTTGAGTATGTTTGGTGCTCCAACTTCGGGCAGGTCTTTTTTCCAAGCAGCCCACTTTCGGACAATGCTCAGGATATTTTCGGCATCCTCTGCGTGCTGCATATCAGCCTTGTAGACCCACTCGGGTCGCTCCAGGTCAATTACGGATTGTCGTTTTTCTCTGAGAGTCCACCATCCGACAAGGGCCTTGTCATCGTTTTCGCTACCCTTGCTAAGGAAGAATAAGATTGGGTGTCCACTTTTCTTCCATGTTAAGCCTTGAGTATCTCCCTTAAAAAGGCGCAGTCTTATCTTGATGGTGTCGGCAGTCACAGGGCCCTTCAGGACTTCTTGAATTTGGACAGTGATGTCGCGATATATAACAGCATACGGACCAGCGGTATCGGCAGCAGCGATTACTTTTGCGCGGATGATTAGGGGTGAATCGACACTCATCCACTCGAGGCTATCCACAACGTTGATTTCGGCATGGGCAGCCGCGGACACGGACAACAAGAGTGCTACAAACAAGAGCTTTTTCATTTTGCCGGTTGCCCCGAGCAGTTCTATCTGTACGTTGCGCCTTAGGGTATCATCGAGGGCGACACCCTAATGCGCATCTGCAGGAGATGATTCTGGGGAGCAGTATTGGCTCTTCTTCAGCTTGTCTATCATCTCCTGGACTTCTTCGGCGCCTTGATCGTAGAATTTTTCTTCATCCGGGGCGAGCTTCTTTAATAGGCTGAGAAACTCGCCGGCATGGACGCGTTCCTCGTCGGCTATGTCCTTAAGAACTTCCTGCGCGAGTTTGTCGTTGGTAGACTCGGCGAGCTGCGTATAAAGCTGGACAGCTTCGTACTCGGCAGCAACCATAAAGCGTACGGCCCGAATCAGCTCGGCTTCCGTGAGCTTTCTGTCGTTTGCAAGCCCGGAAAAAGGTGATCCAAATTCAGGCATAATAGGCCTCTCTTTCTACACCTACAGGACGGCTTTTTGCAGCCTACGCTAAATATGCACGACCTTAATGCCTGCGAGCTGGCAGTAGGCCTTTATTGGCAGCTCCAGGTTGCCGTAGAGGAACAACTGGTGGAAGCCCTTGGTATCGCGGGAGTCAGCCATATCGTCCATCTCAAGCTCAACAGAGGTACGACAGCCACCTGCAGGTGGCGTATCGATGTTGCGAAGCACCCGGCCTGTGCCAAGGATGATGGTACCTGGGCCCTCGAACTCCATAACGGTGGCCTTTTGGCCTATCCGCCAGAGCACCTGTGGCGCGACTCCACTATTGGACTCGGAGTGACTGCGCAGGATGAAAGGCTCAGCCGGCTTGTCGAAGCCATCGAGCTTTGTCGGGCAGGAGCAGTGTGCGCCCATTAGGGTATTGTTTACAGTATTGGGAGCGGGATCCTGCATGAAGCCGGGGCGGTTGCACAGAAGGGCCATCAGGCGTAGAGAAATTGCAGCGTTCCAGTCGGCCTCACAGCAACCCACGGAACCCTCGTCGTTAAGCCTCAGCCAAGCGATGCAGGGCGGGCATGGGATCTGGCGCGTCTCAACCAACGACAGACAGTCCAAGGAGATGCCCTGACAGTTTTCGTCAGCCATGATTTGGCGGGCGACGACGTAGTTCTTTGCGGCATTTAGGATGTCCTGCCTGGTCGGCTCGACTATTTTTTTGGCGTTCTTGGTGTAGTAGTCGGCGATGGCTCTCGCCTCGTCGGTCATCTGGGTTTTTTTGACCTGCTCGGGCCAGCGTTGGTGCGGTATGTAGTGCAGGGTGGTGCCTATGACGTCAAGCTTGCGGTCTTCGGTTTTATTGCCTGCGCAAACGCAGAGGCGTGAATTTTTCATATCCGAAATCGTTTTTAGCATCCGCAAGCCTGTTTCGAGCCAGTCGAGGTCCTGTGTGGCTGCGACGAAGACGCCGGGGATGTTGCGGGTTGCCTGGAGGTCGCCGGTAAAGGAAGTTCCCATCGGGCTGAAGACAATCGTGGGGATTTTTCCTCGCTCTTTGGCAATTTTGTTGGTCTTGCCCCAGGAATCGAAGCCTGTGTGGTGGAGGCACATGCTGATAACGATAAGCCCGTCTGGCGGGATTTTCTTAAGGCTCTCAAGCAGCGAGCTGACTCTGTCATCATCGTGGAGGGGCTCTTTGACGACGACCAGGTCTACTGCGAGTTTCTCTGCTGCTTTGTTGAGTATCTGTGTGTATTGGCGCTGGCGGGCGTTGATGTCATAGGCGGCGCCGGGCCAGCCCATCCAGTAGCCGTCTACGTTCGGGCGCACAAATACCGCGCGGATGAGTGGTTTGCCGGCAGGGCTGTATTGGGCAGCGAAGAGCGACGAGGCAAAATCAAGGACGCCCATCTTCATGGCTAACGCCATACTACCAGTGCCTGCCAGGAACCTGCGACGATTCATCTTAACAGGACAGCCGGGTGCGCAAGATTTGTTGTTGGTCTGCATTTGTGATTCCTCCCTAAATGTCGGATTTGAGCTGACCTTTCACCGAAACACAATTATGACCCACTCCGGCCGCTCAGCCGGATCGTTTACCGGTCAACATTTTGGCCGAATTCTACTGGGATCGATTGGAATGGTCAAACGAATAATCCTTTTGGCTTGTGAACACGGGCTGTGGGGAGTATATTCTTTTGAAAATAGCGCGTAGCGGTGAGGAAAATCGTGTTGGCAGTACGATAAGAAAGAATCCGAAAACCGAAATTCGAAGCACGAAACAATATCCAAATTCAAATGCCAAGATGACCAAAACGCTTAGAATTTTGAATTCTTCTCATTTGAGGTTGTCCTCTAAACGGAGATTTTAAAGGAGTTAGGGATGAAACCTAAACTTGTAGTCATCGGTGCGGCCGGGCGCATGGGCAAGCGTATCCTATTTTTGGCTGGCGAGTCCGACGAGTTTGACGTTGTGGGAGCAATCGAGCGGGAGGGGCATCCCGATATCGGCAAGGACGCCGGGCTGGTAGCGGGGGCAGGGGCGATGAACGTTGAATTGAGCAGCACGTATCCGGCCGGTGCCGATGTGGCAATCGACTTCTCACAGGCCATAGCGGCCGATAAAACAGTGGATTACTGTTGTGAAAAAGGCGTTGGGCTTGTCTTAGGCACGACCGGGCTAAGCGACAAACAGCGGGAAAAGATCAGAAATGCCTCTGAGAAGGTGCCTGTTTTATACGCCACGAATATGAGCGTGGGGATGAACGTTCTGTTCTCTCTGGTGGGCAAGGTCGCAACGATGCTCGGCGAGGAGTACGATGTGGAGATAATCGAGCAGCACCACCGGTTCAAGAAGGACGCTCCGAGCGGCACGGCCCTGACATTGGCAGAGAATATATGCAAGGCGACAGGTCGAGATTTGGCCGAATCTCTTGTCCAGGGCAGAAGTGGTAAGGATGCGGCCAGGGAAAAGGGGACTATTGGCGTACACGCCATCCGGGCGGGAGATATTACCGGCGTTCACTCGGTAATCTTTGGGACGCTCGGCGAGAAGATAACTCTCAATCATACCGCCCATAGCAGGGACACGTTCGCGCGCGGGGCACTACGAGCGGCAAAGTGGCTCGTTGGAAAAAAGCCAGCTTTGTACTCGATGGCGGACGTCCTGGGTATGGAATAGTCGTGGGCCTGCATCAACTAATCATCCTGCCAGTGCCGGCGGAAGGAGCCAACCAGAGCGGCTCTGCATTTCTCGCTGCGAAGTGCGCTTGGCGAGCCGGCAGTCACTCAAGATTGGCACTTACTCGGGTCGTGGGCAATCGCCGGGGAGGTCGGCATCCGTCTTTTTCCAATTGGCGATAAGAATGGCCAAATCATTGCTCATTACCCTATAGTTCTGGAAGCCCTGCGACTTGTGGTCGATGTCGGCGCAAGGGTCAAGCGTAGCATCGTCAATAAGCTTCTTCCAGTTAGCGGCGACAACGCCCAAGTCGTTGCTCATTACCCGGTATTTCTGGAAGCCCTGGGTAGCACCATCCGCATCTCCATCACAGTGATACCCCCGGCACCAACAACAGGGTCCTGCCAAGGCCTTCCAGTCATTGTATGTGGAATACGTAGAGGGAAAGCACTCAGGTATTGCTCTGAGCGATTTACTTGCCTCGGCTGTGCCGCCATAAGCACCCATATTGATGACACCGCCGTTAGGATCCGGTTCTTCGCCTACATCGGTACAGGGATTGCCTGCATCGATGCAGGGGCTTGTTACATCATCCTGCAGCCAGCCTTGGCTGTTCGGGTCCCATCTGCCTGCTTGGGATTTCAGATGATAGTCCCCGTTCACCCAGTAATCATCGTTCACATCTTCCGGTGTCCCATTAGCATCCCAGACGCCAGCGTCAGCAAAACATGGGTCCGTATCAATGTTGCCTTCCCCAGGCCATCCGCCGTCAATATTGCTATATGACACCAAAGCGCTTCCATACATTTCTCCCTCAAGCGAGGCCGTGTTTCCCCAAACGATACAGTTCTCCAGTCGTGGGCTGCGCTCGTTGTATATAGCTGCGCCGTACGTTCCTCTGTTTCGGCTCAACGTACAATTGGCCAGCTTTAACGAGTGAGTACTGTTCTTGTTGTAGAGCCCACCACCTTCTTGTGCCGTATTACCCGTCAAAGTGCAATTCGTCAGTTTAATCACTGGTCCTTGGCCACCCGAGGACCCGGTATGAAAGTACAGGCCCCCCACCTTTGTTCTCCGCCGAATTGGCGGAGAGTGTGCATGCGCTCACTTCTGCCGAGGTATCGTAAGTGCACATACCGCCCCCATCATAAGCGGCATTCTCGGTGAATGTACAACACTTGGCAAGCAAAGAATCACACCAATAATTGTACATCCCACCGCCTTCGAGCCTTGCGGTGTTGGCGGTAAGCGTGCACTCTGTCAGCGTTGGTCTGCAGCCATGAATGTTATACATAGCACCCCCACGCACCAGTGCGGAGTTCCCACTAAATGTGCAATTCACCAAGTTCGCATCGCAGTTGGTATAGCAGTATATAGCGCCTCCATTCTGTGCTGAATTTCCGCTGAACTTACAGCCCACAAAAACACCACTGCCACCATTTCTGATACCCATTGCACCACCGTCTGCTCGTGCTGAGTTACCGCTAAATATGCATTCCAGCAGGGTTGAGCTGGCTTCCCAATTATACATTCCGCCTCCATTATTTGCTGAATTTTCCATGAACAGGCAATCGCTTAGCGCCGGATTCCCTTTACTACTGTTGTATATTCCACCACCGTTAGCCACCGCAGAGTTACTTGTGAACGTGCAATTATGGACAGTCGGATTACCCACGGTGTTCAACATGCCGGCCCCAGTCTTGTGCGAGCCGGAGCCATTGGCATTGCCGGCTGTGATGGTGAACCCGTCGAGGATCGCCGTTTTGCTGGTCCCGTCGGCGGTCACGACATGGTAGCTATTCTCTCCTCTGTTGGGGTGATCTACCAGGTCGCACGGGTCACTCACGGCAACGTCGTTGCCATCGAGGTCGCCGCTGAGTGTGCTTTCGTACAGGTTTGGGTCACGTTCTCCCCAGCTACCCCCGCCAGGCGGAAAGCCACCGTACATGGCTACGTTATCCATAAGCTGGAACGTGGCTTCACGGTCGCCGGTGCCGTTTGGTTCGGCTGCGTTACTGTCCGGCGTATAGACGCCCTGAGCTACCCAGATCTCTACTGGCTTGGTTTCAGAACGGGCGTTAGCCAGAGCGTCTTGAAGGAACCTGTAGGCATCGGCCCAGGTTGAGCCGTCATTTGCCCCTGTAGCATCGGCGTCGACATATATGACCTTGCCGAGAGCAGTGGACGTAAGTATCAGCAGACAGACAGATACTAGTAAACTGCGCTTCAGAATCACTCTGCTGGTCATTTTGAATCTCCTCTGGCCGGATTCAGACCACGGCAAGATTGGGCTCCACGTGGGAGAAGCCTGGTTGAGACGTCAAGAAGCCCGCTCCCTATGTTTGCATAAACACAGGCGATCTAATTCAGAGAAGAATGTCAAGACAAATTGGGGGACTTTTGGAGAATAAAAGGGCAAGAACGTGTTGGAGAGAAGCTTCGAGTGGTTCGCCGGCGAGGCAGATGTTCAAGTATCTCGTGATCGGGGCAAAAGAATGTAAGTATCGTGTGCTCTTTGACTTGTGAACTTGTCTGGCTAAGGGGGCCAGTCGGTGCCTTTTATGCCGTGGATTGTGAGGTTTGCGTCCGGCAGGTCATCTCTGGCGGGGCGGATTTGGGTGGCCTGGAGGAAGCGGACGTGGCCATCTGCGAACAGGAAGTTGCGCGAGCCCTGCCAGGACCACCAGCCTTTATCAGGGTCTATAGGCGCGTGGTTGCTGAGCCATTCCCCGATGAGTATCTTGCCGGATGGATGACCAACATCAGAACTGTGCTGGGGGATGGACGGCTGAGGATTTGTATAGGTGTCGGCAGGGCTGCTCATGGCGTCGATTTGCTGCGGACTGTGATAGAAGGTCATCGAGTAGGCGTAACTGGTGGATTCGTATTTTTCCTTGGAGACGCGGTCGTGCGGGCAAAACAAAACGGAGGGATTATTCACATCGATGCTGCCTCCCAGGTACGGCTCGACAAAGGCTCGCCAGCCGCGTCCCATCCACAGCCAATAGCCTGCCGGCAGCGGGTCCTGGGCACAGGGATATGTATTATCGCTTGCATCCAGGTACAAGTGCATGGCCAGGTTGATTTGCTTGAGATTGTTGGTGCAGGTCAAACGCATAGCCGTAGACTTGGCCTTCATGAGCGAGGGCGTAAGTATGGCAAGCAAAAGGGCGACGATTGCGATGACAACAAGCAGCTCGATGAGGGTAAAGCCGGACCGAATTGAATTTCGAAATTCGAAATCCGAAGCACGAGACAATGTCAAAGCCCGAATGTTCAAATGACCAAAACGTTTAGAATTTCTGATTTCTGTCATGCGGATTTGTCTGGACTTTTGGCTGCCGAAGGCGAGTAGAATCGAAACGCAGCGTTGCCTGGCAAATTTCGGATTTGCGCTTATCATTTTGCACTTTGCGGGAAACCGGTCACTACTCGACTGTAACGCTTTTTGCAAGGTTTCGGGGTTTGTCCACATCGTGTCCGCGGAGCACAGCAGCGTGATAGGCCAAGAGTTGCAGCGGCACAACAGTTAGCATCGGCTGCAATATTTCCGGTGCGTCAGGGATCGTAATTAAATGATCGGTCTGGGCGATGGCGGACTTGATATGCTCGTCGCCTTCGGTTGCAACGACGATAATTTTGCCGCCTCGTGCCCTGACTTCGGCGATATTTCCCATAATCTTGTCATATTGTGGGCCGGCTGGGGCAATAAAGACGGCGGGCATGCCGTCAACAATTAAAGCAATCGGTCCGTGCTTCATCTCTGCAGCCGGCAGGCCCTCAGCATGAATGTAGCTTATTTCCTTTAGTTTCAAAGCTCCTTCAAGGGCAACGGGATAATTGAAACCTCTGCCGAGGAAAAGCCAATTGTCCCTGTCGATGTTTGCTGAGGCGATTTCTCTAATGTGGTCGGACTGCTGGAGGATTTGGGTTATCTTGTCGGGTATTTGAGAAAGCTGCTCGATGTGGCGGGCGGCCTCGGTACTGCTGATATGTCTTCTTCTTGCCAATTCAATCGCCAGCATTGTCAAGACAGCGACCTGGGCGGTAAAAGCCTTCGTACTGGCGACGCCGATTTCGGGCCCGACGTGCAAATATATCCCTGCGTCGGTGGCTCTGGCGATGGACGAGCCGACGACGTTGACAATACCGAGCACCGTCGCGCCACGTTCACTGGCCTGTTCGACGGCTGCAAGCGTGTCGGCCGTTTCGCCTGATTGGCTTATTGAGATAACGACGGTTCCATCGCCAATGATGGGGTTGCGATATCGAAATTCGCTGGCGTATTCGGTCTCCGTCGGAATGCGCGCCAACTGCTCAAACAGAAATTCGCCGACCAAACCGGCGTGGAATGCCGTACCGCAGGCAGTAAGGACAAGGTGTTTGGTACGGGTCAACTCGCGCAGGTAGTCGTCTATACCTCCAAGCTTTATCTTTCCACTTTGCCTGTCTACTCTGCCGCCCATGCACGTACTCAAAGCCCTGGGCTGTTCGAAAATCTCCTTGAGCATGTGGTGTGAAAAGCCACCCAGCTCGATTTGATCCAGCGAGAACTCGATTTGCTGCAAGTCTTTAGTGACAGTGACATTGTCAATCGTTTTTGTATGAAAGGCGCTAGGGCTGATGGTGACCATTTCGTTGTCGGCGAGGTATATTGCCTGCGTTGTATGCTCCACTATTGCGGCGGCATCGGAGGCGAGGATGTATTCGCCGTCGCCGACACCCAGAATCAAAGGGCTGCCCTTTTTGGCGCCGATCAGCATATCGGGAAAATCGGAGCAGACGATGGCCAGCCCGTAGGTACCGTGCAGCTCGGCAAGCGCCTTCTGTACAGACCACTCAAACTTGTTCTGTGCGGTGGGTATTTCCGGGGCTTGTCCCTCGGCATCCTTAGCGTAGAAATAGCCAATCAGGTTTGCTATCACCTCGGTGTCAGTGTCGCTTGCGAAATTGGCACCTTCGTTTTGCAGCCACGTTTTGAGGGTGGCGTAGTTTTCGATAATGCCGTTGTGGACAACGGTGATTTTGCCCGTATAGTCGATGTGTGGATGTGCATTAACGGTGTTTGGCTCTCCGTGTGTAGCCCAACGTGTGTGACCGATGCCGAGTGTGTCTGTGCTGTCAACCTCATTTAGAATCTCTTGTAGAGCGCTGATACGACCGCTGGTCTTTTTGATCTTTATCCCGTCACTGCCCAATAGCGCCAGACCAGCCGAATCGTAGCCTCGATACTCAAGACGTTTTAGGCCCTCCATAAGGATCGGCTGTGCCACTTTCTTACCCAGATAAGCTACTATGCCACACATTTATACAATCCTTACTCGCGAGAACGTGACCTGATAGACCGTCGCAAAATGGTAATTGAACAATACAAGGTACAACGTAAAAGCAAAAAGGAGCCTTCACATATATCAGGCAAAGTCTCGGTATTATAGGAGAATCCTTCCGCTTCAACAAATCAATTCTACTTAATTGCTCTATCAGATATTCTCATTTGACGAACAAGGTTTTAAGCAGTTTAATCAAGTTTATGATAGTTGTTATCGACTACAATGTTGGAAACATCAGGAGCGTTTGCAATGCGCTGCGGCACATAGGCTGCGATGCAGCACTTACGCGTGACCGCGGAACGATTGAAATCGCTTCTGGCCTGGTTCTGCCCGGCGTTGCGGCCTTTGGCTATGCCATAAGCGCGTTGGGTTCGCTAACCGGGCTTATACGGGAAGTTGCCTTGGCGAAGAAGCCTTTGCTGGGTATTTGTGTCGGCTACCAAATGCTCTTTGACCGTAGCAGCGAGTATGGCAACCACAACGGGCTCGGGCTGGTCTCCGGCAGCGTTGTCCCAATCCCGGCAGGCAGGACAATTCCACACATGGGCTGGAATGAGGTGAAGATGCCGGAAGATATGGAGCTATTTACCGGCCTTGGCGAAGAAAGGCATTTCTATTTCGCACACTCATTCTATGCCAAAGTCACTGACAGTCAGGCCAGAATCGCGTATACCGACTATGGCTTTGCGCTGGCTGCGTCGGTGCAGAAGGCAAACATATATGGCGTACAGTTTCACCCCGAAAAAAGCAGCAAGGCCGGCCTGCAAGTCCTGAAGAATTTTTCCGAAATTTGCCAAGAAGGACAATCGGGATGCTGACGAAGCGAATTATTCCCTGCCTCGATGTCAAAGATAATCGCGTGGTCAAGGGCATCCAATTCCTGAACCTTCGCGATGCGGGCGACCCCGTGGAGCTCGGTGCGAGATACAGTGACACCGGCGCCGATGAACTGGTATTTCTTGATATCACGGCCACGATTCGTTCCCGGAAAACGATTGTCGAGCTTGTGGAGAAGGTTGCAGAGAATGTCTTTATCCCGTTTACAGTTGGCGGTGGCATTCAGACAGTCGAGCAAATCGACATGATTCTACGAAGCGGAGCCGACAAGGTTTCGGTAAATACCGCTGCGGTACAAAACGCAAATCTGATTGTGGAGGCTGCGCAACGATTTGGAAGCCAATGTGTCGTCGTTGCCATTGACGCGCGCCGGGCAAAGGACAAGCCCAGCAGATGGCAGGTGTGCGTAAAAGCCGGCTCAGAGCCGACCGAAATTGACGTCGTTGAATGGGCTATTAGAGCAGAAGAGCAGGGTGCAGGTGAAATACTGCTGACCAGTATGGACGCCGACGGCACTAAGGCAGGCTACGACAATGAATTGAACAGAGCCGTTACGGATGCAGTTAATATTCCTGTTATAGCGTCCGGCGGAGCAGGTAGCCTCGAGCACCTCTATGAAGCCATCGTTGACGGAGGGGCTGACGCTGTGCTTATGGCTTCAATCACACACTTCGGAAATTATACCATAACACAGATGAAAGAGTTCCTTGCCAAGCGCGGCATAGCTGTGAATCTTTGATTTTAGCCGCCTCGTATATTTGGCGATTTTTAGTAGCGACGGCCGCCGCCAAAACCGCCTCGTCCGCCACGTCCGCCGCCACCAGAACCGCCTCGTCCGCCACGTCCGCCACCACCAAAGCCGCCTCGTTTTCCACCGCCGCCACGAGGATTGGCTCTGGGACGAGCCACATTAACGGTAAGAGCGCGTCCTTTCAAATCGGTGCCGTTAATTTCGTCTATTGCCTTTTGGGCCTCATTCTTAGACGGCATTTCCACGAACCCGAAACCTCTCGGTTCATCGGTGAATCTGTCCCTTATCAGATTGACAGATTCGACCTGGCCAAAGGCTTCGAAAGCCTGACGCAAATCATCTTCGGTTATCTCACTGGACAAATTGCCTACATAAATATTCACTTTGATTTCCTTCCTTAATCTTTAAAACTTATACCGGGGCTCCGGATACGATTGATTACTGCATCGCTACAATCATTTCTTCGGCGAATCATCAAATGACCAATTTTACCCGAATAGTCTCACAACGCAAGAAGATTAGATAAAAAAATATCAGACCCTACGGAATAGCAATAAATCTCCGATTGTAGGCCTCTGATCGTTGTGAAAAAGGAAGGGATCCGGTAGTCTAAAGCCAACAACTTTGGATCGTCGTTTCCGGCGAAATGACAATTATATTTGACTTGGCGGAGCCACGTTGTTTTTGAGTAGTGTGTAGGCTTTGTCTTTGGCTGGCTTGCAATTGATTGGTTGTGAGTGCCGAAAATGGTTGCACCGAGCATTGTAATAACTGCCGGGACCCTTCGCGACGTACCGCTGGCGGTCGCTTTGGCTGTGCTCGCTTTAGGAGCGTTGGTGCTCGTTATTTCGATAGTCCGCCTGTATAAATTCAGGGCAAGTAAAACCTGGCTCTGGACGACCGGCGAGATTACGTCTTGCGAAATGGAGACAAAAAGCAGGGCCGGACGCGGACGATCCATTGCCTATCACGCAGCAATAGTCTATGACTACTTGGTCCGAGGCACAAGATACTCCGGCAAGCGGATTTGTTTCGGTGATTACGGCAGCAGTAATCCTAACCATGCCCGCCAGATTCTGAATCGCTACCCTGCCGGTCAGCAAGTCAGCGTATACTACAACTCTTCAAAGCCAGAGGATTCGGTACTCGAACGAAGCCTGAGCTGGACTGTATATCTTACGCTGATGGTCGGAGCTGCAGTTTTTGCGTTGGGAGTGCTGCTGACTCTCAAGCATTTCCAGAGATAGCGGCGCGGGCTCACTTGAGCCATTCGTATAGCTCGTAATGGTGTTTGTTCATGCCCAGTTTTTCGTACACTGTCTGTGCAGACTTGTTTTGCTTATCCACATACAGGCGCAGGCCCATCAGCTCCGGCGATTGCTGCACCTGTCTTTTCAAATTCAAATATAACTTCTTAAACACGCCACGTCCGCGGGCCTCACCGATAACATAAAGCGAGTGTATCCAGAGCACGGTCCCGTTGCGCCAGTCACTCCATTCGGGTATCGTCAGAAGGACTCCGAGTACCTCGCCATCTTCCTCCGCCACCCAATAGGTCCCGCGTGCAGGCTGCTCGAAAACGCCACGCACTCCCTTGCTTACGACGTTGGCATCGAGCTGAAGCCCTTCCGTCTCCTTGGCCATCCATAGCTGCAGTTCAACGATATGATCGACATCGGTCCGTCTTGCTTTGCGAATCTTAATCATACTGACGAGCCTATCATCCGCTTGGAGTTACCCATCCTTGCTACCGTGTCGTTTGAAGAACTCAGAAAATGTCCAAATATGTTTCAATCTCCCAGTTGGTAACCTGCTTTTTGGACTCGTCCCACTCCTTTGTTTTTACGTCGATGTATCTTTCAAAGAGGTGCTCTCCGAGGACCTGGTGGATGAGCTTGTCTTTTTTGAGCTCGTCCAGGGCTTCCCTCAGGGAGGTCGGCAGGAGGCTGATCTTTTTCTTAACCAGACTTTTTCCGTCAAGCTGGTAGATATTTTCTTCGACCGGCTGTGGCGGTGTCAGGTCATTCTTTATTCCGTCGAGACCTGCCTTTAACATCACGGCAAATGCCAGATACGGGTTGCAGGAAGGATCGGGACACCTTAACTCGATTCTGGCCGCTTCTTTTCTCTGCCTGAACCATTTGGGCACCCTCAAAAGAGCAGAGCGGTTCATCGCGGCCCAGGTAATGTAGACGGGCGCTTCGAACCCGGAAACGAGCCTCTTGTACGAATTGACGGTGGGACAGAGGATTGCGCACATGGCGTTAACGTGCTTTATTTGCCCTGCTATGAAATTGTAGGCGATCCTGGATAGATTATATTCGTGCTCCTTGTCGTAAAATGCATTTGTTTTCGTGTTAGTATCAAACAGACTCTGATGTGCGTGCATTCCGGACCCGGGCTTATCCATTATCGGCTTTGGCATAAATGTTGCGTGTAGATTGTGCATTTGAGCGATTTTCTTTGCGCTATATTTCAGGGTAACGACCTTGTCGGCGATGTCGAGGCAGTCACCGTAATGAAAATCGATCTCGTATTGGCCGAGCCCGACCTCGTGGTGAGAGGTTTCAACCTTAATTCCGAAACTCTCAAGTGCGGCTATCATCTCTTTTATTACGCTATATCCTTCGTGTGAGGAAAGGTCGAAATAGCTGCCGTAATCCAAGGGGGCGGTTCTCTCCTGGCCATCAGCTCTGAACAAATAGAATTCGGGCTCTGGTCCGACATTGAAGATAAAGCCCTGTTTTGCCGCTTCATCGGCTGCTTGTTTAAGGATAAATCTGGGGTCTCCTTCAAAAGGTTTTCCGTCGGCGCGGTAGATATCGCATATAAGCCTTGCCGTTTTGCCATTTTTTGTAAGCCAGGGTACGACGGCGTAGGTTGTCGCAACGGGCTTCAGAAACAGGTCGCTCTCCTGGATTCGCGCAAAACCCTCGATTGAGGAGCCGTCAAACCAAACTCCGTCGGTCAGCGCGTCCTGGAGCTGCTCAACCGGTATGATGACCTCCTTTATTAGGCCCAAGAGATCGGTAAACTGCAGGGTGATGAATTTGATCTCGTCTTTCTTTACCTGCTCCAAAACCGTCTTAATGTCCATCTGGAATCCCTTCTAAATTTGCAACCGACGATTAAGAATCTTTCAGCATTTCCGGCGCAAAGGGCGCCGACAATATGACGCCGCCTATTCTGGTGGTTGCGCGGAAAACTGCAAGACAAATCTGAAAAATCAAGGTGCGCCGCGGCCAACAGCGCTCACTTGTCCCGCAACAGGCGGGCCACAGCGCGAATATGTTCGGGGGTCGTTCCACAGCAGCCGCCGACGAGGCGTGCGCCAGCCCTGACGCACTCGGTAATACCTGCGGCAAAGGGTTCTGGGGCCATCTTGAATATAGTCTTGTCATCAACCAATTTGGGCTTGCCTGCATTGGGTTGGGCCACAATCGGAATTGTCGTTGCCGACCGAAGCAGAGAGACGACTGTGGCCATCTGAGCTGGGTCGATATCGCCACAGTTGGCGCCGATGACATCTGCGCCGGCATCGGTGAGCGTTCTCGCACACTCCTGGGCGGAATTGCCCATCATTGTCCGCCCACCTTTGGTGTCCGTCGCAAAGGCTATCGAGACAATCACGGGCAGCGGGAAGTTATCCTTGCAGGCGCGCAGGGCACACATCGCCTCGCGCAGGTCAAACATGGTTTCTACGATGAAGGCGTCAACGCCGGATTCTGCAAGGATTCCAGCCTGCTCCTTAAACGCATCGTAGAATTCAGACTCTTTGTAGGTACCATAGGGTTCAAGCAGTTGGCCCGTCGAGCTGATGTCGCCGAGCACATACTGATTGTTGTCGGCAGCTTGTCGTGCCAATTCGACCCCGGCTTGATTCACATCTCGCACCGGTACGCTTAGATTGTGAGTCTCGATGTAGATACGGTTCATCGTCAGAGTGTTGGCGGTCAAAGCGTGACATCCGCATTGGGCGTATTCTCGATGAATCTCCAATACTGCCTGGGGGGTGACAAGGTTATTTTCAGCACGAGACATCAGGCCACGCTTATCCAATTGGGTGCCCATAGCCCCGTCGAGCAGGACTATCCTCTGAGATCTTAGCAATGCTGAAAAATCCATCATCTGTCTATTCAAAAACGTTTTTGGCTGGCAATACGAACGAGAGACAGGTCACTCCCGCTTCTTTGATTTTTTGGCTTTCTCAGGGTCATAGTTGGGATTCGGCGTTAACATCTGGGCGTTTACTCTCTTTCGCCACTTGGTCAGCATGTTTTTCAGTTGCCTGGTCTTATCCGGCATTTCTTTGGCCAGGTTGTTTTGCTCTGCGATGTCATTAGTGAGGTGGTAAAGCTCGAACCTGTTGCCGGGGCCGCAGATACTTTCGTCGAACCATTCGATGAGCTTATAATCGCCCATGCGAATAGCCCCGCAAGGCCCGATACTGCTGGAATGATAGTGTGGATAGTGCCAGTAGATGGCCTTGCGATCAGGTGAGCCGGTTTGTGCCAGGAGCGGCACGAGACTAACCCCATCGACCGATTTTTCTGCTCTGTTCTCTAAGCCAAGGATGTCCAAGAAGGTCGGGAAGAAATCGACGCTGGTTACCGGGTGGCTGCAAGTGCTGCCGGGCGTGACCATCCCAGGCCAACGCACAATCAGAGGTACCCTGATGCCACCCTCGTACAAATTGGCTTTGCCGCTACGTAAGGGAGTCTGCTTGGCCGATCTCTCCAATCCGCCATTATCTGAGAAGACAACGACAATCGTTTTGTCGGCAATCTTCAGCTCATACAGCTTTCTCAATAATCTGCCCACGCTGCTATCGAGCTCCTCAATCATCGCTGCGATTACAGGGTTGTTCTGGGGCAGATCTGAGCCGGGCTTGTTTTTGTACTTCTCGATGAGCTTGCTTTTGCCCATAACCGGCGTGTGTATTGTATTGTGAGTGACATAGAGGAAGAAGGGTCTATCTCTATTGTTCTGAAGAAATTCCAGCGACCTTTGTGTAATGGCTTCGACATTGTGAGCGTCTTTTTCAGGGTCATGGGAAGATGTCGGCTTGTAAGTCACCATGAATTCATCAAAGCCTTGTTTGTCGGGGTTGTAAGGCTCGCCCTGCGGCGGCTTTTTGGCGATGCTGAGGTGCCACTTACCAAAGCTCGCGGTGGTGTAGCCGGCGGGCTTGAGGACCTCGGCGATTGTAATTTCTCCGAGCGGCAGGTACTTTTGCCACTCTGGCTGGCGGAGCCTTTCGTATGGATAGCTGCCGCCTGCTATGAAGTCGGTCAGGTGTAGGCGGGCCGGATATTTGCCGGTCATGATGCTGGCGCGTGTCGGCGAGCAAACCGGACATGCAGCGTATGCATCGGTGAATCTCATCCCCTCTCTGGCCAGTCGGTCGATATTGGGGCTTTCATAATAATCGCTGCCATAGCAGCCCAATTGAGACCATCCAAAATCATCCGCGAGGATAAAAAGCAAATTCGGCCGGTACGGGAGGTCTGTGTCTGGACTCTCAGAGCCACGCCTACCTGCTTTGCTGACGGATTTGGGGAACATAAATGCCACCGCTCCAAGTGAGGCCGATTTAATGAATTCCCTGCGATTCATCCGATTGGAGGGTTGCCGCAATGCGAGGTCCCAGACTTTCGCTTCTTGTCTCATATTCTTGCTCCCACACGAGTCTTCGGCGGGGCTATTGTGTGGAGTCCTTAACTGCGATACAGAGTCTATCCTCCACATAGGATATACAATTTCGGCTTTCATGTTAAGGACATTCTGCAAGGAGGGCGTAGCGAACGTGAGATGACTGCCTGTTCGTTTTTCCGGGTTTTCAGCTTCTTCGGCAGCGATCAAAGAATGAAGTCGGAAACAAAGTCGAGATACCCCCTTGAGCCCGGCTTCAGACCGGAATGCCGATGAACAGACTGCAGAACGGTGCGTAGCCCGTCTCGCCATATATCATCCGAAACGTCTGCACGAAGCTCGCGGACGCCTCTCAGACCTTCGTGCAACGATGCGGCTCGTGGGTCCTGCGGCACATCATGACGGATGGCTGCCTTCAGAGCATCCGCAACGATGCAATCGTCGATGCTGTGGTCGTCGCGGTAGCCAGAGACCAGAATGAACTCGATGTTCTGAAGTACATCTTGATGGTCTCTGGTCATTCGTTTCAACAATTTGCCAGATCCCAGCATCGCCTTTGAGTTTCGTTGCAAACTCATTTGCCGGATATTGGCCTTCTTTTGCAGAGCACGTTTGCGTCTCAATCGCTTTAACTTTGACATGGAAAGGCTCCCTTCAGGCAGCTATTATTGCCGCGCGCTATACAGCTTCAGTCGTCATTTGCTCTGGCCGATAGACACTGGTGGTTCCATCGGCGTCGATTTATACTGTGTCGCCCTTGGTAAATTTGCCGGCCAAAAACGCTGCCACCCTGCAGCTTGTCGCTTTGACAAATTCCCTGGGATTCGCCCCGTTGGAAGGTTCCTGCAAGGGGGGGTGGCAAATCTTCACTTGTTGTTTCATATTCTTAGCCCCGCTGGAATTTCCAACGAGGGTCCGTTATACGACGTCCTCAGCTACAAGATTAAATTCGACTCTCCAGAGAGTATAAATGATTTCTTGTTTGGAGTCAAAATAGGTTAAGGTCAGTCTCCTGCTACATCCGTTTGTACACGCACAGTGACTCAGCGACACACTCCGGGCCAAAGCGAAGAGAGGCCAATATTCTACGTAGTACAACTGTACCGGTACAGCACAGAAATCCGGCGAAGTTGAGGTTGCTGTGCCTGATCATGTGAAATTTTCATCTTTCCAAGCACGGAAGTCTATTGTATTTATAGCTGTAATGAGGATAGAAATTTTTGCGCCTCCTGCTGCAGATAATCTCAAGTGCGTAGGCAATAAGGAAACCATAATGGCCAGGCACAACGCGCTTTATGCTCGATTGAGTTTAGGTCTGATCGCGCTAATGGTGTTAGCGACTTTGAGCACCGCAGGGCTGCCCCGGGAAAAGGGTAATCCAGGTACAGTCAAACCAAAGGAGCTTGCCTTGCCTGCGAAGAATAGAGAGTCAGCGGGCCGACTCGAAGAGAGTATGATGGCAAGCCCTCATCGAACTTCCGCTTCAATTGCAGAACCAGTTTTGCTGCGAATCGAGATTAGAGGCGTGACTTTTGAGCTTGTACGGATTCCAGCGGGGCAGTTTCTGATGGGCTCCGAGACCGGCGATAGCGATGAAAAACCGGTGCACCGCGTTCGTATCGGCGAGAGTTTCTATATGGGTAAGACCGAGGTAACAGTGCGTCAATTCCAGGCTTTCACGAAGGCCATGGGATACAAGACCGAGGCGGAGAAAGGCAGATGGGCGTCGAATTACGCTTGGGGATTTCCCATAGTGCCAGGGCGTGACCTCAGTTGGCGTCAGCCCGGATTGGCGCAATCCGAAAACGACCCGGCAGTATGTATAAGCTGGAACGACGCGGTCGCTTTCTGCAGGTGGCTCTCAAAGGAAACGGGTGACTGCTACCGGCTACCCACGGAAGCGGAATGGGAGTATGCGTGTCGTGCCGGCGGCAAAGGTGCCTGCGCAGGAGACCTGGATGAGATGGGGTGGCATCGTGAGAACTCAGCGAGCAAGACTCACCCGGTAGGCCGGAAAAAGCCGAATGCCTGGGGACTGTATGACATGCACGGCAACGCCTGGGAGTGGTGCCTGGATGTCTGGCACAGCAGTTACCAGGGCGCTGCGACCGATGGCAGTGCCTGGCTGACCGAGGATTACCTGCCCCGTGCTGCAATTCGACGCGTGCTGCGTGGCGGTGCATGGTGCAGACTCGCTTTTGAACTGGGCGCGACTTACCGCTATCGCGGCACTTCAGATTTCAGGAGCGATGGCACGGGTTTTAGAATTGCGCGTTCAACACGTGACATCAATGCAGAGCCAACAATCAGCGGCCCAGCCTGGGGACGCCCAGGCAGACAGATTGGGCCATCGCCGATGAGCCAGAGTGCGAGCAAGCAGAAGCTAACTGTCGATGTAGATGGTGTACATTTTGAATTTGTGCGAATTGCGCCCGGAGACTTCCTGATGGGCTCGAATAGGGATGGTGGTGAACAGCCGGTGCATCGGGTGCGTATCAGCCATAGCTTCGGTATCGGCAAAACAGAGGTAACCGTACGGCAGTTCCGTGCCTTCGTCGAAGCCACGGACTACCAAACGGACGCTGAGAAGGAGCGGTGGGCATGGACCCGCACAGGGCCGCGGGACTGGGACCCGGAGCTGCTTATTTGCTGGTGGAATCTTCCGTTTACGCAATCCGAAGATGAACCGGTGACATGCGTGAGCTGGTATGACGCTATGGAGTTCTGCAAATGGCTTTCGGGGGAGACTGGTGTGCCAATCCGGCTGCCGAGCGAAGCGGAATGGGAGTATGCCTGCCGGGCGGGCAGTACCGGTGACTTTGCGGGAGATGTGGACGAGATGGCGTGGCATCGTTATAACTCGGGACACAGGACACACCCGGTGGGAGAAAAGAAGCCGAACGCATGGGGACTTTACGATATGCACGGCAACGTGTGGGAATGGTGCCTGGATATGTGGCACAAGGATTACGAGGGGGCACCGACGGACGGCAGTGCGTGGACCGAAGCGACGACTTTTGAGCCGATAATGCGTGGCGGTTCTTTCATTAACCCACAATGGTGGCTGCGGTCTGCAAACCACATGAGAAACAATCCCGGCAACAGGTTCAGCTATAACCAGGGTTTCCGTCTGGTTTGGTCACTTGGCCAGCGGCTGCCTTGAGGGGGGCTTATATGCTCTGCTCTGGTTTTTTCAGCCAGGTAGACGTAGCTTCTCAGCGCGCCCTCGTTGCCGTCAGGCCTTGTTGAAGGTGAATTTGTGGGCGTCGGCGTTGATTTTTATTTTGTCGCCTTCGGCGAACTTGCCGGCTAAGAGCTCTGCTGCAAGTGGATTCTCCAAGCGCTGCTGAATTGTCCGCTTCAAAGGCCTTGCGCCAAAGACGGGGTCGTAACCCTCGTCCATAATCTGGTCGCGGGCAGCATCAGTAAATTCGAGCTCGATGTTGCGTCCGTTTAGACGCTCAGCCAAATAGTCCAATTGAATATTCACGATCTGCCTCAAATCGTCCTTTGTGAGCATGTGGAAGACGATTATTTCATCGACGCGATTCAAGAACTCCGGCTTAAAGATTTTCTTGAGCGCATCTTTAACGTGGGCCTCGATTTCCCAGTCGGCGCCGGATTCCTCGGTGAGCTGCTGGATCTGCTGGCTGGCAATATTGCTGGTCATAATGATGACGGTGTTCTTGAAATCGACGGTTCGGCCTTTTCCATCGGTCAATCGGCCATCGTCAAAGACCTGCAGCAGAACATTGAAGACGTCCGGATGGGCCTTTTCAATCTCATCGAGCAGGATTACCGAATACGGCTTACGCCGAACGGCCTCGGTCAACCGCCCGCCTTCTTCATAACCGACATAGCCGGGCGGTGCGCCAATCAGCCGGGCAACGGAATGCTGCTCCATAAACTCACTCATATCAATCCGGACCATAGCATGCGGATCGTTGAACAGAAAGTCTGCAAGGGCCTTGGAGAGCTCGGTCTTGCCCACGCCTGTCGGCCCAAGGAACAGGAGTGTCCCTATCGGCCGATTCGGGTCGCCCAGGCCCGCGCGGTTTCTGCGCACTGCGTTGCAAAGGGCTGCAACGGCTTCATCCTGGCCAACCACACGCTGGCGAATGCGCTCTTCCATCTTCATCAGCCGCTCACGCTCGCCGCTCAATAATCTGGAAATCGGTATCCCCGTCCATTTGGACACAACCTCGGCGATGTGCTCTTCGGTCACCTCGTTCTCGATTATTTTATTACCGTTTGACTTGGCAAGCTGGGCCTCTTTTTCCTCAAGCTCTTTCCTTAAATTGGCAATGGTCTCGTATTTCAGACGCGCAGCGGTCTCCAGCTCGCCTTTTCGCTGGGCACTTTCGAAGTGGGTCTGGGCCTCTTCGATTTTTTGCTTGACCTGTTTTATCTGGTCGATTTCACCCTTCTCACCCTCCCAGCGCGATGTAAGGTCCTTGTCCTTTTGCTGCAACTCGGCCAACTGCTTTTCGGTATTCTTGAGCCGTTCCTCGCTTGCTTCGTCACTTTCCTTTTTGAGAGCCTCACGTTCGATCTGGAGCTGAACGATTCTTCTGCGAATCGTATCCAACTCGGCGGGCAGCGAATCGTTTTCAATTCGCAGCTTGGAAGCGGACTCGTCAATTAGGTCTATTGCTTTATCCGGCAGCCATCGGTCCGTTATGTACCGATTTGACAAAGTCGCGGCAGCGACAAGGGCCGAATCGGTAATCCGGACGCCGTGGTGGGTGTCGTAGCGGTCCTTTAGACCCCGGAGAATAGCTATGGTTTCTTCGACACTCGGCGGATCAATTAGAATCGGCTGAAAACGTCTTTCCAGCGCGGCATCTTTTTCCACATACTTTCGATATTCATCGATCGTAGTTGCACCGATGCAGCGCAGCTCGCCGCGTGCAAGCGAGGGCTTCAGCAGATTACCGGCGTCAACCGCTCCTTCGGCCTTGCCGGCGCCGACGACGGTGTGCAGCTCATCAATGAAAAGAATTATTTGCCCTTCGGCGGCGATGACCTCCTTTAGCACAGCTTTGAGCCGGTCCTCGAATTCGCCTCTGAATTTTGTCCCCGCTATCAGTGCCCCCATATCCAGGGCGATGATCCTCTTATTCTTCAAGCCGGTGGGGACATCGCCTGCAATAATCCGCTGGGCGAGGCCTTCAACGATTGCGGTTTTTCCTACTCCGGGCTCGCCGATTAGTACGGGGTTATTTTTCGTCCGTCGGTTGAGTACCTGCATACATCTGCGGATTTCTTCATCCCTGCCGATAACGGGGTCGAGCTTTCCTTTGCGGGCCATCTCTAAAAGGTCAATCCCGTAGCGCTCCAGGGCCTTGTATTTATCTTCCGGCGTTTGGTCGGTTATCTTTTCTGGCCCGCGGATTTCCTTTAGAGCGTTTTCAATCTGCTCAGGCGTAACTGAGTTAAGGCCCAGAATCTCTTTGGCATCGCTGTCAACCGCAGCAAGTGAAAGAAACAAGTGCTCAACGCTCAAATATTCATCGCCCATGGCATCAGCTCGGTTCTGCGCATCCAGGACGACCTGACTTAAGGCCGGGTCGGGCAGAAGTTGATTGCTGCTTTTGCCTTGCGGCAGCCGGCCGAGCTCGCTCTCCGTCATTTCTCTAATTCGCGAAACATTAGCGCCGATCTTTTTCAAAATCATAACCACGGCACCCTCGTCATCGCTGCAAAGAGCGCTTAATAGATGCAACGGCGACAGAACCGTATGCGATTTGGCCATCACGATCTGCTGAGCGGTCGCCAGTGCCTCTTGAGCCTTCAATGTGAATTTGTCGAATTTCATTGCTAAATCCTTCTTTGTACAAATAGAGTATGTGCGACAAGTACATTCTAAGACTTCTTAGTGCAAACAGCGTGCCCAAGTGGTCCAAAATCATAACTGCCGTTCAAAACGCCACTTATAGCCGCCTCCGCTGCTGCCCGTGTGCCAATTTGGCAGTGAGTTTCTTGACCACAGGGATATTAACTCTTGTCCCAATCCTTGACCCTATCGCGCAATTGTGTGATGACGCCCTCCTTGTCGGCACCCTCATAAACCACGTAGAGCCGGAAGGGTTGGAAAAAGTACTTGGCACACTTCCGTACCAGGCTATGTTTTATATCCCAAAAGGAATCGGGTTCTGGCTCCTCATCCTTGAAAATCCAAATCTGTTCCTCCTCTTCCTCATGCTTTCTTGTTCTAAGCTCCTCGGCATTCAGGCTGGTTATCTCAGAAGCTCTGTACCGTCTCGGATCCTCCATAATCATCACACCCGGGCTGCAGAGTATGAACTGGCCAAGGGGGATAGAGAATTCCTCACACAAGCCCTTTAGGTTGTTCCTACATTTTTCAAAAAAGGCTGTCCCAGCATGATATCTTGTATCCTGTTGCTCACATATCGGTACTTCCCTTAGAAGTGTGGGCGGCCTACGACTTTGAATTGAGTATGCTAATGCCCGGATCACGTTGTCCTCGTCGCTATCACCGTCATGGTGTACAGCCTTTTGGACGATGTCGTCGACAACACCGTCGGTAAACCTGAGCAGGCTGTCAGACTTGACCAGACCCTTTACTTTCTCCCCATTTTCTGGAATAGCGTAGTGCTCTTCATTTCGCCCGCGTAATCTTCTCAGTAATTGACGGCAAGCCTCTTCCAACCCAAAGATAGTCTTATGGTAGTACACTGCACGATACATAAAGAACCGCGCAAGCAAGAAATGCTCGATTGCAGGCAGGGCTTTGTGTGAAAAGCCAAGAATCTTGTCCGGGCTTGCTCTAAGATTATTTAGCAGATAGTTGATGTCTATGTGTCCATAGGGAACCCCAGTAGCGTGTGAGTCTCTCCAAAGATAATCCCAGCGGTCTATGTCGAAACTACTGTGAATGAGCTTACTTAACTGCGCATCTGCTGCAATCGAGCGTGTGAAGATGTCAGCTACAATTTTTGCCTGGTCTGGCCCTCCTAATGCTTTCAGAAGATCAGGCCGCTGTGTAACAATGAGTGAACCAAGCTCATCGTGCTTCGGGTACAGACTTGTTTGCCTGTCTATGGTTCGACGAGGAGGCTGTATTCGATCAATCATCTCCTCTGTTAGTTCGACTGAGTCTAGCCCCTCAACAAGATGTGAGTAGGGATAATGTCCAACGTCGTGAAGGAGTGCCGCCAGCCGTAGTTGTTCTTTTTGCTCTTGGGACATGTCCAGGCCGTTTTGCTCTGCAGCATCAAGTATGCGTATCATCATCGCGAGAGCCCCAATGCTGTGGGCAAACCTCGTGTGTGTAGCAGTTGGATATACCATTTGAGCCATCGCCAATTGCTTCAGGCGACGCAAGCGTTGAAAAGAAGGAGTGTCGATGACATCAACTTCGCGCTTGGTAAGACGGATAGCCCCATGTATGCAGTCAACGATGAGTTTCCCGGAACCGTCACGCTGCGAGGAGGCCATGAATCTTCAGCTCCTCTAACGCGCCTTTGACGTCCTCCTCGCTGAAGTCTTTATTGAATCGTTCCAAAGTCGCGGTGATCCGGCTGGAATCAATTTTAGAAACCTGCTTACGCTCGATCAGGAAATGGACCGACGCCAATAACTCCAGCTTTTTAGCAAGTTTATCCCGCGGCTCTGCAAAGATGTCTTGTATGTCTCGCAATCGTTCTGAAGATATGTCATCCAACTTCCACCCTTTGGATTCATCCAGATCAGCCGAAATGTCCGCGGCGATAGCATATTCGTCGCGCGTTAGGGACGGGCTATAAGGGCCATAAAGGTACCAGTGATAATAGTAACCGAGGTTTACCCCGGCGGCCTGTGCCAGATAAACCGCTTTTTGCATTATCAAGCGGTCCTCGAACGTGCTTATCTGAAATGGCAGTTCCAAACCGTCAGCAGTGAGTTTGACGGCGATTTGTTGCCGATCCATACTACCGCTCCCAAAATTAAGTTGAGATTTACCCTTGAACAACTACATACTACATATTTATCATCGGCCAATCAATCCCCTTAATATTATTTTTTACAAATGGTGCCCGCAAAGCCGAGCACCGCCCATAGCGACATCTCCAGCTTAAAATAGTCGGGTGCTGTCGAGCAGGAAGTTTACCGGGCCGTCGTTGGTGCTACTTACGTGCATGTATGCACCGAAGGCACCCTTCTCGACGGGGACGCCCTGCGCGGCGATCAACTCAATCACTTTCTCGTAAAGCTGCTGTGCCACTGTCGGCTCGGCTGCGGCGTCAAAGCTCGGGCGACGCCCTTTTCGGCAGTCGCCGTGAAGGGTGAAGTTGCTAACCAAGAGCACCTTTCCGCCGATATCGAGCACGCTTCGATTCATCTTGCCCGCTTCATCTTCAAATATGCGAAGGTTGACCATCTTGTCCGCCAGAAACTCAGCGTCCTTCAGCGTGTCATCCCTGCCAACGCTGAGATAAACGAGCAGTCCCTTATCGATCTGGCCGACCGGTTTGCCTTCGATGTTAACCTGGCCCTGCAAAACTCTTTGTACAACGGCTCGCATAGCTATCCTTCCTTCTAAAACCACGGCGCGGCGGCAGAGCGGCGGATGTGCAGCTCATCGATGACGGCGTTGCCTTTATGCGTGACAAGGTAAAGGACGAGCTCGGCGATTTCATCCGGCTGCATTAGGTCTTTTTTGTTTATATCCGGGCGGACCCGCTGAACGAGCTCCGTATCAACGCCGCCAGGACAGAGCAGGTGTACGCGGATGTTGGAGTCCCTGAGCTCCTCGGCTAATGATATTGTCATGCCGCGAAGGGCGTGCTTCGACGCGGTATACGCACTTTGAAGCGGGTAACCTTTGACGCCGACCACCGAGGCGATGTTGATAATATACCCTGCTTCGGACTTTCTTAGCAGCGGCAGGGCTTCTCTGCAAAGGATAAACGGCGCACGTGCATTGACCTGGTGGCAGCGGTCCCAGTCAGCCGTCTGCGTCTGTTCGAATTCTGCCGAGTGAGTTATGCCCGCATTGTTGATGAGTATATCGAGATTGCCGAACTTGTCGCCGGTCACTTTAACGAGGTTTTTGATGGACTCCTCTTCCGTCAGCTCAGTAACTACAGTCTCAGCCTTTCCGCCCGCTTCTGTCACCTGTTTAGCAGTCTCTTTTAGTTTTTCAAGTGCGCGTGCCGCCAGGACCACAGTTGCGCCCTGTCCGGCGAGTGCAATGCTGATAGCCCTGCCAATCCCCCTACTGGCACCCGTTACTATCGCAACCTTTGTAGCTAATCGTTTGGGCATCTTGTACCTCTGGAGACAAAGATGGCACGATTATAACTGAGAATACTGGCACAGACAAACCCCACGTGAAACGTGGGGCTAAATACTGCCACAAGACGCCAGAGTAAAGGCGGGCGTTAGACGGGAGGCGGGGCCATCTTGGAATCACACCCGACAGCGAGGGACGGCAGCGAGTATACGCTAATGATGCTCCAGCCAATGCGAGGCCATAAGCTGAAAGTCTTCAAAATCGACTCTGCAATCGCCGTTTATGTCTCCCGCCACAATCGTTAGGCAAACCGGTTCGCCGAAGTATGATTTGCTCGCCTCGGCTGTGGCGCCGTAGGCGCCCATATTGATTACGCCGGCGTTGGGGAATGGCTCAAGGCCGATCGGGTTCATTGGGTCTCCTGCATCAATACACGGGCTGGTAACATCATCTGTTACCCAGGTTTGACTGTTCGGGTCCCATCTGCCAGCCTGGGATTTGACGTGGAAGTCGGCACTAGCCACCCCGGTAAAAAAGGGGTCCACATCATCAGCAAAAAGGGGCTCTACATCTGTATTTGCCGGGCCCCAATTCAAGATGCAGCCTTCTGTACAAGCAATTCCTGCCAAACCTCCCGAGACATTGCTGTGCAGGATGCTCGCCGTTGCTCCCTTATCGACCCAAACTGTGCACCAAACAGACTTCTCATAGATTATGCAATTTTCCATGGTGCACGTTCCCGGCGAGCGGACTCGTACTTGACATGGATTGTGCGCTATAGTGCAGTTCCTGATCAAACCATGACATGCGCGAATCCCTGCTACCACTGCAGCACATACAGTATGATTATAGGCTATGACACAATTACTGATTATCCCGTCGCAGCGGTCGATTGCCGGTTCACAGAGCGTCAGATTCCCCACAAGGACACAGTGGCTAATTGCGGCGTGGGTGTGACTGCCCCCCAAAGGTCCTCCGCTGATATATCGCTTGATATTAAAACCTGCCAGAGTACAATGCGGCCCTTCGGTCCCGCTAAACTGCACTATCCCGCTAATAATCGTATTGTGGACTGTGTCTGAATCCGTCGGGTGGGTACCTGTCAGCGTGATATTCTTGCCAAGGAAGTTGACATTCTCGAAGTAAGTTCCTCTGGCAACAACAACCACGTCACCGTTATTACAGTCGTTGATGGCGGCCTGGATTGTGTTGAAATCTGCTGGGCCGTCGTCATCAACGTAGATTGTTCGTCCGGCAGCATTTGCAGTGGCAGCCAGCCCCACCAGAAATGATATTGCGAGCAGGCTTCTTAGATTTCTGGGCGTGTGCATTTTCCGTTATCGGCGTCGGGGCCTGAGTGGATAGGCCCCTTGGTCCGTGGTACTTCCGGCCGCACCGGGGTATCCGCCAGGCATACCTGCGGGTCCGCCTCCCATTTTTATTGTGAGCTGGCCGAGCCGTTCCTTCCGGCTCAGCAGCACGCCGTCAATCGCCGCTGTGGTCTTTTTGGCTCCTTCGCCAACGGCAATCGTCCGTATGGGCGTAAGCTCCGCCATGACTTGCTCTTGCACTGCGTTGGCCAAGCTTGTTCTATTGTCAGGTCCTTGCATCCACTCGCTGACCTGTATTTCCCTGGCGGCGCCGTAACCAGCAGGTGCTCCGGGCGTACCCATGGACGCGGCTCCTCCAGCCATATATCCGCCCTGGGCTTCCACTGCTCGGCCATCTTGTGTGTACCTTGTCCTGGCGCCGGAATATCTGCCGCGATAGCCACCGCGTGTACTTCTGGTTGGCCTTCGGCCTTTCAGTTCGTCTTCCATCGTTTTGACAAGCGTCCTGAATCGGCTCTGCCTATTCGTTAGGAGCTCGTCAATCGCGGCGGTCGTCTTTTTCGCCTTCTCTTCAACAGCAACTGTTCGCACGCAACTAATCTCCGCCCTTATCTGCAGTTCCACCGACTTTGCGAGCTTGACTCTGTTGTCTACTCTTCTCTGGAGCCACTCGCCGATCTCGAGTCTGCTGCGTCTATCCACCTGTGCCAATTCCTTCTCGAGCCCTTCGAAGGTGCTGATCCTGGCTTTGATCTCATTGGGGTCAGCCAGTACACTCGCCATATCTACCTGCGTAGCTGACTGTGTAGCGGCCCCGGTTTGCATTCGGGCTTGCTGCTGGGGGCCGGCATATAGACTTGGCCCTTCCGGTCCCTGCTCGGCGCCATAGAGCCGCTCCTGCACGGTGCTAACCGGCTCCTTAGCTCCGTGCTCAAGCAGCAGTTCAACGAAATCGTTACGCTGTTTCTTTCTCGCCAGAGATAGAGGATTGTCGTCGCCGCGGGTTTGAGCGTTGACATCGGCACCCTTGGCAATCAGCAGCTGGACCAGGTCTTTGTAGCCGTACTGCACGGCCAGGTAGAGAGGTGTCTGGCCGACTCTGTCCTTTGCATTGATATCGGCGCCTTTTGCAATAAGCGGATCCACAACGTCGGTGGCGCCTTTGATGGCGGCTAAGTGCAGGGCGGTGTAGCCTTGATTTTCTTCTGCGTTGACATCGGCACCTTTGGCAATAAGAACTTCAGCGATGGCCTTTTGCTTGTACCAAACCGCGACATGCAGCGGCGGCCAGCCGCGCTTATCCTTGCCATTGACGTCTGCTCCGTTTGCCAGGGCTGATTCAACCTGTCCGACCTTGCCGCCAACCACAGCGACGTGCAGCATCTCGGTTGCGGCGCTGTTGGCGGGCATCGCACGTTCTGTTGGCCGGTACGGTTGCTCTACACCGGTCGGCCCAAGGTCTGGCGTCCGGCCGATGTACTGCTGCCTGGTGGTCTGCGTTTGTGCTGTTTTCGACGATTCACGGGGCCAGAAGACGCGGTCACCACCTTGCGGCCCGTAGCTTGCGCCACCATCGTCATCGAAATCCGGGCCGCAACTATAGATCATAAAGTTTGCTGCTGTCTGGCGATAGACAAGAGGCTTGTCACTATATGGGTCTTTCGGCAATTCCTTCAGATAACCCGCCGAGACAAGCTGCTCAAGCGTGGCAGGATACTGGCCTTTCTCGGCCTTGTATCGCATGGCCGCGATCGTCGCAACTAAACCCTGTGTCTCTGCCCTGTTTCTGTATTCGACCTCCGCTGCCCGGGCAATTCCACTACCTACTTGCTTGACGAAAGGATTCTCGTGCTCCTCAGGCTTTATCTTTTCAACGAACAGCTGCCATGGCGTCTTTTGCACCAAGGCATCGAAATAGTCAAACGCAGCTTTTATATGTCCTCTGAAGAGCTGGCCTGCAGGTTGGGTCTCGACGTTATATTCAGTAACAAGCCTTTCGCCGCGAAGGTCGAATGGCTCGTCGTACGTTGCCAAGAAGCTTTCAAGCTGACTTTGCACGCTTGACATAAGACGGGCATCAAGCGGTCTATCGTTGATGATGGTAAATACAGCTTTTACGGCTACGGCCTTGATGGCATTGCCCACCAACTTCCCTACCAAGGGTTTCGGCGCGGCTGCTGCGAGCGAGCCAACTCTGTAAATCGTAGCTGCATCAGTTAAAGCTCCGGTCACGTCACCATCATCGGCCTTTAGCATTGCTCGAGCCGCTAAGGCAAATGTCAGCTGCCTCATTCTGGGCAAGCGGGCTGTGTCGGTTTCAAGTGTCTCAGGGGTATATTTGAACCAGCAATATGACTTCTGGCCGGCAAGTTCAAGTTGCCCGAGTGCACCGCTATTAGCCTGCAGCCAAGATTGTAATGCCGCCCTTTCCTGGGGGTTTAGCTCATTCGGCTGGCTCCAATTCTTTGCAACCGGGGTGGCGCCCTCTTCGACGTATAATTCTATTGCCTTTTGCAGGTAGGGTGCTGCGTTGTCGCTTTCGGGGCGTCCGGCTATTCCCAGCTTATTGAGCTCAGCGATATAGTCGGTTGCGGGTGCCTTGCTTTGCGGTCCGCGCGTGGCGTCCCCTGCGTTGGCAAGGGTGGGCCCTCCGGGGGCACTGCTGCTCAACAACTGAATGATTTGAGTGTGGCCCCCTGCCTTTGCCATCGCCAGCGGTGTTCCACCGGTTAGGTTCTTGGCGCCGGGGTTGGCACCCTCGGCAAGAAGCAATTGGCACAACTCGTAGTGGCCTTGCACAGCGGCGTAATGCAACGGCGTATTGCCGTATTGGTCCGTCGCACTGACACTCGCACCGGCGGTGATGAGAACCGCGGCTATGTCCCTCTGTCCTTTTTGGGCTGTGTAGAATAGAGGGGTAAACCCGGCTTTGTCTCTTGCGTTCACATCGGCGCCAGCGGAAGTTAGTGACTGTACCCGGCCAATGTCGGCATCGAGCACAGCCTGGTGCAGTGACTCACCTGCTTGCGCCTTGGCCTCAGCGAGGGTAGGGATGAGACCGAGGCGTGCAAGCAACGACAGAATAGACATCAAAATGACTAAACGCTTCATTGTATGTCCTCCGAGACGCAATAATCCCAGAAATTCACCTAAGGACCGGCCTTAATCTGGCAGGCCCTTCTACTACTATACCCATTATACCGCAAATGTTTGGCTCGTTGGGTCAAAATTATACAAATTTGATATGCCGGATTGCCCCTGTTATACCTGTTCCAGAGATGCCAAACCCAACTTTTCGGCAATGCTATCAAATTCATCCAAAGAGTAAAACTCAATAATTATCCTGCCTCTTTGGCCATTCTTTCGGGTTTCGATGCTTACTTTGGTGCCAAGCTGGCTGCTGAGTTTGTTCTCGAGGTCCAGGATATGCGCGGGTTTCGAGCGGGTGGTTGTCCTGGCCTGGCCAGTTCCGGTTAGATATCTTCGGACGAGCCTTTCCACTTCGCGTACACTTAGTCGCCCTGCCAGAGCCCTGTTAGCCAGCTTTCGGCGAAGCTCGTCGGTGGGCAGCGACAGTATTGCCCTTGCATGGCCCATGGTTAGGTGCCCCTCGGCCAGCATTTGCTTAATTTCCGCTGGTAAGTCTAATATTCGCACATAGTTAGCGATAACCGAGCGGTCCTCGCCGAGGCGTTCGGCAGCTTCAGCCTGTGTTAGACAGAAGGTGCTAAGGTAGTTCTGGTAGGCCTTTGCCCGCTCGATGGGATTGAGGTCGGTCCGATGTATGTTTTCGACCAGCGCCAATTCGAGCAACTGCTCATCGGTTGCCTCACGAACTATGGCCGGTATGGTTGTCAGTGAAGCTAATCGAGCAGCCCGGAATCGGCGTTCCCCGGCGATTAGCTCATATTGCGACCCAGCACGGCGTACAATGATCGGCTGAATAACACCGTTGGCCTTTATGGATTCAGCCAAATCGGCCAGCTCCTGCTCCTTCCATACTGTCCGCGCCTGGTAGGGATTTGGCGATATGGCGTCAATACTGATCTCTTGTAGGGAGTCGCGCAACTCTTTGTCTGGCGGGAAATTAGAAGGCTGTGGCGAATCGGACAATGGCTGATCTGCCTCATTGGGCTCAGGTATTATCGGACTTAAGATCGATTCAAGTCCCCTGCCGAGATGTTTTGGTTTGCCGGTTTTCTTGCTGGCCATGATAATGCTCCTTCATAAACCAAGTTTAGGAATTGCCGGTTCTTGGGTGTTCTTAGCCGGCGCCAAGGCTTACGACCCAAATATTATTTCGGAATTTCGGCAGGAAATTCTGCAGCTTTGCTTGGACCAAAAAGTGTTTTTGTTGAAAAATTGTTTCACGTGAAACAACAGGAAGCATGACCGACAAACCAAGCGGCTGGTGACAAATGCTAAGATCTGGGATCAGCAGGCTATTGTATATAGTCTGCGAAACGATGCTGGGAAACAGACACGGAATGAGAACAGCCAAGCTCTCGATATGCCGGGCAAATCTGGAATGAGGAGGACATGCAGACCCCAAATCTACGGTGTCTTTTCTGAACGACAAAACGATCGGCAAGCCGCCATAGAAAAGAGCTGTGTCTTTGTCAAAGCGCTACTGGCAGGCTGAGAACCGATGTTTGGATTAGTTCGCACTGATTGCGTCCTGCAAGACGATACTGGAATTGCTGGAAGGCGCAGGCGCTCCGCAGGTCCAAGATCTGGTTTAACTCCAGATTAGGTCAGATGTGACTGCTGGCAATTCAGTCGCAGCGAAGATGTGGCTGGAAGCCGTTACGGCTGAGGCGAGCAGCAAACCGTGGCGAATTGACGCAGCAAGAAGTGCGATGACCAATGACGCAAAAAACAAAGACTGACAGAGATCGGTGAGAAAGAATTGAAAGTGACGAACGACTTGCCGGCGCGACGAAGTGCGGATTCTCAACGAAGGGCATCGCGAAAAGCCACGGTTTGCAAGGTACGACCTATGGCTAAACAACTTGTCGGGTCGGTCGGGCGGCGGCAGAATGCCAGCGCTCTGATGCCATGACGCCCTTGTATCTGGCGGTCTACAGCGCCCATCAGAAGACGTTTTTAGCACACAACTGGCTTCGGCAGTCTGGCCATTCTCGGGCCGCTTGTATCAGGATGTAACGTGCTATCGGCAGATTGCTGACCACGTGCCAAAGATACCTGCGGCGCTTAGCTGTCTGTGCGAGGGCTTCTAGACAAGTGGATTACCGCACTATCTGAGGATTTCTTAGGACGGAAGTATCACGGTTCGTTTCGCCAGAATGTCCGGGCAGTTAGGGCGGTGGGGAGAGATGTTTCACGTGAAACAATGACAAAAAGAGAACGGCTGATCGGTACGCTAAAAAGAAAGGAGAAGGCAAAAGCCAGTGTGGATTTAGTTGTAAATAGACCTAAATTAAATACTTAGTTACTGAGACGATGCGAAGAATCTTCCTAAGTCCAAAGCAAATAAAGACTTAAGGCCAAGAGAGTTAGAGCGCAGAAACGTGCAGAAATTAGTGGGGGTTCTGGGTTGCCAAGCTGGATGGAAGACTGATGATGGAAAACGGAAGGGCGGAGATGGGTTAGTGAGTGGATGGGATTCCGTGGCTCGTCGCTCGCGGCTCGTGACTGGTATTCGTATCCCGTAGATAGTAGATGAGTGGATGCGTTGATGGGTGGATGGGATTGTGAGGCTCGTTGCTGGTCTGTAGTGGCGGAGGTGGCTGCGGATTGTGATTTCTGGTGCACATTGTGTGGAGGAAGCGTGCGTCGGTTGGAGGCCAGGCAAACAGGGTTTCTGCGGGTTTGGCCACGTTTTAGGACTGTTAGGGCCTTTTTTATCGGATGATGAGCAAGGAGTTTTTTTAGCTTTTTTTGCAAAATCCCGTAGTTTCCACGATAGACAGCGTTCGGCAAGCAGAATAGGCTAAGCACAAACTCGGCGAAGGATTTAGAGGGGTAGCTGGGCTTACTATTGGTTCAGTTCTGTTGAGTATCGCGGGAAGAGAATGCAGGGCATCATCGCGGAGGCTGTGCTTCCATATTTATGTCAGCAGGCAAGATCTATCTGCAAATTTGTGGGCCTTTGGGTATCGCGAGATGTCAGAATCGGGTGCTTGAAGTCTCAGGCGTGCTGCACCTGCAAGCGGCAGACAAGAGGAGGGGGACAGAGTAGTGGCAGGCAAAGTGAGTTTGTGAAAGTGAACGCATTCACAAACTTGCTCTGTGCTATACGTTTGTGTAGTGGCGCGTTCTTAGCTCGCTGGATGGGGCCAGTATGAGTGAACCGGTCAACGGGTGAATGTTGGTGGGGGGGTACAGGCTAGGGTTTGAGAGGGAGACTGCTTAAGCCGGGACGCGATAGGTTATTAGTGAGTACGCCCCGCATACGGTGGACTCTGAGCACCGTGCATCCTACCGGAGGTGCTTCTGCCAACTTCGATAGCTGGATGGTAAGGTATTCAATTCCGGGTTCTTGATGTTTGATGCGAGGCTGAACGGAAGACTGACGACAGACAGCAAAAGGACACAGATGAGTTAGTGAGTGGACGGGATTCCGTGGCTGGTCGCTCGTGGTTTGTGAGCCGGACTCTTATCTCGTAGATAGCAGATGAGTGGATCCGCCGATGGGTAGAGGGGGTATTGTAACTGGTCGCTCGCTTGTAGTAGGAGAGGCAGCCATGGATTGTAGCTCTTGACGCACGTCGCGCGGGGATGGTGTGTATCGGCTGGAGGCTGGTAAAACGGCGTTTTCGGCCGCTTAGCTGCGATTTCAGGGCTGTGAGGCGTGTTTTTATAGGACTCTATGATGAAAATTTTTCTCAAAATTTTTTGAAATCCCGTAGAAACCACGATTGACAAGTTTTGCGGAGGGGGTATATTCCAGGTAGATTCAGCGGCTTAGATGAACTGCGAGAAAGCTGGTGTCTGTTCGTTTGCATAGCTTTTTTGCATCAACAGCAGGAAGGCAACCCGAAGCAGCCTCTTTGTGAAGCAGAAGTACATTTGTGCGCAAGAGCATTCTGTGGAACACCGCGCACATGTTGCAAAGGATTGCGATGGCCGCTCTTGCCGGAGAAAACGGAGTATCGGCAAAATGGAATGGCTTCTCACGCCGAGCGCGCGGTCTGGATGCGCACTTGCGAAAGGTAAGCTCTGCTCAGTACTGTTGTGCGCATCCTGAATTAATAAGCTCGGCGATACGCAGCTCTATGGGGGATAGAGCACACATTCTTACATGGCTGTTACGTGCATTCAGCCAGAACAGGAACCTGCAACTCTTCAGGGAAGGAGTGATGCCTATGGACCGAGACGGATGATTCTAAGTTGGATAGATGTGTGTGTTAGATTCTTCGAGTGATATCGTTAATAGTCAACTGGAGGATGAAATATGAAGACTTCAAGGATGAAAGTTAGCTTTAACGCATGTTTTTGGTCGGTACTCTTGGCGGCCATCTTGCTGACGTGGGTTCTTCCCGAAACTGCCGCAGCCAAATCGGCGTACCTGATCGCCAACCACAACATTAGGGCGTTTGATGCGTGGAACATCAACCCTGACGGCACGATAACGTACCAGGCGACGAACATTCTGAGCCATGCGTTGGACCCGGGCGATGTGGCCGTCCATGACTTCAACGACATTCTCTTCATTTCCACCGAGAATTGGGGAAACCCCGCGCTACATAGCCTTGAGCTGTACGACCCTGTCAACCTGGTATCGCTGGGCTTCTACGATGCTACGACCCCCGGCGGGGGGAGAGCGGAGTTTGCCGGGGTGGAGGTGAACGAGGATGACAACAGGGTATACGCTGCCCGCCGGGGTAGTAACCAACTGTACGAGCTGAGTTACAATCCTGTCACCCAGAGCCTTTCTCATGTCGCTGTGCACAACTTAGCGGGGTCCGAGGGTATGATGGGCGTTGGGTACGACGACGAGAACAAGGTCCTTTGGGTTGCGGACGGGTACGGCGGTGCCGGAGAGACGAACGAGATTCTGGCTTACGATGTGACGAACTTCGCTGCGGGGCCCTTAGTCAATGTCAAGAATCTCAGCCATGTGCCGGTCGACTGTACCGTTGACAGCGTACGAGGCAAGGTTTACACCGTTTCCATGAGTTACGGCGCGAGCAGTCCGGGCTCGTCCAATATTGTCAGCCAGTACGATATTGCCACGGGCGTGGAACGAACTCACATTATTAGCTATCAGGGTGTTGGTGTTGCGGTGGACGAGGTGACGGGCTACCTGTACATGACAGTGGCCCCACATTCCGGCGGCCAATGGTTAGGCCAAGTCCGGGTGTATAATCCGACAGACTGGTCACAGATCGATGCGCACAATCTGCCCGGGAGCCCGGCAGGGATCGGAATCGGCGCTGGATACAGGCCATTGGGTTTCAGCAAATCTGATGGGATTGACGACACCACCGACCCCAATTGTGTCTGCCGTGGAGATACCACGACTTACAATATCTGCTACGATAACTTAGGGAACAATTTTGCCGTACACAACGTGACTATTGTGGACAATCTGCCGCCTGAGGTAGATTTCGTCTCGGCTACCGGCGGTGGAGTGTACGACCCTGTGACTCACACTGTCACGTGGAACATAGGCACTCTTCCGGCTCAAGATCCGGGCGGCTGCGTACAACTTGTCGTATGCGTGAAACAAAGCGCCAGCCCTTGCAGCACAATGACGAACTACGCCACTATCGACAGCGATCAGACCCCTCCCGAGACCGACTACGACCAGACCCGCATCTGCTGCTACAAGCCAATGAATCTGAGCAAACAGGACGGGCTTGGTGTGGGCGACTGTGTGTGGCCGGGTGAACAGTTCACATACACGATATGCTACGACAATGTTGATAATATGTGCGATGTGGACAACGTGACTATTGTGGACACGCTGCCGTCTCAGGTAACCTTCGTCTCGGCTACTGGTGGCGGAGTATACGACGCTGTGAATCACACTGTCACCTGGAACATAGGTACTCTCCTTGGTGGTGCAGGACAGCAGTGCGTCCAGATAGTAGCGGAAGTGAAGATGGATGACTCTTTGTATAACACAACCTTCACAAATCAGGTGACAATCGACGGTGACGGACCTGCTTCTACGACAGCGATGCTGATAACGCCAGTGTGCGAGGCTATCCGGCCGCGTATTGACATCTACCCGTATCGTTTCCACACGGGGATATGGGTGTTCCCAGTTCCCGGCAATGGTGGCACCGCCAAGACGAACTGGATCGTTCTGGGCAAGGACTATACGGTCTATGTAGCCGTCTTCGGCGATTCCTGCTTTAGTGTGATGAACCTGCATCCGTTTTCGGTGCGCTTCGGGCGAACGGGATACGAGGCCTATCGAGTGATAGGACGGGTACTCGTAGACATCGACCGGGATGGATACCTCGACGCCATATACGGGTTCAAGACCTCCAAGTGCGGCTTCCAGGTTGGCGATCCTATAGGCGTGCTGAGGGCGCGGACAATGAACGGCGAGCATGTGATAGGTCAGGATCTGGTAACGGTCCGACAATGATGGAGTTTGCCAGTTTTGCACCGAAGCGACTTAACTGGTGATTTTAGTTATTTGTTAACAGCTGTTGGAGGATTGTAGAAATGAAGCAGTACAAATACTTAACCACCCCGCTGGTCGTGGCCATCGCACTGTATTGTTGCCCAATTTCATCCGCCGAGATAACCAACGGGGGCTTTGAAACGGGCAACCTATCAGGATGGACCGCCACCGGCGTCGTAAAAGCGGTCACGGAAGAGCTATCCCGTGACACGTTCTGGGCACCATACCAACCGCCCACTAACCTGTACCGAGATCAGTTCTGGGATCCGAACGAAGGGCGTTTCTTTGCCTCACTTTGGAGCACCGACACGAGCGTCTGGACGCCGGATTTCGGCATGCTCGTGCAGAGCTTCGAGGCTGGAGCCGGCGATACACTGAGCCTATCTTACTTCTTTGACTTCGGGTTCGGTGGCTATCCGCCACTGTATGATTCGGCGGTCGCTACCTTGAGCTGGTCGGGCGGCAGCGTCGTGCTTTTCGAGCATAACACCCCAGGCAATGAACTGTACCTCGACGAAAATATAAACTGGACGGTAGTTACCTACGAGTTGCCAGATGCCGACACGTATACGCTGGAATTTATCACGGAGGACTCTACGGGCACATTCGAGTCGTTCCTTGGCGTCGACAGGGTAATGGTCATTCCGCCGAGCGACGGTAATTAGCATCAACGAGAGGTACGGATGCTACCAGCTGATCGAGCCTGTTGGATGGCTGAAAGCCGAACCAGGAATTTATGAAGCTCGAAGCTGCGTTGAAGGCAGTTTATTAAAGGGCCGTGAGAATAATTCTCACGGCCTTTTTTATCAGTCGAATGAAAGAAGATAGGCAGGCTACATGCGAGGTTGCGTGTCAAGAGACTTTGCCAGCCCCAAGCTCTGCTTGAGGCTGCCGCCCATCGTGACTCGTGCTTGCAGATGAGCGGTGATTGGTGAGGAGATGATGGCGGCGCGGAGTGGCTTTTATGCGGTGGTCAGATCCCTGCGCTGCGGTCAGGATGGAAAAGAAAGGAAAAGGAACTGCCAAGTACAACTTGGGAGCCAAACGCGGACGTTGACGTAATCAGATCGGGGGATACAATGGGGAGGAATTCTGTGCTTTCTGAAAGAGCAACGGATATGGATGCAATATTGCTTGAGGATGTGTGTAAATCATTTGGCGAAGTGCGGGCAGTAGATGAGCTGAGCGTGCGCGTGCCAGCGGGGAGTATCTACGGGTTTCTTGGGCCGAACGGGGCGGGTAAGACAACTACTATCCGTATGATTATGAATATCATTCGGCCTGACCGCGGAAACATTAGCATATTTGGGGATGGAGCAACTACGCAGGCCAAGGCTCGAATCGGCTATATGCCTGAAGAGCGTGGGCTATACCGGAAGATGACTGTAAGCAAGGTATTGGGCTATTTTGGTGCGATAAAAGGTATGACAGCACGCGAGCTTCGGCAGCGCGTGCCTCAGTGGCTGGAGCGGGTTGGGCTGGCTGATTGGGCGGACAAGAAGGTGGAGGAGCTTTCGCGGGGTATGCATCAGAAGCTGCAGTTTGCAGTTACTGGGATCAATGACCCGGAGCTTGTTATTCTTGATGAGCCTTTCTCCGGTCTGGACCCGGTGAACCAGGATTTGCTGAAGGATATCATCTGCCAAATGCGTGGTGATGGCAAGAGCATCGTCTTTTCCACGCACGTGATGCATGAGGCGGAGCGGCTTTGCGATTTCATTCTACTGATAAACAAAGGGAGGCTGATATTGGATGGCAGATTGGACGAGATTCGTTCGCAGCAGAGGGTGCATGCAGTTTCCGTTGAACTTGAGGGCGACACAAGTTTCATTGAGAAGCTGCCCATTGTGACAGGGACAAAGCCGGAAGGGCGGCGTTTGGATATCAGTTTGAAAGAGGACGCGGATCCTCAGGAGCTGCTACGGGTACTTGTGGAGCAGGTGCGGGTCAGGGCATTTGAGGTGAAGGTACCGTCGCTACATGAGATCTTTGTCAGATTAGTTGGAGCGAGCGATGCAAAAGATTCTTAGGATCGCGCAGCGCGAGTACCTCGAAACGGTCAAGACCAAGACGTTCCTTTTGAGCGTATTGATGACACCACTCATAATCGGCGTAATTATGTTCTTCAGCAAGCGGCTTTCACGTGAGACTACCGGCCCACGTCCCGCCAGGAAGGTTATCGTGGCGGACTTGTCGAAGGAACTAACGGGCGAGATTAAGAGTTCATTTGACCAATACAATGCAAACCGCCCCAACCGGCAGATACTGCTGCAAGAATTGCAAACCGACGAAAACTCAGGGTTACCTGCGAAGAACAAGGTTCGCGACGGCCAACTGGATGCGTACATTGTGTTAGACAAGGACTGTGTGGAAGGGCCCGGCAAGATTCACTCATACACACGAGGCACAAACATGGGCGACCTTGATTTTGTATCGGCCGTGGAGAATGTTCTCTATAACGCCGTTGTGAATCGACGTTGCCAGCTGCGGGATCTTTCACAGGAGACGCTGGATGAGCTTCGCCGTTGGGTGCCGGTAGAGCGAGTGGACATTGGGTCAGCCTTGCAGGAGAAGCGTATCAAGGAGGGTGAGCAAGTTGCCAGGACGATGGTTTCGTTCTTCTTTATGTTCATGATGTTCATGGGCATCTTCGGTATGGGCCAGCACATGCTTACCAGCGTAATTGAGGAGAAGGGCTCGCGGGTGATTGAAGTGCTTCTGTCAGCGGTAAGCCCTTTTGAACTGATGGCAGGCAAGATCGTTGGCCTGGCCGGCATTAGTCTAACAGTGATAACTTTGTGGGGTATCGCGGCTTGTGGAACGGCTTACTATGGAGCTGCCCACTGGTGGGATATGGATATTGATTTGCCGGTCGAAATACTTCCGTATTTCATTGTCTATTTTATTCTGGGGTTTTTGCTGTTTTGCTCAGTCTTGGCAGGCATTGGCTCGGTTTGCAACACGATTAAAGAGGCTCAAAGCTTGATGATGCCGGTCACCTTAATATTCATCGTGCCGATGCTGGTTTGGTTTAACCTTGCTCAGCATCCGGATGGGACTCTGGCGAGGGTGCTATCGTTCGTGCCGCCATTGACGCCAATAGTGATGATCCTCCGTCTGGCTTCAAGTCGGCATCTGTCATTTCTTGAGATATTTGCTTCGATCATCTTGTTGGCGGCGTTTGTGCCGGTGGTGATGTGGTTAGCAGCTAAGGTTTTCCGGACGGGGATTTTGATGTATGGGAAGCGGCCCGGGCCACGGGAGGTTCTGCGGTGGCTGAGGCAGCGTTAGGTCCATTTTTCAATCGGAGGTACGGATTCTGTGGTAGGCATTTCAGGTGGTCCGGCAGTATTCGAGGCGAACAGATAATTTTTTTAGGGCGGCAGCGATTGGAACAGTCAGTTGCATATCTTACTGAGATCTGGTATAAATCTTCGGCAGAAACAATTAAGACCTTTATTTAGGACTGAATCGATGGAAGCAGCGGAACTAAAATCATCAATATCAGAGTTGTGGGCCCGGGTTGAGAGCATCCGGGACTGGCTTTGACTTACCGAACAAGAAATCCCAACTGGAAGAGCTCGAGAACAAGATGTCCAAGGCTGGGTTCTGGGATGACCGTGATGGGGCCCAATCTGTGGTATCCAAGCTTACTGCGCTTAGGGCAGTGACTGAGCCGGTAGAAGAGCTACAGCGTGAGGTTAAAGATCTGCGAGAGCTGTTCGAGTTGGCGGCTGAGTCAGACCCAGATGAGTTGAGGCAATTAGAAGATGATCTGACTGCGCTTACGAAAAGGTGCGAGCAGATCGAATTAACGGGGCTACTTTCCAGGGCTGAGGATATGAAGAACTGCTTCTTCAGTATCCATGCAGGTGCGGGAGGCACTGAGAGCTGCGACTGGGCCAATATGCTGCTGAGGATGTATACGCGGTATTTCGAGGTAAACAAGTACAAGTTCAGAGAGCTTGACATTACGCCGGGCGAGGAGGCTGGTATAAGGTCGGTGACGTTGGGCGTGAGAGGGCCTTTTGCATACGGTAAGCTTTCGTGCGAGATTGGGGTGCACCGGCTCGTACGGATAAGCCCATTTGACGCGAATAAGAGACGGCATACGAGCTTTGCAGCGGTGGATTGTGTTCCGGAATTCGACGAAGATATCGATGTTGAAATAAGTGAGGAGGACGTGCGGATTGATTTCTACAGGTCGAGTGGTGCGGGGGGACAGCACGTGAACAAGGTCAGCTCGGCGGTGCGGCTTACCCACTTGCCGACGGGTATTGTAGTGCAGTGCCAGAACGAAAGGAGCCAGCATAAGAACCGGGCTCAGGCGCTGAACGTGCTCAAGGCCAGGTTGTATATGCTCAAGCAGAAGAAACGCGACGCTGAACTCGCGAAGCTATACAGCGAGAAGGGTGAGATTGCCTGGGGCAACCAGATACGAAGCTACGTAATGCAGCCTTATCAGATGGTAAAGGACCATCGGACGAGCCATCAGACGGGCAATGTAGAGGCAGTACTGGATGGAGAGCTCAGCGGCTTTATCGAAGCCTATCTGCGGCATCGGGTGAGAAATCGAGGAGTAAAAGGTTAGCCACAGAGGACGTGGAGGACGCAGAAAAAGAATCAAAGATTAACGACATAAGGTGGATAACGCAGAGATGGCAGGAAAAATGAAAGACATTATTGACGTTGAATTTAGCACTCGGACGGTTGATTTGGCCAAGTGCAAGACAGAATTGCTCGCAGTGGGGCTGTTTTCTGACGTTAAGAGGTTAGATGCGCCGAACCGAGATCTGGACAGCAGGCTCGGCGGTGCGATTGAGCAGCTGATTGGATTGGGCGATTTCAAAGGAAAAGAGGGAACGAGCGCAATCGTCTACGGCAACGATAACATAGAGGCCAAAAGGGTCATGCTGGTCGGACTTGGTGAGAGGAAGAAGGCGACGCTCGACATGGTTCGCAAGGCAGCGGCGAATGCGGCGAAGAAGGCAGTGGAGATAAGAGCAGCAAAGCTGAGCCTGGCTTTGCACAAAGCGTTCGGGGGACGCCTGGACCTGTCTTTGATGGGCAGTGCCATGGCGGAGGGGACATACTTCGGCAGCTATCGCTATGATGAGTTTGTTACCGAAGATGAGAACGGGAGGCTGGATTCACTGGCTGCTGAAGTGATCGATTCGGATTCGGAGAAGGCAAGAAAGCTAAAAAAGGGGATTTCAAGCGGGGTAATCATCGGCAAAGCACAAAGTTATGCCCGGACATTAGCGAATCGACCGGCCAATGTGATAAATCCAGCGAAGTTGGCGGAGGTTGCGAAAGAGCTGGTTCGTGATTCGAAGAGGTTGAGCTGCACGGTTTTTGATGACAAACGGCTGGCTGCTGAAGGTATGGGCGGTATTCTTGCGGTGGGGTCCGGTTCACAAAACAAGCCGAGACTCATCATTTTGAGGTATAGTCCAGCCGGTGCGGCTCGGCGGACAACGGTCGGCCTTGTGGGCAAGGCGATAACCTTCGACTCGGGGGGACTAAGCATTAAGCCTGCAGAAAAGATGGATGAGATGAAATTGGACAAGAGCGGAGGGATTGCGGTCCTGGCCACGATGAAAGCAGCTGCCGAGTTAGGGCTACCGTTGAATGTTCTGGGAGTGATTCCGTCGGCGGAGAATTTGCCGAGCGGGACGAGCTACCGGCCTGGTGACATTATTACAACCTTTAGCAACAAAACGGTTGAAGTGCTGAATACCGACGCGGAAGGGAGAATGATACTCTGCGACGGGCTTGCCTATGCGGCAAAGCAGGAATGCGACGTTATCATTGACGTTGCGACACTAACAGGGGCTTGCATGGTTGCTCTCGGCACGTACAAGGCCGGGCTGTTTGGCAACGACGCGAAGCTGGTAAGACAGCTGCAAAAGGCAGCAGAGCAAAGCGGCGAGAAGGTATGGCCTATGCCGAGCGGTGATGAGTACGCGGAGGAGATGAAGAGCAAGATAGCTGATCTGAAAAATATCGGAAGTAAGTGGGGCGGAGCGTGTACGGCGGCGGCTTTTTTGAGGCAGTTTGTTGGTGATGCAAAATGGGCACATCTGGATATTGCCGGGATGGATATATTTCGGACGGCGACAGAATTCATGACAGCAGGCTCAAGTGGATTTGGTGTGCGGCTATTGTCCACATATCTTATGGACGTGGCAGGGGGCAAGAGCCAGAAGTAGAGAACATCGAAATTCGAGAACCGAAATAATCTCGAACGATAGAAATGTAAGGTGAGTGCTCTTTCACAAACCGAGTGAGGGATATGATTTTGAGGGGGGCGAGAATCCGGCTTGGTTAGGCCGGACGGCTTTCGGCTCAGCATGACAATCCCTCAGGCCAAGTGTAAGAGGACAGTGACAACTGCGAGTGCGGTACTGGTTATTAAGAGATATGAGAATTTAGAGATATGAGCGCGAAAAGCAAGAAGATAGATATTGGAAGGATCGAGAAGGCTGTTGTTGAGATACTTGCGGCGGTTGGCGAGGACGCCGAGCGTGAGGGGCTCAAGGGAACACCCGGCAGGGTGGCAAGGATGTACGGAGAACTTCTGGGGGGTATGCACGAGGACCCGAAGGAGCATCTTCGCAGTGTGTTCACCGAAGGCTATGACGAGATCGTTCTTCTGCGTGACATACCTTTTTATAGTGTTTGCGAGCATCATCTTCTGCCGTTTATCGGCTCTGCTCACGTTGCATACTTGCCTTCGGGGACCGTGCTTGGGGTCAGCAAGCTGGCTCGTATTGTGGATACTTTTGCCCATAGACTCCAGGCCCAAGAAAGGCTCACATACCAGATAGCCGATTTTTTGATGGATAGGTTGAAGCCGCGAGGTGTCGTGGTAGTGCTTGAGGCTTCACATAGCTGTATGACCATACGGGGCATAAAAAAGCCGGGTTCGGTGATGGTGACATCGGCTCTACGTGGAATCTTCATGAAGGATCCACGAAGCCGAAATGAGGTTCTGAGCTTAATGCATAACGGTAGAAAGTAAAAGGGATACTGTTATGCACATACTGAGCAGGCAGGTGCGGTTTTCGATTAATCCTTTTCTGGGAGGGGAAAATCAAGGCTTTAATTCATTTGCATCTGAGCCGGCAGGTGAGGGGTTATCAATATTTTTCGAGTTATGTGTGGCGCTAGCTGGTGAGGCTGACCCGGCCACAGGGTTTGTCGTTAATGTAACCGATATTGACAAGGATGTTCGGAAGTTCGTCGTGCCGATATTTGCCAGGCGAATAAGAGAAGAATTTCATCATGGCAAGCATATTGGTCTTTTTGCAATAGCTGGTCTCTTACGGTCGGCCTGGGGCCAACTGGCTGATAAATTTGGCACGGCAAAGCTAATCAAACTGACTTTGAAGCTGAATCCTTTCAGGAAAATAGCAGTAGATTCAAAGGATTTTGAGATGCTTTACTTTAGCGAGAAATTTGAATTCGCGGCGATGCATAAGCTCTGGAACGATGATTTTTCCGAAGAGCATAATTTTGAGGTTTTCGGTAAATGTGCGAACCCGGCCGGTCACGGGCACAACTATGTTGTTGAAGTTACTATCAAAAGGCGAGTGGGCGGGGATGACTTTAGCATTGGGGATTTCGAAAAGATTGTGAACGATGAGCTCATAGAAGTGCTGGATCATAAGAATTTGAATGTCGATGTTGCTGAGCTGGGCGAGATGAATCCCACGGTCGAAAATATCGCAAGTTTCGGGTGGACTAAATTAGTGGGTAAATTCAAGGGAGCGACGCTACATTGCGTTACGACCTGGGAGACTGATAGAACCTACTGCTCGTATTATGGGGAGTGATTATAGGTCCGAGAGCCAGTTTTCGACAAAGGCTTCCAGATCCAAGAAGTCAAGGATGTTATCCTGGTTTGAGTCCAGGCCCGTGTCGGCTGAGATATTGTACCAATATAGAGCCAGCAACGAGAGGTCCGGCAAGCCCACCTTTGTTGACCCGTCTGCATCGCCGAATAGCTGGTGGAATTGTATTGTGTAGAAGCCATCATCGGGATTGCGGTCATCATCGAGCAGAGGCAGGCCGTTCGCATCGGCTATAGTAGCACAATCGAGTCGCAGGTCGTAAGCGTCATCCGGCAGCAATAAGGGTAAGGATAAAGTGAGCCACCGTGTGGTGCTATTGTAGTCGAATCCAACCTCATTCATATCTACGACGGTTCCATTGGTGGTCCCCGTGATTTGGATGTCATCTCTGGTCACTGTGACATTGCGACTGAACTTAACTTCAATTCTGTTTACGCTTGAGCGTTGGACCTGACCGTCTGCGATTCTTACCGATGCCACAAATAGGCCCGGGTCAATATCGCCCTGGGCTTCGAGTTCCAGAATAGTGGTGAATCTTTGGGTACCGCCGGGCGTGCCAATGATGCGTATCGCGTCGCCAACGGTAGGTGCGAAATTAAACATGATTTCCTGGTACATTTGGAAACGGTCGAGCGCCGGTGTCATTTGCAGGTAAGCCGGCTCAATATACTTACCATCGCGTAGGATTTGGACGGTAAGGTCATTAAAGAAGCCACCTCTGGTAGAATCATCTCTGTAATAAGCATTGATTTGCTGCCAAACAACATCACCCTCATAGAACGTAACTTTCTCAAATTTAAGCGCTTGTGAAAAATTCAATTGATACCAGTCGTGCTCAGGCCGTGCGTTATTTGTGGAGACGTAGCTGTAATATGCTCTATGGCCGTTATAGGAGTTATCTTTTACGCCATCAATAATCGAGTACAGGTTTTCGCGGTCTTTGCTGGCATTGAAGCGTTCTACGGCTGCGGTGGCGGTGACAGCGATCCCTGCCGCGAGAGCGTCAGCGACGAGTCCGGCTGGGCCGTTTGGGTCCGGCTTTTCAGGCTCAGGTATAACTGCGTTGGCGTCGGGGATGTGGTAAGTCACTGCGGGGTCTCGGTCGGTTATATAACCACCGTTTTCGAGGATGTTCTGCTCGGCCAGAACGGTCAAACGAAAGGCAACGTTGGTAATGGTATCGTCTTGAGGTAGAGATTTATTAGGGTCGGGCAGATACGGCCTATAGATGTTCCTATAGACATCGCCACATTTGTTGGGGTCTGTCAAATCTGACGGCAGATTGCTGAAGCCTTCAATAATTCCGATAAGGCCGCCCGCTGTTGCGGGGTTGCAGTCGCAATCCCAGCCGGCTAAGACTCCGATCTGGATGGTGTCTATGAAATTGCCCTGGCCATAGAGTATGGCGAGGACTGTGGCTCCGGTGTTAACTGTCGATTCTACCCAGCCGTAGTAGCGGCCATAGCTGCTGGAGCCCTGGTACTTGTCATATAGCTTGTAGCGTGTTGTGCGCCAATCCAATATGCCGTCGCCCGCATCAATCAGGTACCAGTTTAGCACATCGACTATGACTTGATAGGTTCGACTTGTTGTTGGTATAGCGTTTAGGGCGTCGGTTACGAGAGTTACCACGTTCGGCTCAAAGAAAGCACTGGCATACATAGTGGCGTAAAACTGGGCGGCGTGCACAGGAAAACCCGTATTTGTGACGTGACCGAATTTTCCGGCGAGGTCAACGGCAGTCTGGACGAGACCCGGACAGACTGCGCCAAGAGTCTCGGTACTTATTTGAGAGTCGATTGAGTACCAGTGTTCGTTGTAAGTCTGGTCGCCAGTATCCGGTGGCAGGTAGCCATCAGCCATGAGGTGCCGGGCCTGTTTGTTTGCAATGTATATTCCGGAGGTGTTTATGTGCGTGCGCCATTGGTCGGCGATTTCCTGGGAATTGCAATCGAAGCCGTTGGCTTCCAGTACGTGTAGGGCGATATATTCAATGTCAGTATCATCGTCGGCGTCCCAAATCTGCTTAATGTCCCAAGGCACACAGGGATCGGGATTTGGCGCAGACTGGTAGAGGCCCTCGGTCTGTCTTCCTGCTGCGTTGCCGATTAGCTGGCCGAGCCACATTCCGCGCATCTTATCGCGGAGGGCCTCGGCCAGGATTGTCTTTTCCGCCATGGCTTGTGTGTGTACAGACACAACTATCCACAACGAAAGCAAAAAGGTCCTAACTTTGTTCTGATTCATATACACTTTGGGACCCTCCTCAAGCCTATATTGTAGCTTAATCGGGACTATAAAGCAAGTCCATTTCGAGTTTTGCTAAGATGGGGGCGGTAAACACAGGTAAGGAGGCCAAAATAGTGGTTCTATACGGCTGAAGACAATCGTCCGATAAGAAGATTGCCTTCGGCTTATGATGAGAGTTGGGCGTTCTGAACTTATCGGGTCCTGAGGACGTATAGCTTTTCATTCGAGATCGGCTGTCACTACCCACCAGAGGCCTGTCTTTGCTAAAGCTATGTTCTTTATTTGCCGATACTTACAGAAGCAAACAGGCACATTTAGGAAATAGGAGTTACCGCAAGCCGCGGATAGTATCGGGCATACAGGCTGAGCTTTCCTGGCGCAACCGACGGGGACGGAGTCTGTCTTGATTGATTATGCATGGTTGATAGCTGGCCCCGCGACCACGGTGCCTTTCAAAAACTCGAGGATAGATTTCAAAATAGAACCGCGAAAGGATATACTACAGAGGGAGCGTAGCTTATCGGCTGCTATCTGCGCTCGAAGCTCTGGCAAATGACATACCGACGTGAGTTGATTGAATGGCTTCTCCGAGCACTAAGAGTCTGTTGGGTAGTGCGGCAATAATTCCCGCGGCTGTTACTGTATTGTGCCTTGTGCCATTTGTGGACAAGGCGTTCCATTTAGACGACCCGGTTTTTATATGGTCCGCTAAACATATTCAGAGCAGGCCATTTGACTTTTACGGTTTCAAGGCCAACTGGTACGGGACAGAATTAGGGATGTGGGAGATGCATCATAATCCGCCGGGGGCCTGTTACTACATGGCGCTGGCGGCGTTTTTGTTAGGCTGGAGTGAAGTCGCCCTGCACACCGCCTTTCTCGTCCCTGCGGCGGCGGCAGCGTTGGGGACATATTATCTGGCAAGGGTGCTTCAGTTGCGGCCAAAGTGGGCGGTACTGGCAGCGGTGGCAGTGGTCGTGACACCGGGATTTGTGGTCTCGGGCACCACGTTGATGTGCGACATGATGGTACTTGCGTTGTGGGTGTGGGCGGTAGCTCTTTGGGTGAGGGGGATGAAGCAAAATAAGCGGTTAAGCCTTTTCTTTGCGGCAATCCTGATTTCACTCTGCATATTGACCAGATATGTGGGGATAGCTCTGGTACCGCTGCTGTTTGCCTATTCGCTTATGCAAAAGCGCAAGCTGGGAACGTGGGCGTTATATTTGGCAATTCCGGCGGCAGTTCTGGGTGGCTATATGTGGGCGGCGCGGTCGCTCTACGGCAAAGGGGTGCTGTCGCAGGCGGCGTCTTTTGCGGTCCATCTGCGGTGGAAGGAGAAGGCGGCATTATTTTCGAAAGGAGTGAGCGGACTGGCGTTTGCCGGCGGGTGCATAATAGCGGTGCTGTTTTACGCTCCGCTGCTCTGGTCGCGACGGGTCTTGATTGTGAGCGTTGTTTTGATGATTCTGTTTACACTGATACTGGCTTCTGCAGAGAAGATCGGCAACTGTGCAGTACGTGACAACGATGGCGTCAGGTGGGTTTTTCTTGTCCAGGTCGCCTTAATGGCCGCGGCTGGGGTGAGCTTAATCGGGCTTGCGAGCACAGATTTTCGGCAGCACCGAGATGCTGATTCGCTGTTGCTGGTGCTTTGGGTGGTTGGGATTCTTGTCTTTGCGAGTCTCATAAACTGGACGGTCAATGCTCGCAGTATCCTTCCGATGGTCCCTGCGGCGGGGATTTTGTTGATGCGGCGAGTCGAGAGCCTTGGTGGGGTGAAACAGAAGGCAGGGATATGGCGGGCAGCCTGGCCACTGGTTCCAACGGCGGTTGTAGCCCTGTCAGTCAGCTGGGCCGACTACGCCTGGGCGAATACAGCGCGCAGTGCAGCAGAAACCATAAGCAAGAGTTTTGAGAACCATAAGGGCACTATATGGTTTCAGGGGCACTGGGGATTCCAATACTATATGGAATCCAGCGGCCATAAGGCACTCGATGTCAAACATTCGAGACTTTCATCAGGGGATATAGTGATTGTTCCGTCGAACAATTGCTTCACGTGGAATCTGCCGCGGAAAGATTTTCTGTTGTCTGAGACTTTCGAGATTGGACCGCTTCGTCGGCTATCAACGATGAATCTATCAGCTGGCGCGGGTTTCTACTCGGATATATGGGGTCCTCTTCCCTTCGCTGTGGGGCTGGTTGCGGCGGAGAAGTATTATGCTTTTATCGTTCGTTAGATAGGAGAAAGCAGAGCTGAGATATATGAGAGCATTGATTACAGGCGGGGCAGGGTTTATTGGCTCGCATTTGGCAGAGCGACTGCTCAAAGACGGCAATAAGGTTGTAGTTGTTGATAATCTGAGCACGGGGAGCGTAAAGAATATTGCATCTCTCCGGGATAAGCGGGAGTTTGATTTTGTGGAGGGTGACATTCGCAATTCAAAACTGATGGGAACGCTTGCAGAGCAATGCGATGTGATTTATCACCTGGCTGCGGCTGTGGGCGTGCAACTAATAGCTGATAAGCCTGTGCACACGATAGAAACTAATATTGGTGGCACCGAGACGGTGCTGGATGTGGCCAACAAATTCGGCAAAAAAACTCTGATTGCTTCGAGCAGCGAGGTCTACGGCAAAAGCGAAGATGTTCCTTTCCATGAAGATGACGACATTGTTCTGGGGAGCACAAGTTTTTCGCGGTGGTCGTACGCGTGCAGCAAGGCGATAGATGAATTTTTGTGTTTGGCTTACTATCAACAGTATAGTCTCAAGGTTATAATTGGTAGGTTTTTTAACACGATTGGGCCCAGGCAGACGGGTCGGTATGGGATGGTGGTGCCCCGATTCGTTGAAAGGGCGATTCGAAACGAGCCAGTGCAAATCTATGGTACGGGTGAGCAACGGCGATGTTTTTGCCATGTGGGCGATCTTGTGGACGCAGTCGTCAAGCTGATGAACTGTGAGCGGGCGGCGGGGAAAGTGTATAATATCGGCTCTACTGAAGAGATTAGCATCGAGGACCTTGCAGATAAGGTTATCGAAATGACAGGCAGCCAAAGCAGGAAGGAATTTGTTCCGTACGAGGTTGCGTACGGCAGGCCTATTGAGGATATGATGCGGCGAGTGCCGAGTCTGGAGCGAATCAAAAAGACGGTCGGCTGGGAGCCCAAGACAAGCCTGACGGAAACGCTGCAAGTGGTGATCGAAGAGAAAAGGCTGGGCTGAATACGAGGAGGCCCGGGATTATGACTTTTTGCGGCTACGATACAGAGCAAATTAAAGGGATATCATGAAAAAGGCATTGGTAACCGGCATCACGGGGCAAGATGGCTCCTATCTTGTGGAACTGCTGCTGAAGAAGGATTACGAGGTTTGGGGCATAATACGGCGAAGCTCATCGTTTCACACAGGCAGGATTGACCATCTGTATAAAGACCCGCACGAACAGCCTCGCCTGAGATTGGCTTACGGCGATTTGACCGACGGCGGCAACCTGTCCAGAATTATGAATTCGGTCAAGCCGGATGAGGTCTATAATTTAGGTGCCCAAAGCCATGTTCGGGTGAGCTTTGATATGCCCGTCTATACGGTTGATACGGATGCGCTGGGTACGCTTCGGTTACTTGAGGCGATACGTGGCAGCGATAAGCCGGTGAAATTCTACCAGGCTTCGAGCAGCGAGATGTACGGAACAGCCGTCGAAACGCCGCAAACGGAAACGACACCATTCTATCCGCGGAGTCCGTACGGCTGCGCGAAGGTGTACAGCTTTTGGCAGACCGTGAACTATCGCGAAGCTTACGGTCTGTTTGCCTGCAACGGCATTTTGTTTAATCACGAATCACCGAGGCGCGGTGAGACGTTCGTCACGCGAAAAATCACCCGGGCCGCTACCAGAATTAAGTGTGGCCTACAGGAGAAGGTGTATTTGGGCAATCTTGATGCCAAGCGCGACTGGGGCTTTGCGGGCGATTACGTTGAGGCAATGTGGCTGATGCTTCAGCAAAAGGAGCCTGATGATTATGTTATAGCCACGGGTGAAAGTCACTCGGTTCAAGAATTTGTGGAGGAGGTTTTTAGTTATCTCGACCTGGATTGGCAGGAGCACGTTGAAATCGACCAAAGGTATTTCAGGCCGAGCGAGGTCGACCACTTAGAAGGTAATCCAAGCAAGGCAAAAAAGATTCTTGGCTGGGAACCGAAGGTGACCTTCAAAGAGCTGGCGCGGATGATGACCGACGCGGATATGAGAATGGCTGAGCGTGAAAAGATCATCAAAGAGCACGACAAGTAGAAAGCAGTCGGTGGAAAAGGCCAAGACGGTGAGCGATTTTTTTGCTGACAGAAGGGTCGTGGTTACTGGAGGAGCGGGATTTCTGGGTGGTTATGTCACTGAAGGGCTGCGACGACTCGGCTGTACAAACATAGACGTGCCGAGGATTGAAGACTACGACCTTGTCAAGTTAGATGATATTATTCGGATGTACGAAGACATGGGACCGGATATTGTCATTCATCTGGCAGCGGTTGTTGGTGGTATCGGCGCCAATCGAGAACATCCAGGCGAGTTCTTTTACAAGAATTTGATGATGGGCGTTCAGCTCATCGAGCAGGGCAGATTGAGAGACATCGAGAAGTTTGTGGCGATCGGTACGGTTTGTGCGTATCCGAAGTTCACACGGGTTCCGTTCAAGGAAGAGGACCTCTGGAACGGATATCCCGAGGAGACCAACGCACCGTACGGGTTAGCGAAGAAGATGCTGCTGGTGCAATCGCGAGCTTACCGGCGCCAATACGGTTTTAATTCGATATTCTTGCTGCCGGTGAACCTTTATGGCCCTGGTGATAATTTTGACCCTTCCAGCAGTCACGTTATTCCGGCGTTGATAAAGAAATGCGTAGATGCAATTGATGTTGGGGCGGACCATATAGACTGTTGGGGTACGGGGAATGTTTCGCGTGAGTTTATTTATGCCGGCGATGCCGCTGAGGGCATTTTATTGGCGACGGAACATTACAACGGCTCTGAGCCGGTCAACATTGGAGCGGGCTTTGAAGTAACAATCAAAGAACTGGCCGAGAAGATTGCCAGGCATACCGGCTTTGGCGGTGAAATCCGGTGGGACAGCTCCAAGCCGGATGGTCAGCCGAGGCGACGTCTGGATATCTCAAAGGCTAAAGAATACTTCGGCTTTGAGGCTAAGACCTCTTTTGATGAAGGCCTCAAGGCAACCATTGAATGGTACAAGGTAAACCGCAAGATCTCATAGAGTCTATGGCTAAGACGAGGTTGGTGCGTTGAGGCACAAGGGCACCCTGGGGGAGCGATAACGTATCCGTGGAAGAAACAAAGCCAAAATTAGGCTGGTTGTACGCCGGTGCTCTCTGCGGTGCAGGCGTGCTTTACGTGGTTAGCTGCGCTCCTGGAGCTCTGTGGCAGGATAGCGGGCTGATTCAATACCGGATCTGGCATAACGATATTGAAGGTTTTTTGGGTCTGGCCATTTCGCACCCGCTCTTTTACATACTGGCTATCGGGGCAAAGTACGTGCCGCTCGGCGAGTTTGGCTACAGGGTCAATCTGGTCTCGGCAATCGCAGGGGCCGTAGCAGTCGCAAACTTGTTTTTGCTTGTGCGTCTGTGGCTTGGCAAGAATCTGCCGGCGGCAATATCTCGCATACATTTTGGCGTCACGCAAGCATTATTGAAACCTATACGCTGTGGACGGCAATATTCAGCGGGGAATTGATAATGCTACTGATGTACTCCAAGACTAAACAAGTGGGTTATCTCTATTGGATGGGATTGCTCAATGGGCTTGCGATCGCCGTTCACATGCTCGCTTCAATACCGTTTGTGTGTTACGCGGTATTTCTCGTAATTCTGCTGGTCAAAAAGAATATCAGCATCAGAGACTTGGTGCTCGTTGCTCTATTGTGGATTTTAGGGGCATTGCCCTATGAGTGCTTGATAGTCAAAAACATGATTCAAGAGGGCGACATTGGCGGCACCTTGGCCTCTGCAGCTTTTGGGTTGAACTGGCGGGGAGCGGTTCTTAATACCTCCTTGTCAGCAAGAATCGTGAAAGAGAACCTGCTATTCATTCTGCTCAACTTCCCAACGCCCAATATTCTGCTGTTTTTTGCAGGCTGCGTTGGGGTGTTCAAGATTTCGCCAAGTGTGGGCTTTAGAAACGTTCTGTTGGGTCTGATTGTACTGTTTTTTGTTTTCGCCTTTCGATATACGATATTTGACAGGTATGCGTTCTTTATACCATTTTACTGTGTGGCATCAATCTTTATAGGTCTCGGCGTGTATCTCGTTCAGGAGCGAATGAACCACAGAGTTTTCGCATATTTGGCATTGCTTTTTAGCTTGGTACCTGTTGGCGTTTACGCGGCTACCCCGAGGCTGGCGGAGCGGATGCAACTTGACCTGGGCACGCGGGGCGACGTCGCGTACCGAAACGATTATGAGTATTTTCTGCAGCCCTGGAAGACCGGATACAGAGGGGCTGAGCGTTTTGCCAAAGAGGCTTTAGGTGAGGTAGAGCAAAACTCTGTCATTCGTGCCGACAGCACCACTGTTGGCCCTCTTCTATATGTCCAGGAATCGCAGGGATATCGGCCCGATGTAAAGATTGTCTATACCACCGCAAGCAGCAAGGATGCGCCACGGCTGAACGAAGAGACTATCCGGGAAATACTTGCGGACACGTCAGTGTACGTTGTTTCTCAGAAGGTAGGATATTGTCCAGCATTTGTGCTTGATAACTACGACTTAGTTCGAACTGGTGTTCTATGGCAAGTGGTGGAGCGGGATGAAGGCAGCAGATAAATCGATGACGAACGAGACGGGAGGGTATGAATACCAGAATCACGTCCGACAACCCGTACGGATATAATCGTTACGGCTTTGCCTGGCAGAACGTGCCGGAAGGCGGGCAAGCACATCTTGACTTTGGCTGCTATGACGGGGCGTTTCTGGCGACACTGAGAAGTAGAGGAATTTCTCGGCTGGTTGGAGTTGATATTTCCCAGGATGCCGTACGCAAGGCTCGCGAGCGATTTGCGGACATAGAAATCATACATATCTCGCAGACTACTCCGCTGCCTTTCGAGGATCGGCTGTTTACATCGATAACTGTTCTGGATGTGATTGAACACTTGGCTGAGCAGAATGCCTTGCTGGATGAGCTAAATCGTGTGCTTAAGTATGGAGGGCTGCTGATTGTGACCGTTCCGGGAAAGCACCTCTTTTCATTTTTGGATACGGGCAATCTTAAGTTTCGCTTTCCGAGACTGCATCGATGGTACTATTGCAGGAGACACTCAGAGGCTGAATACGAGCGGCGGTATGTGTCCAACCCTGATGGTCTTGTCGGCGACATCTCGGCGGAAAAACGCTGGCACGAACATTTTTCGCGGGCAAAACTAAAGACGCTGCTCAAAAGCTCCGGCTTTGACGTAGTAGCTCTTGACGGCGCGGGCTTTTTTAGCCGGGTAATCAGAAATGTCAGATTCCTGCTCGGATGGTTTAAGCCGCTAAAAGCTTTCTTTGGAAAGATTGAGGCTCTCGATGCGAAGCTTTTCAGATCAGCAAATCTCTTTTGCGTGGCGCAAAAGCAGCAACGAGGCGGAACAACAAATGGTCGGGCATAGACCGGCAAGCAATTATTCGATTATGCGGCGAGTAAATACTGGAAGTTGATGAGACTGGCGCTTTGACTACGTCTAAGAACACAACCGAATCGCAAAAGCAAAATATGAGCGGGCAATCTATAACAACATCGAAAAAGCTGATGTACAACACGTTTTTCAATGTGCTGGCTATGGTCAGCAACGCGGTTGTCGGCTTCTTCTTGATACCTTTCTTTCTGGGGCAACTCCATGAAGTCAGGTATGGTATATGGGTGCTCTTCGGAGGTTCTATCTTTAAGTTTGCTCCTCTGCTGAGCATGGGGCTTAATAGCTCGATAAACAGATATATTCCGGTATACTTGGCCAAAGACGATGACAAGGGAATCCAACAGGTAATCAGCACCTCGCTTCTTTTCTTCCTGCTCCTGGCGATTGTGCTTGTGGTCATAACTGTGGCGGTCCATTTCAATATCGGCTCCTGGTTTCCTTTGGAGGCGGAGCAGGTTGGCACTGCGGGGGTGCTTTTGCTGGTAGTGGGATTTTGCTTTGCCTCTGCGGCGCCCTTACAGATATCCAGTGGCGTATTAAGCGGGCTTCAGCGGTATGACATTATCAATGCAGCAATGCTTGTGACTCTAATTGTGCGAACGATAGTGCTGGTTGTATTACTGTCGAGGGGTCACGGCCTACTCACGATGGGATTAACGTTTGGGCTCAGCGAGATCGCGATGAGGGTCTTGCATTCGATTTTTGCATGGAAGTTGTTGCGGCAAGTTTCGTTTTCTGTAGCAAACATCGACTTCAGGCTTCTGGGGGAAATGCTGGCCTACGGAATAAATACGTTTTTATATACGATGGGGGCCATAATAATTTATCATGCCAGTAATCTTGTAATAGGAATTTTCATTGGCCCTGCGGAGGTAAGCCAATTCACTGCTGCGACTGCAGGGGTCCTGTTGTTGTCGACATTTCTGGCGGCCTTTACACGTGCGATAAAGCCGGCTGTCAGTGACCTCGATGCCAGAAACGACGAACTGCGGGTGAGAGAGATAGCGTTTCTGAGCCAGAAATACAGTCTCTTACTTATAATTCCCAGCGCGTGTTTTCTGGTTGTAATGGGCAGGGAATTCCTGTGGATATGGGTGGGTGAGAAATTCAAGGATCCTGTGATAATTAATGCCATGGGGGCAATACTGAGTATTTTGGCGGTGGGGCACTGTCTTAGATTGGCGCAGCACAGCAACTTTATGGTGCTTGTAGGTCGCGGAAAGCACAAGATTTTCGGCATTTTTACGGCTTTGATGGCACTACTTTGTGTTTCGGCATCCGTAGTATCGGTTAAGGTGTTCAACCTCGGCCTGGTTGCCATAGCGTGGTCCAATTTCCTGCCTATGGTGTTAATATCAGGGGTGATATTGCCGATATATTTTAATCGGACGATGAAGATATCTGCGTGGGATAGTATGCGCAGTGTATGGTGGCCTGCGGTATTAGGCTGCCTGCCGAGCGTTGTCCTGATCAGCGTCTGGAAATATGTGGCACCACCCGATTCGTGGGTGGAAATATTTGCCGTGGTATTTGTCACAATGGCAGTAACTCTTGTAAGCTGCTGGTTCCTTAGTTTGAAGGCCACCGAGCGAAGACGATTTGTCCATATCGCACTGCGAAGATAGCAGAAGTGTATGGCGAAAGAATATACTTACAGAGACTCTCACAAATATCCAACCAAGGGTGTTACATATGATGAACACTATGAGACGATACCCTGGCGAAGATTTCTTTGGTCGCGTGAGCAGGAAGTTATATTGAGAATCTTAGAGAAATACTTTGCGGGCAAGGATATCCACCTGCTGGATTTTGCCTGTGGTACAGGGCGAATAACGAGTTTTTTGGAGAACCGTGTCAAGACGTCAACGGGTGTCGATGTATCCAGCTCTATGTTGGCGATCGCCAGAGAGAAACTGAAGCGCACTGAGATAATTGAGGCAGACATTACCAGCGGGAATGTTTTACGGGGAAGGAAGTTTAACCTGATAACGGCATTTAGGTTTTTTCTGAATGCGGAGCCAGAACTGCGCTATGCGGCGATCAGAGCTATTGTCACATTATTGGCCCAAGACGGTTATTTAGTGTTCAACAATCACCAGAATTTGGGCTCGCCCTGGATTAGGCTGCGGTATATCCGCCACCGACAGAAGAATCCGGAGGGCATATTCAATGTCATGACTATTGCTGAGATGCAGAAACTTGTGGAAGCGGTGGGATTAGAGATTGTGGAGCTTTATCCAGTTGGTTTCTTCCATCCACCAAGACTCCCGGTTTCTTACCGGCTTAACGGTGTAATAGATGGTGCAGCTTGCAAGTTCAAATGCCTGAGCCGATTCTCAGAGGATCCTGTTGCCGTGTGCGGCTGGCGTACGAGCCAGAATAGGGACAATCCCATTCTTGGGAGTTGTTGATGGAGTTCGTTGGTGATATTGCCCGAAAAACCGGGGATTCTTCTCTGCTGGCTGTGGAAGCAGCCAAGACCGAAAGAGCCGGCGAGATCGGTAGGGACAGCGGTCTCTTTTATGTTCCGAAGGTATTGAATTTTGAGGAGAAGATGGGGCAACTGGATTTTGAACGGCTGGATGGTCTGATCACGCTGCAACAATTGGCGTTTGACAGGGATGCCCGATCGCTTGAACTTTCAGAAAAAGCCGGCCGGGCGCTGGCCGTCGTTCATGAACAACTGGTTTTGCCAGATGACATGAAGTATGAACTTCCTGCAGACTGGATGGACGCCTCAGATGATAATGTTTTTATCCACGGAGACTTTGGGTGCCTCAACGTGTGTTTTCACGAGCCGTCGGGACAACTTGTCATACTGGACTGGTCGGCGGCACCACTTATGGGAAGGACTCCTACTTTTGGGAGTCGGTACTTTGACATTCTCTGGTTTGCAGGGTATCTGTTTCGTGGTGCACCCAACAAAAGGCTACTGAGCTGGAATGCTGAAGAGGTGACCAGCGCGTTTCTAAGAGGATATGCAACAAGTGCTTCTGCAGAGAAGCTTGGTATGTTCGACGATTATGTGCCGAAGATATGCCGATTACAAAGAAAGAACATCTGGCGTCTTGCGCGACAAAAATCGGCTTTAAAGACCTTGGTTTACCTCTTATCGCAATTTTTTATGTATGCTCGCTTTTACAAGTTTTTGCATAATCAAGAGTTATGAAATTAGGAGTTCGACATGTACACTGCATATGAAGGCGAAATAAGCACATATGAAAATGAGATATACGAAACGGACTTGGGCTATGAGCAACTTGAGCGGACTTCTGACGTTCAATTACCACCGGTGATGAATATCTTGCTTCTTGCGATTTGGATTGTGATCTGCCTGATTGGATTTGCTGTGATGATCTTGGCGAAAAACCCTGTGGCCGGCACGGTCATTGTAGCTGTGCCGACGTTTATCGGTATGGTTATGAAGCCAACCTTTGCGCTCTGTATTATGATGTTGGTATTGCCAACGGGAGCTGGTATCGGGTTTAGGCAGATCTTCAGTCTTGACCGGGGAGTCGGCATAGCACTTGCGGTCAGCTTCGCACTGAATCTGCTGATAATGCGTCCCAGCCTGCGTATCCGTAATAGAGCTTTATGGGTGGTAGGGGTATACACAATTTGGGTATTGCTCACATCGCTTGCAGCGCCACATCTTAGCTTAGAATTACAGCGTGCCTTTACGCAGGTTCAACTTCTTGCACTTGTCTTTATTGTGTATTGGATCCTGGAGACAAACGGTGCGAACGCTTTTCGCTGGGCACTAAGGGCATACGTAATCGGGACACTGGGGACGATCATATTGGCATTTATGACCGGTGCGGCTATAAGAACGCTGGAAGAGACACCTGAAGCGAGATATGCGGCAACACTTGGCGAAGCAATCAATGCGAATATGTTAGCGGGCCTGACAGCAATGGCATTTTTAGCTTCGATTTACCTGTTTGCTCGCGACAAGAACATACTCTGGCGAGTGGTGTATCTGATCGGAATTCTTTTTCTTCCCGCAATGCTGCTTAGAATTGGATCCCGCGGCGCTATTGTTGCGTTGGCATTTACAATGCTGTCACCATTGATATTTTTGCGACAAGTTTTGCGCAGGCCTGCTTTGGCTGTGTTGTTGCTTGCGGTCATTCTGTTTGCCTCTATCTCGGCAGGTCTATTGATACAACGAGGGCAGTTGGAAGGACCAGTTGCAGCGCGATTGACAGACGTTGGACGCGCCCAAGAGGCTTTGAGTTACAGGATGACAACGATCAAGGAAGCTATCAGGTCTGCAACGATAAGGCCAACGGGAACCAGCTACTATGGCTGGTTCGAACGTACTGGACTCCGACACCTGCCACACGCTGATTTCTTCTTGACTCTTGGAGTCTATGGGATACCAGGGGCGATTTTGTTTGCCCTATTTGTGGTTCTTATGCTGCGTACTATAAGACGGACACCCTTAGGTTGGGAGAAATTGTACACACGGGCCGTGGCGACTTATCTGCTGGTTGTCGGTCTAAATAACGCATTCATATTCAAGAAGTTCTACTGGGCCTTTTGGGCATTGGTTATGGCCGGTGAGGGGATAGGTTATTTCTGGGCTAAACAAGCCGAACTTGGCAGTGTGGCCCAGGAAGATATATCGAGTGCATCTGCCAGCCACGAAGCTATCGCCGGTATGGTGGAGCAGACAGAGTGAACATCGCGCTGATAAGTGATGCACTAACAGTTGGAGGGGCAGAAAGGCAGATTCTACTCAGTGCTGTAGAGCTCGGGAGACTCGGACATACGGTCAAATTAATCATCTATCATCCATATGTTGAGTTTCAAGACTTCATCAGGCGATATAACATTGATTTAGTGGAAATTAAGTCGCGTGGTTTGTCACGACTAAGTCGAATTCGGGCTCTTGCCAAATACCTTCGGGAGAACAACTTTGATGTTGTTCATGCTTTCAAGGGCTGTGCGCCTATCTCAGGCTCCCTGGCAGCAAAGTGGGCCGGTATCGAATCAGTATTTGGCGGTTTCAGAGGCATATACAACGAAGGAATAGTCCTTCGTCTTGCCCACAACCTTGCAGACAGGTTGCTGACGGGCTGGATTGTCAATTCGAGAGCAGTTGCAGATTCTATGGTCACTGTACTCGGAATTGACCGAGCGAAGATCTTTGTAGTCCACAACGGAATCTCCCAAGACACATTTAGATCGGACCTTTCGAAAAGCGCAGCGAAGCGTAGAATAGGATTACCGGAGGACCGTCTGACAGTCACTATTATTGCCCGATTAGACCCAGTGAAGAACCACAGACTGTTTCTGCGAATAGCTTCTATGCTTCTACGGCGTCAGTCAGACATTATGTTTTTGATTGCCGGGGACGGTCCCCTGCGAAGTGATCTGGAGGATCAGGCTAAGTCGCTCGGTATCTATGACCAAGTCTTATTTCTGGGGAACAGGTCGGATATTCCAGACGTACTCGCCGCTACAGACGTCTCGGTGCTGACTTCCGACTCTGAGGGTTTCCCCAATGTACTAATAGAATCTATGTCGGTCGGTGTCCCAGTTGTCAGCACTAATTATCCATCGATTAACGAACTCATTGTAGATGGCGAGCATGGTTTTATTACCTCGCGGAACGATGCTGCCACGGTTGCAGCAAAGGTGGCTCAACTACTTGATGATGCTGATCTTCGAGCGCACATGGGGCAAAATGGGAGGAAGATGGTTCAGGAACGTTTCAGTGCTGAGGTTATGGCCAAGAACCTTGTAGCGGTCTACGAACATGCTCGTGATGAGTCAGCACGGTATTGAGGTGGTTGGGGGGCTGCTGCGCGGACCATTTCAGGTACAATTCTCGTACTTCGTGTTTTCTGACTTTTTAGCGGACAGAGAAGTCTGAATATAATGTTTGGCTCACATATGAAGTCACGAGAGAGGCGAACAATAGAACAATTGCGACGCCATTACAAGGTGGAGAAGCAAATAGCAAACAAGCTTCGTCGCTCGACGCGTGCACAGCGGATTCAAATCATGAGAACCATGTACGACGAGCTATTTGCACAAGTGCCGGACCATCCCCGCCTTACTGCCCGCGACGCTCCCAAACGTGCTGAAATCTTAGTTGCCCGCCAGATGCAACTTTTGGCGCGGTACCTGCAGCCCAATCACACTTTTCTCGAATTTGGGCCGGGAAACTGCAATCTTGCCATTGTCGTTTGCTCAATGGTAAGCCGCGTATACGCTGTGGATATTTCTGATACGCTTGATCCTTCCACTGAGAAACCCAGCAACTTCAATTTCCTCGTCTACGACGGTTTCGATCTGGATCTACCTGATGAGAGTATCCATGTTGTCTACAGCGATCAAATGGTTGAACACCTACATCCCGATGACACGGCCGACCACTTTCGTCTGGTTCACCGACTGCTTAAGCCGAACGGCATATACGTTTTTCGCACCCCACACAGACTCTATGGTCCGCATGACATCTCACGGTATTTCTCTGACGTACCCGAATGCTTTCATCTGAAGGAGTGGACTTTTGCGGAGTTGGGCAAGCTTGTGGAAAGCCTTGGCTTTTGCCGGTGGCAGGGTTGCTGGTGCGCACGAGGAATGTGCCGGCGGATGCCGAAGTGGCTACTGTTGTTTTCGGAACGAGTGATCAGTCTTTGGCCGTTGAAGATTCGACGGCGGATCGGCCCCTATTTGTTGCCGAGTATCACTATGGTTGTCAAGAAATGACTGGCGCCGAGTTAAGCTGCCTTGTCCAAAGACAGCCAGCTAAAAACAACCAAGTTGGACGATATGTGGAATGCCTAAGGGCGCATTTTCCGAGAAGAGTCATAAGACATCAAAGTTGTCATAGGCTTGAAGAGTCATGAAGATTGCGTATGTTGTCTCGGGCATGAAATTGAGCTTCGTTGTCAACGAGATGGAGGCACATGAACAGGCTGGGTGGGAGATCCTGCCGCTGGCCAGTTGTAGGCCGGAGTCATCTGAGGGACATGCTGAAGTCACGGTCAAATGGTGCAAGCGAGCTGTGTATCGCTCAAATGCTTTTGCACAGATCTGGACGACCTTGCAAGGAATGGTTACGCATCCGCTTCGTTTCTTGCAAGCGTGCCTTTGGACATTGGGATTGCTCATTCGTAGCCCGAGCGAATTTGCAAAGGCTGTCTACGAACTGACGACGTCATGCGATTTTTCCTTTCGCTGCAAGCGGTTTGGTGTCAAGCATATCCACGTACATTTTGCAAGCCGGTCTTTAAGTCTTGGTCTAATCTTGGGGATACTAACAGGTCTGCCCGTCTCATGCACTGTTCATGCCTTTGACATATTTACGAGAAGCCCGGGCAGCCTGCGGACTCGATTAGCTAAGTGCAAATTCATAGCCGCTGTTTCACGATTTAATGTCGAACACCTGAACAGAATCTGTGGCAAAGCCGTTGCAGATTTATGTCACATTGTGCATTGTGGTGTTGACGTGGAGAAGTTCAGGTCTATCTCGCGTCAGCCAGAGCCGGGCAGGATGGTGTGTGTAGCAAGGCTTGACCCTAAAAAAGGGCTTGATATGGCAATAGCGGCGTGCGCCAATCTAAGAGAAAGTGACGCCGAATTTGTGTTCCAGATTATTGGTGACGGCCCTGAGAGGAAGCGGCTCGAGCAACAAATAAGCCAGCTCGGGCTTGAAGACTGTGTTGTATTGCTTGGCCGCAAGGCAAACGACCAACTCGTCCCATTTTTTAGCAAGGCGTGTCTATTTCTTATGCCTTGTGCGAGAACAGAGACTGGGGATATGGATGGGATTCCTGTTGCGATGATGGAAGCGATGGCTTGTGAGGTACCAGTTGTCTCGAGGCGGATCTCCGGTATCCCCGAACTGGTCCATCACGGCGTCAATGGACTGCTTGTTCACGACAAAGACCCAGGCGCTCTGGCCAATGCTATTGAAACCTTACTTGCAGACCAGGACAAGATCAGGCAGTTCGGCCGGGCTGGGCGTAAACAAATTGAGCAGAATTTCAACATCACGAAGACCGCAGCTCAACTTCGAGAATTAATTTCCTCAGACTAACCATTGTGAGCCAAATGTTGATGTAGCTGCCATCCTAACTGAGAGCGCAACGTAATTCGTGGCTACCGCGAAACGCATGGGATACAAATAAGTGTGAACAGCTTCATGGTTGTGCTGGACGCCGAGCTTGATCGGCATTTACCAGTATGAGTAATTTAGGAGGCTTGATATAGTGGAAGCGCAAAACAAAATCTCACTTGTTTTCATAGGTCAAAAGAATTTTTACACCGAATTCCTTGTTGACTGGTTAAGCCAACTGACAACTCTGAAAGGTGTTATATGGACGGCGAGTGACCGCCATTCGAAGAGTTATAAATTTCATTTCCTCAGGCGACGAATGAAGCGTTTTGGCTTTTTCCGGTCTTTGAGTGAAGTACTCTACTACATAAGCACCTTAAGGTATCGGCGAAAGGATACGCAGGCACTGCTGGAGCTCATCTCCAAGGCGAGAGATGAGATGATTATGAATCCGGCTTCCGCGCCGCAGGTGGAGGTTTGTAGTCTTAGCGACGGCAAAGCCGTCGATTTGCTGAAGCAGTCTGAGCCTGATGTTATTCTGACCCAGTGTATCAACGAGATCATTAGCGAATCGGTTTTCAGTCTTCCCAAGATTGGGTGCTTTGTTTACCACGAAGGTATTGTGCCGAAATACCGAGGCAAGTTCTGCACTCACTGGGCACTTATGAATCGGGAATTTGATCAAATTGGTGCGAGCCTGATAAAGGTTGGCCGGGGTCTCGACACGGGCCCAATAGCATTTACAGAAGCGGTTCGTCCCGAGGGAGCTGGACGGAGACATGGATGGTGGGAGCATGAGGTCCTTTACCTTGCCCTGCCACGATTGAAAAAGTGGATAGAAGACATATCCGCAGGTCGCATCGAACTCACGGAGCAGCAAGGGACTTACCCAATTTACAGTTACCCGGTATTCAGCCACTTATTCAAGATAGGCAGGAGGGCCCGGGAATATGAACGGTGGCGAAGCGAAAAAGGGTCGGCAAAGAAAGAAGGGCAATCTCTCCCATGAGACAAAGTGAACCAGCTGTAGATTGCTGGTCTGCTGTTTCTAAACAGGTCATTTGCCGAGAGGCGCACCAGAAAACTCTATTATAGAGTTGACAAATGTAATCCCTTTGTTGTATTCTATACAAGTCAAGAAGGCAGGTAGTCGTAGACACATGTGGTCAGCGACGAAGGCATGAGACTTGGCTGTATGTGCTGCGGCCATGGGCGATTAAGCTGAAGAAGGAGGATAAGGGAATGAAAAAGGCGCTTCTGTTATTTGTGACCCTGACATTTCTCGTGCAAGGTTGTACTGCCAAAAGATCTGCGGTGCACGGCATGACAGCAGCGACGCCAAAGATTTTAGAAATTGCGGATGCACGCGGTTGGCCTGAAGGGCCGCCAGAAGAGGACACCAGTGCCTGGCCCGAAGAACCGCCACCAGGCCAAGAGGACATTGCTTCTGGAATAATGAGTGCCAGCGCAACTGAGCCAAACATTGAGGTTTATACCGACAAGAAAGGCTATCTGCCTGGTGAGACCATCCATTTTCATGTTTCCACAACTGCTGCAACCTACAGCATAGAGATTCGTAAGGAGGAATGGAAACGAGGAGTGATAGCCAAAGTCACCAACTTGCCTGGGGTCTACTATCCGGCACCTCCGCACGAGGATAGGCCTTGGGCCACAGGAGCAAAGTGGCCTGTAAGTTACAGTTGGGTCGTGCCGGATGAGTGGGAGAACGGCAGCTACCTGGCGATGCTGCGCACAACCAGCGGCGGGTACACGTACACGTACCATCCCTTTATTGTTCGAACTCGTGTACCGGGCTCCCGCAGCAAAGTGGCTTTTGTTATGAATTATAATACGCGACATGCCTACAACCAATGGGGCGGCAAAAGTCTGTATTACACCGGGGTACCGGAGGACACTCACAGAGCTGTGGCCGTATCATTTCTCAGACCCTTCCATGCATCCTCTGGCAGGGGGAACAATTACTGGGGACAGTGGGAGGTGAGCAGTCAACTGCAGGCTGACGGGTTTGACCCTGAGTTTATTACAGAATGGGATATTTGTTCCAATCCGGCTATTCTGAGGGCGTACGATGTACTGGTGTTTGCAGGCCACCACGAATACATATCCCGTAATACATATGATGCGCTCGAAGCTCACCACCACCGAGGTGGACACCTGGCATTCTTCTCCGGAAACGACATATACTACCAGGTTCGGTTTGAGGACAACGGCAATACGATGGTCAGCTATAAGAGCTACGCATGGCGTGAAGACCCTATGATGGATGTTGATAACAGCCTCGTTAGCACATTCTGGAGACGCGAGCCGGTTAACCGTCCACCTGAAGCGTTACACGGTGTTCGGTATGTGCCGTACTCGTATTGTTTTGAACGAGAACACTTTATTGTGCAAGACTGTAACCACTTTGTATTTGAGGGGACGGGCCTGCAGAATGGCGATGCCTTAGGTTGGAAGGTCGCTTCAAGCGAAACTGATTACATAGGGCCCAATTCGCCAGCCTCTATGGATATTTTACTGAGGGCTCGGCGAGAAGAACTCCGGAGCGCGTACAAGTATGATGATTACGTTCAGGTTGATCATGTTGATGCGGCCGCCATCTATTATGAAGACAGCGGCGAGTATGGTTTTCCAGACGGTCGAGGCGGTCAGGTCTTCGCTGCGGGCACTGAACAAGGTTGGGGCGACGGTCTTGGCGATTGGTCGGAAGGTTACCAAGTCGTGCGCAGGGTAACCCACAATATCATCTCCACCTTCTGATCTCCGGGATTTGGCGGCGCTTGCATCATATTGGCTCGGCGGATGCAGCTCTCCGGACTGGTGTGAATATGCTGATGTGGACATGAGTGGAAGTGTGGACCTGACGGACTTTGCACGCGTTGCCACATCGTGGTCGAAGAAGTAGACTCAGCCAGCGATGAAATATACCCTCTAAGATGGCGTTATCTTGAGACATACGAATAGCCTTTCATGCATATCTTTTGCGCACGCCGGCATTTCGTTATCACCAAAGCCATTGGTGGTGCTGGTTCTTGTGGACCTCTCCAGCATCGGTCAAGGAAAAGAATATGAAGATTTGGCTGCGGGAAAAGTCACGGATTTGTCACAAGGTCGGTCTCCTATTCAAGAACCCTGCGTGGCCGATTTTCTTGCAGCGGGTCACAAGGCCGGCCGGCTCAACGCAACCACCGAACCGATAGAGGGGCTGACAGAAAGTGAAATGGTGTGGATATGCGTGGGGACTCCCTCCGGATCCGACGGTGGGATTGACCTTTCATCGGTGGAGACCGTTATCAGACAGATTGGCCAAGCGCTTCGTAAGTCCGATGATCGGCCGCTTATCGTGCTTCGAAGCACTTGTCTGCCGGGAACGACAGTCAACCGGGTCATCCCTCTTTTTGAAAAGGAATCCGGTCTGACGGTTGGTAAAGATATACACGTCGTGTTTCATCCGGAGTTCCTTCGGGAAGGCACGGCGGTGCAGGATTTTTACAATCCGCCCAAAATTGTCATTGGCGAGGCCCAGCCCGGTGCTGCAGAGAAGCTCTTGAGCATCTATGAGAAATATGATGCACCGCGTTTTTGCCTGGGACTCGGCGAGGCAGAGATGGTCAAGTACTGTGACAACCTTTTTCACGCGCTGAAGATCACGTTTGCGAACGAAGTTGCGGCGGTTGCGAAATCGACCGATGTCGACGCCCGCCGGGTGGCTGAGGTTTTCTGCGCCGACACCAAATTGAACATTAGCTCCCGGTACCTTCGACCGGGCTGTGCGTTTGGCGGCTCGTGTTTGGCCAAGGACCTTCGGGCGATTCTGCGATTTGCGTCACTCCAATCGGTTCGCTTGCCAATGCTGCAAAGCGTGCTTGAGAGCAACGATGTGCAGGTGAATAATCTAATCTTGCGTATTCTGAGCTATCGGCCGGCCACGGTTGGGATGGTTGGCCTGGCTTTTAAGGCCGGCACGGATGACATGCGGGAAAGTGCGTATGTCAGGGTTGCCAAGGCACTGATTGGTGAGGGGATCAAATTGCGAATTTACGATCCTGGTGTACAGCCGGACCGGTTGATAGGAAGCAACAAGAAGCAGGTCCAGAAGGCCCTGGGGCACCTCGAGGACCTGCTCGTCGGCTCGCTGGAAGACCTCTCGGCAACAGACTTGATTATCGTAAACCATCCTATAGTGGATGCGGATTCTATCCGGAGCTGGCTCAATGCCGGGATTCGCGTATTAGACGTTGCTGATATTAAAGGCGTGGATCGGCGGGCAAGCGGTTATGAAGGAATTTATTGGTGATCTCAAATAAGATGCATCTTCTTTATCTGCACCAATATTTCGCATCTCGAAAAGGTATGACGGGGACGCGGTCCTACGAATTCAGCCGGTACCTTGTCGGAAAAGGTCACCGTGTCACGATGATAACATCGGGACTGGCCAACGATGAGTTTCCGGTTCCGAAGGGGCTGGAATACACAGAGCTGGAATCTGACGGTATCAGGGTGGTCCCCATTGCTGCGGCCTACAATGACCCACAGGTTGGTACGGGCATGAGCGGCTGGCAACGTATGCTGAAGTTCTATCAGTTCGCGAGGTTAGCCAGTCGTGTTGGCAGAAAGCTGGCTAAGCCGGACGTAGTTTTTGCCACACACACGCCCCTACCCATCGGGCTGGCTGGTATTGCGCTGGCCCGTCACTTCCAGATTCCGTTTGTCTTCGAGGTCCGCGACCTCTGGCCGGAGGCGCTGGTCAATATCGGGGCGTTGAAAAATCCTTTAGCCATCTGGTGGCTGCGGCGAATGGCAAAAAAGATATACACTGAGGCAAAGCATATCGTGGCGCTGTCGCCGGGCATGAAGGAAGTTATCGTCGGTACTGGGGTGCCGGCTGAGCGGGTGACCGTGATTCCGAACGCGTCTGATTTGGACCTTTTCCGGCCAGACTTGGACGGCTCGGCCTGGCGCGAGCAGCTCGGACTGGGTGAGCGATTCGCTGCCGTTTACTTCGGAGCGATGGGCTTGGCTAATGGTCTCGAATATGTCATCGAAGCTGCGCGAATCTTAGTTGAGCGAGGCAAGGACGACATCGTGCTGGTGCTGCACGGCAGCGGTGGAGAACGACCCGAATTGGAAAAGTCGGCGCGTGACTATGAACTGACAAACGTAGTTTTTAGCGATCCGGTGCCTGACAAGGCGGAGGTCGCTCGTATTGTGGCGGCGTGTGACGCTTGTATGACGATCTACCGCGCAGCGAAGGAACATACGTGGTCTCCGAACAAGATGTTTGACGCACTTGCGGCCGGCAAGCCCGTGCTGATAAACGTGCCTGGCTGGCTGGGGGAGATAATAGAGAACAATAACTGCGGCAGATACGTGGACCCGCAACGCCCACAGATGTTGGCAGAGGCATTGGAAGAACTGGCGGCCGACGCGGAAGTGTGCCGAGAGATGGGCAGGAACGCGCGCGAGCTGGCAGAGCGAGAATTCGCGCGAGGCAAATTAGCGGAGCGCCTTGAGAGCGTTCTGTTAGACGCGATACAAGAACCGTAAGAAGGGTAATTTCAGGACAGCCTCGCGCATTTTGACACACAGATTTATGTGCTTGGTAGAATTTGCATATCGGTATGGCCGAGGGCGGCAGCCTGATTTTTCAGACGCTTGTCCGAAGAGTTGAGCGGTTAAAGGTGAAGCTATGAAGATTATTAACATTGTTGGAGCACGCCCTAATTTCATAAAGATAGCAGCTCTGTTCAAAGCATACGAAGCTCACAAGGATATTGAGCCGGTGCTGGTTCATACGGGCCAGCACTATGACAAACAGATGAGCGCGTTGTTCTTTCAACAACTGGAAATTCCCGAGCCTGATATGAACCTGGAAGTAGGCTCAGCCTCTCACGCGGTACAAACGGCTGAGATAATGAAGCGGTTCGAACCCGTTGTGTTAAAGCAAAAGCCCGACGCGGTGCTGGTTGTCGGAGATGTCAACAGCACGATCGCTTGCGGATTGGTGGCGGTCAAACAGGGCATTAAGCTGGTGCATGTGGAAGCCGGTCTGCGCAGCTTTGATCGGAGTATGCCTGAAGAAATTAACCGCATGCTAACCGATGCGATTAGCGACTTGCTCTTCTGCAGCGAGCAAAGCGGCGTAGATAATCTACGACGTGAGGGCATACAAGAGGATAAGGTATTTCTCGTCGGCAATGTGATGATTGATGTGCTGCTGCGAAACAAGGAAAAGGCGAAGGATTCGAAAATACTGGATGAGTTAGGCTTAAGTGTCAATGCGTATGCTGTTTTGACACTGCACCGTCCAACCAATGTTGATAACCCAAAAGTCTTGCGCGGCATTTTGGACGCTATCGATGTAATACAAGGACGTATGCCGGTTATTTTTCCGATTCATCCCAGGACTCGAAAGAATCTTCTTTCAACATCGCTCGATGCGAGAATTGAGAATATGGCAGGTGTTCGCTTGACGGACCCGCTTAGCTATCTTGATTTTGTTAAACTCATGTCTTCGGCGCGTGTGATGCTAACAGATTCTGGGGGGATACAGGAAGAGACAACGATTCTGAAGGTTCCCTGTCTTACGCTAAGGGAAAATACGGAGAGGCCCGTCACTGTGGAAATCGGCTCCAATCAAGTTGTTGGGGTGGATACGAAACGGATTTTGGCTGCATTCAAAAAGACTATAGGTGGCCAAAACACTGAGCCTCGGATTCCACCTCTTTGGGATGGGCACGCTGCCGACAGGATTGTAAAAACACTGATAGACAAGATCTAAGAGACGCTCCAAACATCAACCCGGATTGAGACCTTGGTATTACCAAAGGGCTTGGCACAGAAGGTCAAATTTCATAAGTGGGTATGCGGCTTCTGATTATCACACAGTATTTTCCGCCGGAGATGGGGGCTCCGCAGGCACGGCTGTATGAATTGGCAAAACGTCTGCAAAGGATGGGACACCAAATTACCGTGCTCACCGCTTTGCCCAACTATCCTACAGGTAGAATATTTGAGGGTTATCGTCACAGATTGAGGCTCACGGAGGCTATTGACGGAATAAAGGTCGTGCGAACCTGCTTGTACCCATCCAAATCCGGCAAGACCTTGCCCCGTCTTTTGAGCTATCTATCATTTGGCATCACCAGTGCGCTGGTTGGCGTTTGGGGATTGGGCAAACAGGATGTAGTGCTGATTGAAAGTCCGCCTCTATTCCTTGCTCCATTTGCACTAATTGTAAGCAAGATAACTCGCGGCAAAGCCGTAATGATGGTTTCCGATATTTGGCCGGATATTATTATACGTATGGGCCATGCGTCAGAAACGAGCCTGTCGGTAAAAGCAATGTTGTGGCTGGAGAAGTTTTCATACAGGCATTCTCATGCAGTGGCCTTAACAAATCCGGGGGCCTGCGGGCAAATTCACGAACGTTTCCCACACCTTCGGAAGGTTACTGTGATATCCAATGGTGTGGATACCAGGATGTTCTGCCCGGACTTTCGCAACGGCAAACTCAGGTCCGAACTTGGTGCCGGGCCTGACGATTTTCTTGTTGGTTACTGTGGTCTTCACGGATTAGCACAAGGCCTTGAGGTAATACTTGAAGCTGCGGCGAGACTCAAGGATCGGCCAGCCATCAAGTTTGTCATGATAGGCGATGGTCCGACGAAGGAAGAGCTCATACAAAAAGCGAAGGAAATGAGGCTCTCAAATTTGGTGTTCTATGATCGCCGCCCCAAGAGCGAGATGCCCGAGGTAGTGGCTTCCTTGGATGTCAGTCTGATCCCTTTGCTGGCGAGATTTCCCGGCACCATGCCGTCAAAGGTGTATGAGGCAATGGCTTCGGGGACACCACCGATCGTAGCGAAAGGTTGTGAGGGTGAGGTGCTCATAAATCAGTTTGAGGCCGGTTTGTGCTACGAGCCGGGGGACGCCGGCGAAATGGCGACAGCCATTCTTAAGCTTGCTGAAGATCATTCACTCTTGCAGCGGGTCAGAGACAACTGTAGAAAGGTGTCGAAACGGTTCGATAGGGACCTTATCGCCGAGCGTACGGAAAGAATATTGGCTGCTGTGAATGAGGATAGGCAGTTGCCGGAAGTTAACTGGTAAGCGGTGAGAATGAATGAAGGGTTCAACGTTGATGCGCGAGTATGAGTCAGCCTTTGCCCGATGGCTCGGGGTCAGATACGCCTGTTCTTTCTGGAAAGGGCGTGTTGCTCTTTATGCCATCTTAAAGGCCGCTGGAGTAGGCGAAGGTGACGAGGTGGTGCTGCCCGGCTATACATGCGTGATGAACGTGAATCCAATCAAATACCTTGGCGCCAAACCGGTTTATGTTGATATTGAACCGGCTACGTTCAATATCAATGTTAGTTTGCTGGAGGACAAAATAACGCCAGATACAAAAGCTGTCATAGCTCAGCATACGTATGGCTATCCCTGCGACATGGACGCGATACTGAATATCGCTGAGAAGAACGGTATCCCAGTAATCGAAGACTGTTGTCTCGCTTTGGGTTCGAAATATAAAGGTAAGACGATGGGTACACTCGGCAAAGCTGCTTACTTTTCCTTTCAGTGGAACAAGCCTTATACGACAGGATTGGGCGGAATGGTAGTAACGAATGACGAGAAGCTGGCCGATGAAATTGAATCACTTCGGACCGATGCAATGTGCCGGCCTTCAGCCAAAGAGGTCATTATGCTGTGGGCAGAATTGGTTGCTTACAGGTTATTCATCTATCCCAAAACGACAGCGTTGGCCCAGGCGGTCTTTAGATATCTTACAAAAAAGGGGGCCGTTGTTGGGTCGTCGAGCAGTTGTGAGTTTCAACCGGAGATGGCCCGTGATTTCTTTAAGGCTGCAAGTAGGGTGCAGGCCCGGTCAGGTCTAAGGCAACTTAAGAAAATTGAACAGAACATCGCTCATCGCAAAGAGATGGCGCAACTTTATGACGAGCTTCTTGAGCAAAGAGGCTGGCCTTGCCGCAATTACGACAGGTCTACGATGGAGCCGGTCATGGTTAGATATCCGGTGAGAATTGCCGAGAAAGACGAAGCCCTTGCAGAAGCGGCAAGAGCAGGGATCGAGCTGGGAAGTTGGTTTGAATGTCCCCTGCACCCTATCGAAACACCTTTGGCGGCATACGACTACGAGATGGGAATGTGCCCAGAAGCTGAAAAGGCCAGTAATGAGGCTGTAAATTTGCCCTTGCATCCGCGGGCAAATGAAGCAACGGCTAAAGAGAGCGTGGAGTTTATAGCGCATTTTACGAGGGTTGAATGAAACGGCTGCTGGATATACTTTTGTCTTTGCCGGTTTTAGCACTCCTGCTGCCGCTCCTTGCCGTCATAATCTTAGCCATAAGACTTACAAGCAAAGGGCCGGCGGTATTCAAGCAGGAAAGGGCGGGCAAGAATGGCAAGCCATTCATCTTCTATAAGTTCCGGACAATGCGGCTTGATGTTGATCCGTTTGGGCCGAGCCCCAAGTCGGGCGACGACCCGCGACTGACCAAAGTTGGGAAGTTTCTGCGAGAATACTCCCTTGACGAACTGCCGCAATTTCTTAACGTATTGAAAGGGGATATGAGCATTGTTGGTCCTCGGCCGCTCTACGTTTCACAAATGGCTGAATGGGACGAGCGGCAGAAAAAGCGGTTGCTTGTAAAGCCGGGACTGACAGGTCTTGCTCAAATCTCCGGACGTGGAGAACTCACTCGCGAAGAGAAACTTAAACTCGATGTTAAGTACGTAGAGACAGCAGGTTTTTGGCTTGATTGTAAGATAATATTAGCTACCGTTGCCCAAGTATTGGGACGAAGAAGCATCTACGAAAAAAGATACTCACGGGCTGAATATACAAGAGATAAAGCAAAACAGTAGACAAGGTACCGGCCGACCAGCAGTCTGAGCGGCTTCAATGGCTACGAAAATGGCTTCTAAGCGGAAATACGTGACGAGAATCGAGCAGTTGAAGCAATTGAGCGAGCAGGAGAGGACCGAGCTAAAGAAGGTCACAGAGCAGTTTGCTTTTCGCAGCAATGATTACTATCTGTCGCTCATTGATTGGAATGATCCTGACGACCCCATACGTAAAATTGTGGTGCCTCAGGTCCAGGAGCTCCAGGAGTGGGGTAGGCTCGATCCTTCGGATGAAAGAACCTATACGATTATGCCGGGACTTGAGCACAAATATAATTCCACGGTACTTCTGCTGGTGAGCAACGTCTGCGACGGTATATGCCGATACTGCTTTCGTAAGCGTGTTTTCATAGAGCCTCAGAGCGAATATCTGCGGGACGTGCCGGGCGCCATGAAATACATAAAGGAGCATCGCGAAATAAGCAATGTGCTGCTGACCGGGGGAGACCCACTTGTACTTGCAACGTCAAAACTTGAGGGCATAATCCGGCAACTAAGAGAAATCGAGCATGTTCAGATAATCCGTATCGGTACAAAGATACCAGCCTTCAATCCGTATCGGATAGTTGAGGACCCGACTTTGCTGGAGTTGATAAACCAGTACAGCACGGACCAGAAGAAGATATACGTGATGACGCACTTTATTCATCCTCGTGAGCTGACAGATTTGGCGGTGAAAGCTGTTGGCCTGCTGCAAACGGCCGGTGCGATAGTAGCCAATCAGGCGCCTCTTATAAGAGGGATCAACGCTGAACCTTTAGTCTTAGCGGAACTGCTGGCGAGACTGTCCTTTATAGGCGCGGTGCCTTACTATATTTTCCAATGCCGGCCAGCACTGGGAAACAAGGTCTATACGGTGCCGATTGAACAAGGATACGAGATAGTGGAGCAAGCTAAAGCGCTGGTATCCGGCCTTGCAAAGAGGGTTCGATTTGTGATTTCGCATTCAAGTGGCAAAGTAGAGATCATCGGCAAGACACAAGACTTCGTTTATTTTAAGTATCATCGCGCGGCTGACGATGCGGATAGCGGCCGTTTTCTGGTTTTCAAATGCAATCCTGACGCCTGCTGGCTCGACGATTATGATGAAGTGATTCATGAGTATCCTGTCAGCTCACCGTACAGGTCGTACGGGCCTGAATAAAAGCGCGATTCTTCAAGCTTTAGCTCTATGTTGTTTGGATGCTCCCGACAGAATCGGGGGCTTTTATTATTTGGGACCTTTGTGGGCGCGTTGGACATGGTGACCAGAACCGGGTTGGGTATGCTGATTATTTGGGTCTTTTGCGGGGCAGCGTTTGCGCTGGAGCTTGACGAGATTTTGGTGATCGCTAACGGTGACAACCCAGCGTCTGTCGAAATCGCTCGGTATTATTGCCAAAGACGAAAGGTGCCCGGGCGAAATATACTTACCGTGCCTTTAGGGGCGGCCCTTAAAGACACAATTAGTAGAGACGATTACGAAAAGCGGCTTGCACTGCCAATACGAGAAAGACTGTTCAGTCTTGAATTTGCCGGCCAAATCAGATGCTTGGTGACCACTTACGGCGTTCCATTCAAGGTGGCAGGGCGAGGGTCCATCAAGGGTTCGGAAGGCAGATTAAAAGAACTGCGAGAATTGGCCAGGCAGGAGAAAGACAAGATTGAAAAGTTGGAGCAACGTGGCGCGGCCGGCTCGGCTGAGCACAAGAAAATAGACCGTAGATTAGCGCAGCTACAGCTTGATATGGACCGTATCAATGGCAAAGAAACGAATGCCTCGGTCGATAGTGAACTATCCATGGTGTTGTCCGGTTCTTATGAGCTGTATCGATGGCAGCCGAATATGCTGAGAGGCGGTGTGGCGGGCGTGGATTTTGGAACGCTTATGGTCTGCCGGCTCGATGGCCCGGACTCCACAATAGCAAAGGGGCTTGTCGACAGGGCAATCGCGGCAGAGAAAACAGGGCTACATGGCATCGCTTACTTTGATTCACGGGGGATAGTGAAGAGAGATTTGTCTGGTCGTTTTGACCAGTCGCTGCGCGATCTGGCAACACTTACAAGATTGCGAACTAAAATGGTCGTGAAGGAAGAACGAACGGAAGAGCTCTTCGCACCTGGAGCATGTCCACAGACTGCCATCTATTGCGGCTGGTACAGTCTGAAAAAATACACCGACGCCTTTGATTTCGTCGATGGTGCGGTCGGATATCATATCTCCAGTTTCGAAGCGGTATCGCTTCGGGATCCGAACAGCAGCCAATGGTGCCCTGCTATGCTCAAGGACGGGATAACTGCCACGCTGGGGGCGGTGGCTGAGCCATATCTTCATTCATTTCCGGAGCCCAAGGCATTTTTTGGGGACCTGTACGGGGGTAGGCATCTTGTGGAGGCGTATTATCGTACAAAACCATTCAATTCGTGGCAGCTGGTTTTGATAGGCGATCCGCTGTACACGCCTTTCAAGAAACCTTAGGCGTCAGGAAGTGACAGCTGCTCAGTCTTGGTGAGCCTTTTGCGAATTAAAGGGATAAGCAGAATAACAGCAATGACCACTGTGATTCCTGCAAGAGAGGCGATTACATCTTGAATGTCAAAATCTTTACCGAGAATTATTGAAAAGAGTTTTACCGCCAAAAGGAAGCCTATCGGCGGACCTAAAATCGGTATGAGCCATTTAGGTTTAGGGCCCTTTACCAACGCGGATGGATACGTGTTTTGAATCCACAGTATGGTGAAGAGCCCGTAGGCAAAAAAATGAAATAGTGCGTTTGTGACGGGCAGAAGGTCAGCTAAGTTGGCTCGCGTGAGATTTGTCAAGCCAAAGATAGTAGTGCCTGTCAGTACGAGTAGCGCGGGCCAGAATGTAAAAAACGACAGCAGAATCAAACCTGTAAGCACTCCTGCAAGGTTTGCAGAAAAATCCATAATATCACAGCTACGTCCGGCCACACACCTCTGAAGCAGCTCATCAAAGACCCCATACGAAACCGCTGCTAAAAGTACCCACCATACAGTTGCTCTGCGCCAGTCTACCTTGTTGCTGGACCTGGTCGCAAACCAAAGCAGAAAAATCAAAATCAGATAGGCGAGAAAGTGCAGGCTCTTGTCAGATACGCCGGCTTTGCGAACAAGCCGGGGGATCGGTATATGCGCCAGGACAAACAGAGTTGGCCAGTAAAACACCAGGGAGATTATGATTAGCTTCTGTCGTCGCAATAAGGCCATCGAAATCGTCCTAAACACGTTGGCGGGGATTCACGGGACCTTCTTGCCTGTGAAGCGACCACTCACAGTTATCTGCTCTGCGGTTCTCGGCAAAAAGTACCCCAAAAACTGCCCTGACACACGAGGATTGCCGACACAAGAGGCGCCTCGTTGGCACACGAGCGTTAATAAATCCCCAATAATATGCCGATTTTCACAGTCTTACATCTGAGTTTATCAGAAATTTGTTCCCGATGTAATGGTTAGTTTAGTCATTTGCGAAAAAGTCTGGTCTCGGAAATCCAGGATTGAGTGTATAATATAAACGTATTCGGAATCTAATGTTTGGAAGAATTACTTGGGAGGACTCAATAATGAAGGGTTCGATAATTTTTGGGGCACATATTTTGGGACGTGCGACAAAGTGGGGCGTTATCGCGGTAATTTTGGCCGGTTTAGTGACGCTTTGCCCGGGCCAACAGAGGTCCGAGGGCCGGCTGCGCGGCAGCGCTCGCCGTTCAACTCTTAAGATAATACAGCTTCCCGAGGTGAATTTAGCTGGATCGATAACTTTCGAGCAGGCGCTGGCCAAGCGTCGAAGTGTGCGTCAGTTCAGCGTACAACCGCTCAAATTTGAACAGATCGGGCAGTTGGCCTGGGCGGGTCAGGGCATAACAGATCCGGAAACAGGTTGGCGAACAGCACCTTCGGCAGGGGAAACTTATCCGATAGACCTGTATTTTGCCATACCAGAGGGTTTGTTTGTCTATCGTCCAGCCAATCACAGCCTGGAACAGACCTTGGATCAGGATGTTCGCGGCAGGCTGGCGGCAGCGGCGGGGATGCAGCAGGCGGTGGCCAACGCGGGATGTGACATTATCGTTGCGGGGTCTGTGAGGAAGCTCACGCCCCGATTCCGCGATAAAGCACGGCAGTATATGCTTTTGGAGGCAGGGCACATCGCGCAGAACATCCAACTTCAAGCTGTGAGTTTGGAGCTGGGTTCTGTGACAATCGGCGGTTTCGAAACGAGGGAGGTCAGCAGGGCTTGCAAGCTGCTGAGGACGCTGGAACCTCTTTATATAATTCCGGTGGGCTATCCGGCTGGACAAGCGCCGACAGAAACAGGACAGGAACAAGCGAGCACGGGACCAGAAGAGCCGGTAAGGACGAGGCCAAAAGCAGCGGTGTTGATTATCGGCAGGGAGAATTTTCGCGACGAGGAGCTATTTGAAACCAAGCGCGTTCTTGACGTAGCAGGTGTTAGGACGACTATAGCCAGTACGAGAATAGGAGTGATAAGAGGTGCGCTCGGAGGTATGGCCGAGGCAAGGGTTTCCGTGGACAATTTGCGGGTCGACGATTACGATGCAATAATCTTTGTGGGCGGTCTGGGAGCAAGGGAGTATTTCAGCAGCCCGGTTGCTTTGAATATCATCCGTGAGGCAGCAGTCAAGAGGATGGTGCTCGCGGCGATTTCCATTGCGCCGACGATTTTGGCCAATGCGGGTGTGCTGAATGGAGTCAGGGCTACGAGCTTCATTTCGGAGCGGACTACACTTGAACGTGCCGGTGCCGTATATACTGGCGCTGCCGTTGAGCGAGACAGGCTTATAATAACTGCTGTCGGCCCCATTGCAGCAGGTCAATTCGGCGGAGCGATCGCAGAAGCGCTTGCAGGTAGATAATACCTAAATCCGAACATCGAAAGTCGAGACAACATGAAAATCCAAACTTCAAGCGCTCAAAACACTTCGTCCTGCATTTCGCTCTTCGAATCTCGTATGCAGCCATCGCCAATCCGCCATGGGGGCGGATTGAGGCTGCCACACGATATTCGGTAATGAAACTGTTACGGAACAAGCTGCTCACTAAAGCGCAATTATTCTTTCGGAACGCTATCAGCTGCATCGGTCCATGAAGTGTAACGGTTTGTGATGGGCAGTCGCCGGTCTTTGCCGAAGGCCCTTGGTGTAATTCTTACGCCCGGCGGGGATTGTCTCCTTTTGTATTCATTTCGGTCAACCATGCGAATGACGCGATGGACCACATCTTGCGGCAGGCCCGATTCAACAAGCTGCTGCGGGGATTTGTCTTCTTCAACGTAACCTTTGAGGATGCTGTCGAGCAAGTCGTAGTCGGGCAGTGAGTCGGTGTCCTTTTGGTCGGGCCTTAGTTCGGCGCTGGGGGGTCGGGCAATTATATCGGCAGGTATGATTTTTTTACCAGCCATCTTGTTTATGTGCTCGGCCAATTCATAGACCATGGTCTTGGGGACATCTTTTATTACGGCGAAACCACCGGCCGTGTCACCATAAAGGGTGGCATAGCCGACCGAGATCTCGCTCTTGTTGCCGGTCGTCAACACCAAAGAGCCAAACTGATTGCTCAACGACATCAGGATACTGCCGCGGATTCTGGCCTGGAGATTCTCATAGGCAATACCTTTGTTGGCCCATCCGGGAACCGTCCTTAATGCCTTGTGGAATTGGCTAAGTAGTGGCTCAATCGGGATGGTTAGGATTTCGATGCCGAGATTTTTTGCGAGTCTCTGCGCATCGCTTATCGTTTCGGGGCTATTGAATCTCGACGGCATTGTAAGGCAGACGACATTTTCAGCGCCGAGCGCGGCAACCGCGATAGCAGCAGTGACCGAGGAATCTATGCCCCCACTAATACCAAGCAGGACCTTCTTGAAGCCGTTTTTCCATGCGTAATCTCTTGTGCCGAGTACAAGCGCTTGATACACTTCATCAAGAGGTTCGGCTGGCTGCGGGGCTGGGGATTGTACCGGTTCAACGCGCACAGTGCCCTCGCTGCTTGCGGTGATGTCCGCAATCAGCAGGTCTTCACCAAATGCCTTAGCTTTTGTGATAACCTTGCCCGCCGAATCTGCGAACATACTTCGTCCATCAAAAACTAACTCATCCTGGCCACCCACAAGATTGCAGTACGAGACGGCGGAGCTAAATTCCCTTGCACACCGGCCAACCAGCTCCTCCCTCTTTCTAATCTTGCCCACGTAAAAAGGTGAAGCTGAGATATTTAGGAGCACCTGGATATGACCTGCTTCGCCAAGGAAATTGTGGAGCCATTCAATATTCCAGATGTCAAAGCAAATGGTAAGGGCGATAGCGAGGTCTTTCAGATGGATTACAACGGGCACGGAGCCGGGCTGGAAATACCTTGGTTCATCGAACACGCTGAAATTGGGCAGGACGCTCTTTCGGTAGATTTGGCTTATGCTGCCACCCTGCAAAACAGCGGCCGAATTGTAAGTTTTGCCCTGATGACTTTCGGCGAAGCCTACTACCATTGTTGTCTCGGGGCAATCGGCAGCGAGTTTTTTGACGGCTGAAAGATTGTCCTGCAGAAAATGCTTTTTGTACAACAAATCCTCCGGCGGATAGCCGCAGATGGCCAGCTCCGGAAAGGCTAACAGATCAACATCGGACTGAAGCGCCTGGCTATATATGTTACGCATCTTCTGTGCATTTCCAGCCAAGTCACCCACCGTAGCGTTGAATTGTCCCAGTGCCATCCGCACCGAACGCACCTCCAAGCTACAAGCCGTGCATAAGTCAAAGTCGCGTAAGTCTTAACGTATTTGTACTTCTACGCACTCTTACGATCGGAGAGGGCGGGATTCGAACCCGCGGTACCCGCAAAGGGCACACCGGTTTTCGAAACCGGCTCGATAAGCCACTCCGACACCTCTCCAAGTCTTTATTCTATAAAGGATTAGTTATTTCAGCAGAGCGAAATTTTCCCTGAATACAACCGATTTGTAATTTAGATTGCAGCTGTCTATTGTGTCTCTATGATCGCTGCAAAGGATACTTATCATGGCAGACAATCGCGCTACACGAAAAAACGTTCCGGCAAATTCCCGCTTACCCTACATCCGACAGGTCAATATTGCAAGAAAATTAGGGGCAAGTTGTATTGCTTGGGCTCAGCGCTAGGGCTGTACGGTTACCCAGCTTGCTCAAATACTCGGATGCAAGCGAGCGGCCTTTCATCCTGCCCGGTTTATTTTTTACATCCCGGTCCGCGTACAATGCGACCGGGTTTTGTGCCCGTATGTTCACCATGCTTGAGCACCTGCGTGCCGTTTACAAAGACGTGGAGCATACCTGTTGCGTACTGGTGCGGTTTCTCAAACGTTGCATGGTCAATAATTCGTTCGGGATCGAAAATAACTATGTCCGCATAATATCCTTTTTCAAGTCTTCCTCGCCTGTCAAGTTTGAGATTGTCTGCCGGAAGTGAAGTCAAACGCCTGATCGCCTCGGACAGCGTAATGACCTTCTCTTGACGAACGTATTTGCCAAGAAGCCTGGCAAAGCTCCCGTAAGCACGTGGATGTACACTTGATTTTAAGAATACTCCCCCGGGGGCGAGGGATGCCGAATCTGAACAGAAGCTAACCCAGGGAAGCTCAATCTGCCTTTTCACATTCTCTTCTGACATTAAGAAGTAGACCGTGTCAACGCGGCTGCCGTCTTCGATAACAAGGTCGATTGCAGTTTCTGCCGGTGATTTTCCCCTCATCTTGGCGACTTGGGCAAGTGTTTTGCCGGCAAGATACTTGAGCCTTTCATTCTTGAACCCCACTAATAAGACGTTCTCCGGCGTACCTGCTAAAAGATATAGATTTTCCCATTCCTTGGTAGGCGTGGTCATCTCCTTCAAGACACGGCGCCTGATCTTCGGGTCTTTTAGTCTTGCCACCCATGCCCGGTACCCCCCGGCTTGGACCCAGGGCGGCATTGCGGCATCGAGACCCGTCGAACCTGCTGTATAGGTATACATATCGGCCGTAATTCTAAGACCTTCAGCCCGTGCCCTTTCAATCCTTTCAATCATAGCACTATGTTTATGCCAATTTGATTCGCCGGCAGCTTTCATGTGGTACAGTTCAGCAGCAACATTAGCCTTTCGCGCAGTAGTTATCAGCTCATCCAATGCTTCAAGTAGGTAGTTGCCCTCGCTGCGAATGTGCGAAACATACATTCCGCCATATTCGCTCGCCACCGCTGCAAGAGCTATCAGCTCATCAATATCAGCATAGAAGCCGGGAGCATAAATCAGCGCGGAACTGACACCTACTGCTCCTTCCTGCATTGCCTCACGTACTAATTTGCACATCTGCTCAAGTTCTTTAGAAGTTGGTGGACGGTCTTCATATCCAACGGCATAAACACGGACGGTCGTTGCGCCCACAAAAGAGGCTATGTTGGTCGATACTCCTTTTCTCACAAGATATTCGAGATATTCTCCAAGTGTAGTCCATTCTATGCCAAATTTGATATCTCCCTGAGACCTAATCATCTCCAACTTCATCTGTTCGTTAAGAGGCCCCATTGACCATCCCTCACCCATAACTTCAAGAGTCACTCCCTGACGAATATCGCTTTGCGATCTTCCATCTTCTATAAGGGATTCATTGGCCCAGCTTAGCATATTGATAAAACCTGGAGCAACTGCAAGACCGTGTGCATCGATTATCTCATCCGCATCTGGCCGGAGCTGCCCGATAGCTACGATATGGCCATCTTTAATTCCAACATCCGCAACGTATGATGGTCCACCGGAACCATCATATATCTGGCCCGATGTTATCACCGCGTCATAAGTCTCTGACCAGCCGGCACTGGCCACACTTAGTACGAATATCACTGTATGCAAGAAGAAAGTGATTCTTCGCATGTCGCTACTCCTTTATACTGGACTATAATTTGGCAAGAGCGTGTAAATTGGACGGCACTTCTTGCTGCCCATTATAACATCAGGTAGAAACTCCCACAATTGACTCAAGGCTGTTGTTTACCATAGATTATGGAAGGAGATCTGTTCGAAAAGAATAAGTACGTGCACTTTCCCTTTGGATTTGCTATTGTGATGGCAAAGATTCGGCGTTAGATGAACCGGCATAGTGTAGTATCATGTGACCTGGAGCTTGGTATGCGACCTGCGATTCCGTGTGTCGTGCTTGTCTGGATATCTGTCGTAATCGCCAGTCCGGTTCCTCAGGATGTACAATCGCTATCTGGAGTCGGTACCTCCAGAGCAGCTATGGCAGGACAGGCACTAACACAGAAACAAACGCTTGGCAAGAACCTCTTCTTCGATAAGAACCTGTCAACACCTGTCGGGCAGGCTTGTGCCGATTGCCATTCGCCCGAAACCGGTTTTGCCAATCCGAACCCTGACTATCCCGTTTCTCAGGGCGTCCACAAGGACCGTTTTGGAAACCGAAACGATCTTCCTGCAGCTTATGCTGCGTTTAGCCCACCATTCCGCTACGACGCCAATGAAGGGTTTTACGTCGGGGGCCAGTTTTGGGACGGCAGAGCAGCAAACCTTGTGGAGCAGGCAAAAGGGCCGTTTGTTAATCCCTTGGAAATGGCGAATCCGGACGCGAAAGCCGTGGTAGAGAAGGTGCGTAAGTCAGAATACGCCGACCTTTTTAGGAAGGTTTTTGGCAGGGGTACGTTCGACGACCCCAACGAAGCTTACGATATGGTAGCTGAGGCCATCGCGGCTTATGAGAAGTCCAGTGAGCTGAACCAGTTCAATTCGAAATACGATCTGTACCTCGCAGGAAAAGTGGTACTGACGGAACAGGAACAAAGAGGGCTTGAGTTGTTCGAAGACGAAAAGAAAGGCAACTGTGCCGCCTGCCATCCAAGCAGACCCGGCACCGATGGGACTCCACCTCTGTTCACGGATTTCACCTACGACAACATCGGTGTGCCTAAGAATCCTGAAAGCCCCTTTTACTACTTGCCGAAGGTGCTCAATCCCGATGGGGTTAATTTCATCGACTTAGGTCTTGGCGGCGTACTCGACAAGCCTTCTGAGAACGGCAAGTTCAAAGTCCCTTCCCTACGAAATGTTGCGAAGACAGCACCATATCTTCATAACGGCATTTTCAAGAACCTTCGTCAGGTTGTAGTTTTTTACAATACGAGAGATGTTGGGCCCTGGCCGTCTCCAGAAGTTGCCACGAATGTGAATCGTGACGAACTGGGTGACCTTGGCCTTACTGACCGGGAAACAGACGATATCGTTGTATTCTTGCACACGCTCACTGATGGCTACAATCCGAACAAAGAGTGAGTGGTGCAGCCTGCCATTCGTGCACGCCACCGGTCGGTAGAGCGCGTAAGGCAGCTTTCCCAGTTTGTTCTTTCCGTCCGCCCCGCCGATGCAGACCGGCTGTTGGCGGGTGGATGGGCTGGAGAGCAAGTTAGAAGATGTCCGTTGCTTATCTGAAACTTACAATTCAAAGAGCTACCCGTCACGGAAGCTCCATCAATAGCTTTTTCATTGCCTTGGTCATCGCAGACTGATAGTTTTCGGTATCAAGAACATGAAAAATGTATCGGTTTCTTGCTGTGCTATTATGTAACCATGTAGTCACTCCCTTTTCGGTGCAAGTAATATTCGCCGGTTCGAAGGCAAAAACGGCTTTGTTGGGCGCTTGATCGAGCGGCATGATCCGACCTTCACTCGTCACCGTGTACCCGGCAGCGTGGAAAAAGCCACCGGTGCACCACATATTTCGGTACCGTGTACCGAATTCATGTAGCAACGCTTGATCCTTTTCTTCCAACAAATAACTCAACCAATCATTATCAGTCACTTTTGCCAGCATATAAGCGACGAACTTCTGCATTTTATCAGACAAGTACGGCAGGATATCATTCTGCTGAAAGCGGTAGTATGTGCCGTGCTCCATCACATGACGTTCACTCTGCGGCTCTATTTTCTCGAAGCAGGGCATCCAATACACGGGGCAAGGTAACTTGAAGATAGCTGAATACGCGAGTGGATCGAGGGTTACGTTATATTCCGATCTCT
>SMTZ1_10000475_pt1 | contig 92942 bp, 79 predicted proteins | sample DeeMarSWOR136_30_FD_25667 | JGI IMG/M metagenome (IMG submission 25667) | reverse complement strand
GCAGCGCCGTCACAGGCGAGTACGACTTGCAATTCAAGCTGTACGATAGCCTCAGTGGCGGCACGCAGGTAGGAAGCACCCTTGATGCACCCGAGGTGGATGTAAACGAGGGTTATTTTACGGTCTTGCTGGACTTCGGCTCTGCCGCATTTGCCGGCGATGCCCGCTGGCTCGAAATCGGCGTCCGCGAAGGTGCCCTGGAAGACCCGAACACCTATGATGTCTTTACACCTCGTCAGGAGCTGACGCCAGCGCCGTACGCCCTGTATGCCGCAAGTGCCCCTGGTGGCGGAGGCGCCGACAGTGACTGGCAGATTTCCGGCACCAACATGTTCTCAATGCCGGTTGGCAATGTAGGTATCGGCACGACCACTCCGAGCGAGAAGCTGGACGTGAACGGTCAGATTAGAATCAGAGGCGGCTCACCGGCAACAGGTAGGGTTCTGACATCCAATGCCGCCGGCGTTGGCACCTGGCAAACTCCCGCTGCAGACAGCGATTGGAACGTCGTCGGCAGCAACATGTATTCAATTCCGAGTGGCAAGGTTGGCATCGGCACGAACAGCCCTCAAGACTTCTTAGACGTTAACGGAAGGGTCAGGGCACGACATCGCGACGGCACTTACGCCGGTTTCATCGTAGCAGATCAGACGGGGGCATTTAAGGGAGGTTTTGTTCTCAATGGCACAATTGGTCCATCGATCTACGCCCTTGGACAAGGCTACGTTGTAAATGTACGCAACGACAACGGCAACGTCGGCGTCGGAACAACCAGTCCCGGGGACAAATTGGATGTTAATGGAGACATAAGGGTCAGAGGAGCCGACATCAAAGATTCTGGTGGAACATCAAGGATCGCTCTGATTGATAATGGCGCCCTTTATCTCAAAGAGGACGGCGGTGCAACGAGAATGACCGTAGCCACAGATGGCGACATCGGCATCGCAACCACTACTCCTGACGCGGTCCTGGATGTTTACGGTACGAGGCTGATTAGCGCGACCAGCGATGGAGTCGTTAATATTGGGAGCAGCGGAGGCACCCATGTGACACTTGATAACAATGAGCTCCACGCAAGGAGTGGTAGCGGGACTGCTAACCTGTATCTAAACGACTTTGGCGGAAACGTCTTAATTGCCACCGCCAGCACCGGTCGTCTCGGCGTCGGCACCTACACACCAGGTTATCGCCTGGAGTTGCCAAACTATGCAAGTGTTAACGGTCGCGGCCGGGCAAATGCCTGGGTGACCTACAGCTCCGCAAGGTGGAAGAAGAACATAGAGCCAATTGAGGATCCCCTCGACAAGGTGCAAAGCCTAAGAGGCGTCCGTTTTGACTGGAAAGAAGACGGCAAGGCCGACATCGGCCTGGTTGCAGAAGAGGTAGGCCAGATTCTCCCCGAGCTGGTTGACTACGAAGACAACGGAGTAGACGCCAAGGCACTGGATTATGGCAGATTAGTTGCACTGTTGATTGAGGCAGTGAAAGAGCAGCAGAGCCAAATCACGGAGCAACAAGGCACAATCACTACACAGCAAGCCAAAATTGTCGAGCTGGAAAATGCCCTCGCTCAGACCCAGTCCTTAGAGCAAAGACTTCAGGCCGTTGAGAAGACAATCCAGCAGCAGCAATTAACTGTCGTGAAGGAGGTGCAACAATGAGAAAGATTACCATTTCTCTGGTAGGCCGAAAGCGCAGAGACATTACGCTCTGGCTGTCGTATCTGTTCATTTGCGCAATGCCTGTTCTGACACAAGGCGCTGGGCCCTATGAGATCACCTGGTACACAATAGACGGCGGAGGCGGCACAAGCAGTGGCGGGCCGTACGTACTTACGGGCACTATCGGCCAGCCGGACGCCGACTGGTGTGAAGGCGGCAAATATGAACTGCTCGGCGGCTTCTGGCCAGGCGGACCGGTCGAGTGTTTGCCCAGCACCTACTCGACCTACAACGACTGGCTGACTCTCGGCAAGCCCGATTGCTGGTGCTGGCCATATCACTGTGACGGCGATGCCGATGAGCCACAAGGCTTCCAGAAGTATCGCGTGATGAGCAACGATTTGGGCATTGTGATTGCCAACTGGAAAAAGACGGACGCGGACCTTCCCGGCGACTGCCCAAGACCTGAGTAGCAACCGGACAACCAACATGAAACAGTGAGTGGCACGGTCGGGTACGATAGTGTGGCGATGTGCTTTAGAGGTGGTCGGCCGGTTATAAGAGACTGTCAACCTTTGCGGCGAGCGGCATCCCATCACTTTTCTCCGGCATGTTCTTTATATAAGAGTTTGTCAACTCGCGCCGCAAGCTGTCTTACGTGGGCGAGGGATTTTTCGAACTGAGCTTGTTCGGCGTCGTTCAGGTCGAGCTGGATGATTTTTTCGACGCCGTTCTTGCCGAGAACGGTGGGGACGCCGACAAAGTATCCGCCTGCCGTGTATTCCGTGTCACAATAAGCGCAGCAGGATAGTACCGTTTTCTTGTCTTTGAGGATTGCTTCAGCCATCTTGACGGTTCCGGCGGCGGGGGCATAGTAGGCACTGTAGCCAAGCAGGTTTACGATTTCGATGCCGCCTTTTCGGGTTCGCTCGATTAGCTCGGCGATTTTGTCTTCATCGAGCAGCTCGGTTATGGGTATTCCGCTGACGGAGGTGAATCTCGGCAGCGGGACCATGTCGTCACCGTGGCCGCCCATTAGGACGGCCTTTATGTCCTCGACACTTACGCCAAGCTCGCATGCGATAAAATAGCTGAAACGAGCGGCATCAAGGGCACCGGCCATACCCATGACCTTGTTCTTGGCGAAGCCGGTCACTGTGGCGGCGGCATAGACCATTGCATCGAGCGGGTTGCAGACGACAATGACGATGCTGTCGGGCGAATATCTGGCTGCCTTCTGGCTGACATCTTTGACTATCTGGACGTTCTTTGCGAGCAGGTCGTCTCGGCTCATGCCGGGCTTGCGAGGCAGGCCGCTCGTGATGATGACGACATTGCTGTCTGCGGTTTTTTTCCAGTCGGTGGTGCCGATGATGGTGCAATCGTAAAGCTGGACGGGACTCGCTTCGGCGATGTCGAGGGCTTTACCCTCGGCAAGACCCTCAACTATGTCGAGCAGGACAATGTCGGCGAGCTGTTTTGCCGCGGCGATGTGGGCGGTTGTTGCACCGACATTTCCGGCACCGACGATTGTTATTTTGTCCGTTGCCATGGAGATTTCCTCACTACTTTGTGTCAATTCGCCATTCGAGGATGCCGCCGGAGAAGTTTTGCTGCAACTCTACTTCGAGGCGCAACGAAGCCGTGCGAAGCGGGTCGAACTTTACATCGTTGAACTTATCCTTTTGGAGGCCATAGCCGCTTGCGCTGGGGACTTCTTTCCACTGGCCATTATCTTTATAAAGTAATCGCCAAGACTCTGGGACGCGGCAGCCTCCGGCACCGGTGTCGTCGAACCAGTAGACGCCGACGCCGACTATATCTTCGGGCTGTTCGAAATCGTACTGGACCCACTCGGTCGTGCCCTTGTGGTCCCACCAGGTGAAGCGCGGAATGCTCTGGTCGTTCGAATTCTTAGGGAGCAACCGGTCGCTGAGCGCCGCAGTTGTGTCAGCCTGCCAGCAGTGTGAGGCGGTGGTCGGCAACGGCTGCGGCGGTGCTTTCCACTCGTGGGCATTGGGGCCGGCGCCGATGGTCGGAAAGGCTGAGATTCGGAGGCGGGCACAGCCCATCGGGATCAGGGTGACGGCTTCGGCCGGCCCTTCGGATTTGGCGGGACTTTGCTGGAGCTCGCCGACCAGGCCGAGCTGGTCTTTTTGCCATGCGGGGATTTTCTTTGCTTTTGCGCGGAGCTCGATAGGGGCGGCGGTAGCTTCAAAGGGCTGGTTGTCATTGGGCCAGGCCTTTTGTACGACCTGGAATGACGACGCTGGTTCGGCCTCGTTCAAGACAAGGCCGTAGTTCCAAGCGGTCGTGGGATGAATTTCCCAGGCGGGCCATTTATCGGTGCCGCCCTGCCGTACATATTTTTCACCGATTTTGAGCGAGTATGTTAGTGGGCCACGGTTGACGGAGATGCTGTCTTTGTTCTTGGTCCATTTGGTGAGTGTGATATCCATCGGCAGCGTAAGCTCGACCGTGTCACCACCTGTCCATCTGCGATCGATCACGTAATACGAGCTTGAGTGGGCCCTGACAGAGCTGCTCGCGCCGTTGATTTGGAGCTCGGGCTTTTTGCACCAGCCCGGCACGCGGAGATAGAGTGGGAACCGGACCGGTTTGGCAGTCGCGATGGTCAGCTTGATCTTCTCATCGAAGGGGTATCGCGTTTTTTCGACAATGGTGATTTCGGTGCCGTCACTGACCTTTGCTGTCACTTGACAAGGCGCGTAAAGGACCGCGGCGAGCCCATTACCAGGCGTGGCCATCCAGAGGTGTTCGGCGTAATAAGGCCACCCGTGGCCAGCGTTATGCTGACAGCACCGGTGACTGTGAGGATCAAACAACAGCATCGCCCCACCGTTTTGCAAACCTGGCGACTTATTGTGCCGGTCACACAATATCATATTTGGCGCGGTCAGATAATGCAGCGCTTTGAGGTCGGGCGTAAACGCTGCGGGTAACGAGTTGAAGGTTACATCTTCGCAGCGGTCCGCCCATTTGGTATCGCCGGTAATGGTAAGGAGGATTTCGTGCGAGAGCATCATCTCGACCATGCCGCAGGTTTCCACGGCCTGCCTGGGCCCAGTAAAGCCGGGCCGGCAGTTCTCATCACCGCCGAACATCCCGCCGGGCACCTGGCCGTACATATCCCTGATCTTGAGCCAATTTCGCTCGGCGGCCTGGAGATGATTCGGGTTCTTTGACTGCATGTAGAACGTGGCTGGCTCGCCGAAGCCCTGTGACATATTGACGTTGTGCCAGTTGATTACATCCTTCTCCCATTCAGCCGTGCGTCGGTGCACTTTCTCAGCAAGGTCCAATAGGAATGCATCCCCTGTTCGGTTGTAGAGCCAATAGACGCTGTAAAGTAGATCACCCCCCCGCATCCGGGGCCAATACCCCACCAGGAACCGCTCTTCAGGCACGGTGGTCAGATACTTCATGTAGTTTGTCATCAGCTCAATGACCCGCTTATCACCGGTGAACTCGTAGTAGTTCTGCAGGCAAAACAGCATTATCATATTGGGCCAGAGGTCTTCACGGCCCTCAAGTCGGGTTGCGGCACCCTTTCTGCCCTTGTCGGGGCCGAACCAGCCATCGGCTTTCCGGCTTTGAAGCGCGGCCTCGAGCCAGATCTTGGATTCACTTATCATGCGCTCGTTGCGGAGGACGTAGCCGCAGTTGCTGAATCCCTTGAGCCAGTAAACAGGCTCCTCCCAGCCGTGCTGGCCTTCACCTGCCGGACTAAGCCATGCGTTGCCTTCTTTTATCAAGAAGCGACTGATCTCAGTCAGATTTCCGTGGAAGCCGTCGGCCTGGAGCTCGAGCTGCCTGCGGACCCAGCCGTGTAGTTCTATGGCGCCTATCGGCAGCTTCATAAAAGGACTCGGTGTCAAAGGTGGACGGTTTGCTACGTAGAAGTCGTTAGCCAATTCGGTGTTCGGCCTGTTTACGGCGCGAACATTGAACTCTGCACTGCAGGCAAGGCCGACCAAGTAAAGGACGGACACCCCAGCTAATGGTAGATATTTGGACATCGTTTGCTCCTTCAGATTCGAATAATCAACAATTCCCGGATTCGAGCACCATGTTGAGGCTTCAAAAAAGCTACACATAGCCTCGGAATGGCAGACAGAGTAGGAATTATAAGTGAAAGGCAAAGCATTGCTAAGAAAAAATATAGGCTGTCGGTGCTACAGGCGAGGTTTGTATGAGTCGATTTGTGCGGCTGGTTGAACGCGCGATTCAGCTTTCGGATAGGACCAGCGCCAGACAAGCCTTCGACCTTGCTCAGGCCATGGTGTGAGGGTTCCAGGCGGCGTAGGAAATGGGACTCGCCAATGAATTGGGAATTGGCGGGCTAAATATGAAAAGAAGCCCGGGTCAAAGCCAGGGGTGAACATGGACATATTTCGTCGCGGTGGCGGTGAGGGCTAAAGGGCTATTTGCGGCCTGTTAGCCAGTTTTCGGCGAGGATCTGCAAATCATCGGCGAGGACTTTTGCATCGCCAGTGAAGTCGGCGGCGCCGCATGTGCCGCAGTCGATTTTGCGCCAACGAACGGCGAACAAAGCGAAATCCACAAGATCCACATCGTAATCTCTGTCGATGTCGCCGGGCTGCGTGACACCCTGGTAGAGATGGATTTTTCCATCACCGGCTCCAATCAGAACATCGAGGCAACCATCTCGCGTCCAGTCACAAACGAATGGCCTTGAATGCAGCGAGTCCGGAATGTCGATGGGGACACCATTGGAGTCAATGGCCGAATAACCCGAGAAAGCCGGCTCAGCGTCGGTTCCTACATTTCTGTAAAATAAAAGCTGGGCGTTTGTGTTGCCGGTGAGCAGGTCTTTGTTACCGTCGCCATCCAGGTCGAGCACGACCGGGCTGGAAGACAAGGATGGTACAATGAGGTCCCGGTCGTCTTCCTGAAGTAGGGTTCCGGAGGGGTAAGAGGTGAAAAAGGAAGGAGGGATCGCGCCGCCGGCGCAGGCGCAGTTGATATAGAGGTGTATACCGCCGTCGAGAGCGCCGACGACAAGGTCTGTTCTGCCATCATTGTCCCAGTCGAGGAAGGCTGGTGCAGCCTGGTAGCCGACGTCAAGTTTGTAGGTGTTGTACCAGGTCAATATTCCACTTTCGCCGAGGAAGGCAGGTTCACTTTGGCTGCCAACGTTCAGCAGAATTTTGGCGGTTCCGTCGGCCAGACCGACCAGCAGATCCTTAAGGTCATCCGCGTCCCAGTAAACCAGGCGAGGGAAGCAGCCTATGACCTCCGAGCCGGGCCACGTTCGCTCTGAGCCGCGAACCTGCACGTAGAAGTGATCGAAGAACTGAGGATCGAATTCAGTTCCCGCATTGAGGTAAACACGTATCTTGGCGGGAGAACCATTACCGCCTTCTCCGATAAGCAGGTCGCTGAGGCCGTCGCTGTTCCAGTCCACGAATGACGGTACGGAGTACCCAGGCACCTGGATGGCAACGTAATCGGCCTGAACGAGCTCTTCGGGCCCAAGGTTGAGCATTGTGGCGCCAGCAGCAAATCCGTCGTTCGGGCTCAGAAGCAATAGGCAACCCGCGACTATCATTATGAACGCGCTATGTTCCACTTAGCGTCTCCAAATGGTTTAACACTCCTATTATTATACCAAAGTGTGGCTGTTTTATGACGTGCTTTTTCGGCTTAGCGGCATGTTGCTTAAAGACTCAGCCTTCACTTTTGGCCGACTACAGCGGGCCTATGGACCGACACTTGCGAGCCAGTTGAGGGCGAACTCCCAGAGATCATTGGCGTTTACCTGACCGTCACCTGTGAAGTCGGCCTGGGCGCACAGGCCGCAGTCGCTTTGGCCCAAATAGGGAACAAACAAGGCAAAATCGGTGAAGTCCACATCGCCATCGCCATCCATATCACCGGTGATGGGTGTGCCACGATAGAGGTGCACCTTTCCGTCGCTTGCTCCGATTAGTACGTCAGGATAGGCATCTTGCGTCCAATAACAAACGAAAGGTCTAGAGCGAGGCGAACTGGGCAGGTCGATCGGGACACCATCGGATTCGACGAGCGAGTATCCGGAGAAGCTCGGCGCCTCATTTGTTCCTACGTTGCTGTAGAAGAGGAGCTGGCCGTAGGTGTTGCCGGCGAGCAGGTCTTTTTTGCCGTCGCCATCGAGGTCGAGGATAACGGGGCTGGAACGCGCAGAGGGCACGAGCAGGTCGGAACCATCTTCCTGGGCAAACAATCCATCGGGGGAGGAGAAGTAGAAATGTGGAGGGACAGCGCCGCCACAGCCGCAGTTGTAGTAGACATGTATCTTGCCGTCGAGGGCACCGACGACGAGGTCGGTCATGCCATCGCTGTTCCAATCGACAAATGCGGGTGTTGCTCTGGCGCCGACGTCAAGGTTCCATGCGCCGCCGTCACCGACGCGAACGTTTGCTCCGGCGTCAAAGGTAGGCTCTTCGAGAGTGCCGGTGTTGAGGAAGATTTTTACGGTGCCGTCTGCCAGGCCGACGAGCAGGTCTCTACGGTCATCGGCATCCCAGTAGACCAGGCGTGGGAAGCAACCCAGGCAGCCCGAGGGAGTACAGTAAAGGTCGGACCCGTTGGATTGGGCGTAGAAGTAGTTCAAGAATTGCGGGTCGGATTCGGTTCCCACATTAGGATAGACGCGCACCTTTCCATTGCCGGCCCCGACAATGAGGTCCTTGCGGTTGTCATTGTCCCAGTAATCAAAGGATGGTACAGAGTAGGTGCCGACGTCTATGTCAACGCTGTCGGCCTGAACGATCTCTTCGGGCCCAAGATTGAGCAAGGAACCATCGGCAAATACTCGGGCTTGCGTTGTAGTCAGCACGCAAGCCGCTAATATTGTCAGCACTGTGTGTCTCATCTGACACCTCCACATGTATGGACGAAGAAAAAGCCGGTCGGTAATGTGACCGTTTTTTCGGACGGTTAGCTTGAAAGGCAACAAAAGTGCCTCTTCACCACCCTTCCTGGGACAGACAATATTTTATCTGATTGACAGAAAAATGTCAAGGCAAAATCGGTTGCGAGCGGGTTCTGTAGGTGGACGGACTTTTTGGAGGTTTCTGGAGGGGCGCTGTTTTTTCTTTCGTTTCGGCGCTGAGGAAACTATAATTGCTTTCTCATATTTTGGATTTAGCGAACAATTGACTTGAAGGTGCTGTGGTTAAGGCTTTAGGATGGCTGGTCGCTTGGGATGGGCCGATAACGTTTGCCTGAACTGTAAGCATCAGAAAGGAGGCTGACATGAGCCAAAACGATACGTCAAGAAGCCGGGCACACGAGCGAATAAGCCGACGAGCGATGCTTCGAATTGCGGCTGGAGTGGGCGCCGCGGGGGCGGTGTTGACGTTTCCTTCTTGCGTGGCTGTAAACAAACGCGTCGAGAAAGTCGCTACAAAAGGTCGCATTAAGCAATCTGTCGCGCCCTGGTGTTTCGAGAAACACTGGGACCTCGAGACGACTTGCAAGATTGCCAAGCAGCTCGGCTGTAAGAGCGTGGAACTGGTCGAGCCTGAGCATTGGCCGATGCTCAAAGAGCACGGGCTTGTCTGTGCAATCGCAAACAGCCACGGATTCGAAAAGGGGATGAACAATCCCGAGTACCATGATATGTGTATCAAGAAGATACGAGATTCCATCGACGCGTGCGCCGAGTTTGGCTTTCCCAGCGTGATCACGTTCACCGGTTTTCGCGAGGACATTCCGGACGATGTTGGCATCGAAAACTGCGTGAAGGGCTTCAAGAAGATAGTGGGCTACGCCGAGAGAAAGAGGGTGAACCTATGCTTAGAGATTCTTAACAGCCGGGTGGACATCGAGATGCAGGGACATCCCGGCTACCAGGGCGACCACACGGATTACTGTATGGAGATTGTCAAGCAGGTCGGCTCACCCCGGATGAGGCTGCTGTTCGACATTTACCACGTGCAGATAATGGATGGTGACATTATCTCGCGTATCAGGCAGTATAAGGACTACATCGGGCACTACCATACCGCCGGCAACCCAGGTAGACGTGAACTCGACGACGAGCAAGAGATCAACTACAAGCCGATCATAGAAGAAATCGCCAGGACGGGCTATACGGGCTACGTTGGCCAGGAGTTTATCCCGACACGTGATCCGCTGACGAGTCTGAAAGAAGCCGTCGCGCTGTGCGACGTATAATGAATGTGTATCACCGGCTGGAATTGCTGAACGGCTATTGACGACTGCAATGCTGGCGACGTAGTAGTGGTCGCGAGCGACAGATACAACCTCCCGGCAGCGGCAAAGCAGGTGCTGACGGCGAAACGTTCACCGTTCGCAGTTTCGATGCTAATGTTTTTTGGATTGGCGCGGCCGGGGTCGAACCTGCTGCTCTTGCCGCGGATGATAGAACACGGCCACACGGTCTGCTGGAATCTCCAAATCGCTGTTCTTCATCATCTCCTTTATCCTTGGGACAAGTTGCTGGTCGAGAACCCACTGCTGCTGGGGCCATATTGACAGTTCCATACGGACAAAATGCTCACCAGTAGCAAGAGACATTGGCTTGCGAATGCTGGGTGCGTCCAAAATACTACCCTCGAACTGCCGGTGAACTTCTTCACCAAGTTGCTGCAAAACGCTGCACGCCTTCTTTGCGGCTTCCGGGCCGGCTACGGCGATGTCAATATAGGCTTGCTGAGCGCCTTTGACGTACCTGCCGACCGCAGCAATGTTGCGATTCGGGATAACCACTTTTTGGCCGAGATAATTGCGAAGCCTCGTCATCCGCAATCCCAGCTCCTCTACAATGCCCGTATGTGGCGGAATTTCAACCATATCACCGACATCAAACTGGCCTTCGAAGATTATGAAGAAGCCAGTAACCATGTCCTGAACGAGGCCCTGGGAACCAAAGCCGACCGCAAGCCCTATGACCGAGAGCGATGCCAAATACGCCCTATAGTCAATCCCCAATTCGGTCAGAACGAGCCCGAGAGCGTAGAAGTAGATGACATATTTGGAGAGATTCAAAGCCAGAGAATACATAGTCATTGTGCGATTCTTACGGTACCGGTAGATGTATTTCAATGGGCCCCAATCTGTATATATGATGAAGCGCATCACTGTTCGAAATATGGATAGACATAGGCGGCAGGCTACTGCCACCAGCAGTACCATTGCTATGCGGTGAAGCCTCGACTGAGCTGATTTACGCGACAACTTAGAGAGCCAGCTTTTGTGACCGCCGGTCCCGGGCACTCTGGTGAATCTCATCGTTTGACTTATGTCACCTCCCGACAAGGTTAGCTGGCCCGCTGCGAGCTCAAGCTGATAGCCAATCTCGGCCTTGTCGCTTCGGAGCTTGAGACTGCTGCCGTCTATGCGGTATGTTCCCTTGGTCTCATCGAGGGCAAAACGTCCGTCGGAAGTCAGCGTAAGTGTTATTCTTGCATCGCCAACTTTGGAAATCCATTCACCTATTAGTGAGGAACTAATCGCCTGCTGTTGTTGCTTGCCGACAAGCGTGCCGTTGGGGCCCGCAAAAACCGAACTGAGCAAACCGGAGCAAAGAAACACTGCCAAGCACACACTTCTGCTTCGTCTACTCGTGATAGAAATACGAATCCAAGGGATTTTATCGCTGGATCGCGAAAAGCAATGTTTGGGCTGCATCATACTCAGGCTCCCTATAGGACATGGCCGTCACCAACACAAACACAACTGCACACATCATTTGTCATCGCGTTACAGGCAATGTCAGGATTGGGCCGGGGGATTTGATTTCTCCAGCCTGCAGCGAAGACAACTGCGTTAGCAGCGAAAAGGTTGATTTCGACGTCAAGTCGCTATCGTCGATATAGAACCACGCGCCACGGTAGAGGACAAGAACATAAGCATTGGCTGGTCGTTTTGTGGCCGAGCGGATCTCCATCAACCCTCCTGTAACTTGCCGCCAGTCGAAACGGTTGCCCTGCTCGTCACGACTTACAGTCACACGGCCGGCGTGCTCATCCTCCGGCGGGACCAGGACGCTCTGCGAGAGGTAGAACAAGCTCGCCATAAGAGAACGTGCCGCGACAGCGATACGGTCCTTGCCGCCCGTCCCCACCTCTGTGGTCAGTCTGAAATTGGTCCGGCCGAACTCCAAGCCAAGAAGTTCACAAAGCCGTCTGACTTCATCCCAGTCTGAGGCCCGCTTGGCAATCTCAAGTTCAATGGCGGGTTTCTCATCGCCCTGCTGCACATTCTGGCCCATCTCCAGAACACCTTTTATCTGCAAGTCGCGTAATAGCTTGGCAACTTCGCAGAACTGCTTGTATATTGGGACTCGGTCAGGTGTTGGCCCGGAGGCGCTGGGGGCATTCTTTAGGCCATTCAGGCTCTGAACACAGACGCGAAATATCCTCTCCACAGACCAGCCAGAATGGTAAAGCAGAAGAATAGTGTTCAGGTCCACCGGAGACATAAGCTGGGTGACGAACTCATCGCCCTGGAGCGGCGTGTAAGTAACCGTAGGTTGTTCCGAATAACTTATGCCGGCACCTAAATCGTATGTTCTATCCGCTGATTCAGGAAGTGAAGCGATGGCTGATGCGGCTGCTGTCAGGTCGAACGCCGTTGAAACGGTGGCCACTTCGAGGAAATAAGGAGTATCACGATATCGGAGACGAACCAGATTGAGCAACAACTGCTCGTTGTTGGTTTGCTGGATGGCGATGTTGTAGCTGGCGCGGCCCATCCGGAGAGACCTCGGGCCTGTCGGATTGCAGCCGGCAACTATCGTAATACAGCAAAGAACAATATAGAGCTTCAAGCTTCGCATAGAGTCATCCTCCTGACAGCTTGCTGACCGCTGGCAGGGACAAGGCGCTCTTGCGCTCACACAGCGTATGGCCAAACGTCATTTACCCAAATACTTGTATAGAATATCCTGCCACCGTGGCTCGGTTATCTTCTTAACGAGGATTTGATTGATTCCTTCGCGTAGCGTACTTCCTTGAGGCAAGCCGATTGCGTAATACTGGCGTTCAAACGTTTGGGGCAGGACTTGGAGCGTTGCGTTCAACTCACTGCTTATCAAATAACGAAGTATAGGGGCATCGTATACCATGGCATCTAATTCGCCATCTAATACCGCTCTGAGACCATCAACAGGGTTATCATACGTTTCATATTGTATCTTCCTATCTCTCAAGTATGCCTCGCTCGTTGAGCCCTTGAGCGTGGCGACGCGAACCTTTGGCAGGTCCTCGGGTCCCTTCACTTTCGATTCCAATTGACCAACAGTCAGAGTAGATGTGATGGCCGCCGTGAAGCTGGAAATTATGATAACACTGGTGAACATCCAGACGAGTGCCACCAGTCTGCCACCTATCGTCTGAGGGGCTTTGTCGCCGTAGCCCACCGTTGTCATCGTTACAGCGGACCACCAGAAGCCAGCACCAAGACCTTCCGGAACGTCGCCTCCGAACTGCTCAGAATTGCGTCTGCGTTCAAAGAACCAAACCAGCAAGCCGGCTACAAAAAGTACGAGAGCTAAGACGATCAGGACTTTCAAAAAGGCGAAAGACAGAAATCTCTCCAGTACAGCTAACCAGCCAGCCTTGCTTTTGCTTGAGACAGCGATGCCGAGTCCGGAAGTATGAAATGGATGTGTAAAATCGATTGTTTTCTCGCGTTCGGCGGTTACAGTTAAGGCAGCAACTGCACCGTCAAGCGAACCTGTTTTCAGCCCGTCGAGAAGACCCTGCAAACCGAATTCGCGCAGTTCGTACTTCTTACCCAAATCAGCGGCGATTTGCTGCCAGAGCTCTATACTGATGCCATCCCATGTTCCATCTGCTGCCTTGATCGCAAATGGTGGGGCATGCTTTGTGCCAATGACCAACTTGACGCTCAAGTCCTGCGGTGCAGCGAAGGTGATTTGCAAGGACGTACAAACTAATAGCGATGTAATAGTCAGAATGAGTCCCTTCTGGTCATGCATAGAGTGGCCTTCTTTAACCGGTAATAAAAGGTTCTGTTGACCACAATTTCATTATAGGAAGCCGCGATTGGCATGTCAAAAAACTTTTCTTATGGCTGCAAGACCGCGCAAGTAGCGCAAGTAGATTCTCCATTTTGACAGAAATTTGTCTATATTAACAGACACGCCGGTGCTTTCCGTTTTCAGCCCAAGCCAACGGTAAAAAACTACCATAGAACGAAAATTAGTTGTTGCAAAGTCTTGCAGTTGCGATAGAGTTTGCACAGAGTATCGAGAAGACAGAAAAAATAGATATTGGCGCTCGTAAATAGCGGGCACATAGTCAGTCAAAGCTGTTTTATGTCAAGTTTGTTCGCATGGCTATAGTTTTACAAGAATACGGCAGACTAATCTGGTTCGCAGTTGCCATCGCAGCGGCAGTATTGGTGGCTCTGCTGGTTCACTACATGGTCTTTGTAGTTCTGGCGCGTGTTGCGAAGCGGACCGCGGCCCATATTGATGAATCTCTGGTCAAACACTTTCGCGGCCCGGTTCGATGGATAATCGTCTTTGTCAGTCTGCGTTTAGTGCTGCCACTGCTGCAGATGCCGGTCCGCTTCCTTAACCTGTCAAAGCATATCTTCGGCTTGGCCTTCATCGGTCTTGTATCGTGGCTACTCATTAAGAGCACGTACATTTTGGATGATTACATCGTTCGGCGTTTTGACGTTGAAAAGAAAGATAATCTCAGGGCCAGGAAGATTCATACGCAACTAAACGTTTTGAAGCGAATCGTTATCGTAGTGGTTGCAGTCGTAGCGCTGGCAACGATGCTGATGACTTTCGAGAAGGTACGGCAGCTCGGGACAACCATTCTGGCTTCTGCCGGAATTATCGGAATCGTGGTTGGGCTGGCAGCTCAGAAGACCATAGGCACGGTCATTGCAGGCCTGCAGATCGCATTTACTCAACCGATAAGGATTGATGATGTAGTCATTGTGGAGAACGAATGGGGACGTATAGAAGAAATAACACTTACCTATGTTGTGGTCAAGATCTGGGACTTAAGGCGTTTGGTTCTTCCAATAACGTATTTCATTGAAAGGCCCTTTCAGAACTGGACCCGTGCTACCGCCGATCTTTTAGGAAGCGTCTTTCTCTACGTTGACTATACAGTACCTTTGGACGCTGTCCGCGAGGAACTTCAACGCATTCTGAAGGAGTCTGAGCACTGGGATGGCAAGGTATGCGTACTACAAGTTACAAACACCTCTGAGCGGACAATCGAATTAAGGGCTCTCATGAGCGCGGCAGATGCGCCAACCGCGTGGAACCTGCGCTGCGAGGTCAGAGAGAAGCTGGTGTGTTTTATCCAAAAGAACTACCCCGATGCGCTGCCAAAAGTCCGAGCCGAACTTGAGAGAATCGAAGCCAAATGAAAGTAGGTTAATCCGGTCACGCTCGTTCGCAAAATCATAGGATTAGCTTTCAACAGTGTAATGTTAGGTTGTGAAGTTAATCGATGTCTTCCAACGAAAGCAAGGAGGTGCAAAAATGGCAAAATTGAGCTTGTCAGCAATTGGCCGTACGACAAAGAACGCAGTGGTAGGAGCTATCAAGGGGGCCGGCGACACAGTCGAGTCCATGGTCGAAGCTACACGGGATGTGCTGATGGTTACCGTTGACGGTGTAGCCCAGGTAGCGGTGGCAGTTGAGAAGGCAGCCGGTCAAGTTGTGGCCGGGGCGGTTGAAGCCGCCAGTGAGGCGGGTGAAGATGTGGGAGTAGCGATTAAGTCAGCCGTGAAGGGAGTGGTCAAGGGCGCGTCAGAAGTAGGAGCTGACGTCGCAAACACAGCGGTGGCCGCCGTTGAAGGCGCCGTAAAAGCGGCTGGCGAAGTCGGCGCTGATACTGCCAAAGCCGTAGAACATGCAACAACGGGTGCGATCGAAGCCGCCGAGGAGATCGGAAGCGATACCGCTGAAGCGGTCCGGAATGTTTTGAAAACCACAGTCAAGGGCAAAGGCACAAAGTAAATAGCCTTTTTGTGCAGACTTCTAACAGAACGAGTCTGTCTTTGACGACTTACACAAGGGTAAAAGGAGGTAGCTACTATGGCTGGCAATCCAGATTGTAAGCATGAAGAACACAATATGCATATGTGTGCGCTGAAAGAGAGCGGATTTGACAAAGAGAATCCTGAAAAGTTTCGGGCAATGACCGATAACCCAAAATACAAATGTGGCAACTGCGGTGCTACCGCCAACGAAAGTAAACACCTGTGCCAACCGGTTGGGCTGTAAAGTCGATTGCCGACAAGGAGCATGTTGGACAAAGTGCTCTGCGAAACATTAACAAACAAGGAGGTTGTCATGGCACCGGTACCGGTTAGAAAAACAGAAAGAGGCAGAAATGAGCTGGCCAGACTCCACGATGATATGGACGATTTGATCAGGAGTTTTTTCTTTGAGGATTGGAGCATGCCTCTTTGGCGTAGGAGTCGCTGGCCAACAATTGACGTGGGAGAAACTGAAAACGAATTCGTGATAAAGGCTGACGTGCCGGGCTGCAAGGCCGAGGACATTGATATTTCAGTTTCCGGAAATACGCTGACGATCAGCGGTGAGAAAAAAGAGGAAGTGGAAAAGAAGGAGAAGGGCTACTACCACGTTGAGCGGTCCTATGGGGCCTTCCGACGGGACATTATGCTGGGAAGCGAAGTCGATCCGGCCAATGTCGAAGCGGAGTGCAAAGATGGGGTGCTTTCGATAACTGTGCCCAAGAGCGAGAAAGCCAAGCCAGCCAAAGTCAAGGTCAAAGGAGAGTAGACTACTGCCTTGTGAACAAGATCGCTCACCGAGCGAAGCCTTGCAGAAAAAGTACTTGATTTGGGTTGCCAGCCGAAACCCACGCTGGTGGTTCGTTAAGAGCCGCACAAAGGACCGCTTGGGAGCCAGAGGTTCCACGGGCAAAGACGCCGAGAAGTTGCTATGCTCACGTCATTTGCACATGAGTTTGTGCAGAGCAAATGTTGTGCGCATTCAAGGTGCGCCGTTTGGGGAGATCAGAGCATAGCTAAAAAGATGCTATGATGATGGGGATCGAAGTGTGTAGGGCAAGTTCTTTGCCTGGTGAGTATCCTGTGGTGCATGCAAAAGGAAAGGGACCAGCACGCTCCTGCGAACTCAGGTGTTGTGCTGAGGACGCCTTCAAAGGATGTGTTCGAGATGTGGTTTAGGACTGAAGAAGAACTAACTGAGGAACAAGTTCAAACAGGCCTACGCTACGTTATCAAAGATGGCATAGCATCACAGGCGATGGGCATTTTGACAGGTGGAGCTTTTCTGGTTGCGTTCGCCGTCAAGCTTGGCGCCTCTAACATGGTGATTGGCTTGTTGGCGGCTATTGGCCCTCTGGCACAGTTGCTCCAGTTGCCTTCGATATTCATCGTAGAGAAGGTACGAAACAGGAGTCTGATTACGGTTGTTGCGGCCGCATTGAGCAGGATTTGCTGGCTAATTATCGCCCTGAGTCCTTTTATCTTTCCAGCGAGGATTGCCATCGTGGTTCTGTTGATACTGCTGGCAGCAGTGTCGGCTTTTGGAGCAGTCTCGGGCTGCAGTTGGAACTCGTGGATGCGGGACCTTATACCACAGAACATATTAGGGTCGTTCTTCTCAAAGCGGATGAGAATAGCTACGGGCATTGGGATTGCATTGAGTTTGGCCGCTGCATTTTATCTGGACTACTGGAAGAAGTTTCTGCCCAAATATGAGATCGAGGGATACTCGATTTTGTTTCTTCTTGGTTTTGCGGCTGGGGCTCTCGGGCTTTACTTTTTGGCGATGACACCTGAAAGACGTATGCCGCAGCCGGAAGAGAGGCCGAGAATTTTCAAGCTGCTCTCTCAACCATTCAGGGATGAGAATTTTCGAAAGCTTATCACATTTATGTGCTCCTGGAATTTTGCGGTGAATTTGGCGGGCCCATTCTTCATGGTTTACATGCTCAAGAGACTCGGATTAAGCATGTCATTCATTATTGGGCTCTCAATTGTCAGCCAGGTAATGAACTTCATCTTTCTGAAGATTTGGGGCAGATATACGGACCGATTCAGCAACAAATCCGTGCTTGCAATCTGCGGGCCTTTGTTCATATTGTCAATCTTGGCCTGGACATTTACTACAATGCCTGAGAAGTACTTCCTGACAATACCGCTTTTGGTTGTCATACATATCGTGATGGGGCTTTCTTCGGCAGGTGTATCTCTGGCATCGGGCAATATAAGCATGAAGCTGGCCCCGGAGGGCCAGGCTACCACCTACCTTGCCAGTAATACGATTGTCAACTCTGTGGCGGCGGGCATTGCCCCTATACTTGGCGGCAAGTTTGCGGACTTTTTTTCAGGCCGACAGCTAACGTGGACTTTGGAGTATACAAGTCCGTCAGGCAAATTCGCGCTGCCGACGCTGGATCTTCAGCAGTGGGATTTCTTCTTCGCTCTGGCGTTTGTGATTGGATTGTATTCGCTTCACCGGCTGACAATGGTCAAGGAGGCCGGTGAAGTAGAGGAGAAAATCGTTGCGCAGGAGCTGATGGCAGAGGTGCGAAGTCAGGCCCGAATTCTGTCGTCGGTCGAGGGAGTACGCCAAATGGTCAGTTTTCCGTTTTCGATAGTCAGGAATCTTGCTGCCAAGATAGGGTCTGACAATTACAATAAGAAGAGGGAGAGAAAGATAGGCCAAGAATGAGAAAAGTGAAGATTGTGATAATAGTGATTGTTTCGCTGCTGGCTGTAATTGTATCTCTTCAAAACACTCAGGCGGTTGAGACCAAATTACTGTTTATGACCATAACAATGCCAAGGGTTTTGCTGCTGATCCTGACGTTCATAACAGGCTTTATAGTTGGGCTCATCACTGCGAGCTACGTTCTCAGAAAGCCCCGGAAATCGGAAACGCATAAGCCAGCAGGCTGATCGGCAGCGCGGCGAACGTAATTGGGAGCTTACCTCAATGAACAGCAAAGGATATTACAGGGACAGAAAAATGAAGCTCAGCATCAAAAGACCAAAACTAATGAAAAAGCACTCCAAGAAAGCGGGGTTGCCGCCCGGCACCCTGCTTCATGTTGGAGAGAAGAAAGTTGAAGCTGTCCGGATAACGTATATTGACTATGATGAGCAGAAGTTTGACGAAAAACAGATTTCTAAGATCGAAGAATGCTTCCACCTAAAAGCTACACCTACGGTAACATGGATCAATATCGACGGACTTCATGAAGTTGAAAATATAGAGAAGCTGGGCAGACACTTCGAACTACATCCGTTGCTCCTTGAGGACGTCGTCAGCACGGGGCAGCGACCGAAGTTCGAAGATTCTGAGAAATACGCTTTTATCGTGCTCAGGATGCTAAGCTACAACGAAGAGATTCAGACAGTTGAATCTGAACAGGTCAGTATGGTGCTGGGCCCCAACTTCGTGATTTCATTTCAGGAACGCGTTGGCGACGTTTTCGAGCAGATACGGGATAGAATCAGGAGTGCAAAGGGACGAATACGAAAAATGGGAGCGGATTACCTGGCGTATAGCCTGGTTGACGCTGTTGTCGACAGCTACTTTGGAATTCTGGAAAAGGTCGGCGAGAAGATCGAGTCGCTGGAAGAGGAGCTGGTGACTGACCCGACGGAGAAGACGCTTCAGCAAATTCATGGGCTCAAAAGAGAGATGATATCGCTTCGAAAGTCGGTCTGGCCTTTGCGGGAACTTATCAGCGGCATGCAAAGAAGCGAGTCTGGCATCATAAATGAATCTACCGGCATTTATCTGCGTGACGTTTACGATCATACGATACAGATCATAGATACGATAGAGAGCTTTCGGGACATGGTATCCGGTATGCTCGACATATACCTGTCGAGCATAAGCAACAAGATGAACGCTGTGATGAAGGTACTAACGATCATCGCTACGATATTCATTCCGCTAACCTTTGTCGCAGGCATCTACGGGATGAACTTCGAGCATATGCCAGAGCTGAAATGGCGGTGGGCCTATGCGGCTGTTTGGTCGGTCATGGTCGTGATTACTGCTATTATGCTGGCTTTCTTCAGAAAGAAGAAGTGGCTATAATGGTCGTCAACTCGCTTGGCAAGCGCGAACCTGAAAGAACTTGTAATGACAGTTATAATACCCGTGTTAGACTACATTTCGCTGTGCATCAGGCTCCTTGGCGTCGTCTTTATTCTATTAGGCGCCGTGCGGATCTTTGCAAAAGCTATTCTTGTCGAAGTCAGCAAGGATACGGAGAGAAAGACAACTAAGGACAGGGAAAAACTGAGACGCCAACTGAGCTCGTACATGCTTTTTGGACTGGAGCTGCTGATAGCCGGAGACATCATTAGAACCGTCTTGGACCCGACTCTGGAGGAAATAGCTGTGCTCGGCAGCATCGTGGCGGTCAGAACCGTCATTAGCTTCTTTTTAAACAGAGAGTTAGAAAAGTCTGATGGCAACAAGAAGACTTAATAGGCCCGCTCAGTTGATTTAGAAAGGACCCAAATATGTTCGTGAGCCAATTCTTTGTGAAAGGACTCGCTCATAGTTCATACCTGCTCGGCGGTTCCGACACTTGTGCGATTGTCGACCCGGCAAGGGACGTGCACGTATATGTGGAGGCGGCAAAAGATATGGGCATGAAAATCACCTACATCCTCGAAACGCATCTACATGCCGACTTTGTATCGGGTCACATGGACCTGGCAGATAAAACTGGAGCGACGATCTCCGCACCGAAGTCAGGCAAGTGCTCTTTCAAGCATAAGGCTGTAAAAGAAGGAGACAGTTTTAAGATCGAAGATATGCAGATTAAGGTGCTTGAGACGCCCGGACACACACCCGAACACATCAGTTACGTTGTGACCGACAAGGCTCGCGGCAAAGACCCGGCCTGCGTATTCTGCGGGGATACGCTTTTTGTCGGCGACGTAGGCCGGCCGGATCTCTTCCCGGGAAGAGCAAATGAGCTGGCATCTAAGCTATACGACAGCCTGCACTCGAAGCTGCTGACATTACCCGATTTCTGCGAGGTTTACCCAGCCCATGGAGCGGGCTCGCTCTGTGGACGCGCGATGGGAGCTAAACGTACGACAACGATCGGATACGAGCGAAGATACAATTCCGCGCTGCAAGTCAAGGATAAGGACACATTCATAGAATCACTAACTACAAACATGCCTGCCGCACCCGACCACTTCAGCCGATGCAGTGCTATTAACGGCAAAGGACCAATTCTGACAAGACAATTGCCTGCCTTAGAGCAACTTAACCCCGATACCTTTAGGAAAGCGGCTGCGAAGAATAACGCGATCATTGTCGATATTCGCAGCTATGAAGCGTTCGGAGGCCAACATGTGCCCGGCTCGTATCACATTGACTTCGGCGGCAACTTCGCGACTTTCGCCGGCTGGGTACTTCCCCCAAACAAAGACATACTAATAGTGGCGCAGTCCTCTGAGCAGGCACAGCAAGCCAACACCTGGCTGCGGCGAGTAGGCCTTGACCGAACAAAAGGATACCTTGAAGGCGGTATGTTTGTCTGGGCAAAAGCAGGTTTACCAACAGGACATGTCATCCAGCTTTGCGCCGAAGAGCTGCACAGGATGATGAGAACGACCGACAGCGTTTGCGTGGTGGATGTGCGGGCCGTGAGGGAATACGAAGCGGTACATATCACAGGGGCAGTCAATATTCCGGCTCCTGAGCTGCGAACGCGCTACCGGCAACTGGACAAACGCAAGCCAACTGTCTTGGTCTGCAGCACGGGACACCGTTCAAGCTTGGCCGCGAGTTTGCTTAAGCGGGTAGGATTCACGAGTGTCTTCAATGTGGCCGGCGGTATGACAGGCTACGGTGCCGCCGGGTACGCGGCCGAATGCCCGATGTGTGTAGCGCCTCATGTGCCAGCGTTCATGGGCGGCAAAAAGGTCTGAGAGCGCGCTTTTAGCGGCGTGAGTGCTTAGTATTTGTTGTATAGGAGTGAATCATGGACTGGCTCAGAATGGAACAATGGCACCCTTACGTTGTGGGTGCAGGAATAGGGCTATTAAGCTGGGTTTCATTTGTCATATCCGACAAGCCCCTTGGCTGCTCAACAGCCTTTGCGCGTACGGGCGGCATGATCGAGAAGCTCTTTAGAGGCAGCAAGGTCGCTGAGAAACCATACTACCAAAGATTTGCGCCCGTGATAGACTGGGAATGGATGCTCGTTGTGGGAGTAATAATCGGAGCTTTCATTTCCGCCAGGCTCTCCGGTCAATTTGAGTGGAGCTGGATACCAAGCCGGTGGCAGGCGACAGTCGGAGGGAGCCGATTCGTAAGGTGGGTGGTTGCGCTGATTGGGGGGACCATCATGGGATTCGGCGCACGCTGGGCCGGAGGTTGTACAAGCGGGCACGGCATAAGCGGCACACTGCAACTGGCCGTCAGTAGCTGGCTGGCAGCGGCAAGTTTTTTTGTCGGCGGAATCATCACTGCAATGCTGATCTTCAAGGTCTTAATGACGTAATAGAGGGTAGGGCTATGTTGGCAGCAATTCACGCGAAAAGAAAACTGCAGCTTTTGATCGGGCTGGGCCTTGGTATTGTATTTGGATTTCTGCTGCAAAAAGGTGGGGTCACTAACTATGATGTCATCATCGGTCAGCTTCTTTTGAGCGATTTTACGGTAGTTAGAATCATGCTCTCTGCGGTGCTGGTGGGCACACTGGGCGTACACCTACTAACAGCTATGGGGTGGGCTCGGCTGCATCCCAAGCCCGGCTCGATCGGAATGTCCGTGTTGGGCGGGCTGATATTCGGCGTTGGGTTTGGGCTTCTGGGATATTGCCCCGGCACGGTTGCAGGAGCTGTCGGGCAGGGCTGCCTGGATGCCCTGTTCGGTGGAGTTGTCGGAATATTGCTTGGAGCCTGGGTGTTTGCAGCTTTGTACCCGAGGTTAGAGCCTATTCTGACCAAGGTAGATTTCGGAGAGCTTACCCTGCCCGAGCTGTTGAAAGTCAACAGGTGGGCTGTGGTTGCCGCTGTGGCCGTTTTATTGGTGATTCTATTAGTGTTGATAGACAAAGCGCGCCTGTAAGGTGCTCCAGCCGGTGACCCCCTCTCGGCAGCACTACTCTTGAGAGAAAGAACAGACATTGTGGCCTATTCTTAGCAGGATGATGATGTAGGTCGAGATATTCTGTTATGTGAGCCTGGAGGTGGTTGGTCATTGCTGGATGGAAGTGGAACTTGAGCGTTTGCCTCACGAATGATTGGCAGAATCTTCCCGATTTTTGATTTACTGCGCCAGTACAGGAAAGAAAACCTGCGCGGCGATCTATCTGCGGGACTAACCGTCGCCATCCTGCTCGTCCCTCAGGGGATGGCATATGCGATGCTGGCGGGCCTGCCGCCGGTTATCGGTTTGTACGCATCGACCCTTCCACTGATAATATATGCAGCTTTCGGTTCGTCTCGGCATCTTGCAGTAGGACCGGTAGCGATGATATCGCTTCTGGTTTTCACTGCCTGTTCCAAACTGGCCGAGCCCGGCTCACAGCAGTATGTCGCACACGTTCTGACGCTGACGCTGATGGTTGGAGTGCTACAGTTGGCGGCAGGGCTGCTTCGCCTGGGGTTCGTGGCAAACTTCTTCTCCCATGCCGTGCTGAGTGGGTTCACCTCCGCGGCAGCAATAGTAATATGTTTGAGCCAGTTAGGACACCTGCTGGGGGTGAAACTGGCGAGCGACCGGTCTGCATTCGGCCTGCTTTGGGATGCGATCCAAAAGTCGAGGCAGGCGAATCCAGCCACATTGGGTATCGGACTTGTCAGTATCGCTGGGTTGTGGCTGTTCAAGAAGAAGCGGCCTCGTTTCCCCGCGCCCATCTTGTTCGTTGTCGCCGGGACTCTGCTTGTCTACCTGGTTGGGCTGGAAAAATACGGAGTCAGGACAATCGGGAATGTACCTGGCGGACTGCCCGGTCTTACAGTTGGTGCGATGGATTTAGCATCGATCCGGCAACTGCTTCCCGTGTCATTGGCCATCTTTTTTGTGGGCTACATGGAATCGATATCCGTAGCCCAATATGTTGCCGACAGAGAAAAGTACGAGATAGCCCCTAACCGAGAGCTTAGCGGCTTAGGGCTTGCGAACATCGTTAGCTCGTTTTTTTCTGGATATCCCGTTACGGGCGGGTTTTCACGGACTGCGGTCAATTATCAAGCGGGAGCACGAACAGGGTTGGCATCAATAATCACGGCCCTGCTGGTCATTCTGACACTACTGACTCTGACTGCACTGTTCTTTCATCTACCCAACACTGTGTTAGCTGCGATCATAATAGTGGCAGTCGGCGGATTGATCGATGCGCGAGAAGCCTTACGTCTTTTCAAGCTGAAAAGTGCGGATGGATGGAGCCTTCTGGTAACGTTCTTCTGCACATTGGCGCTTGGCGCCGAACGGGGAATCCTCATCGGCGTTGTTTTTTCCCTAATCTTGTTTATTTGGCGAAGCGCTCATCCTCATATTGCCGAACTGGGATACCTGGAAAAAGACGGCGTTTTCCGCAATATCAACCGTTTTCCTGAGGCAAGAACATTTCCACAGGCTCTAATTCTGCGTATTGATGCCTCTATGTACTTTGCCAACTTGAAGTTCATTGAGGACAAGCTGCGCAACTGCATCGCGGACAAGCCGGATTTGAAGTGGTTCGTAATTGATCTGTCCGGCGTGAATGATATCGACGCAGTGGCGATAAGGACGCTCGAGGAGCTCATGGTGAGCTTTGGTCAAAGAGGGATCAGTTTCATCTTCTGCTCAATGAAAGGACCTGTTAGGGACCTTGTCACCAAAGCCGGTTGGGAACGCAATTACCGAGAACAGCTCAAGTATCCTTCGATACAACACGCTCTGCAAGCTATCGGTTTGTCGTTATAATATAGAAAGCACAAAGGTTATATGAGATTAAGATTCTGATAAGTTGCTGATCTATATGGCGGCAACGTCGATACGGCTTTGAAGGCAGGAGATATTCTTTAAGGCAGCAGCCTCAGGAGAATCGATCATGCTAATTTTGTTCATTTTGACACTGACTGTCTCGTTCGTCGTAGTTAGAGTTGGGGCGATTGCATTCCAGTTGACAGGTCTGGAGTGGTCCTTGGCTAAGTTTCAGGCATTGTCGTGCTTCTCGGGGACAGGGTTTACGACAAAAGAAGCAGAACTGGTTACCGGTAACAAACAAAGGCGCAAGATTGCTTCGGTTTTAATAATTTTGGGCAACGCAGGCCTTGTCATTATGATCGCGACTCTTGCGGGCTCGCTGGTACCTCAGGAGACCATACTTTCCAAATTGTCCGAATCATTGCTGCCATTTGCCATTCCACCTTCTCTGGTGATATGGGTGAATTTAGCGATTATTATAATCTTCGTGTATGTGATATACAGGGTCTTCACACATGAGAAGCTCGCCAGAAAACTCACTAATTATCTCAGAAAGAGAATCATCAAGAAAGAAATCTTCAAGCGCGTTTCGTTCGAGGAACTTTTCCTGGCGACTGGTGGCTATGGGGTTTCAAGAATTGTTGTCGGTGCCGGAAGCCCGGTGCTCAAGAAAACGTTAGCGGAGTCGGAACTGAGAAGGTATGATATTACGGTACTGGCAATAGTCAGAGATGCGCAGACAACGCCCAACCCCGGCGCGAACACGGAAATTCTCTTGGGTGACGAACTAATATGTTTCGGAAAATTAGAGAACATCAGAAACAGGATCTCTATGAATCCGTGACGGAGAGCCAACAGAGAAAGCAACATCCTACGCGACGCAGGCCAACAAGATGACTTTGGGACAAATTGGAATGGATACACTGCTGCTTCTTAACTCAGGGTTTTATACGTGGCTCGTGCTGCCATTACTAATCTTCATTGCAAGAGTTATTGACGTGAGCATGGGGACGGTGCGGGTCATTTTTGTCTCAAGGGGACTAAAGTATTTGGCCCCTATCGTTGGCTTTTTCGAGATTCTGATCTGGCTTCTTGCTATCGGCCAGATTATGAAGAATCTTTCCAACCCTGTCTGTTATATTGCCTATGCCGGTGGGTTTGCGATGGGCAACTATGTGGGGATTCGCATAGCCGAGAAATTATCCTTAGGGGTCGTACTTATACGAGTTGTCAGCAAAAAGGACGCGCTGCCGTTGGTAGAGTTTCTGAAATCAGAAAACTATGGTGTCACGAGTGTTGACGGGCACGGTACTTCCGGAGAAGTGAAAGTAGTCTTTACGATCGTACCGCGCCGGGAGCTACAAAGTGTGGTTGGCCTGATCCGGAAGTTCAATCCACGGGCATTTTACTGTATTGAGGAAGTGGGCTTTGTGGAAAAGGGGATATTTCCTTTGCGAAAGAGCTGGCAAGATTCTGCTTTGCTGAGATTGCTGAGACCATTTCGGAAAGGCAAATAGAAATATGCTCCGCTCAAAACGGCAACAGATGTCGGATTCAAAAGTACACAGGCAAATATCGGACTTCGGCAAGTGCGCTGTAATTGTAGCGCATCCCGACGACGAGACCCTGTGGGCTGGCGGGATGATACTGATGCATCCGAAGAGCAACTGGACGGTGATTAGTCTTTGCAGGGGAGATGACCCGGATCGCTCACCCAAGTTTTTTCGAGCCCTAAAGTATCTAAATGCGACCGGGGCAATGGGCGACCTTGACGATGGGCCAGAGCAATCCCCGCTGGCCAGCCAGGACGTACAGGCTATGATACTCGAATTGCTTGCTTCGGACAGATTCGACCTTATTACTACGCACGGGCTTTCGGGAGAATACACAGGCCATCTAAGGCATGAGGAGACCGGCAAGGCAGTTATGGCGTTGTTGCAGAGTAAAAGATTATTCGCAAAGCAAGTCTGGATGTTTGCTTACGAAGATGGCGGGGGAGAATATCTTCCTCGGCCAGCTAAAGATGCGGATGTACGTGTAAAACTACCGGAGAACATCTGGCAGAAAAAGTTGTATATTATCACTGAGATTTACGGCTTTGGTAGCGAGAGTTTCGAAGCCAGAGTCACACAGCGTCAAGAGGCTTTTCGGTCTTTACGGACAGAATAGGCAATGCCAGAAAGGTTTGAATTACAGGAGCTTAGAGAAGAATGAAAGTTTTGGTGCTATACGATTACCCGCCCTCGCCAGCAGGGCTGGCCACACAGGGGCATTTACTTCACAGAGGATTGGAAGAACTTGGCGTTGAGGTTTATTCCGCCCACTTCGAATCAGCACAGGAAAAAGAGTGGTACTACCGGTGGTTCGAGCCCGACGTTGTGCTTGGCGTTGGGTATTGGGGGCATACGCCCCATCTTGTGCTGCATCCGCAGAGGTATGGTGTCCAACCTGTGCCGTGGCTGGTCGCCGATGGCTATATGGGTGATTACCATGAAATCCTTAACGCTTTACCTCTAATTCTGGTAACTTCAAGATGGGTCAAAAAGGTTTACATACGAGACGGTCTGCCCGGTGAGAATATCGAGGTTCTTCCTGTGGGCTGTGATACCGATGCGTTTATCCCCCGCGACAAAAGCGACCCCAAAATTACCGCTGTGAGAGAAGCGCTTGGAGTGGCGCCGGATCAGATAATGATTCTCACTATTGGGGGAGACGCAACCTCAAAAGGTGCCCAGGAGGTTATGCAGGCCTTGGCGATTATCGACACAAAGGCTCCGGACTGGAAGTATGTCTGCAAGGTATGGCCACAGCCCCGAACAGAACAGCAAAACCTCATGGATCTGCAACTGGCAACACAATTAGGTATCGAGAAGAACGTTGTTTACTCGGCTAACGTGGTTTCTCGAAATTTTATGCCTTACCTGCTTGCTGCCTGTGACATTTACGCCGCACCATCACGCCTCGAGGGATTTGGAATGATTCAGGTCGAAGCAGGAGCATGCGCCAAACCGGTTATAGGAATAAAGGCAATGGGCATGCTGGATACTTTGGTGCACGGCCAAAGTGCATTTCTGGCGGCAATAGCTCAAGAGGTCAGATTGAGAGAGGCAACACTGGACCAGGAGTCGGGACACGAGCCGGGGCACCGCGTAGTGTTCAAAAGACCGCGAACAGTTGACTATCGCGCCAGCGTCCACGACATCGCAAACTACCTTATGGATTTGATGGAGAGCCCTGAACTAAGGAATAAGATGGGACAGGCGGGAAGAAAACGGGCCGTAGAGAATTATGACTATCGTGTCATAGCCAAGAGATTCATTGAGCTTGTTTCCGAACGGTTGGACATTTCCTAAAATGGATAAGCAAAATTGGAATCTGGTTGCGCGAGCAAAAGAGGCTGCAGTCAAGGTATTGCTTCATAATGCTTATGGGCCATACCGCGGGCTGCCGAGGGCCGCTGGATGGGGTTACCCTGAACCATACACGCGAGATATCATGATTTCGGCCCTTGGGATTCTTATTACCGGAAACAGAAAGCTCATCAAGTCTCTGCGGCGGGCTTTGGAGACTGCAGCCGAAAATCAAAGCCGATTAGGCCATATTCCGTCATTGGCTCACGATAAGGACGATCGGGGAGCCAGTGACTGCACACCGCTGTTTCTTATGGCTGTAGCCATTTTCCGAAAGGTAAGCGGTGAATCCGGTTTTCTCCAGCAGGTTGTGGAGAAAGCTATGACGTGGATGGAATATCAGAGTCCTTCGGATCGCGTCATAGTGGTTCAAGCCCCAACCAGTGATTGGAGGGACGAACAATGGGTCCTGGGATACGGCCTTTTTGTGAACACGATAGTGTACACGTATCTACGGCTATTCGGCGAAAATGACCGCGCCTCGAGACTTCGAGAAGCGATGGGACACTTCACCGTTAAAGGCGACAAACAGAATCGGCACGTGCATGAAGGTTTGGTCTTGAGGTATAAACCGTATTACGCGTTATGGTCCTACAAAGTCTACAGAAGCGAACGTTTTGACCTTTTGGGAAACAGTATCGCAATTCTTTCAGGTATTGCTTCTCCTTCCAGGGCCAACGGTCTTATTTCATGGGTCGAGGCCGAGTGTCATTCGTTGAGAAAAAGAGAGGACTTGGCCGTTAACTTGCCGCCCAACTTATTTCCTTACATCAGACCAGGAGACCCTGATTGGATGCCCAGATACCAGCGGTATAACCAGCCCGGCGAATACCACAATGGGGGCATCTGGCCTTTTATTTGCGGATTCTACGTAGCAGCGTTGGTAGCTGCCGGAAGGCAGCAGCTTGCCGAGAAGAAACTCGCCGCCCTTACACATCTTGTTCGTCCGGCTCGCGTAGCGGATGTCGAGTTCGGTTTCAACGAGTGGTGCAGGGCCCAAGACGGAACCCCGCAGGGAGAGGACTGGCAGAGCTGGTCAGCGGCGATGTACCTGTACGCTGCGGTGTGTGTGGAGCAGAAAAGGACCGCATTTTTTGAGGATATTCGGGATTGGCCGGTAGCACAGCAACAGAAGAAGACCGCCGTTCCCGGGTTGCTACCCCAACCAGACACTCAATCCAGGCCGCCTTCATAAAAATCACTTCGTAAGTCCCTACTGGTAGATGGGTGTGCTTCGCAGGGCGTCACAGGCTCTAAGAGCAGCCCTTTCTCGTTCAGTCAGTCACTTTTCAGTATTCTTTGAAGCTTCTCATCCATTCCGGCCAATTATCCGGCTGGACGCTGCCGGCTCTGGTCCAGGGACCGGTAGTGCTGAACCGGCGATGCCATTTGAACGTCCAAAGTTGTTTAAGGCCGATCTTTCTGACCGTGCCGAAATCCATAAAAATGCCATTTACGTACCCACTGTGTCGATTGATGCAGACAAGACTCATTTCACTGGAGGGTATTTCCTCGTATTCGGAAGGACTGTCGGTGTCATCAGGGTAAAGGTCGAGCCAGGCACAATCAAAAAATAGGGGTATGGTATCAGCATTTTTTACATTACGGGTTCGCCAGTATCTTCCTGTGGAAAGGTTTGATGCTTCGCGGTAACAGACCCACTCATTTTGCCCGTAACTGCCGTAGTCCGGGGCTTCTTTTTGTTTTAGGCCTGTCCAAGGGCCTTTGTCCCAGGACCAAGCGCCGAATGCGAATCTTACCCCCTCGGAATGGGGTTTCCTTGCCGAAGGACATACAGTCAGGCTACCGCGCTGCATGTAATAGGACCAAAGGACCACCGGCCAATCATTCGCCGCGTCGCCGCCTGCTGTACTACCTCCTGTATTGAATTTACCGTGATTATCCTCGGTATACATCCACCAGATATAGCCCCACTGCTTCAGGTTTGACATACAGGCGACTGCCTGCGCCTGCTTCTTGGCCCGCTGCAGTGCCGGCATAAGGATAGCCATCAATAGCGCGATAATCGAAATTACAACAAGAAGCTCTACTAACGTAAAACCCGTTAGAGACCTTCCGTTCTGTTCATCAGGAATCCTAATCTCTAACGGGGTAAGACCCTTTCTTTCGCGCATCGCAACTCGCCTCGCCTCTTATAGCAAGTCTTCCTTAACCAACATTTCTCTCTTAGATGTGAGCGATTCCAGAGACGGTCTCGTTTGAGACAATTATACTCCAATCGGGTGCAGTGACACAAGCTTTCTTTGGCTTCGTTTTGGGGCCCATCTTGACGCCATTCCGGGAAGAATTGCGTGAGTCTGAGTTGTATCTGTGAGGTCTTGCGCGCAAATATCTGGCTCACACATAGAGAATGCTTGGGCAACCGTGAGTAGCCCTGGCACCCGGTTGCATGGTAAGTTCACGAAATGTCTGCAATCGATGACGTCCGCAGGAGTCGCTGGCACGGTCCCAGAAGCTGTTTTGGGACGGCTTTTCAGCCGACTCAAGTGGGTAGCGTCATGGCATCCAGAGGGTATCCGATCTTTGCAAGTATAAGGCCGAGGAACCTGCCGAGCTTCGTGCTCAATAGCTTGTGGACAAGTCCAAACTCATAATACTCAAAGGTTATTGACAGCCGGCCAGCCGCTTGAGGACCCGTGAACGTTACCCAACCATGTGCGCCCGCATTATCGCTCCAACGCAAAAAGAACTCTGGTTGCGACGTACGACGCCTGACATACTCAGTGCACGTTCCGCGCGGCTTAAGATAATTGTGAAAGGCGTCCTTCCAATCGTGCACATCGCCCGCTGCTGTTTCAATTTGCAGACGCCAGTGGCGCAAGCCATCCCTCCTGTTGGACATGTGGTATACAAGCGAATCGCCTGACTCGATGTATTTCTCCACTGGGAACTGTCGAAGGTCTTTCGGCATCGACAGCAGCGCTCGAAGGCTATTACGGCTCCTGATCGTCGCGGATGAACTGCGCGTGACAATCCTGATGAAGAAGGCAGCTCCCACAAATACCACGAGTATGCAGCCAACAATTATGCTGGTTCTGGTTATGCGCGTCGTAGTCCACATATTCGGCGGCCACAGTCTCCACAATCAGTAGAGCTTCTTACGCTGCCAATATAGCACATTGATGCAAGATTGTGAGCTGCTCCGACTACGGGATTTTCGAGTTTTTTGCGTCTATTCAAGTTTAGACCGAACTGTTGGCTTACTACGCTAAGAACGCTTCTGAGGTTCGTCGGTAGTCTTCTCACGAAGAATTTTCTGCTTTTTGATGGATTGCGACCATGATGCGCAGAAAAGAGCGGCCAAAATCAGGTGGAAGCTTCCCGACACATTTGGTAGTATAGTGTAGTGGATGGTTTTGGAGTGTTACCAAGAAGCGCATACGGGAAATTCCAGCAGATATAGTTCGACAGAAAGAGGTCAATGACAATGAGAATGTGCGCAATTGGCTTGATTGTGACTTGCATGTTGCTGCCCGCCGGATGCAAACACAAGCAAGAGCGGATTCCCATTGGTTCGTTTCGAGCCGACGTGGAGAATCTCGTTGATGACGACTTGATACTCGTCAAACATGTCACTTTGACAGCCCACGGCAAGAGGGCCGTAAGCGTGTCGGAAGAAGCTGGTGTTGATAAAGCCACTATCGAACCAGATCCCCAAACCGGCCTAATGACAGCTCGGGTGATTTTTGTGGCTGATCTGATCAAGCTCCGAACATCCTCAGAAAACTTGCTCAGGTGGCTGGTCAGGGTCAAGACCAATCAAGTCACGGTTGGCGGCCCTGCACTGAGTCCCGTGGGGTCTGCTGGAAAACTCCAAGAAGTAATGGCACTGAAGATAGAATCCGGCATCTATGCTTTGTCGCAGGACATCGAACTCGGCAACATCCAAGGCCGCAAACTAACCCTCAGAGTTGAATAGGAGCCAAACCAGCCGCTCGACTCGGATGCGAAAAACGCCACGTCTTGTGCCGCTGGTCAGGCCGAATGTTGGCTTGGAAGGTCGGGGTCAAGCCGGCCAAGTCACACACAGAGCAGCCTCAGAATCTCATAAGACGCTCTTCAAGGCCGTTTGATTTGTCCAACGGGGATTAAGAATCTGTCAGGACCGAATAGGGGCGGTGAGATCAAGCTCTGAGCCGGGCGAAAAATGGGGGCTAATAACTGCACGAAAGGGGCAAAAACGGTGGAACTTTTGGGATAAATTTGGTAATATAGTGTATGGGAAGGTTTGCGAGTCTTCCTGCGCAGTACGTATTAGAAATTCTGGTTTAGAGAACGGAGGAGTCAGATGAAAGGTAGGAACAGGTCTGATGCGAAACAGCTCGTAGCAAGAATGGCTTCGGGTGTGCTAATTGTGACAAGCGGTTTAGTCTTTGGAGGTTGTGGTAGAGAAATCGCCAGGCTGGAGGAAAGTAAGCTCAAGCTGCAGGCCATGGTACACAAAAATGTTGAGCAGATAGCCAGCAGCGTTAGCCGTATCGAAGAGAACCAAAGCAAAACGCAAGCGGCGCTCGAAGATATACGAGCCCGTACAGCAGAGAGCGCCACCGGTATAGCAGGAGCCAGGCAGGAACATATTAAGCTGCAGGAGACACTGCAGAAAAACAGCGAGCAGGTGGCAAGTGACATGAACAGGCTCGAGCAGGACCAGCTTGAGTTTGCGACAAAGATGCTAACTCATATCGGAACGATTGCTGATTTGGCCGGTGACATAAGTACGGTGCAAAAGGGCAGGATCGAGCATGAGAAGAAGATCTTAGCCGATATCCGAGCGCTTGCCGACGTTGTAAACGCTATCGAGCAGAGACAGAGTAAATTGCAGGGGCAGGTAGTAGAGGTGCAAAACAACACTGAGGCGATGCGCAAAAACATTGTTGCGGTCCTTGAGTGGATAGAGGCCGAGCTCTCTAAAGTTAGTGCACAGATTGGCTCAGCGGGGACGGTGGAAGATGAACCTTCTGGCGCCGAGCCCAAGACAACAGTGGCGGAGCAATAGCTCTCCAAGGGCCCCGCATAAGAGACTATCACAGGCTTTATTGCGGGCTTTACAATTCGGGTTTTAGCTGGTTGGGATCGTCAGGTTTTTCGGTATCCTGCGACTCCGGCTCAGGTTCTTCTATTTTTTCAGGCTCTTGTGATTCTGCTTGCTCTGTCTCTTTTTCCTCCGGCTTGGTTTCTTCAACATCCTCAAGCAGGTCTGCAAGCTCTTTGGTCAGGTTATTGGCCTTCCACTCGGCGATTTCGTAGATCCATCCACGATGCCTTGCCGTGAATTGTTGTGCGTTGTCGTCGGCGAGCAGCTTGGCTTCTTTTTCTTTTAGCTCTTCTGGGGACTCATCTTTGCCTACTTTGGTGGGCCTGCCCTCGGTGAACAGTGCCTGGCAGGTCACATAAGCCTTGTCATCCTTCTTGGCAACTGCGAATGTATAAACAGTTGAATCCTTCAACCTGCCGACGTACTTTCTATCGAAGGTCAAATCCTTGGTGTCGGCTGATTCTTTCCTAACATCGGTAAATCGAGTATCCCACAGAGCATGCAGAACGCTCTTGGCGTCACTTTCCTTCAGCTTCTTGCCTGCGGGGATATTCTCCAGCACAACGCCATCGGTATTTTCTTTTGCCATTAGTGTGTACTGACCATTAGCTGAAGTGACGGTCACCGACTGGATATTCTCGCGCTGCGTTACGACAAGCTTCTGGTCAATGTAATCCATGGCCTGGTTTTTGATCCAGGGTACCTCCTGCGCCGCGTAAACCTTATCACTTGAAGCCGTTCTTACGTAGGTGCCCTGACCCTGTTCTTTGTAGTTGCCGACAATAACACCCGTGAGCAGTGTTGAGTTCGGCTCTGACGTCCAGAATTCAACGACATTACGCGCTTCTTGTCTTGTCACGCCAAGGTCCTTGTGGTTGTCTGGGTCATCTGTATAGAACTGCCCGGTCTGAATGCCCTGACAAGAGGTGATCAGATTGTTTATTTCGCTGGTATTTGCGGGGTAATTGTCCTTGTTGACGACTACGAAGCCTCTACCGCTGCGTCTCAGCGTGACTGCATCATCGCCCGTTCCCACAACAATCTTATCTATGCGGGCCGGATTGAGTCCTTGTATAAGATAAGTTGGTGTATCCGGCGCGGTCCTGGGCCTGTTTGAAAGGCGTGACTGGACCACGGCCCAAGTGACCATACAAGCTGCGACAATTCCCAATATGGCAAGTTTCTTGTTGCTCATTACAAAACTCCCAACCAATCTGCAAATACACAACCGAGGTTAAGCTTGCACTTGCTTTGTTTTCCAGACGCGGTCGCTCAATCACTTGCGTGACTGATATAGTGCCTCTTTCGGACACTTCGGCGGACACCAAGCACCACTGTAATTACAAGTATTACCGCCGGGGCAGCAAGCATGTTGAAGTTCCGCAGCGCATTGCCCAAATGCTCAATTTTCTCACGTCTCTTGGCCCTGACCTCACGTAGCTGTCGCTGAGCCTGACGTTTCTTTAGTTCAATTTCCCGTTGCTTCTGCAATATTGAGCCTCCGACGACCTCTGCCTTTTCTTCTTTTGCAGAAGCGAGGATCGTCTGCAACTCGGTTGTGAAGCCTGCGATTTCAGCGTTAAGCTTCTGGACTTCGGCTTGCGTTTCCTCGTTTGCTCTCTGTTCTATCTCGTCGACGACGGTGAACGGCCGCCTGAAGTTTCCTCGCGAGCGGATCGAGATCAAGTCACTCGATCCGGTCAGATCATCAATTGCGTTCAGCAATAAAGCACTATTATCGCCGACTACGAGTTTGCCGAAAAAGGACTCCTGATAGGCCAGCATATCGCTTATAAAGTCGACATCAGCAAAGACCATCACTGCACAGTCCTGGTCGGCCTCGGTCAGGCCCGTAATCCGCTTTTTGATTTTCTTTGTTTCGTTGGGATCTTCCGTTTCGGCGTCGACCTCAATCTCGATGCCGTCGGGATAGGCGCTCTTGAAGCGCCCCGTCACCAGATAACCCATTGTCACAGGCTCGATACCATCCATGAATTTATCCATGAGCTTCGATGGCTGCAGAAACGTCAGTTCGTACGGGCCGTCGACTTTCCAACTATTGCCTTTGTTTGTCGTCATAATAAGCGGCGTACGCTGAATTTCCGGCGCGCTCTCTTGCTTGCTTTGGTCTTCTTTGTCTTGTTCTTGGGGCCGTTCGACCGGCGTCAGGACGCCGGCGAACAATATTCTGACCCGGTTAAGGTCCGCCGTCATAGCGTTATTGGCGTTGAAGCATTTCTCTTCCGGCCTAAGGTCGAGGAAGCCAATGATGTTCTCCAGGCGGCCGTCTTGGCCGATGGGAGCCGACAACATCAGGCTTCTGTCCCCAGCAAACGTGCTCTGCGGCATCTCAAGACCCCAGGTCTTTAGCAGGGGACTCAGGTCGGAACTTTGCGAGGGCGGCATGCCCATTTGCATCTGTCTTCGGTCGGGTCTGTCCGCAAGGCAGTGCGGGTCAACGCAAACGATTGCCCTGCCGCCCTTTAGGACAAACTGGTCTATTGCGAACTGCGTCTGCTCAGGCAGGTTCTTTGGGTGAATGACCAGTAGAATATCGACATCATTTATGTCATTGACATCGGTGGGGATCTCTTTGACCTCGTATTTGGACCGCAACTGTTCAACGATGGTCCAGGGTTCCGGGGGCTGCTGGCCCTGCATCCTCATCATCTGGGCCATATAGCCGGTCACACCACCCGTCACCGGCAGTGAACTCATTATGCCTATCTGCCTCTTCTGACGGGTAATGGCGGTATCTATCAGATAGCTTATGTCGTACTCGACAAAATTCTGTCGGTCGGGCGAGAAGAACGGGATGGCCTTTTCAACGCCGAACTGCGTTTGCACGATCAATCCAAAGAAGAAGTTTTCCTCTTCCGTGATAGAGAAGCGTCTTAACCCGTACCGTAAGGCCCGGACCTCATCCTCGGAATAGGGCCGTGGATCGATTATCTGTAAATCAACCATGCCCCTGGCCTCTGCGGCATACTGTTCCAGCAACGCTCTGACAAACTCGTAATAATTGTTGAAATAGCGGATTTGGTCCGGCCCTTTCAGAGCCGCGGTCTTTGCATAGTAAAGGTCGAGCTTTATCGGCTGATTAAGCTTGGCCAGAATGGCTTTAGTTCCCTTGGAAAGCGTGTAAAGCTTCTGGTCAGTGACATCAAGCTTGACCGAACTGCCGATGTTCTGGCAAATGCTTATTGCACTGAACGCGATCACTAAGACCAAGACTGCACCGATAGTAGCTCGTATTGTGCGGTTCATTAGCTGGCCTTCCTTTCTTCCAAAACAATAGTACAGGCAGCAATCCAACCAACAATCAACAACAAGAAATAGGAGATGTCTTTGAACTCAAGCACACCTCTCTGGATTGACTCAAAGTGCACCTGAAAGCTCATGCTCCCTATTGCTGCTATCAAACCGGCGGGTAAGAACGTGGAAAGATAGCTCATCGTTGTCGGCATCCCTGCGAAAACAAGCACCGCGCAGGCGACCACCGACAGCACAAAACTAATCACCTGGTTCTTGCTGACCGCTGAAAAGAAGCAGCCAATGGCAAGAAAGCCCCCTGCCATCAGGAAGCTGCCCAGATAACCGGTAATTATCAAGCCCACGTCAGGGTCACCAAGGTAACCGACTGTAATAACCATGGGGAAAGTCAGTGCCAGCGCAATCGTAAGAAAGAACCACGCGGCGAAGAACTTGCCCAAGACCGCCTGCCTTACTGTGATCGGCAAAGTCAGCAGCAGCTCGATCGAGCCACTCTTGCGCTCTTCGGCCCACAGACGCATCGCGGTGGACGGCACCATGAATACATACAACAGCGGCAGATTCATGAAGAACCTGCTCATATCGGCCTGACGGGCAATGAAAAAGCCCTGCTTGAAGGTCAGATAGCCGGAAAAGAACAAAAAGATTACGAGAAATACGTACGCAAGCGGCGTGGTGAAGTAGCTTTTCAGCTCCCTTTTGAAGACTGCCCAAAAACTGTTCATCTTTACGCTCCTATGGCAAGAAAGAACACTGCACTGCCGGTACTTGTGCTCTTACGCTTTGGACTTTGGTCCGCTTTTTGCCTTTGTAATCTTTCGAAAGACTTCATCAAGACCGCACCTGTACTTCTGCTTGAGCTGCTCAGGTGTGGAATCAACGAGCACGCGGCCTCTTGAGATGATTATGGTTCTGGAACAAACGGCTTCCACCTCTTCGAGGATGTGGGTCGAGACAACAATGCACTTGTCTTTGGCCATTTTAGCTATAAGGCCCCTGACTTCGTGCTTTTGGTTGGGGTCCAGCCCGTCGGTGGGTTCATCAAGAATAAGCACCTGCGGGTCGTGAAGCAGTGCCTGAGCGAGTCCGACACGGCGCTTGTATCCCTTTGATAGCGTTTCAATCGTCTGGTGGTAAACAGACTCAATCGAGCACATCGGCACAATCCGGTCAAGGGTGTGCCTTCGCTGCCCGCCGTCAATCTGCCTTGCGTCGCAGACGAAGTTTAGGAATCCTCCGACCGTCATTTCGCCGTAAGCCGGTGAATTCTCCGCCAAATATCCGAGAGACCTCCTGACCTGGACAGGATTCTTCAAGATGTCGTACCCACAGACGGAAGCTGTGCCGCTGTCAGGCCTGATGAAGCACGCCAGCATTCTCATCACGGTGGTCTTGCCGGCCCCATTGGGCCCAAGAAACCCCAGCACATCCCCTTTTTCGACACTGAACGAGACCTTGTCAGCCGCCACAATCGGCCCAAAACTGCGACTCAAATTCTTGACCTGTATCATTTTAAGCCCATTTTGAAATACGGTTTTGCAAATACCAACTTGACTCCCGTTAGAACCAAATTGCCAACGGGGGCCCAACTCCACGATACACGCACCCATTTTGCCTCGCAGACGGGTGGCCCGCCCACGCAGGGTCGTATAAATTTACCCAAAATCTCTTGACAGTCAATACTTAAGCACGAATTATTTTGTTCGTAATCCGCTTTGCAATGAGTGGGCGTCTTATAAAGGCCACAGAATAAGAGTGATTCAGAAGCGAGCCGAATTTCTTACAGTGCATGTACACAGCAATTGTGAAAAACAGCTCTAAGTACGGTTATTTTGGCCAGTTATGAGCCAGGTTGCCAGCGTAAGATTTACCGATTACGGAAACAGCATAACCAAGGCCCTTGACCTCGTTGGGGCGGCGGGCCGGCTGCCACAGCAGGGGCTTATCATTATCAAGCCTAACCTGACAAATTCTTCGCCGCCTCCCGTCACAACCAGCGTCGCGGCAGCCGAAGCGGTGTATAACTACTGCAAGGCCCATACAAAGGCCGAAATCGCGATTGGTGAAGGCTGCGGAGAGGGCAAAACCGCCGATGTCTTTGCCAAGCTTGGATATGCGGAGCTGGCCAAGAAATACGGCATAAGGCTGCTCGACTTCAATGAAGCTGAGACTGCCGTCCTCGAAAATCGCGATGCCCTGCAGATAAAGCAATTTCACATGCCCAAAATCGTGCGTGAAGCGTTTGTGATCTCTCTTCCCGTGCTGAAAGACCACAGCTTCACGCGGACGACGATCGCATTGAAGAACATGTTCGGGGTCGCCCCCGCCAGGTTCTACGCCGGCGGCTGGAACAAATCGAAGCTGCACAGCCCATCCACACACAAGTCGGTTGTGGATGTCTGTTCGTACAAAAAGCCCGATTTGTGCGTGGTAGATGCGTCTGTGGCTCTCAAGGGAAGCCACCTTTCCGGAAGGCACAAGAATACGGGCCTTATCCTGGCTGGTTTCGACCCTGTTGCGGTCGATGCCCTCGGCAGCGAGTTGCTCGGCCACAACCCAAAACGATTAGAGTATTTGACTCTGGCCAATGGCTTACTCGGAAGCATGGACAATATCGAAATCTTGCAAGCCTAATCGTTTGGGCGGCTACGTTGCCAGAAGTTCCCACCGGCGACCTGTCTGACCGTTACCTTTATGTCTGTTTCAGGTGAGGACAATCCATACCACGTCACGGCCTTATTCCTATAGACACCTTTACCGGAACTTCTTCGCAAGCACCGAGTCCTCCTATTACATTGTACCGGCCGGTAGCTATGGGAAAGTCGTCATCTCTTCGATCTGTACCATTATCATTCATCATATTCCAGACTTCCCGGTATTCTTCATCTTCCAATGGCCCAAGGTGAATTGTCTTCCAGCCACAGGGAGGCGGATGACGAAGGTTGATCCAAACGATATTGTTGCTATCATCTGTGGTAACAAGACGAACCCAACCATAATCGCAATTCAAAACCGACTCTATATCTACAGGATTTTCACTTGCATTGGTGACTCTATACAGAATTTCAACATTCTCGCCTAACTGATAAACGAATTTATCTGTCTGGATGTAGTATTCTATGCCGTCCTTGAGCACAGAATTCGAGTTAACCGGCGTATTATCCTCCAACCAATGAGACGCCATGATGGCGAAATCGATCAAATCCACCTTGCAGTCGCCGTTTATGTCGCCGGCGACAATCGTTTCGCAAACCGGCTCACCAAAGTATGATTTGCTCGCCTCGGCTGTGCCGCCGTAGGCACCCATGTTTATCCTCCCGCCATTGGGAAATGGTTCATATCCGATAGGTGACATCGGATCGCCTGCGTCGATGCACGGGCTAGTTACATCGTCTTTGACCCAGCTTTCACTGGCTGGGTCCCATCTGCCTGCCTGCGACTTCAAATGGTAATCCTCGTTATCAGGATCCGCAAACAACGGGTCCGCCTCCATATTTCCATCGCCCCAGACCAGTCCTTCGCACGGGTCGTGTGCTCCCGCCTGCCCACTTCGCAAATTGCTATAGCTGATCTTTATCGTGGAACCATCATTATTCCATATTTCCTCACCGCCATCCCAGAAGATGCAGTTGGCGATCTGAATATTGCTCGGTCCTTCCTGCCGCCACGAATCGCACGCCACAGCCTTTCCCGCACCTGCTGAACCTCTGGCTACCGTGCAATTGGTAAACCTTGCGCTCGAACAACGGCTGTAAATGGCACCCCCGTTCCGCTCTGCTGAATTTTCGCTGAAGGTGGAGTTAGTGACCACTGGGTGGCTATAACTGCTGTTACACATCGCTCCACCATGACCACTGAATCTTTCAGGAGAGTAATACGCCCTATTCCCAACGAAAAGGCAGTCAGTTAATACCGGGCTGCTATGGTGGTTGAACATCCCGCCACCGGCCCATCCGAAATTTCCTATGAACTTACAGCGAGTCAGAGTCGCGTTGCCAGAGTCATTGCTCATTCCACCTCCGCTGTTGTGACTGAACGTGCAGCGGATTACTGTGGGGTCACTATCATAGTTGAAGATTCCGCCCGCTGCGTTATGCTTGAAGGTACAATTGATCACTGTCGGACTGCTCTTTCTCCAGTTACGCATCCCGGAGCCTGCACCGCTTATTGTCCAGTTCTGGGCAAATGTACAATTGGTTATATGGGGGCTGCCGGAGGTATTCTGCATCCCAGCAGCCGAGCCACGGGAGCCCCAGACATAGACATCGTAATGTCCGCCCATAATGACGAAACCATCCAGGATGGCAGTAGTATCTGTTCCGGAACCTACGACGACCGTTCGGCTGTTCTCGCTTCGCGTCGTTTCCCCTGGCAAATCACCCGGATCGTCTACGTGGATGTCATTGCCGACCAAATCACCGCTTAAGGTCGTCGTATATACATTAATGTCCCGCGCGTTCGGGTCGGGCTCGCCAAGGCCGGCATACCCACCTCGCATAGTCACGCCATTGATAAGCTGGAATGTGGCCCGCCGGTCGCCCACGGTTATGCCCGCTCCCTGGTCGGGTTTATAGATACCTTCTGCCACCCTAATTTCCACCGGCTTAGGCGCCGAATTGGCATCGGCCAGCGCGTCTTGCAGGCAGTTGTAAGCATCGGCCCATGATGACCCATTATTTGCGCCGGTGGCATCGGCATCAATGTAGATGACTCTTGCTGCGATAGCGGACGGTAATGCGAGCAACAAAGCCGCTATCGCCAAGCATGAAGTCAGATTTGGTCTTCGCATTTTTAGTACTCCCACACTGTGAGTGGTCAGTGATTATTGTCCTCAAGCCAGTGCAAAGCCATGAGTTCAAAGTCGAGAAAGTCAATTTTGCAGTCGCCGTTTATGTCTCCTGCCACGATAGTCTCGCAGACCGGCTCGCCGAAATAAGATTTACTCGCCTCGGCTGTGCCGCCGTAGGCGCCCATGTTGATGATACCGCCATTGGGAAACAGATCATGCCCTATGGGTCTACTTGGGTTCCCCGCGTCAATACAGGGACTTGTCACCTCGTCCATCACCCATCGCCCTTCGTTTGCGTCCCACCTACCAGCCTGCGATTTCAAATGGTAGTCGCCATGAATCCATACAGCGTTTGGGTCATTTGGATCAGTGATCGAGCTTGGGTCATTAGGGTCAGCCCAGTGTAGTAGGCTAGCGAAGAGAGGATTCTTGTTCGTATTGCCGTTTCCCCAGGTACCAGGCAGACCCTGTATACAGCTATAGAACACGCATTTCTTAAGGCAACCAATACGTTCCCTTATGTAGCTTGGCACATACAACGACTCACCCCCATAAACTTGGGCCATCATGACAGATCCCGAGGCATCCCAGTTGTTCCAGAATATGCAGCCACAAACTAGCGGCTGATCATTTGAACTGCAATAAATGCCACCCCCGTGGAAGTCGGCTCGATTTCCAACAAACGTACAGTTTTGCACAATGGTCCCCTCGTCAAAGACGAGAAAGATGCCACCTCCTTCGCCGGTAATAGGCATTCGGCCACCTGCACCGTTTGGATCGACTTTGAGATAGAAGGCATGGTTGCCTGAGAACGCGCAGTTTCTGACGACATATTTGCCAAGAACGTTGTATAGCCCTCCACCATTCCACGCTGAGTTTGCAACAAACGTACAGCCGGTGATTGTTGGGTTGCCTTCCCTGTTAGAGATGGCGCCGCCGTGGCCGGAAGCCGCTAAGTTGCCCTCAAACAGACAGTCGGAAATCAGCGGACTGCTCCCTCGGTTAGCTATTGCCCCACCGTGGTCGGCGTAAGCAGTATTGCTCACAAACACTGACCCGATGCACTCGAGACTGCTGTTGCGGTTACTGATCGCGCCGCCGTCATATTCTGCCCAGTTTTCACTGAAGCTGCACTCCGTTAGTGTCGCGGTGCTGTAACGGTTGCATATTCCCCCGCCGCTTGAGGCAGAGTTGCCAATGAACCTGCAGTTGGTCAGTGTTGGACTGCCTTGAAAGTTGTAAATCCCGCCGCCATTATCGCGAGCCAGGTTTTTGCTAAATGTGCAGTTGACCAAAGTCGGGCTGGCAGAGTGGCACAACATCCCGCCTCCGTTGCCCCCAGTGATAGTCAAACCGTCCAGCACAGCCGTTTTGGTTGTGCCGGTACCAGTCAAGACGCGGTAGCTGTTCTCTGCTCGCGTCGGCTCGGACAAAAGATCCTCCGCGTTCTCAATAGCAGCATCGTCATTGTTTAGGTCGCCGCTCAGGATGGTTGGATAGAGATTGACATCACGTGCGTTGGGGTCAGGTTCACCGAAGCCGGCGTAGCCGCCCTTGAGGGTTACATGGTTTATAAGCTGGAATGTAGCTTCGCGGTCACCGGAGATTATGCCCGCTCCCCGGTCGGGTTTGTAGGTCCCTTGCGCAACACGTATTTCGATGGGTTTCTCTGAAGAATTAGCATGACCCAAGGCATCCTGAAGGTAATTGTAAGCATCGGCCCAGCTTGAGCCGTCATTTGCACCGGCAGCGTCGTCATCAACGTAGATGATTTGGGGCCCGCCGCAATCCGCGGGGCAATTGCATTTGCTTTCCCAGCACTCACAAATGCCATTACCACAGTCAGAGCACAAAAATAACCAGCCAACCAACTCGAGCTCACTGCAGTTAGCATCGAAGGTATGGGCCGGCCGTATCTTATGCAAACCCTCACAGCATTCCGAGAGGTACACCAATTCACCGGCTTCTCTACACGCAAGCTCCTGGCAGGGCCATTCGCAACTGGCCGGACTCCCACCGTAATAACACTTGCGAAAATAGTCCCAGCCGTCGCACTCGCTGCCGTCAGGGAAGACACAAACCCCGTACTGATTACCTTGTGCGTCTTCTCTGATCTGATACTCGTAACCCAGTTGTACACAATACCAGGCAGCAGGGTTGGGTAGCGCTTCGGTTGTGCCGCTCGCGACCAAGACTATCGATAATAGCAGCCAGACGTTCAAGTTCATGAGCCTTTTCATTTCTATACCCTTTCGAGACTTGAGCATTCTTCGCGCATTTCAATTCAGGCCGCATGTGTGAAGAAACAGCGGATGCAGCATCGGCGGCACAAAAAGCTACTAACCTTCGAAGGCGGGCCTGGTATGAATGTAAGACAGATACGAATTATGATGGCGAAAGATACTATGAAAATGGTCTAAGGCCGCCTTCGTATCTACAAGTTATTTTAGCACAAAAATCGCTGACCTTGCAAGGAATTTTTTGGAGATTTTGGCAAGAAGCCTACAAAGTCTGACAGAACCTGCAGCACAATGAGTGCGGAGCAGTATCTGGCGTTTTCGAGGTGCGGCTTATCGGCCGGTCTGCGCCCGTGGATTTGTTCTCGGGATGGTGAGGTAGATTACGATTTGGGCTACGAGGCCCACGCCGAAGACGGCGACGGCGAACCAGTAAGGTGAATAGCGTCCGACGTTCTTGGCTAAGTATCCGCCGGTGCCCGAGCCGATTATGATCCCCGCGGACAGGGTGATCTCGTGTATGACCATCTGAAGTGAGCGTTTCTTGCTCGCGGAAGTGCCATAGTATAGGTGCGAGCTGTATGCGAAGCCGAAACCACAGCCCATAATGACAAACGCAAGGACAAATACCGACAGTGAGTGGCCATAGATGATCAGCAGCAGTGACATCGAGAGCAAGACCTGCACGCCGACCAGCAGGACCGGCCTAAAGTGCCAGAACGCACACCTGCCCGCAGCAATAAGAACAGAGAAATTGCAGACTCCAAAAACCATGATGACTATGCCAAACCAGGTTTCGGAATAACCCATGCCCGTAAACAGCAATGCGAATTGCGAGCGTGAGACGCCAAGGCATGCCCAAGCACAGAATAGCGCGATGCGGGCCATCCAGCGATACTTCATTAGGATTGCCCGATCCGCGTGCTCCACCGTTGCTGTTTCGGAGCCTTGCTCGAACAAGCTCGTGCGCAGAGAGCCGTCATGCGCCATGCTGAGTAACATAAGGCATACCAATAAACAGAATGACGCCACTACGATAGGCAGCAGTGTGTTTGTCTCTACGAGGACGCCCCCAATCAGAGGTCCTATGATTGCTGCGCTGGACCATGTGCCGTTATAGGTTCCGAGCCGGCGATTCAGGGCAGGCCCTTCGAAGTCCTCGGAGACCCAGCTCATTATGAACGGCCAGAACAGTGACATAGCTGCTCCCGCTACTGTCCCGGCAGCTATCATCGTCCAGATGAGCGTGGGGTTGCCGAGTGCCTGCTGCCCACATAGCGCCCGGCGGACTACGATGCCCATGACGACAGCCGACGAAAACATGATAGCCGCGGCTGTTCGGGTGGTGTGCTTTGGGTTAAGCTCGCGAGGCACTGTGGCTGCCAGCAGCAAGCAACAGACGTACCCGAGCATATTGGCTGCCCAGGCGTATCCTACGTGCGCCTCCGTACCACCAATATCGCGGACGACAAACGGCATCGCCGTCCACCACACGCTCAAGGTAATCGCCATTGCGAACGAGGCGCCGTACAAGGGCCAGATACCTGAGAGCGTATGAATGCATTTATCAATAAACTTCGACATTGCTATAAGTCCAAATGCGTGATTGTATCCGACCACAGATATATTTCCACAGAATAACGTGCTATATGTTGTTCGCCGGGCGATAAAGCGCAGCACCTGCAAAAAAGAAAGGCGAGCTATGGTCAACTTAACTCGCCTTAAATGGGGTGCACGAGGCACATGTGTGCCGCAGCGCGACAGCGGGCTATTCTGTCTTCTTAGATGAGCTATCCGAGGATTCAAAGCTGAAGTTCCTCTTCTTCGCCTGTTGGCGGATAGCCTGGATTATGGCTGAGCCGAGCGTGCTACCTTCCTTTTGACGTTTCTTTATTTCCTGGGCTACATAGTTCTTACGCTGTTCGTTGAGCTGTTGAATCCTGTTTTGTATTTCCGTTCGGTTCTTCGCCTGGGTATCGATGTAGGCCTTTCTTTCTTCCGGCGTCATTTTCTGCATATTTTCGGGCAGGTCCTTGGCCTTTAGCTCCTCCAGCTTGATATTCTTCGTTGCAAGTGCATCGACAAGGTCCCAGGCTTCGTTTCTGTAATAAGGGGATGATTTGGCCACCGCCCTTTGAAGTGCGGCCTCTTTGGAAGCAGTTGCAGCGTTTCGGTCCTGTACGGACTGTCTCTCTCTGGCGATGTCACCTCTTAGGCCATAAGCGATGTACGTCTCATTCAGCCTTCTTCCCAGCTCGGCGATTTCGGTATCCTGCGGTGCTGCAATGTGGACAGTCTGTCGGTTCTGGTCGATGTTCAGGTACTGGCCATCCGCCAGCACGGCTCCGTCTTTCCATTTGCCATCCAGACCAGCACCTTCTGAGCCGCAGTGGATTGTGTTGACGATGATTCCTTTTGCGATGGCTGTCTTGCAAGCCTCGCGATAATCGACCGGGCCCTGGGTGAAAGGCTCGTTGCCAGCAATAAAAATCACCTTCAAATCGTCAGGCGAATCGCTCCATGTAAGTGACTGTGTGGCCTCCTTTATTACCCAGCCGCAATACTCAGCCCCGCCGTTCGTTCTCAAGGCAAACAGCTCTTCGGAAACCTTATCAAGGTCCGTTGTGAGTGGGATAATCTGTCTGATATATCCGTCTTCTTTTGCAAGCGAGCTCTTGCCGTATTCATAAAGAGCGACCCGCAGCTCAGGCTCTTGGCCATTTCTTTTGGCGAAGATAAACTCATTGACGATCGCCCACAACTCGGCCCTTGCCTGGTCAATCAGGCCCGACATACTGCCGCTGGTATCCAGCAGAATGGCCATCTGGACGAGCGGCTTTTTCTCGCTGACCGGGGTCTTGTCCTCCGCCGACACCATGCCGACAAGGCACAAGCCCGTTACCGCTGCGATCGTAGTGATTGTCAACATTGCCTTTTTCATTTCCTTGCTCCTTTCATAAATTTGTTGGTTCTCAATTATTAACCAGCGTTGATTAAGTTCTTCTGGTCTATGCGCTGCTAACAAGGTCCCACACGGAGGTATCGGCACCGGCCGATACCTCAAGACCCAGGAACTCAAGTCCCGTCGCCGCCGCCGCTGTAATGGGCACCGGTTCGTCGGTCTGGCGGCCAGCCTTAACGCCCGGGCCAAGAGCAAGCATCCAGACTCGCCGACAGCCCTGGTCTGCACCTTCGTTGGTGTAGAAGTTGCTGTGATGGATGAAACCCCAGTGGCCGGGCCTGTCGAGCTCCCGACCGTGATCGGGCAGTACCAGCAGTAGCGTCCGTCCACGATATTCCGGCATCTCTTCTGTTGCGCGCCAAAGCCGCCAGGTCAGCTCATCGGTGCGGCGAATCGCCTCGACGTAGCGCGACCACGAGCCGTAGTGTGCGCAGTCGATCTCGCCGAAGTTTATAGTCATCACGTCCGGAGCGAATGTCCGCATACAGGCAATAGCCCGGTCGGCCAGGAACGCATCGTGGCTTGTGGTCGCCGAATCATGCTTCCACCCGGAGTACTCGCTTTCGAGAAAAGTGCGGGCCTCTTGTGAGCGCAGTCCCTGCAGCGAAATGTGGCTTGTTGTCCGTGCGAGCTTTGCGCAAGCACGAGCTGCCTCGACTTCAGCTTCGACTGAGCCGGCTGATCCAGCATGCAGCATTCTCCGGTCCATCTGTTCCGACGTCACGCGAGATATGGTCGGCGGCTCAACCACGTTGGCTGCGTAACGATTTCCATAGCCCGGTGCCTGGCTCTCTCCGGTTTTGGCGAGGATGGAAGCATAAACAAATGCCCAAGTCGTTGTATCAGGCGCGTGGCGGGCCTTGCGATAGATTTCGAAGATTGTTGGATGGGCGACGGGCCTCGTCCAGTCGATATCGTCCCACTCCCAGTGCCCAGTTACGATCGAGCCCGCTGAATTTGGATGCACTACCTTGTGCTCCACACGCATATTTGTGAACAGGGTCCCTTTTTGAACCATATCGTTCCAGAGGTGTGGGATATAGCGATGTTCGCGGTCGTCTATGGACTCGCTCGACCGCGTGCCGCCGCCAAAGAGAACCACAATGAGCTTTCGTTGCTCGAAGCTCACCGGCGCCGAGACTCGCGGTCGCCGGTCGCGTCTTTCAAGCATGGCTCTTGCACTGCCCACGGACACAAGTGCCCCGATGCCTGCCGCGGTATGTAAGAACTGTCTTCGATTCATCTTCTCGGTCATCTGATGCGTTCGCTTTCTATCTTGCCTGCTGGGCCACGCGTTGCACTTGATTGCTCGACTTGCTGAGGGTCAACCTTGTAAGCGTTCTTTTCCACTCGTCCGCGTTCACGGCCAGCAGAAGTTCTCCAGTCTTGTGCTGCAGCACGGTCCGGTAGACGTTAAATGTCGCCCTGTCGGGACCTTGCGGGGTAAGCGCCCGCTGTTCGACTTTTGGGCTATTGCACTCGACCGACGCCTGAAAGCCCACACCTTGGGGTACGCCAACCTCCAGGTTTATGGGCCCGAACTCGTTCCACAACGAAGCTGGATGCAAAACGTATGCAAGCTGATAGCTCGACGGTGAGCGAGTGTCTGCATAAGCGTACTGACTGTAGCTAACCGTCAGCGTCTGGGTCGATTCTGCGGGAAACTTAGCCTGATAATAAAGGATGTTCATAGGTGCAAACGTGAATATCACCGGCAGATTCTTCAGAATCGTCCTGCAGGATGTTTTTTCTGATTCGCTTATCTTAGCTTTTGGGTCGAGGTAATCCACTCTGGCGTAAATCGTTGGGTCGCTCACGCCTCTAACATGTGAGGGGACAGATAACGGCTCTTGGTCAACGGTAATCTCGCGCGGCCGGACCTTGCCCGTTCTCAGGTCTACCGATTTCTCACGCACGTCTCCGCCCCAAGCGGTGAAGATGGTTTCGTAAGCTGCCGTGGCACTGGGGTCGAAGCAAGAAGCAAGCTGAGCGAAAAACTGGGTTGCCTTCTGCTCTCCAATCGCCGCCAGAGGACCAAGGTTAGCATTCATAACGTCACTAAGCTGTCTATCCCAGACCAACCAGTGCATGCCGCTGCGGTCCGGCGGCTGCGTCTTGAGCATGCCCAAGTCAAGGCTTGCGTACTCAACCATAAGCGCAGCGTCACGTCCGTTCCACTTCATAACGTTTACCAGATGTGAGCTGAGAGCTTTACGAACGGCGTGTTCCTGGCCTCCGGTCTCGCCGACAGCCTGTACGAGCTCCTTGAGTTCCAGGCTTTCAGAGACCCCCTTTTCGATGACCTCCCGAGCACGTTGTCGAATGATTCCATAGATGGCTGAATTAGAGATGATGGTGCACCTGAGAGACTTCTCGCCCAGATTCACTCGGACATCTGGTCTGGCCATCATTGCCAACGGGTCGATATAGATGCCGCGAAGGATGGGAAAGCCGAAGTCCACTTCGATTTCCTGGCTCGTTGGATTCTCAATAGTGTACTCTGCTAAGACATGGGCCAAAGGCAGTCGCGCCGCATCCTTCGCGGGAAAGCGGTCTTTGCCGAACATCACTTTCAGGTCTTCTTTGACGACCCGAAGGCGAGTCTCGCGCTGCGGCTTTAGGTCCATGTCAAGCCGTGCCAGCACACCTTTGGCTGCGGGGTCACCATTTGGATACTTGACTACGAAAGGCCCACCGTTTGCAGAAGCCGAATTCAACTTAACGGTAAAAAGGGCCAAAATGCTCACTAAGACTACCACTGTTCTTGCCACGTTACTCATCTGAAACCTCCTATGAATGCGCAGTGCAGAATATCTGAATTGTCTGATCTGACTTCTCCGCACATTGCTTTGCCAATACTTGCACACATCGCACAAACTAATACCTCTACTTACCGCTGCTCTCGCTGCTGTATCGAATTCGTTATGTTTTGTCTTATTTGCGAGTTTCGCATCGGTCCGGGTTTCTGCCGGAGTGATTTCGGGTCCACCCGAATATAGCTCTTATGAAGCGCTTGTTGCTCACCGGCTGTATACGTTTCAAGCACTATCTTGTCCTTGCTCTGGCGGGTAACCACCCTGAGATGGTCGTTGACCTGTCTCTCATGGACCTTCGCTTTTTGGTCATTTTGCAGAAAAGCTGCCGCAGCCTGCGTGGTGGGATGAGAGAATACGCTTGTCTTTTGAAGCTCGGCGATGGCTTCTACTGCACAGGCCCGGAGCAGTTTGGGCCAGAGCCTCCTGAATAAGTCGCCCGAAGCATACACATCGGCACCACCGACCTCACCGTTAACGGCCGAAGCAAAGCCAACCACATCTTTCCTGCCTTCAACCAGGCCGGACAACGCATCTACATATTCTTGCACAGCCTTTTTGACTTTCTTGTTCTCCAGCGTCAGCTCCAGGCTGGACGCCGACTGTTCTGATCTGACCGATTGGCCAAGATTACCGCCTAACTTGTCCTGGATATGCGCCACTTCTTGCCAAACGCCGCTTTGTGAACGGCTGTAACCGGCGGCGACTTTCAGCCCCTTTGAAGGCAACGCATTATTGGAAACTGAAAACTGATCTGCCTTTTCACTACCCCTCTGGCGCCAGCGCCCGCTTTCGACGCAGAAGGAGCTTAGCGGAATTTTGCCCGACTTGGGAGCAATAACACAGTCATGACCAATCGTACGGTCCTGCTTGCCCCCCCGCACAATGTCACCGGACTGGATGTAGATGTGCACATCGTCGGATGCATTCTCGATGACCAGATTGTTGACCGTGCCGGTCTCACTGACGGTTACCTTTTTGCTTTCCAGCGCCTCCTGGAGCGTCATGAATTTCGTTTTGGCCTTTGCATCTTTGGCGTGAATAAGAAAAACGGCCAGATTCTTGTACGCATACGGTCCCGACAAAGAGACCTTCTCGCCCTCAGGGCTGTCATCTGGCTTATCTACCTGTAGGCCCCCCTGCTCACTTGCCAGCACCGGCCTGTCAGAAAATATCATTACAACCGCAGTTAATACTACTAAAGCCGTTGCCAGAGCTAAGCATAATGTCAGCTTCACATTCACATTTCTCATCGTTCGGTCTCCTTCATTTTCATTCTGGTTACTTTTTGGACCTTATGACTTCAATTACCGCTCGGCATCCTAATCAGAATTGGCTCACCATCGACAAGCAGAAGGATGTCACCGGCAAGGGCGATGCTGCCCTGACGGTTCTGCTTGGCCAGCTTTTCTGCCAACTCGATGTACTCTTTCGAGCCAAACTCGATGACCTTCGTCGGCTTGACTTGCGCTTCTTTTTGCACGAGTCTGCTGTCGACCCAGCGGTTTGCCCTGCGGTAGTAGGCCAGGTCGTTTATCTGTTGAACCGCAGCTATCGAAACGCGCTCCATTCTCTCGTTGTAGAAGACGTTGCCATAGTTCAGCGATGTCTGCATCTTCTGGGGCTGTATATTATAGCTCTGGCTAACCGCATCTTGGCCAGCACGACTACGCATAGCGCGACTCTCAAGCACAACCCCAGCCTCTCGCAATAAGTGTGGTCTATCTGCCAGGTCGGTCCCCTCTCTTGCCAGGAATGCCGTGTACTCGGTCAATATGCCGAACTCGGTGGAAAGGCGCACGATTTCATCGACAAGCTCCTTGACCTTGGGATCCTCCTTTGAAGCAGCTGGGTCGGCGCCCATCTGGCGAACGGCGTCAATCAGCTCTGCAATCTTTCTGCTGGCCCAGAGGCGAGGGACAAAGCCGTTCTTCACACTGACTTTATCAAACTTGAATCTGAACTTGAACGTTCGCTTTTTGCCGCGATAGTTGCCGCTGATTCGGAAGGTGATTGGCTTTTCGCCGACATATTGTCCCAGCAGTACGAGCTGGTCGCCTTCAAACAGATCGGGCAGCTTTTGAGGTATGATGTCACGGGTACGGCCGATGGCAGGCTCACCGTTTCTTGCGACGACCTGCAGTTCGGCGTCTGCAAGCACCGGGCCGGTTAGTCTCTTGAAGACCCTGCCGACCTTGACCTCGACGTCCTCTTTGGGCAGTACGAATTCGGCCTTGGCGCGCGACTCGGCTGCTATCTTTTCCAGCAACGGAGCGTTTACGTCAAACCCGACACCGAAGGTGAATACCCGCCGATTGTGCGGATTCGATTTTGCCACGAGATTTCGGATAGCAACCTCAGATGTCTGTCCCACGGTCGGCAGGCCATCAGTTAAGAATAGAACAATCGGTAGCATTGCCTTTGTCGGCTCCTGGCTGAGTGCCTCGGCGAGTGCATCGTGTATGTTCGTTCCCCCCGTCGCTGTGACGCCTTCGATATACTTGCGAGCTGCGTCTTCGGTTTCCTTGGTTTTGATAACCGGCTTCTTTGAGAACCACTGCACGCTGTTACTGTAGATAATGACGTTGAATGCCTCGCCTTTTTTCAGGCCGGCGATGATTTGCAAGGCAGCCTCCTTCGCCTGCTCGATCTTTTCGTTTCGCATACTGCCCGAGCGGTCGATAACGAGTGTCAACTCGCGCTTAATCGCAGGCTCATCATCGGTCTCTGCCGGCACGGCGGGTAAACCGGCAAGCAGCAGGAAATAGCCTCCGCCTACTTTCTCGTCGGGATAGGCGAACATTGAAGCCGTCACGCCGTCCTCCTGCAACAGATACGAGAGACGAAACGGCCCAGGCTCTTTCACTGCGTCGGCGGCAATCTTGACGGAGACCTGCTTGTCACTGGTCCGCTTTATGTCGAGCTTATGGCTGGCCGAATAGACCGTGGATATCGGCCGTTTTGCCTTGATGTTTGCCTCGACCTTCCACGGCACGGCGTACTGCAACGATTCGGTCCGCGGCAGCACATAATCGACGCGGTTGCCGTCTACTTCGAGAAGATGCTCGTACGTCAGGCGCACTCTTTGCTTGCCGTTGGCCTCGATGGGAAAGACACTTGAGTGAATGAGGTTGTAGCCGATAAATTCGACCAGCGCCGGGTCCCGAATCTTCGCTACCAGGCGCTCGTATATCCTCTTTGCCTCGTCTTTGGGCAGTACCTTCGCCGTTATTAGCCCGCTTGGGCCGTCGTAAGCGAACCCTCGCACGACCGCTCCTTCCGGCACGGGCACCATTAGCTCGGCTTCCTGTCGCCGGTTGGTGGTGTTCTGCAGGCGAATCTCTATCGTCGTAGTTGCTGTGCTCTCAAGGATATCAATTAGCGCGCTTATTTCCGTAATCTCGATAGCCCCGCGCCGCTCCGGGTCAAATGCCCGGGCCCTGCTCTGGGGCACGATGACATTCGGTGCCAGAGGCCTGACGCTTATGTGCCGGACCTGTGCCCACGCCGAGACGGCAAAGACATGCTTCTCCTTGTATCTGCTTTTACGGTCTTGGATTCTCTATGTATATTATGACGTATAAAGGCCCCGTAGTTCTGTAAATAGCCTGTAAAAACTCAGAAGCGGGCAGAATGACCGCCGTGTAGGGCGCTGAACAGGGTTGAATCGCAGTTGCCACTGTGCCGTCACTTGTTTGGTATTCAAAGAAATTGCCAGAAATTTCCTCAAACTCAGCGGCAGTTTATGATACAATCAGCTAAGTTCTTATAGCAAAAGAACGCATTTTATGGAGGATACGGAAATGACAAATACACATCGCCGCATATTAGTTACACTGCCTCCGCTGCTTGTCTTATGTCCTGCCGTCACATTCTCCGCGAGCGATGGCAGTGGGGCAGAACTGAGATTCTCCTACTGCAAGATCTTGATCATCTCGGCAACCAATTTACCCAGCCGAGGATAGCAAGTTACCGCGGTCTGCAGCAGAACCCGCCGGGTGTGCTGTGGCTTGTGAAATTAGTGAAAAACCGTTGGTGAATAGTATTTGTTGCGAAAGAACGCAGCCAAGAAGGGAGAAATGACCATGAACCGAAAAAGAGACATCATAATTCTGGCTTTCGTCGCCGCTGTTATGCTTAGCGGCGGCAATGCAATCGCAGATTTCACCTTTGGCGAGCCTACTGACCTCGGAGAGCGGATCAACTCACCTGCTGATGAGGTTTTAGGGTGCATCTCGGCAGATGGGCTGTCGCTCTACTTCAACGACTGGACCGACTCTGGTTACCCCGTTCGTCCAGGTGGGAAGGGGCAGGAGGATATATGGGTAGCGACGCGCGCAACGACAGATGATGAATGGGGAGAACCTATAAATCTTGGGGCTCCCATCAACGCCGCGTCGCGCGATGGGTCTGCCGATATCTCGGTCGATGGCTTGATGCTCCACTTTTGCTCCGACAGATCAGGGAATTTTGACCTATACGTCGCGACCCGAGCAACCACGGATGCTAACTGGGGAGAACCTGAGAGTCTTGAGACCATTAACACGATGTATGGCGAAGCATGTCCGCGCATGGCCACCGACGGACTGACGCTCTATTTCTGTGACATCTACAACTTTCGCCCCGGTGGACAAGGCGGCACCGATCTATGGGTAGCAACGCGGGCCACGACAGATGATAACTGGGGAGAGCCGGAGAATCTCGGGTCTATAGTGAACAGTTCGTTTCACGATTTTGCACCCAACATCTCGGCTGACGGGCTATCGCTTTTCTTCGGCTCCAAACGCTCTGGCGGATTCGGCAGTTGGGACCTCTGGGTGACGACCCGTGCAACGACCAACGACGCCTGGGGGGAACCGAAGAATCTGGGCCCACCTGTCAACACCTCGTTTGGCGATGATACACCCGCCGTTTCGTATGATGGTTCTACCCTCTACTTCAAATCCAGGCGACCTGACGGCGGCGACCTCGACCTATGGCAGGCGCCCATCCTGCCGGTCGTCGACTTTAATGCAGATGGCATAGTGGACCTCAAGGATTTTTCCAAGCTTGCCCAATACTGGCAGCAGAATGAACGCTCAGTTGACATTGCTCCGCCTATTGGCAATGGCATCGTGGACGTTCGGGATGCAGCAGTCTTCGCCGAATACTGGCTCCAAGGAGCCGGCCCGTTCGCGCATTGGAGGCTGGATGAGACAGACGGCAACACTGCTCACGATAGCGCCGGCGACTACGACGGTACCCTATATGGAGACCCAGTCTGGCAGCCTACCGAGGGCAAGGTAGCCGGCGCGCTTCAGTTCGATGGGACAAATGACTACGTCAGCACGCCCTTTGTGTTGAACCCATCCGATGGGCCGTTCAGCGTCTTTGCCTGGATTAAGGGAGGTGCTCCCGGCCAGGTGGTCCTCTCTCAAGCCGAGAGCCGAGCCAGGGGCCGAAACTGGCTTTCGGCAGAGACGCTAACCGGGGCCTTGCTGGCCGACCTCACAACCGATCTCGCCCCCGAGCCACTAACCTCGCACGCTGTCATTACGGATGGTAACTGGCACCGCGTAGGGCTTTCCTGGGACGGGGCCAGCCTTGTGCTGTACGTCGATGGCGTCGAGGTTGCCGAAAAGACGCAGAGCGATGTGCCGAGTTCTACACGCGGCCTCAACATCGGCGCTGGGGAGGACCTTGATGCTGCCAGTTTCTTCTTAGGCCTGATAGATGATGTTCGTATCTACGACCGGGCAATACTACCATAAAGCCTGACTTTCAGCCACACACCAGAAAGGGCTGACAGCTCGAAACACTGTGGCCTACTTTTTCTTCCACAGCGCCGAACGTCTAATCAGAAATCCATGTTCACTCCGTGAGATGGGCGCAGCCGGTATCTCACGCGGTAAATTCGTGTTAACTTGCACCCACGAAAGCGGGTATTACTGGTTCAATCCGTGTTAATCCGCGAAACTTGTGCCTCCGGTATCTGTGGTTTTGCCTTTTGCACTTTGCCGGTTGCCTTCCCTCTGTGTTCTCTGTGCCCCCTGTGTCTCTGTGTCTCGTTTTTTTCCATTATTTATTAGATTTTTGTTGAAAAACAGGCAATTTTTGGTATAATACAAACCGCCTTAGAAATGGCAGATTAGCGGAGAACCGCACCTTTTCGTATCAGTACATACAAGAGAAAAAAGCATTAACTATCAACGCAGACAAGGCTTTGAGACATTTGAATTTGGGTAATTTGGATTTGTTTAGGATTTCGAGTTTCGGATTCAGCATTTCGGCTGCCCCAGGAGGGGCGCCGCTCTACAACTGTCGAAAATCCTCTACAAATCGCCCCCTTTTTTTGCAAAACGAACCCAAATTCCGAAAAAGTCAAATGAACGTAAATAAAGTATTGACAATGAATTATGAAAAAAAGGACACTTGGTGGACTGGGAAAAAACGAACCCAAACCAACCCAAACAAACCCAATCTCCGAGAAGCCAAAAATGAACGTAAACCCAATTATGACAAAGGATTGCGAAAGTATCTGCCCCTGCGGAGCCCCCAAAAACAAACCCAAAACAAAGCCAATTTCCCAAAAGCCCCAAATGAACGCCAACTTCTTTGCAGAAAACCAGTTATGCAAATAATCCTCAAGACAACACAATTTGCCACAATGACAATGCTGGTCCCGGCAACGTTCTTGACGCACCGGCCCTATCCCACATTATCGCCAAATGAAACACCCGGCCCAGACACTTTCTTCACCTGCCCCATTGACGACGTAGTCGATTACAGAGATATTACGATACCGACAGACGAGTGGGGTCGCCAGGAAGTGCCGTCGTGTGATGACCTGGATAGAAATGGAATTGTCGATATCAAGGATTTCCGCATTTTCGCCGACAACTGGCTCTGGATAAAGGAATGATGCAGCCTTTTACCCTTCTGATCAAGCCATCCGGCTCGGATTGTAATATCGATTGTAGGTATTGTTTCTACAAGGATAGGCCTGCGCAGTTCGGCCAGGGCAAACAGCGCATGAGCGAAGAGGTCCTCGATAGACTCGTCAAGGATTATATGCGGTTGGGCTTTGATGTTGTTGGCTTTGCGTGGCAGGGAGGTGAGCCCACGTTGATGGGCGTCGATTTCTTCAGAAGTGCAGTAGAGCTGCAGAAAAAATACGGCAGGGCCGGCCAGGAGGTGAGCAACACCCTGCAAACAAATGGAGTCTTACTCGATGAAAACTGGTGCCGGTTCTTCCACGAAAATAAGTTTCTCCTTGGCATCAGTATCGACGGGCCTAAAGAATTCCACGATAGCTATCGCGTTGACCGTTCCGGCTCCGGCACGTTTGATAGGGTTATGCGGGGCATAGAGAGCTGTAAAGAATATAGCGTTCAGTTCAATGCCCTTGTCCTTTTGAACAATAGAAATGTGGAGCACGCGGATAAACTCTTTGACTTTTTGATTGAAAATGATATGACCTACGTGCAGTTCATCCCATGTATTGAGCGGGACCCTGCGACAGACAAGGCAACGGATTTCTCCATTACGCCGAAGCAGTATGGCGACTTTCTGTGCAAGCTCTTTGACCTGTGGTACGACTACGGGCCGGAGAAGCTGAATATCCGTGAGTTTGACTCGTTGGTGACACATTATGTCTTGGGCAACCACACTATCTGCACGTATAGTAAGCAGTGCGCAGGTTTCGTCGTGATCGAACACAACGGCGACGCCTTTTGCTGTGAGTTCTTCGTTGAGCCGAAGTGGCGATTAGGTAACATCCTTGAAACACCACTCGAAGAACTTGCCGGCAGCAATTTGAAACGAACCTTTGCCAGAGACAAGCAGAATCTCTGTGACAAGTGCCTTCTCTGCTCATACCTTGACATCTGCCGCGGCGGGTGCATGAAGGATAGGGTCCGCCTGAGCCCCGGTCAGGCAGACAGCCAAACCTACTTCTGCGAGGGTTACAAACAGTTCTTCGACTACACAGTCCCGCGATTTGTGCAAATAGCAGCGGCCATCAGTGACGGCTCTGGCTCAAGGCACACCCGCCCAGCTGATAAGGTTAGGCTGCGCATCCAAGAGTGACGCGAGTCACCATCCAGACTCCCGCCCCAAAAATGATGGCAACTTGTGCCATTTTATGGTAAGTTCTTACTCGTCTTATGAAGGCCAGCCTTCGCTGTTTGCCACTTCCGGCTGCTAAGGAAAGGTAAAAGGAATATTGATGGAAGAAGACTTTTTAATCCGTCAGGATTTGGACCGGCGCGGTTTTCTAAAAGCCGTGAGCTTAGGTCTCGTGTCGCTGGCTGCCCGGGAACGCCCCGGCCTCGCAAAGCAACCTGCGCACAACGCGTATAAAGACAAACCGAATATCGTCCTGTTTCTTGCCGATGACCAGGGTATTGACGATGTGGGCTGCTACGGCAATAGCGTGATTCGAACTCCCAATATTGACCGGCTTGCCGCCGAAGGTCTGCGATTCAATCTCGCCTTTACCTCGACAGCCATGTGTTCTCCGAGCCGCTCTGCCCTTTATACGGGTCTGTATCCTCACCGAAATGGCTGTCATCCGAACCACAGCAGTATCAAACCTGGTGTGAAGACCTTGCCGGGCTATCTCGCGCCCCTTGGCTACCGCGTGGGCCTCGCCGGCAAAGTCCATGTAAAACCGAGAGAGCAGTTTCCCTTCGAATACATGGCCTTGAGGCCTAAACAAATCGAAAAGTTCATGACAGACACCCTCGCTCAGCCATTCTGCCTTGTGGTTGCCTCGAATGAGCCGCACGGACCACACAAGCAAGGTGCATACACGCCGGAACAGGTCCCAATCGCACCGTATAGAGTTGATACTCCGCAGACTCGGCAGCAGCTCGCCGACTACTATACCGATATTGACCTGCTCGACTCACAGGTAGGCCAGGTACTGGATCTGCTGAAGAAGCACAGCCTTGAGCATAACACGCTGTTCATCTACACCTCGGATCACGGATACGACATATTTGCGAAGTGGTCTTGCTACGAGGCAGGTCTTCACGTGCCCTTTATTGTCCGCTGGCCCGCCAAGGTCAAACCCAAAACCGTCACTGACGCCATGGTGAGCTTCATTGACGTGCTGCCGACTTTTGTCGAGGTCGCGGGCGGCAGGCCCCCGGAGGATGTCGACGGGCGAAGTTTCCTGCCAGTGCTCCTGGGAAATAAGAACCAGCATCACGATGTCGTCTTCGGTGCCCACACTACACAAGGCATAATCTCTGGCAGGGCCTATCCCATCCGTTCGGCGCGGACCCGAGCTCACAAATACATCCGCAACCTGAACCCCGACGGCACGTTCCAGTGCGTAACCACACATGGCCGTAACTACACCGAGGTTAATGACGGTATGTGGGGTTCGTGGAGGAAGAAAGCCAAAAGCGACAACTTCGCTGCCCAGCGGGTGGAGATGCTTCAGCATCGCCCGGCCGAAGAACTGTACGACCTCACAAAAGACCCGCACGAGCTGAATAATCTCGCCGATGACCCTGCCTACCGGAAGGTCCTGGTATCGCTGAGAAAGAAACTGGATACCTGGATGCAGCAGCAAGGTGACAAAGGTATGGAGGCTGAGATGGCTGTGCCATTGCACGCCAGCCGTACCGTGCCAAAGCGCCAAAAAGCTGGAAGCAAATAGTGAGTTCCGTGGTTGTTACTGACAGCGTAACTGTAAGTTACCATCCAGTTGATTGGAAGGAAAGAGACCTTGAGCCAACTTGGTTACACACGCCGTGATTTCTTAAGGGCTATGGGCCTGGGCGCAGGGCTTGGGCTGTCAGGCTGCTTGTTTGCACCGCGCGGTAGCAGCGTGTCGGTCAAGCGTCCGAATATTCTCTTTGTATTTACGGACCAGCAATCGCTCAGGGCCATGAGCGCGTATGGCAATCGATACGTTAAGACGCCGCACATGGATTCGATTGCGGCTAACGGGGTGAGGTTTACAAAGTCCTACTGCAGTTCGCCTGTTTGTGGTCCTTCGCGGAGCAGCTTAGTCACGAGCAGGATGCCACACGTGACGGGCGTTAACGTCAACGGCCAAACGCCTGACGCGTCTATCCCGAACATGGGTGAGATTTTCCGTGAGGCAGGATACGTGACAGCCTGGGCCGGCAAGTGGCACCTGCCCGAGTCTTATCCGCAAGAGCCGATTTCAGGATTTGAGTACTTGGAGGTCCCGGAAGGTACTAAGTTTCGTCTGGGCTCGGATACTGACGGCCCGGTCGCTGATGAAGCCATCAAGTTTTTGCAGCGCAAGCACAACAAGCCGTTTCTGCTTGGCGTGTCACTGCACAATCCGCATGATATTTGCTGGTGGGTCCGACAAAAACCCGTCAAGCAAGCAGACATGCAGAGGTTCCCACCTTTGCCGGCGAATTTTGACATCGATAAGGATGAGCCTGAATTTATTACTACGTGCCGTCAACGGACATATTATGGCCCAGAGAATATCTACACCAAGAATTGGGACGATGACCAATGGCGGGCCTATCTTTACCAGTATTATCGCTATACAGAACAAGTTGACCATGAAATTGGCCGCATCCTGGCTGTACTGCGCCGGCAGCAGTTGCAAGAGCGTACACTCATCATTTTGACCAGCGATCATGGCGAGGGCATGGCTGCACACCATTGGATTGTGAAGCTCATGCTGTACGAGGAACCTGCGACCGTGCCCTTGATTGTCAGTTGGAAGGGCGTGACGCCGGCAGGCCGACAGGATAGTACCCATCTGGTTTCAGGTCTCGATGTCTTGCCAACGATGTGTGACTATGCCGGCGTACCGATACGAAACGACTTTGAGGGTGTGAGTCTGCGTCCGCTGATAGAGAACGCCGGACTTGCCGGGCGGGATTTTGTCGTGACTGAATTGCAGCCGGACACGAAAAAGCCGGAAATGAAGGCACGCATGCTGAGAACACAAAGGTACAAATACATCGCATTCTCTGAAGGCAGAAACCCTCAGATGCTGTTTGATTTAGCGGTTGACCCGGGCGAGACAAGGAACTTAGCTGGCCAGGCATCTATGAAAGGTGAGCTTGAGCGGCACCGTCTTCTTCTAAGACACTGGATAAGGCAAACGAATGATCAGTTTGAGGTGCCGACCTGAACGAAGTGTGGATGCGAGCTTTAAGGTCGCGCGGGACACGGAGTATCCGGCTGATGAGACTCATGACGAGCAAGCAGAAGCTACATGAATCGCGTTCTGTGGGGATAGAGAGATGAACATGCAGAGTTGTACCCGGCGTGGTTTTCTAAGAGCGGTCGGTGTGGGGACAGCGGCTTTGGCCATGCCGGGGCTTCTACGTGGCCGGCAAATGAGCAGTGGTGGTGCGAAACGGCCGAACGTTCTATTTATAGCCGTGGATGATTTGCGTCCGCAGGTCGGCTGCTACGGCCATAAACAAATGCTCTCTGGCAACATTGACCGCCTGGGTGCCGAGGGTATTATTTTCCTGCGGTCTTACTGCCAGGTGCCTGTTTGCGGAGCGTCGCGTGCCAGTCTGCTGACGGGTGTCCGGCCCACTCGTGACAGGTTTATTAGCTACGATGTTTGGGCCGAGAAGGACCTGCCGGGCGCTTTGAGCCTGCCCAAACACTTCAAAGACAACGGCTATCATACGATATCGAACGGCAAAGTTTTTCACCATTCAACCGATTGCAGGGACAGTTGGAGCGAAGAGCCGTGGCGACCGAAAGGCACGTGGAGGAATTATCTGCTGGAAGAAAACATGAAGCTCGCTGCAAAGAATTCGAGTCGCGCAGGGCCCGCCTACGAGGCCGCGGACGTCCGTGACAACGACTACTTTGACGGCATGATTGCGGATAAGGCGATTTCCGACCTCCGCCGGTTGAAGGATATGGGTCAGCCGTTTTTCCTGGCGCTCGGCTTTTTGAAGCCCCATCTGCCCTTTAATGCTCCCAAGAAGTACTGGGATTTATACAAGAGAGAAGAAATTGACCTGGCTGACAATCCTTTTAGACCAAAAGGTGCTCCCGATGCGGCTCTACACAACTGGGGCGAATTGCGAGCTTATGAAGGGATCCCCAAGAAAGGGCCTTTGCCGGACGATTTGGCCCGCACGCTCATCCACGGCTATTATGCCTGCGTAAGCTACACCGATGCACAGATCGGCAGGGTCTTGGCTGAGCTTGACCGGTTGGGCTTGCAGGAGGATACGCTTGTCATCCTGTGGGGCGACCACGGCTGGAACCTCGGTGAACATGGTTTGTGGTGCAAGCACTGCAATTTCGAGACATCTCTGCATTCGCCGTTGATAGTCCGCGGCCCCGGGGTCAAGGCGGGAACGAAAACAAGTGCACTAACCGAATACCTGGATATCTACCCGTCACTTTGCGAGTTATGTAACCTGTCGGTGCCCGCTCACGTGCAGGGTCGGAGTTTTGTGCCGCTTTTGAAGGACCCGAACCTGCCTTGGAAAAAGGCTGTGTTCAGCCGGTACTACAACGGTGACTCGGTCAAGACCGACCGGTATCGCTACACTGAATGGCGTGACAAGAAAGGTAAAGTCTACGCACGAATGCTGTACGACCATTCTGTTGACTGGGTCGAGAATGTGAATATTTCTGAGATGCCGCGGAACAAAGCACTGGTCAAGAAATTAAGCAAAATGCTTCAGGGACTCCGAAAATAATGCAGCCTTTTACTCTCTTGATAAAACCATCTGGCTCGGACTGTAACGTTGACTGCAAATACTGTTTTTACAAGCACAGAGCCTCCGAGGTCGGCCGCGGCAGACAACGAATGAGCGACGAAGTTCTCGAGAAGCTGGTCAAGGACTACATGGAATTGCGTTTTCCGACGTCTGGGTTTGCCTGGCAAGGGGGCGAACCGACGCTCATGGGCCTTGACTTCTACAAGAAGGCAGTGGAACTGCAGAAGAAGTACGGCAGCTCCGGGCAAGAGGTTGGCAACTCCCTGCAAACGACAGCAAGGTCCTCGTCGGCATTAGTATCGACGGCCCCAAGGAACTGCACGATTACTATCGCGTGGACCATTCCGGCGGAGGTACTTTCGATAGAGTAATGACGGCTATCGAACGCTGCAGACAATACAAGGTAGAATTTAATACACTTACGCTGCTGAATAACATAAACGCCGAGCATCCGGACGAGCTTTTTGACTTTTTCGTCGAGAACGGCATCAAGTATCTTCAGTTTATCCCGTGTGTCGAGACGAATCCGGCCACAGGCAAGGTCGAGGATTTCTCAATTACGCCGGAGCAGTACGGCGAGTTCTTGTGCAAGATATTTGACCGGTGGTATAAGCATGGGCCACAAAATCTCAGCATCCGTGACTTCGACTCGCTGCTTTCCTACTGCGTTATGGCAAGACACACGATTTGCACGTTCGACAAGCAGTGCAGTCAGTATATTGTAATTGAGCACACGGGCGATGCTTTCTGCTGTGATTTTTTTGTAGAGCCAAGGTGGAGATTGGGCAACATCTTTGAAACGCCGATAGAAAAGCTGGCCGCCAGCAGCAAAAAACGCGCCTTCGCCCGGGCCAAGCAGAATCTCTGCAACAAATGCCTCGTTTGTAGGCACTTGGCTCTTTGTCGCGGCGGGTGCATGAAGGATAGGGCTCCCTTTGATAAGGAAGGCTTTGGCCGAGAGAGTTATTTCTGCGAGGCCTACAAGCGATTCTTCGATTACGTAATGCCGAGATTTATGCAGATAGCTGCTCAGATCAATGCCGGCTTAACAGTCAAGACGCAGCGCGTTGTGTAGCAGGCCGAACACGCCGAAGCCGGCGGCTTTCGCATATCGACAATCGCAGGTTGCTGCAGGATACGAATATTTGAAAGGACAAGTTATGGAATCTATCAAGCGCAGGACTTTTCTGACTCGTTCGGTCGCAGCGACGGCTGCCTTTGGTCTTAGTTCTTTCTCATCCTCGACGCAAGCGTTCGCCGGGCAAAGCATTGCAGAATCGCACTGCCCCAATCCGATGGCCGTCTCGACATATTCGTTTTGGCGTTTCAAGAGAAACTTAAAGCTGCCGATCGAGACCTGCATCGAAGAGGCCGCCCAAATGGGCTTTAACGGCGTGGAGATCCTGCATAGACAAATGGAGGGTGAGTCCAACGAGTATCTCCAGAACCTCAAGCGCCGAGCGCTTATCAACGGCATCGACCTGTGCGGCATGTCCATCCACCAGCGTTTTCTCTCGCCCGACGGCACATACAGGCAGAAGAACATCGACCACACACTGAAATGCATCGAGCTGGCGTACAAGCTCGGCATACCTTTAATCCGCATTAACACCGGAACCTGGGGCACGAGCAAGAGCTTTGACGATTTAATGGAGAAACGCGGTATCGAGCCCCCCCTTGCCGGATACACGGAAGAAGATGGCTTCGAATGGGTAATCGAAAGCATCGAAAAGTGCCTGCCCGCAGCCAAGAGGTCCGGCGTGATACTCGGGCTGGAGAACCACTGGGGTCTGGCACGGACGCCGGAGGGCCTGCTGAGGATAATAAATGCGATCGATTCGCCCTGGCTGCGGGTCCTGCTCGACACAGGCAATTTCCTCGAAGACCCATACGACAAACTCGAAGCCTGCGCCCCGCAGACCGTCTTTATGCATGCCAAGACCTACTATGGCGGCGGCCTATGGTATACCTTGGATTTGGATTACCCCCGCATAGCGCGGATCATGCGCAAGCACAACTTCCGCGGCTATGTCTCACTCGAATTCGAAGGAAATGAAGACTACAAGACCGCGATACCCAAGAGCCTTGCACTGCTGCGAGAGGCCTTCAGTTAGGGCGCACGGATTATGCTTTTTGTCGTGAAGCATTCTTTGGCACTGTCGCGCCTATGGGCTCAAAGCGCGGTTGTAGATCCGGACGTCATCAATCGGGCCCAACCATAAGCTGCCGGGTTCCCGGTTCTTTCCGGCCCCGATATACAACCCACTTTCTGAGCTTGCCAATTCAGACTGCGTGTCTTCGGCTACTGCAACATCATCGACATACAGAATCCTGTTAGACCCGTCCCAGCTTAGTCCGACTCGATGCCAGTCGCCATCGGTAATCACAGCCTGGGACCATAATGGGCGGCCCAACCGCCCCCCCACCCTTCAGGTCCGTTATGAGCCAACCTTCAGATGGACCAGCAGCAAGCCAATTCGCGCTGCCTATTTGCGATATGATGACTTGCCCTGGCATCTCGCCTTTTATCCAGGCAAAGACGCTAAAGGGCCAATCCGCTGGATTCAAGACGAAGGGCGTGCTGACATAATCATCAACACCATCTAAATGAAGCGTGCCCTGCAACTTTCCGCCGGCAGGCTGCCAGATCGGCTCTCCATGCAGAGCCCCGTCTTTGTCGCCAATGCTGTCGTGGGCAATGCTGCCTTCGGTCTCATCCAGCCTCCAATGGGCCACCGCACCAGGATAGGTAAGCCAATATGTGCCTAAGGCAGCCATATCATGAATATCGACCCTGCCGTCACCCCAGGGCATCGGCCCAACGTCACACGACGGTTCATCCTGGCCCCAGTACTGAGCGAGTTTGGAAAAATCTTTCAGATCCACAATGCCATCGCCATTCAGGTCAACAACGGGCAACATTGGTGCCTGCCAGAGGTCCCAAGCGCCGGACCCGCCGGGCCGGTCGGACATAAAATAAAGGTAGAACCGTCGGCCGAGATGTTCGGGAAAAAGTCATAATGCGAAGTGTTGATGGCCAGCCCAAGATTCACTGGGCTGCCCCAGGGGTCGGAGACGGTCGGCCGCGTCGTGATCCAGAGGTCGGCCTTGCCGTACCCGCCAGACCGATACGGCTCGAACACGATGTCACTAAAGAACAGCGCAAGGCCGTCTGCCGAGATGCTCGGGGCCCCTTCATGAGCCAAACTGTTGACCGTTGAGCCAAGATTAACCGGTTCTTCCCAGGCGTCATCTGTTGTTGGCCGGGTCGTGACCCATATGTCGGTGGAACCAAATCCGCCAGCCCAGTTGGAACCGAAGAAGAGCGACAGGCCATCATAGGAGATGCTCGGCGCGAATACGGCTGGCGGTCTGTTGACAACCGACCCAAGATTCTCCGGTTTGCTCCAGAGATCAGAGGTCGTTGCCCGCCTCGTTACCCATATGTCCCCCCAAGTTGTCCCGTAGCCATCGGGCCGGGTGGAGCTGAAGTAGAGCGTAAGACCATCGGCTGAGATGCTTGGCCCCTGTTCCCGAGCCGGACTATTAATCGTTGGCCCAAGGTTCTCTGGCGGCCCCCAGGGAGCATCCTTTGTGGGCCGCGTCGTCATCCACAGGTCGAAGTTGCCATACCCACCGGACATATTAGAATTGAAATAGAGCGTAAGGCCGTCGGCCGAGATGCTTGGCGCCTCATCGTAAGCCGAACTGTTTACTGTTGGCCCAAGATTGGTGGGCCTGTCGAAGGTAAAATCTGCCTCGGCAACTCGCACAATCAGGCCCAATGCCAAAACCAATACGAGCAAGATTGTCTTTTTCATTTTATCAGTCTTTCGAAGCTCGTCCTTGCCCCGCATAAGGTGCGAGATAGAATGCGGCAGGGCACTGTTGATGTCTTGATGCCGCATACTGTGCGCACTTTTACCACCTTACATTTACTTTCACTAAATTGCCCTAAGTAAACGCCATTTGCACTGCTCCTCCAAAGGGCTTATTGAATACAAGCATTATAACATCCGCGCAATCCTTTTCGCAAAAAGAAAATCTTGCGGAGCCTGGTGGACCCTGGCACGAGGGTGCTCAGTAGTCCTTGAATCTTCTCATCCATTGTGGCCAGTCGCTGGGCTGCATGCCGCCAGCCGAGGTGCAGGCCCCTGCCGTGTCGAACCCGCGATGCCACTTTAACGTCCACAATTCTTTCAATCCGATTTTCCTCACAGCGAAATCTACAAAGACGCCATTTGTTGTTCCGGCGTGCCGGTTGATACAAAGCATCTTCATAGCATTCGTAGTCCAGTCATCTCTCTGGCCCTCGTATTCCGGGGGCTGGTCGGTGTGGTCCGGCCTGGTATCCCACCAGAGGTCGTCCAAGAACAATGGTATGTTGGCCGCGCCTCTGACATCGCGTTTTCTCCAGTAGTGTTCGCCCGGTCGGCCGCCTTCTTGCCCCGGGCGAGGGTTAGTGACCCATATATTGATTCCATAGCTGCCATACTCATCGTAGTAGTTGGTCCAGGCCGCAAATGGGACTTGCCAGCCCTGGTCGTAAGGTTTCGTGGCCGTCGGGCAGCAGCAGAGTTTTCGGTTGTCCAGGTAGTACGGCCGCAGCACAGTCATCCAGCTCGCCTGCCAATCCGAGCCTATGTTCCAGCCTCTGTGAAAGTAGCCTTCGTTCTCATCAGTGTACATCGAAAAGTAAAAGCCCCACTGTTTAAGGTTGGATTGGCAGGCAACCGCTTGCGCTTGCTTTTTGACCCGCTGCATCGCCGGCATCAGAATCGCCATCAGTAGCGCAATAATGGCAATCACCACCAGAAGTTCTATTAGCGTAAAGGCCGAACCATTGGAGACCTTCTTTCTGAGCCGGCGCATTGGAAATCTTCCGCCCTGCCGGTTGGCAACCCTGACTTCCAGCGGGCTAACATCATTGTGTCCGCTCATGATAGGCTTTTCCGATACATTCAAATAGCTTTAGCTGAACGCACGGTTCCCCTCTGAACCGGGTGCGCTCCGCAGCCGAGCCTCTTCTGTCCCAATTGTAAACCAATCCTTCGGACCAAGCCAACCCCATTCTTCCCTATTTGTAGCGGCCAAGCCCGATTCAATTTCTATCACGGAAAATACTGAACTCGCGGCGATTTATTGTCGAAGAGTAAATATGCCCCTGCTCAGCGGAGGGAGAGGAGGGAAGATAATCGCAGGGGCATAATCTACGCTCTATTACAACCCATCTTGTCGAGAAGGGCAAGAAAAAAATTGCTCTCAGCCACACGAAATTGGGCACCCGAGCAAAACCACAAACCGGCCTTCAAATCGTGGACTTTTTGATTCAAGAGCGTGTTAGCAGACGTTTAGTCTGGCCTGTGGCAATACTGACATTGCCACTCAAGCTGCAACTTCGCCTTGGCCAATCCAGTAACAGATATCCCCGTTTTTGTCTCCTTGAGGCACCTAAGAGCCGGCAATCTTGCCGAACAAGTGTCTCGGAGCCCTGATATGCGTCATGTCGTGGTGGCCTAATCGTTGCTTGCCTCATCTGTTTGACATCGTGCTTCAGGCACAGCTCGATTCACAGAAATAGCACCCACCAACGCAACCGCGACCCAGACTCCGCTTGCTATGGCGAGTAACGCTCCGATAACCACAAGAACTAAGATAACCAGTCCCATATTTCACGCTCCAGATCTAATCTTTTCCACCCAATGTCCCACTATATATGCCAAGAGTGCAGCCCCAAGAGCCGGGATAATTGCAGGTACTCGAGTTGCAGAAGGGAAGACAAACTGAAATATTATGGCAACGAAAGTACCCACACACATTGACAAGATTCCAGCAAGAGGACGCGGATGCTTGGTCCACAAACCAATTATGAGAGCAGGCAGGATCGCAGGGGCCCAAATAGTATAACAGATAAGCAGGCCACTGATGATGCTGGGAACAGCAACTGCGCCGGCAGCTGCCGTTGCAGCGATAACAATGGTCGCACCACGGCCGATATTCAGAGCCGCGCTATCGTCCACTCTGCCAAAAGGCTTGACAATATCCTGGGCAAAGGCCACCGCCCCAGCGTTCAGCAGCGAATCAAGACTGGACATCACTACTGACACTAATACAACTAACAAAAGTGCACGCCCGCCGGCAGGCATGATTAACTCAACCGACTTCAATAGAACATAATCCTCATCCGTATTCGGGGCAACAATACTCCGCGCCACGACGCCAAGTGCTATCATAACCGTGAACCAGACTATGCTGAAGAGACCTGCCAATATGAAACCATTTCGCGATATGCGCGTGGTTTTAGATGCCAAGGCTCGATTTGCGTAGGGCGGTATGAGTGTCTCCCCAAGCAAGAATGCCGCCACCAGGCCCACTATCTCGATAGGCGGTGTGGAATGAAAGCCCGCCGTGGTGACAGCCGATGCCTCTCTGGCAAAACCCGCTGGGCCTCCAGCCAAATGAAATATCAACGCCAACAGTAGTGTAATGGGCAATAATATCGCGAACGCGGTGAATTGGAAGGCATCAGTTATCACACTTGCCCGCAAGCCACCGAACGTAGTGTACAAAGTGGTGATACCAACGACTAAGATGACAGAGGACCAGCCAGGAAGTCCAAATATGTCATGGACGACTACTCCGCCAGCCTTGGCCATCACCGCCGCAAAACCGGCACAGAGCCCCACAGAAATAATCCCCGCAAGAATCTGGCATTTTCGGTCATACTTCTGACCTATTGCATCACCCAAGGTGTGGCAGTCCTTCAAACCCCTCAGTCGAGGAGCAAGCAGAAGCCCCACCAGAATGTTCTGAAGCGAATAGGCCAGTCCAATGACCAGGAACAGGAAGCCGCTTTTGAAGCCTCTGCCAACAAAACCAATCGAAAAGCCGGGGCCTACGTATGTGGCGGCAAGGCTGCCAAACACCAGTGCCAGCGGCAAGGCCCGTCTTGCCAGAGAGAATTCTGCGAACTGGCGGGCTGCGCGCGCTCGCAGCGCAACAAATGTCAGTACAAGCACATAGGCCAGCACTACAGCGACAGACAAGGCCGTATCCACGGTTCCGAATCCTAATCCGGTATTCTATAGCTTCGGTACTAAAGCTGGTTTGGACGGTAATTGTCGGACGCTACTGGCGTCTATCCTGGAACATTTCCTCTTCTAATTCGTTAATCGTAGCGTTTAGTTCGGCTTCGGTACGAATCCATCCAAATCTCGCATCGACCAGAAATGTTCGGTACCACTGAATCAAGTTCTTGGCAAAATCAGCATCCCTGCAATAGATCCCGAACGATATTTCTCCGGCATGCGATCCAGCTTTTCGCGGTATGTGTGGGAAGGCGAGAAGAACAGCCGTTCTGGTTAAGAGAAACTCCAAGTCAGAGACTTTACTGCTGTAAATCCGCAGTCTGCCCGATTCAATTGCCTCAGGATACTTTCGAAAAAGGGAACGCGCCTCATTGGAGAATCCGGGCACACTCATATTCAGCGCGCGATGCACCCTTACATCAGGGTAGTTTTCCATAATTTGATGCAAGGCACTAAGATAGTCTTCGATGGGCTGTCTTTCCCCTTCGAACAACATACATGTCCAAAGCTCGCTGTGGCCTGTTGCATCGAGCTGCTCCTGGAGCATCTTCTTTGCAACATTGTAAGCGTCTCTCCGGCTGCCCAATACCTTTAGTCTGCGCTCGGTGAGCATTTTCGCCCACGCGGGCATATCCTTCGGCAGCGATTCCGGAGGGCAAACGCCGAGCCGGGCCAGCAATCTTAGAAACTGCTTCTCCTCGGAGCCGTAGAACCTCCTGCCAACAACGCTACCGACATTGCCGTTACATTCCAAACCGTATTTTTTATGATAGCCAAACGACAGGCGGTGCACATCATAACCTTTGGCAACCAGCATCTTTTCCATCTCATCGACCAGGTAAGCAGCTTGCCGCTCAGGCGCCCTGTCAACAGACAAATGAACATTTGGACACAGGACGATCGGCCTCTTGCCAATGAGGGTAGATAGCGAGGCAAACTCTTCGGCAGCCTCTTCCAACTCTTGTTTGCTGTCATACATTTCAACGCAGACGAATACCACCAGCACGTTTCTAAAGACCATCTTAGGTTGAGGCGGCGAGATTGTTGAAGGGTCTATCCTTGAGGAGGGTTCCCTGTCCTCGAAATAGCAGGACGAGCACTGATAGCAATCCAGAATCATATCGATCTCTCGGCCTTCCTCTCGGTTCTGGTTTCCGGCTCCGGCTGAGTGCGGCGTTTAGCCCTCGGTGAGACCTTGGCTTTTTTCAATCGAGATGCGATTTCGGCATCGACGCGGGATATAAACAGACTCATGTTCGGAGGTACGGCCTTGTCAGCGAAACCAGCACCGTTAAGAATCCGCGCAGTCTCGGTGGCATCCCAGAATTCCTGCGAAGAAGCCATCCTGTGTGCTTCCTCCCGTGTAAGCGATTTCAGGAAAACCGGTATATGCCCATCACGTAGGGCTCCCGTATAGTCAACCAGTAATTCATGAATTTCTCTGTTCGTACCAGGCATTGTTTCTTGCTCCCACAGGAAAACGTAACTAATCTTCAGGACAATAATCATGTAACATCTTTCTAAGCTTCAGCATCGTTCGAAACTCAAGCATCTTGACTGCCCCAACTGTAGTGTTGAGATCATTAGCGATCGCTCTATTGGACATGCCTTCCATCCACAATTCTATAGCCCTGCGCTCTCGTGCCTTAAGTCTGCCTAACGTCCGATGAAGGGCCTGGCGAAGCTCCGACTGAGACATTGTCTCCAGAACGCCCAATTCCGGGGCGACAAGATTCTTCATATGAGTCTGCGATAGATACAAATTGCGGTTCAATCTCCTATATACTTCTCTCAAGCGCTTCCGCATGTAGTACAGATACACGGTCCTGAGAAGCTGCTTCTCCGTTGTGACATTGCGTAAGCGATCCGGGTTCTCCCAAATATCTGCATAAACATCTTCCAACACATCCTCACACTCTACCTCGTTACCAAGATATCGGTACAGATACCTGGTGAACATCCCAAACGTTGCTCTAACAAAGGGCTCCATAGCCCGGCGACGGCGCTCGACGTCCGGGTTGGTCAGTCCTTCCAAGGCATTTCGCAGCCGCCTGTTCATGGTAAGCCTCTTACTCTAATGTCCCATCCGCCGCCCGCCTCGCCACGTTGAAACGACTATATTGCGAAGCTTTCGGCCCATCTACAAAACGTAACAACTCGATGATCGGCAACAGCAATTATACCTTGAAAGCACGAGTTCTTCAATAGTCAGTTCTCAGAAGCAGAATGGGACAGATCGGCTGCCTAAACCTCTTGGCCACGTCCCGTCGCCGGGTTGCTAAAAGCCGTATACAGGCCTTAGCTGGTCTTCCGTTGGCAGTTCGTTATAATACTCACCTCTTGTGCCAACGTAACCGACTCCTTGTTTCCTTAGCCTGACCTGGCTAATAGAGCCGTTGCTATTCGTAACATTGACCGTGGCGTACCGCATTTCCTCCTGAATACAAGCTCTTTCGGCCCGGGCCTGTGTCTTGTCAGCCTCGTTGCCCAGCATATAGCCGGCTGTGCCGCCGACCGCCGCACCAATCAGAGTTGCCTCGGTATCACCGCCTGCCAACTGGCCAATACCGGCGCCGGCCAGAGCGCCGACCGCTGAGCCGATTTGTGCGCCGCTGTCACAGCCGCCCACAAATACCAAGACTGTGCTCATAGCTACCACTATCAGAACTGTCAGTAAGCCTTTAGCCATTTTTTGTACTCCATCAAATCTGTTTCCTTGACCTGTTACTCTATCGCTATTCTCTTATCCGTCTGCCAAAAACCGATATCTGCAACTCGGGCAGCAAGCGCCCGATTGTACAAGTTATGGCGGGCAGGCTTCATTCGGCTCAAGTCCGCACTGTAGCCAGTCTGAGGCCATTATGGCAAAGTCAGCAAAATTGACCTTGCAGTCACCGTTAACATCGCCAGCCATCTCAAAAGCACATTGCGCAGCTTCCTGCCCGTCAAGTACTACTGCATATATGTTCCAGTTTCCGCTGCGGTTATCCTGCCAGACTACAACGTTTCCACTTACAGCCGGATGGGTCTGATCGGCAACGTTGTCGGTGATTTGAAACTCCCGCTGTGTGGTAAGATTATAGCCGAATATGTCCCAGTTGCCGCTTCGCTTGTCCTGCCAGACAACGATGTTACCATCTATATCCGGATTCACCTGAGACGCAGCATCTATGGTAATGGCAAACTCAGTAGGATTATCCGGGTCGGAGATGTCGGCAGCGTAAATGTCAAATTGCCCGGAGAAGTCGTCTTGCCAGACTACAATGTTGCCGGAGATAGCCGGCCTTTGTTGGTCTTTTTCCAGGAACGAGATGGGAAACTCGCTGGGCCTATTTCTCAGCCAAACATCCGCGCCAAAAACGTCGTCATCGCCCATGATGCCGTTATCTTGCCATACCACCATGGTTCTATAGACAGCAGGTGCCTGTTGGTCAAAGTCGTAGGCCGCTATCGGAAATTCCGGTACGTTTTCAGGGTCGGTAATGTCCGCGCCGTAAATGTCAAAACCTCCGGACTGACCATCCTGCCAGACAACAGTGTTGCCGTCAATTGCTGGTTTCTGTTCGTCATTATGAGCAATATCAGTGACCACAAATATTTCTGGCTCTGCGCGGTCGGTCATATCTACGGCCCAGATATCCCAGTCGGCCGAGTCTTCCCACACGATGTAGTCCTGCCACACTATTGTGTTTTCGTAAACGGCAGGGTTCATTTGGTCATTCGAGTCACCTATGATGAAAATCAAAGGGTCACCCGGCTCATTTATATCTGCGACGTAAATATCGTAGTCCCCGTAGTCGGAAACGAACTGCTGCCAGACAACAATGGTACCATAGATGGCAGGCACCTCCTGGTCATCGGTCGTCGGCGATACGGCAAATTCCTCCCAGTAGCCGGCTTGAGCACCAGTCGTTACCAGACTCGCCAGAGACGCAACCGCTAAAGACCCTATCAGATGTTTCGGTATCATTATCATGGAATCCGCTTGTAACCAGGTAATTATATATCCTTCTTTTCGGCTTCATCGTTCTCTGATTTGATTCGTTGCAACAGGTCGATCAGTACCGTAGCTGCCTTTATATTCTTCGAATCCAACTTGGCCTGCTGAAGCGGATAAAGCGCCGCATCGAGTTCCCCGATGCCCAGCAAGTGATAGCCCAACAGAAGCTGCAAGTCAGTGTCAAAACCATACAGCTCCACCTGTTTGTTGAGGCCGTCGATCTGCTCGAAAAGTGCATCGTCATCGGCATATAGGCCGCGAGGATAAAAAACGCCGTCCTTCTTAGGAGAAACATCTGCCAGAGCCATTCGAAGAGCCGCCGCTGCCTCTGCATACTGCCCATTGGCAAAAAGGGCCTGAGTGTACGCAAAAGGAAGTACCATATCATCGGGCGCGAGCCTGTTTGCTTCGGCAAACTTCTCAATGGCTATTGCATAGTCACCAGCCTCAAAAGCATTTACAGCTTCTTCGAAGAACGCATCGGCAAGCGTTGCCTCGTCAGGTCCTTGGGCTTCCTGCTGAGCTAATTTTTCACGAATGTCTGCAAACGTTGTATGGTCAACCGGCTCAATGCCGTCTGTCACTGGGTATGACTCAGACGTGGCAACTCCGTCGCCGGTGTAATAGTAGTTGTAAGTGTAGTAATTGTATGTGTCGGTTTGCACTTCACGAGCAATAGGATAGTAACCGTACCAGTAGTATGGATGACACCCGTACCAGTAATAGCGGCTGTATGTGTATCCTATTGGCCAGTAGCCGCCTAAACTGACGAAGACGTATTTGCGCAGATAGTAAGGGTACACATATCGGCAGGCCAGGTGCGGACCATAGCCGTACCAAACGCCGAAGCGATAGCTCGGCCAGACTATTCTATGGCATATCCGGTCATGGCGATCCCTGTATACATGCTCGTGGCGATGAACGTGCCGGACCCCATCGCGACCGTCGCGGTACGTCCCGTATGAACGTTCTCCCCCTCCACGACCTCCTCTTTCAATTCCATCTCTACCACCGTCACGACCCCCTGCCCTGGCACCTGCCGTGGTTTCTCGGTCTTCGGAGACGGCCTTCCTCAGTCTCGAACTGGGCAATAGCCTTTCACGACTTCTAAAGTCCGTGCTTTTGAGTCTCCGGCCGGTTCCCGGACTTTGTCCAGGCCTTCTGGCAATTGCTTCGGAGTCTCTGCTGCTACTCCTGACCCTGCTGGAAGGGCCGAACGTCCACCTGCTGCTGTCACCCAGTGTTCTACTGGAAGGCATTTCCAGCTTTTTCCCGCTCACTGAACTCTCACGCTCGCCTGAGCTTCCCGTAGGCTTCTTGTAGGAAGTAGGTGTCTTCCTGCTGCGAATCGCACTGCCCGGATGCGACAGAATGCTGCCGCTCGTACGGCTGCTCGGGGTCGACCATTTCCTATCACTTGTCGAGCTGCTACCCTCGACCGCGTCTGAGCGTACGCTCCCACTTTCATTTGTTGTTGTCGGTTTCTCTGTGCCAGTTCTGGGCAGGACAAAGCTTCTATCGCCTATTCTCGTGCTGATCCGTGAGGTCCTATCCGAGCTTATCCGACTGCTTGAGCTCTCGGCAGGCGCCGTTGATGTCGCGGTAGGTGCGGAGCCAATTTGTCCACCAGTGGAGCTGCCGATACGGAAAGTCCTGCCCGGACTTATCCCAGTGCTCGAGCTGGTAGAAGGCGCCCTTGATGTGGCGCTTGGTGCGGAGCGCCCTTGCACGCTGATGCTGCTGCCGATGGACGGGGCGCTGCGCGTAAAAGAGGTGATGCGCCTCTGCGGAGTGCTGCTACGGCTGGATGTCACTCTATCGAACGGACTGGTGCCCGTTGGCCTGCTGGGTCGGCTAATGCTCGGGCTGGTCGTCCTTCTGAAGCCAGTAACACTGGACGGCCTGGAACTGCTTGACATTGTGGGAGCCCTAAACGTGCTTGACCTTGTGGGAGCTCTGGAGATGCTTGACCTTGTGGGAGCCCTGAAGGATCGGCTCGGCGTACTGACTCTGGCAGAGGGCCTGCTGACGCTCGGTGAGCTCCGAGCTCTCGGAGCGGAGGAAGACCTGCTGCTCGATCGGCTCCCTTCGCTACTCCTGCTTGACCTGGAGCTCTTACTGCTTATTTTTCCCAGCGATATGGGCCCTGAAAAGAGCACAAAGGCCAGAATCAGCATGATAAGGGCAATTTTAGGAGAGTTTCGATATCTTCGCGTCAACATTTTACTTCTCCTTTCTCGGGCACTTTTTCCCGCCCACAAGTCAGATCGCCCGTTCCTTGACCTGACCGCCAGCAGTTTAGCATATCATCTACGCTGCTCCACGTATAAAAGGCACCGATTTCGAGTCCGGTAACGAGAATTTTAACAGAAATCGCCGGTTTTCTGTGTCCTCCGCACGCATCTCCGCAATATCAGCGTGTTGCATCATTACCCACATTACCCGCAATTCTAACGCACGGGCAGGGATCTCGCGCTCATTTTCAGCCCGCATCCGCCCCTGATGCTATTCTTGACAGACAGTCCATGTTTAGCATGCAGATTCATTTGGGCGTTCTGCCCCGCCCCGGCGCAAAAAATAGCCCCGCCAAAACGGGGCCAAAGCGTTGACGTGAGGCAGGTTACGTCCTTACTTACTTCTTCGGAACCCTCAGTCCCACCAGGAAACTATTGCGTCCGTTATGCATCCGCAACAGATAAGTGCCTTTTTCAGCACCTTCCTCTATCGCCTTGTTGAATTCTTTCGGGTTCTTGACCGGCTCCCGGTTCACCTCCATTATCAGCATCCCGATCGTAATGCCCTTTTTCGCCGCTACCGAGCCGGACTTGACGTTAGCAACGATAACGCCGCTGACATCTTCGTAGCCCAGACGCCGAGCCAGGTCATCTGAGAGTGCTTGCACAGAAAGGCCCAACTCTTCCAGCGTCTCTGGTGGGGCGACTGCGCCTCCCTCTTCCGAGCGTTTGCCGAGCTCGGCACGAAGTGTCTTTCGTTCGCCATCACGTAAGACGACTACCTTTACCTCGGTGCCGGGCTTCAGCATCGCCACGCGGTTGCGGAATTCATTAGCGTTTTCGACTTTTTCGCCCTCGAATTCAATGACAATATCGTACGGCTTGAACCCGGCTTTGTCGGCTGCGGAATCCTCGGTAACCTCAGAGATCACAACGCCTTTTGTGTCTTCAAGGCCCAAGGACTCGGCTTCAATAGGGTCGATGTCCTGTATGCCAACGCCCAAGAAGCCTCGCACGACTGTTCCTGTATCGATCAGTTGTTTGTGCACAGCTTTTGCCATGTTTATCGGGATAGCCAGGCCGATACCTATATTTCCGCCCGGTCCGATAATGGCGGTGTTAATACCGACCACCTTGCCGTCGAGATTTAACAGCGGCCCGCCGGAATTGCCGCGATTTATCGCGGCGTCGGTTTGGATAAAATCTTCAAACTCTGCGATCCCGAACCCGCTGCGGCCTTTGGCACTTACGATGCCGGCAGTTACCGTGTGGCTCAGCCCGAACGGATTTCCAATAGCGATGACCCATTCGCCGACCTCAAGCTGGGCGGAGTCGGCCAGTTCGAGGATGGGCAGGTCCTCGGCGTCAATCTTTATGAGGGCGACATCGGATTCGCGATCTGCACCTTTGATTTCAGCGGTGAACTCTCGCTCGTCTCCGAGCTTGACGGTGACTTCCTTAGCTCCACCGACCAGGTGATTATTCGTAAGGATATAACCGTCCGATGAGATAATAAAGCCGGAGCCCTGAGCGAGCTGTCGGTATTCAGGCTGCTTGTAGCGGCGCGGCGTCTGAAAACGGAAGAAGTAATTGAACAGTTCATCATCAAATGGCGTGCCAAACGGCCATTCCCGCAACGAAGGGTAATCTTCCTGCGTGACAGCCTTTTCGGCTTTGACCCCAACTACGGCTGGTGAAGCCTTTTCGGCGATGCCGGCAAACGCTTTGCCCATCCTTCGCAGGGCTTCGATGCTCTCCGCATCCTCTGCAAAGGCCGATAAAGGACCCATCGCGAACAAAACCAGAACGACGGTTGAAAGTATGAGATAGCGTGACGTAGTTTTCTTTTGCTTGAAAGTAAGAATCTGCATTTTTGGCCTCCTGTTTCCTTCGACAATAAGTCAACTGACAACATCAACAATCTGCCAACGAACATCAATTTAGACAATTTGTCTACGATTTTGCTGCCTGTAAGTTCGGGCGTCAAACGTTTTTTTACGCAAACGTGGTAAAACAGCAAAAAGACCGTCGAAGTCCCGAGCAGATGACGGAATTCCTCGTAAATGTTCTTGACGGATAGGTGCCCAGGTAATATAATCGGTCCGGTTTCGCATATTATCTAAATGATCGGAGCCGAGGGCCAAATGCGGTTTTATTAGCCCAATTCTGTGGAGCTATACAACGAGAGACCGGTGCGCACAGTGTGCAGCGTGAAATATCAATAGTTCCCTGCTGGAGTTTATCCCGCACTTAATGTGGGGCAGGGACAAGCTTTGAAAGGAGAGAGAAATGGGAACGAGAAAAATGTCACAGGTTTTGTTTTTAGCTTTGGGCCTGATGGTCTGCATGGGCAGGTCGGCCGGCGCTGAGCCGCTGGGCACGGCCTTTACCTACCAAGGCCGGCTGATGGATGCCGATAGCCCAGCGGACGGTCTGTACGACCTGCGGTTCGTGCTGTACGACAGCCTCGCCGAAGGAAACCAGGTGGGAAGGATGCTTGATGCGAATGACTGGGATATCATCGACGGCTACTTTGCGGTGGAACTTGATTTTGGCGATGGTGATCCTAATGTTTTCAGCGGCGAGGCCCGCTGGCTTGAGACGGCCGTGCGGCCAGGCGACAGCAACGAGCCGAACGATTTCGTGGTGCTTTTGCCACGGCAGGAGATACTGCCGGTGCCATACTCGCTGCTAAGCCGGGCGATATTTGTGGACACAGGTAGGAACGTAGGCATTGGGACGACAGATCCGGAGGCAAAGCTGGACCTGATAGGTCAAATCAGGATTACTGATGGCACAGAGGGGTTAGGCAGGGTGCTTACCTGCGTGAGTGATAGCGGCCTTGGCAGTTGGCAGGACCTTCCGGTCGGCGGAATAGACGATGACTGGTTACGTGATGGAAAAGGAAACATGTTCGCTTGGCACCCGGGTGACAATGTTGGAATCGGCATGGCAGCACCGGCAGCTCTTAATGCAAAGTTGACGGTTTTGGCGGGCGGATTGCCGTTTGGTGTGCGTGTAGACAACGCCGGCGGGGACGGTGTGTATGTAAAGAATGCGGGCCTGGACGGTGTGTCTGTAGCCAACGCCGGTGCCGAGGGTGTGTTTGTAAGCGGTCCTGCCGGCAACGGTGTGAACGTAACCGGCGCTGGCTTGGACGGGGTGTATGTAAGCGACGCCGCGTTGGCCGGCGTGAGCGTAATTGACGCCGGCTTGGACGGTGTGAGCGTGTCTGGCAATGTCGGCAGGGACGGTGTGAGTGTAGACAACGCTGGGCGCCACGGTGTGTTTGTAGACAACGCCACCTCGGACGGTGTGTTTGTAAACAACGCCGGCCAGGACGGTGTGAGTGTATCGGCGCCAGTGCGCCACGGTGTGTATGTAACCGACGCTGGCTTGGACGGCGTGAGTGTGGAGGGCGACGTCGCGGCGGACGGTGTCAGTGTGGGTGCCGACGTCGCAGGGGACGGCGTAAGTGTATTTGGCGACGTCGGGGGGGACGGTGTGAGTGTGGGTGGCGACGTCGCGGGGTGCGGCGTAAGTGTATACGGCCATGTCGCAGGGGACGGCGTCAGTGTATTTGGCAATGTCGAGGGAGACGGGGTGAGTGTATCTGGTAATGTCGCAGGCGTTGGTGTTCATGTTTCCCTGGCAACGGATAATGCGAACGATGGGGTCAAGTCAACCACAGACGGAGCCGGTGTGGCTGTACGCGGAAAGAGCAAAGGCAATGATGGTGTCTTTGGTGAAACTGAGGGCGATGGCAAGGCTGGTGTTCATGGGGTCGCTGGGCCAGATTCTGCGGCTGATGGTGTTTGGGGAGAAAGCAACGAGGGGATTGGCGTGAAGGGAGAAAGTGAGGGGAATTACGGCGTCTATGGCGAAACTAAGGCTGATGATAGCGCTGGTGTTTATGGGTATGCTGACCCGGATTGTACGTCTTTTGGCGTGCAGGGAGAAAGTGAGCAGAGTGTCGGCGTCTATGGCGAAACTAAGGCTGATGATATGGCTGGTGTTGCCGGGGTTTGTTTGGGAAAAGGCAACGGTGTCTATGGACTTACCTTTCAGGGAAGGGGTGTGTACGGCCAGAGCAGTGAAGGTTGGGCTGGCTATTTTGTAGGCCCAAAGAATTATTTCAGCGAGAGGGTCGGTATCGGGACAGAGTTGCCGGATACGTTGCTGCATATCCAGGATGGCAAGATTAAGATTGTTGACGGTAGCCAAGGAGATGGGAAAGTTTTGACGTCAGATGATGCGGGCGTCGGAACGTGGGAAGAACCATGCTGCTCGGACAGCGTCGAGGGCAGCGGCACCCTCGGTTATATGCCTATGTGGGCAGGCGCGAAGTGGCTGGGCGATTCGGTAATCTCTGAATCCGGCGGCAGAATCGGTGTCGGCAAGACGAGTCCTGCTGCGAAACTGGATGTTGCCGGGGACATCGCCGTCAATGGCAGCCAGGTCATCAATAGTTCAGGCCAATGGGTGGGCGACCCAGCAGGTCTGCAGGGTCCGGCCGGTCCAGAAGGACCTACGGGGCCAACGTTAGGGATTTACGATTCCCTTGGTTTAACCAGTTCAGGAGATCGTGCAGCTGGCGATGCTGGGGCAAGAACACTATATAACTTGGGCGATGTCGGTATCGGAACAACAAATCCTCAGACAAAGCTCGATGTGAGAGGTGATATTATCACAGGGATCGATGGCTCCGGCGGCAACTTGATTTTAGCGGCAAACGATACAGTTAACGAAGGAGGACAAATAATCTGGCACGCGGCAGGTTCCTACGACGAGTGGATACAGGATGTTTACATGAATGACATGAGGTTTTTTACGAATTCGGCCCATTACAACCAGGTTCATATAGGCAATGCCGGATCAGGCACGACAGGTCTATATGTGCAAGGCAATGTCGGCATCGGCACGGCGAGTCCGGGGTACAAATTGGACGTGGATGGCGACATCCGGTGCGCGACGTTGCATGAAATCTCGGACGCACGGCTCAAGACCAACGTCAGGCAGCTTACGGGGATGCTCGACAAGGTCCAGGAGGTCCGCGGCGTGTCCTTCGAGTGGAACGAGGCGGCCGGATCCGTGGGCCCCCAGGTTGGACGGCACGAGATCGGCATAGTCGCCCAGGAACTGGAGGCTGTTTTCCCGGAACTGGTCTCTGGGCCCGAGGATGGCTACAAGTCAGTTGACTACAACAAGCTGACCGCTGTGCTCGTCGAAGCACTTAAAGAGCTAAAACTGGAAAATGACGACCTGAAGCGCAGGCTTGAGGCTTTGGAAAAGATGGTGGGCCAACAGCAGGTCGCCAGTGCGAAGCAGGTCCAGTAATGAGAATGGAAGCTCACAAATAGATTAGCGCTCTAAACTTGGATTCGCGGTGACAGTTGCTAAAATACGGTGTGAGCGTTAGGATACGTGTCCAGGGCAAAGAGAATGCTTTAGCAGAATGTTGATGGATGAATCGCGTGCAAAGGAGATATCTGGATGAGCAAACAGCATAGTACTCGGCGGGACTTCCTAAAGGCAGTTGGCCTGGGGGCTATGGCTTCTGCACTTTACGGGCCGCTCGAACTCAGGAAGCTGTTTGCACGCGAGGCAACAAGCAAAAAGCCGAACTTCATTTTGATTCTCGTCGACGATTTGGGCTGGATGGATACCGGCTGTTACGGCAGTCAGTTTTATGAGACGCCGAACATTGACAGGCTCGCGGCCGAAGGCATGCGATTCACCGGTGGCTATGCTGCCTGTGCGGTGTGTTCGCCGACGCGGGCGGCGGTGATGACAGGACGGTATCCTGCTCGCTTGGGCGTGACGGACTGGATCCGTGCCCGCTTCCAGGGAGGCAAAATCCCGGCGAATAAGAAGAACCCAACGGAATATGTCGTCACGAAGATCGACGGCAAGAACAGAAAGCTGTTGTGCCCCCCCAACGCGCTGTGGATGGAGCTTGAAGAGATAACGATTGCCGAGGCCCTGAAACCAGCCGGCTACACATCCTGTCACATCGGCAAGTGGCACCTTGGCGCAGATGATTGGTATCCGGACAAGCAGGGGTTTGACTACAACATTGCAGGCTGTGACTTCGGACAACCGCCGAGCTATTTCGACCCATATTCAAATAAGCGGCAAGGCCAAATCCCTACGATAGCTCCGCGCCGCAAAGGCGAATACCTGACCGACCGTGAGGCAGATGAGGCAGTTAAGTTCGTTCGCCGACATAGGGACAAGCCATTCTTCCTCTATATGGCTCACTATGCAGTGCACACGCCGATTCAGGGCAAGGCGGACCTCGTTGCCAAATATGAAGCCAAAAAGCCTACAAAACAGAAGAATCCAACCTATGCAGCGATGGTCGAGAGCGTGGATGACGCCGTGGGCAGGATTATGTCGGTGCTGGACGAGCTTGACCTGGCTGACAGGACGATTATCCTCTTTACAAGCGACAATGGTGGACTGATGGCTGTGACGAACAACGAACCGCTGCGGGCGGGCAAGGGTTATCCGTACGAGGGCGGCATTCGTGAGCCTTTGATTGTCCGCTGGCCAAAGGTAATCAAACCGGGCACGATCAGCCACGAGCCGGTTACCAGCGTCGATTACTTCCCGACCATTTGCGAGGCTGCGGGTGCAGCACCGCCGGGCGACCGTGACATCGACGGCGTCTCGCTTCTTGAGCATCTCAAATCCAATGGCGCGAAAGCATTGAATCGGGAGGCCATCTATTGGCACTTCCCGCACTATCGCGGAAAAGTTGTGCCCTACAGCATCATCCGAGCAGGCGACTGGAAGCTTATCAAACGGTACGAGGGCAAAGCCTTCGAACTGTTTAATCTGAAGAATGATTTGCCGGAGAAGAACGACCTGTCAGAAAAGATGCCGGCAAAGGTCAAAGAGCTTGATGCGAAATTGACCCAGTGGCTCAGGGCCACTGGTGCGAAACTGCCCAGGCCGAATCCGGCCTATGCTCCGGATGCCAAACCGGCAAAGAAGAGAAGAGACAATAAACGCTAAGGAAAAAAAGGACAGGGGTTTAGCTTATGAATCGGCGCGATTTTCTTAGGGCTGTGGGGCTTGGAGTAGCGGCAGCGGCAATACCGAGAAGGCTACTCGCGGATGAGGCAGCGCAGGACAGGCCCAACGTCCTTTGGATTCTATCCGAGGACATCAGTCCCGACCTGGCTTGCTACGGGGCGGCGGCCGTGCAGACTCCAAACCTGGACAATCTAGCCAGCCAGGGTGTTCGCTTTACCAACGCATTTACGACCGGCCCAGTTTGCTCGGCCAGCAGGTCCGCTATGATTACGGGCATGTATCAGACATCTATAGGGGCCCACCACCACCGCAGCCACCGCAATGACGGCTACGCGCTGCCCGAACCGGTCAAGCTGATTACCGAATACTTCCGCGAGGCAGGGTACTTCACGGCCAACGTCAAGACAGCGGCACCCGGCGTCCGCGGCTCTGGAAAGACCGATTTCAACTTCCAGTTCAAGAATGCCTTCGATGGAACGGACTGGAATCAGCGCAAGAGCGGTCAACCATTTTTTGCGCAGCTATCCATCAGCGTCACGCACCGGGGCGGGCACTGGAAGGACTTGCACGAAAAGCTGAAAAACCCTGTGGACCCGGCAAAGGTCAAGCTGCCGCCCTATTACCCGGACCACCCCATTGCCCGGGAAGATTGGGCCACCTACCTGAACTCTATTCAGTTAATGGACCAATACGTCGGCAAGATTCTGGCGCGCCTTGATGACGAGGGCCTTGCCGAAAACACGGTTGTTATTTTCATAGGCGACCACGGCCGATGTCACGTCCGCGGCAAGCAGTGGCTTTACGATGGCGGCATCCATATCCCATTGATAATCCGCTGGCCCGGCAAGCTCAGGGCCGGGCAAGTCTGTGACTACCTCATCAGTGCTATCGACATCTCGGCGACGGTGTTGGAGGTTGCAGGAATAGAGCCGGCAAAACATATGGAAGGCAAGGTCTTTCTTCGGCCTGTCGGAGAGAAGGTCTGGAAACCTGTGACGAATCGCAAGTATATTGTTGCGGCCCGTGACCGCTGCGATGAGACCATCGACCGGATACGCTGCGTTCGGACCAAGCGATACAAATATATTCACAACTTCATGCCGGAGCGGCCATACACACAGATAAATCGCTACAAAGAACGGTCGTATCCTATGCTTGGTCTCATGAGGGAGCTCCACACTCAGGGCAAGCTCAATTCCATGCAGGCCCTATTCATGGCACCACGAAAGCCCGACGAGGAGCTGTATGACCTACAGAACGACCCGTACGAGATTAAGAATCTTACAGCGTCACCGCAGCACCAAAAGAAGCTCAAGATGATGCGGGCAACCTTAGACAAATGGATTGCCGAGACGGGTGACATGGGCCAATTCACGGAGAAACAAAGCGCTATAACGCCACGCGACAGAGAGAGGATAGAAGAGGATGGAAGCTGGCCGAGCAATAGCAAAAAGGGACCTGGTGACAGTTGACTCCGTACTCAATACTTCATCTGTACACTTAGTTCCGATGTGGTGCTAAATGCTATCGTTGGCAAAACCAAAAAGTCTCGCTAATATATTGAGCGCAACCCCCCCTGCTTTACTTGCTCTGTCAGGGCCGTCAGCTTACGCAACAAGACCTGGAGCTGATCGGCGGCGTCAACCAGATTTTCATATAGCCGCCCATCGTTGACAAGCTTGGCAACAGTGCCATCGCCGTCGCCCATCTTCTCTAAGATTACGCGCAAGTCCGCTACCGTTTTACCGAGTCCATCACTTGTATCAACCATAGCGACAACGAGCTTTTCCATGCCGGCGTCGGCCTTCTTCAAAGTCGAAGTCCCAGTGGCAGCAAACTCTCGAAATTCTTCGATTGCTCCTTTGGCTTTCTCGATCGTCTCCGCAAGCTGCCCCGTTGCCTTGGATAAATTCGCAAGAGTTGTGTTTATGTTTCGTTTGTTGTTGGGGTCGCCGATGATAGCGTTTGTGTTGCCAAGGACAGTCCTTAGGTCGTGGATCAAGTTGTCCAGGTTCTTCTGGCTTTCTTCGGGGAAGAACTCACTCGTCATGCCCGTCGAGCCCTGCAACAGCAACCCGTCAAACAAGAATTTTGATTCGGGTATGTTTGGATCAAGCGGTGGCGCCGGCAGCTTAGCAGGATCAACCGCAAGTTCGACGTAACTGCTGCCCAGGCCACGCGTCATTAGTTTTACGTTAACGTTGGAAGGGATGTTGTTATATCTTTTGTGAATGCTGAGAACAACCACCGTTTGGTGATACTCCAGCCCGGTCTTCAAATCCCGACGTACTGCCGGCGCCGCAACCTTTGTGACTATGCCTATTTGGTAGCCACAAAAGCGCACAGGGGTATCCTTCTGCACACCTGGGGCGGAAGGGAACTGAACGAACACATGAAAAGATCGCATTTTGCCGGCAGCCGTCGGGAGGTCACCAAACTTAAATATCAGCCACACGAGCGCGCCTAACCCCGCTATTACGAAAACACCGACGATGATGTTGCGCCTCTTTTGGAGAGTCTCATAGTCCTTCACGGTTCCCTTCCTTTCAACTTAGTGCGGCCTTGCAGAAACAGTTCCCTTATGGCGCGCAACGGATAGCCGCTGTCGTTAAGTTTCTTTATCAGTTTAATCCGCACAATACTCTTCTCATCAAAAAGTCGCCTGCCAGTCGGACTAACCTCTGTAGGCTCAAGCAAACCGACCATGAGGTAATATTGCAGAGATTGCCGGGAAACACCAGCTTTTTTTGCAGCTGAACCTATAGGTACTAATTTGCGTTTCTGGCCCAAAAGTCGTCCTCACGAGTGCAATTGACAACTCGGCTGCCTTTGCCGAACATCCAATTTCCTACCCGCTGTAATTATCGGCTGTTTTTTGGTGCCTCTTCTGTAACTTGGCCACCAATGTCAAGAACGAGGTTCTTACCTGCTCAAACCTCGGCTGAGCGACAGTTCCTTTGGAGCCAGGCGGGCCTTTCGCCTTGCTCGACCACCCAGGCGAAATCATGAGCAAATAGTCAAAGCCGGCGGGAATATTGTCCCGGCTTTGCCGAAAGGCTTCCCGCAGCAGCCGTTTTAACCGATTGCGAACGACCGCACCACCGCAAGATTTACGAACAGACACGCCCAGTCGCGGATAACCGCAGTCGTTTTCCGCCATGTACAGCGTAAGCAATCCATTGCTGATACGTAGATTACGAGCCAAGACGGCCTTGAACTGCTTGTCGCTAACAAGCCTTCTGTCTTTTCCAAAAGAAAAACGCTTCACGACCCTGTCACCACTTCAACAAAACATCTAAAACGCCGGCATATTGTTCAGAATTCGAAAGCCTTAGCGCTTTGGCTATTTGCCTGTTTTGTTAGCCGGTCGCCACTACCACTCCGTCTGACATCTTGCGCCTGTGTAAAACCTCGGCGCTTACTTTGCGGAGTGCTTTGGAATAGTCCAAGACACCGACAAGCTCGTCACTATGGTCACTTGCCACGACAGGAATATTTTCCAGATGGTAGCGTCTCATGTGCTCTACCGTCTCTTCAAGTGGTTTGCTCGGCACCGTCTTGTCCTGTACAGGCTCGGCAACGTCACAGGCCAGCAGCCAACCGGCAACCTCCCTGTTGGCGAACATTTCCTTAATATCGGGGATGGTTATTATCCCTATAAGCTGAGACTGACCATCAACAACGGGATAATACACACTGTCAGTTCTGCTGAAAACCTCAAGAATCTGCTGCAGTGGCAAATCTTGCACAATGCTTGTTGGCTCCGTATCCATGACATCCTTAACCGTGTAGGTCTTTATCAAATCCTCCTCGGTGACATTCATCCCTACTTCGCCTGCCTTTTTGACACCTACTTTGACCAAAATTGGGCCGAGTAATTCTATAATAAATGTCTCCGTCATGACAACCATGATGATGATCTTTCCGAATTCCGGATCGAACATCTGCCTGGACAAGATAGCAAGGCCTATAGCGACGCCGGCTTGAGGCAGTAGACAGATTCCCAGATACTTCTGGACGACGACCGGCGCACGGCAGTGCCTCGCACCCCACCAGGCCCCCAAGACCTTGCCCCCCACTCGGAACGAAATATACATCACCGTAATGGCGGCCGTAGAAGAAGCCAACCTGCCAAGCTCGATGTGCGCCCCGGCCAATACAAAAAACGAGATATAGACGGGCGGCGAGAACTTCTTGACAAGCTCAAAAACATGCTTGCTCTGGCGGGGAGCCAAATTGGCCATCGTTATGCCAAATACCATTGCGGGCAAAATCGGATCCACCCCGGCAATTATCGAAATGCCGACAACAAGCAAGAGACACGCTATCGATATCTCCAGAATCTTGTCTTCAGCTCTGACGAACTTCAGCAAGAGCCACAGCATCACACCTGCAATAAAACCCAGCAGCACCGTCCCCAAAATTTCGCCCAACAAAATGGCTGTGGTAGCAAGAACTCTGCTGTCCGCCATACCCAAAAGGGCTTTGGCACCCGTCGCTGCACCACGATAAAGCAGCAGCGCCAGTGCATCGTCAAGTGCGACAATAGCGAGTATCGCAGCCGTCAGGGGACCTCTGGTCTTGTACTCCCAGAGAACATTGACCGTGGAAGCCGGCGCCGTGGCTGAGGCGATGGCGCCGAGCACAAGGCCCATGGCAATCGACATAGAGAGCCGGCCTGTTGGTGCCATCCCCTCAACCGGCTCAGGCAGTACGAGCCAGGCCACCGCCGAAGTCGCAATCGCCACAAGAACGAAAGCCCCGAAGCCCTGCGAAAAAAGGATGATGAAGAACTGTCTGCCATACTTTTTGAAAACCTCCGCCCGCAGTTCCGACCCTATCATAAAGCCGATAATACCAAGTGCAAACATCGTAAAGGGCTTCAGTGTGTCAATCCTCTCGGGTCTGACAACATTTAGCACATCTTGTCCAAGCAGTACGCCGACAACAACACAGCCGACAACCTGTGGAATGTGGAACTTCTGAAAAAGACGCGCACCAACCGCACCACCCAGAACAACAAGTCCGAATAGCAAGGCCAAATTCAAATGGCCAACAGCCTCGGTGCTCGCACTAACAAGTCCATAAGCCATATCAATCCTACTTCGGGAATATGTGCAAACCGCTCACATTAGCTACCTGCTATAATATCGGCTTTTTGCTGCCGTGACAAGACCTCCGCACTGAGTGTCCTACGGACTGCCCGACTACCTAACACGCCCAAAAGTCTATCATCTTCGCTCGAGGCTACAACTGGTACATATTCAATATCAAGCCGTCTTATCTTCTCCAAGGCATCCGACAACGATACATCCGGCGTTACCTTGCTGATGATCGGCTCCATAATATCGAGTGCAACCAGCCAGTCATTTAATTCCTGCGTGGCGAATGTATTTCTGATGCCGTCAAGCGTGACGGCACCGATCAGATTCTTGTTACCGTCAACAACAGAATAATAATAGCCCTCGGTCGAGCTGACAACCTTGATGACCTCGCTCAAAGACATACCGGCCGAAATTATCGGTACATTGCTATCCATCACATCGCCGACACTGTAAGTCCGTATGAGGTCATCTTCAGTAATGTTGAGCCCCACTTCGCCTGCTTTTCTGACGCCTACTTTCACTAAAATCGGGCCGAGTATTTCCATCAAAAACGTCCCTGTCATAACTACAATTACAATGGTATGCCCAAGCTCTGAGTAAAATTGTTGACTCGCCAAGATAGCAAGACCGATAGCGACACCAGCCTGGGGAAGCAGACAAATCCCAAGGTATCTGCGGACCACAAGTGGTGCTCCCGAATACAGAGCACCCAGCCAAGATCCAAATATCTTGCCTACTGCCCGACAGAGAACATAGACAGCTATCATTACTGCCATCCACGAGGTCATCCTGCCGAACTCCATATGGGCCCCAGCGAGCACAAAGAACGCAGTATAAACAGGGGGTGAGAATTTTTCGACAAGCGTAAACGTGCTCTTACTCTGCCGAGGTGCCAGATTGGCCATAGTTATACCGAATACCATGGCAGGCAGAATCGGGTCAATGTCCGGCACCATTGAGACGCCGACAACCAGCAACAGTGACGCTATCGAGAACCCGAGAATCTTGTCGTCGGCTTTGACGAATTTCAAAAGAAGATACAGCAAAACTCCTGTCAAAAATCCCAGAAGTACCGCACCACCAATTTCGCCAAACAGCACGAGCACAGTAACGAAAACAGATTCGTGGCCTGTGCCTATGAGCGCCTTGGCTCCGGTCGCTGCACCACGGTAGAGCAACAACGCCAGGGCATCATCAAGTGCCACTATAGCCAGCACGGACGCCGTCAAAGGTCCTCTCGTCTTATACTCCCATAAGACATTGACCGTTGCCGCCGGCGCCGTAGCCGAGGCAATAGCACCAAGCACAAGTCCCGTCGCAACCGAAGTGCAGAGCCGTCCAGTCCTCGTCAGTTCTTCAAATAGCGACGGCAAGATGAACCATGCGACGGTCGAGGCGCCTATCGCCGCCAGTAGAAAAGCTCCCATGCCCTGTGAGAAAAGGATTATAAAGAACTGCTTGCCATACTTCTTGAAGACGTCACCGCGAAGCTCTGCCCCTATCATAAAGCCGATAACACCCAGCGCAAACATAGTGAAGGGCTTGAGAGCGGCGATGATGTTTTGGGTGGATCCCGGAATTGCTATATTAAGAATATGGCCCAGAAGAATCCCGACAACGATGCAGCCGACGACCTGAGGGATATGGAACTTCTGGCAAAGCCGTGCACCAAATGTACCACCCAAGATAACCAGACCAAACAACAGGACCAAATTCAATGGACCCAATGGCCCAATGCTCGCATTGACAAATGGACAAATCATAGGAATCTATCTTCGAGATCTATGCGGCATCCATCTTCTGGTACGTCCTCAAATGACGCTCCTCCAAATTACTGATATTAGCCACTTGCTATATTATCGGCTTTTTGCTGCCGTGACAACAGTTCTGTGCTCGGTAGCGGCCGAGTGCGCAGAAAGCTCAGACCACCGGGGAATTCGCCGTGTTCGCTCGAACCGAAGCTGGAGACATCTCATAATATACCAGCTCTGCCGAGCACCAAATCTGTGGGACTCAAAGCGCAGCCGAGCGCCACCATTTATGGTAAGTGCTCTCCAGTTCACTGAGCGACGGAAATGGAAAGTACAGTAGGTCATTCTGATCGCCGAGGAAAAAACCACTTCTTACGCAATTGTAGCGGTATTCTAACGGTTCTACTCTGTCAACTGTCTTTGTGTGTTTTTCCTGCCTTCCCAGTTGCAACAGACAATCGCGGATATGTTCCAAATGGTGGTAGGGTAAGTTGTCGGCTGAGCCGTTCTGGGGATCTTCGGCCAAATCTCCCAGTTCCATCTCGACAAAGCATATCTTCGGCACATAGAACGGCCTGGACGCGTTCGTAATGAACCGGCAAAACTCCACCGGAGTTAAAGAACTGGCGATCAGGGGGTGAACCGGGCAAATTTCCTTGTAGAGATGGTATTTGCCCGCAATTGTTGAAGGTACTTGCCCTTGCTCAAGCTCAAGTACCCGTCCGTCTCTTGTTGCCAGATAAAGATTGTTCACGACGCCAAGAGAAACATGCTCCAAAACACGATAGATGCTTATGTATACGGAGTGCTTTGGCTGGCCATCCGGATGCCGTACGCAACGGTCGGCAATACTCGACAGGTCAAAATAATGGCTCTGAAAATCATTGCTGAGGCTGAAGTACGTAGCCTGGCCGCGAGACCTCTTCTGTGTGCCCACAGACAAGTAGATGCCAAATGCGATTGGAGGCAGCATTGATGCAATAAGCGCTTCCGGAGTCATCGATAAATACAGGTAAATTTCATCCATGGCCTATCTCCTTTCGACCTTGTAGTGCCATCCATTACAGCATCCTCACCGGCTCTGTGAATCTGTGCAGGCACGCTCGCAAAAGACGCCGTAAGAGAGGATGCTGGCCAGACAACCAAACGAAGTCCGGCATTTATCCCACAACCTCATGATTAGCACGTCGAGCCACGCTTGTCAAGTCTTCGGGTGGATCATTATTGAGTTGATTATTGGAAGCAATTGTATACAGCGCCTAACCGTCTGAAGCGACGCCCATTACTTCAACTCCAACGATTTGATCTGCTCTGCTAATCGAAGGTCCAGCCGCCACGTGATAACACAGCAGGCCATGCTGCGTGCAATAATAACCGTGACCACGACCTTAGTAATTGTTCCATGACGCGGGTGAAACCACGTTATCGGCAGGGCAAGAAAACCCAAGCATAGCTACGCAATCACAACAATGTGCCTGCCGAAATACCGTATGGCAGTGGACTTACGCACGTTGCCGAGAAACTCACCACAAGAGCGGAACTTAATAGCCACATCCTGTATTTCATCTGGACAGAAGAGGCAATTCCCCATAACGCCATTTCCTCATGTGTCGGAGATTGCCTCAATGCCGGACGCACTGTCAGCTTTTCGTTGTTTAGCCAAAACTTCTGCGCTGAGCGCCCGTCGAACAGCACGGCAGTCCAAAAGTCCAACAAAGCTGTCATCCTCACGTGAAACCACGACCGGCACATATTCTACATCAAGCCGTCTTGCCTTCTCGAATGCCTCTGATAGCCCAATATCTCCGGTCACCTTAAAAATAACCGGCTCCATAATATCCAGAGCAACCAGCCAATCGTGCAATTCCTGCGTTGCAAAAGTATTTCTGATGCCGGCGAGCGTTATGGCACCTATCAGCTTCTTGTCACTGTCGACAACCGGATAGTAGAAGCTGTCGGTGCTGCTGACGACTTGCACAACCTCCCTCAAGAATGTGCCAGCGGAAATAACCGGCACCTGTGTGTCCATTACATCAGCAACACTGTGAGTCTCGATAAGGTCCTGCTCGGTAACATTCAGTCCGACTTCGCCAGCCTTTTTTACGCCAAGCTTCACGAACAACGGGCCGATTAACTGAAGTAAGAATACGCCCACTATTATCACCGAGAGCATGGTATCTCTGACCTGCCCTTCAAATCGATGGCTTGCCATGATCAACAAAGCAACCGCAATGGTGCCCTGCTGGTATAGACAGAATCCGAGATACTTTCTGATGCTGGGCACAGCTTTAGAATAGACGGCGCCACAATAGGACCCTACTGTTTTACCCACTGCACAGCCAATAACATAGGTGATAGCAAGCAGCCAAATTCGCGCCGTCATTCCTGATACCTTCAACCTGGCGCCAATTACAACAAAGAACAGCACATAAATCGGCGGCGAGAATCTACGTATGAGCTCAAAGCTTTTAGAACTCACCCGTCGCGACACATTTACCAGAGTTACTCCCAGCGTCATGGACGATAAAATAACATCCAACTGGAGTCTTTGGGCCAGGCCAATGGTGAGGACTATGCCACTGATCGTGAACACCAAAGTCCTCTCATCGTCATCAAAGCGTTTTAGAATCCATTGCAATATGAGCCCCACCACTGCACCCAGGCCAAGCGAACCTACAACCTCGTAGAGTGAGTGGAATATCATTGTCCAGACGCCGTGCTCTCGATGGCCGGTGAGGACCCCCGCGATACTAACACTTGCTATGTACAAGACCATAGCAAGCGCGTCATCGAGTGCAACAATTGCTATTAACATCGTCGTGAGCGGTCCGCGCGTCTTGTACTCCCACAGCACGTTGACCGTCGAGGCCGGGTCCGTAGCCGAACAAATGGCACCAAATACAAGAGCCATCGCTAACGCCACGTGCCAATCGTAGAAAAAACAAAGCGCAGCAAAACTGGCCAGCAGTACCAACAAAAACGCTACCCCCCCCTCAAACAGCAAAATGGCCGGTACCTGCTTGCCAAATTTCACAAAAATGTCACGCTTAAGCTCACCTCCAATCAAAAAACCGATAATTCCCAACGCAAAAAGATTGAACGGATCGAGAGTCTGTACCGTCTGCTGCGAGATAATCTTGAGGATGGGCCCAAGAATTATGCCAACAGTGACGTAACCTATTATTTGTGGTATGTGAGATATCTGGAAGATACGGGCGCCAGCTGTCCCAAGGAATATGGCCAGACCCATCAGCAAAAAGATGTTAAGGTGCTCAACGCTCTGGGCCAAAATGCTGTTTAACAATTCACTCATCGCCTGCTTATGAGATAGCCAGAAAATAAAAGCGCTGCTTGGCAAAACAAAGGCGCAGCCGCTCACATCAAAGTCGGGTCAGAACTTACCTGAAAGGCATTTATGCTAATCCAAAAATCGGCTTTGTCAAACGATTTTCAGCGGCGCGATTGCAAAAGGCTGCATCTTTACTTTGTAGCTACATTTTTCAAGCAGCCAGCGGTTTTCGCAGCCATAGTCCATGCCACGTGTTATACAACCGACTTATCCGCAATGTCAACACTGCCCAAGAGCCAGCCCCATCAACAAGGTATACAACCTTCTTGGCCTCACGCAGCACGCAAAAACAACCGGGGCCTGTACCCAGCTAATGAGTACAGGCCCCGGACTGGTGCAAAAGCATTGGCTAAATACTCAGCCTTGCGTCAATGCGCTACCGTTATGGCCATAGCTTCTCATCAAGGAACGTATCTGCCAGCAGAGCATAGTCCTTCAGGTTGATCGTGTTGTCACCGTTCATATCCACTGCACCGCTGTCAGAATCCATCGGGTCAATCAGCGGATACATTATCTGCGTAAACGTAGCACTCCTG